>Ga0208612_1000122_pt1 | contig 43569 bp, 49 predicted proteins | sample AntDryMetagUQ889_FD_188089 | JGI IMG/M metagenome (GOLD analysis project Ga0208612, IMG submission 188089) | Polar desert microbial communities from Antarctic Dry Valleys - UQ889 (SPAdes) | ecosystem: Environmental > Terrestrial > Soil > Desert | place: Antarctic Dry Valleys | collected 2008-12-31 | reverse complement strand
GACGGATTCAACCTGCGCGACTGCCGCCCGATCATCCCGCTCAAAGCGACTGTCGGCGTGAAGCGCGGCGACCATCTCGCGCCGACCTGCGAGCACGGCTCCTGGACGTTCGCCGGGGCCGACTTCAAGCGGAAGGCGACGAAGTGGCGCTGCCCCTCCGGTGAGTGCGCCCCCGCAAGCGTCTGGGTCAAAGACCGACCGGCTACACCCGCTGATCCCGCGCGACACAAAGCGTTTCGGCGACCTGTACCGGGGCCGCTCCGCCGTCGAGCGTGAGTTCGGCCGCTTGAAGCATGAGTATGGGTTGGCTCCGATCCGGGTGCGCGGGCTTGAGCGGGTCGCGCTTCACGCCGATCTGACCATGCTCACGCGGCTGTCGCAGGCTCTCGCCCGAGCGCGGGCCGTTCCACTCGCGGCGTAGTCACGCGGCTCTTCCTGGCGATCCCGGATAGGGTGTCAGCACCCCTAGCATGGAGGATCGCATCGTGAGCATCGTTGTCCGCATCACCCCCACGTCCATGACGGCCGAGAAGTATGACGAAGCGGTCCGGCGGCACGAGGAGGCTGGAATCGATCTTCCTCCGGACGGTATGGATTACCACGTTTGTTTCGGCTCGGAAGGAAACCTGCGCGTCAGCGAAATATGGGACTCTCGAGAGCAGCTTGAGGCGTACGGGGAGCGACTGATGCCGATACTGGCCGCCTCCGGAATTGAGTTTGCCGGGGAACCTGAGATCTTCGAGGTTCATAACCTCATCAAGCGCTAGGCGGGGCAGTTTCGCCAATCGTTTCGCAAATCTCTCCTAGTTAAGCAGAACGCTTCGGTAGTCGAGAACGTGCCGCATGCCGACGCGCTCGTACAGGTCGATCGCCCGGCTGTTGTCCGAGCGGACGAAGAGGCAGACGCGCGGCACCCGCTCCAGCAGATGACGGATCAGATCCTGTAGCCCCCTCGTCGCAAACCCGCTCCCGCGTGCCTCGGGATCGGTCCACACCTGCTGCAGTTGCACCGCCTGCGGCGTCCAGGCGGACGCTTCCGCCTTGAAGAAGACGACGTCGTCCTCGACCCAGATCCACGACCGTCCCTCCTCGATCTGAGCGCGTGTGCGCCAGCGAAAGCCATCCGCGTCCTGTCGCAGCGGGTTGATGCCGAGCTCCAGCTCGTGTGCCGCGGCACACGCCGGCACCAGCAGGTCGAGGTCGTCGGGGGTCGCCGCGCGAAGGCCGCTTCTTCCGGGCTTCGGCTGCTCGGCGATCGCGTAGACGGGCTGGCCAGGCCGATCCTCGCGAGCCCGAGGGAGGCCCTCCCGTACGGCCTCCCACAGCTCCGTCACCGCCGCCTGCTCACCGATCAGCATCCGGGCGCGGGCGCGGACGGTCACTTCCGCGAACGCAGCGCAGCCGCGCCCCGAGGGCACGATATTGGCGCCGGTGTGGCAGAGGGCGACGAGGCGCCCCGAGTCCTCGAGCCCGGTGAAACGCCCGATCCCCCGTCGAGCGACATCCTCCAAGAACACCCGCTCGACGGGATCGTCCGCGCAGTAGTCGAGGATCTGCTCGCGGCTCGGCTCGGCGAGGTGCGCCATCGAGCTGATCCTGCCCTATAGGGTTGCCCGGATGCCGATCCACGTGAGAGCCGAGCCCGGCGAGTACGCGGACGCATGCCTTCTCCCCGGCGACCCGCTACGAGCCCAGTACATCGCCGAGACCTACCTCGACGACGTCGTGCAGCGGAACTCCGAGCGCGGCCTGCTCGGCTACACCGGCACCTGGGAGGACAAGCCGGTCTCTGTGCAGGGGACGGGGATGGGCTGCCCCGGCGCCACCATCGTCTTCGAGGAGCTCGTCCAACTCGGCGTCAGGAAGCTGCTCCGCGTCGGCACGTGCGGGGGGCTGCAGCCGCACCACGCCCTTGGCGACATGATCGTCGCGCTTTCGGCCGTGCCCGCCGACTCGACGGCGATGCACCTCGTGGGGAACGAGCCGCACTGCCCGACCGCGAGCTGGGAGTTGATCCACGGCGCCGTCCATGTGGCCAAGGAGCTGGGCCAGGAGATGCACGTCGGCCCGATCGTCTCGAGCGACCTCTTCTACAACCCCGACGACGGCCAGTACGAGCGCTGGTCGAAGCGCGGCGTGCTCGCAGTGGAGATGGAGGCCGCAGCGTTGTTCACGGTCGGGGCGATTCGCGGCGTCCAGGCCGGCTGTCTGCTCACGGTGAGCGACATCGTGGTCGAGGGCGAGTTCAAGCGAATCTCGGACGACGACCTGCGCGACGCGGTCGACCGCATGACTCGCGTCGCGCTCGCGACGGCTACGGCCGGCCATTAGCGAGACACTCTTTCTGGTCAACCCGGCGTCCGACAACGGCGCCACGGGCAAGCGCTGGCCCGAGATCGCCCGGCGGGCCGCGACGCGGGGCCTCCAGGGCGACACGCTCTTCTCCGAGGCGCCGGGTCACCTGGCCGTCCTCGCGCGCGCCGCGGCGATCGGCGGTACCAAGCTGCTCGTGGTCGTCGGGGGCGACGGCTCGGTCAACGAGGTCGCAAACGGAATCTACGACCAGGCGGAGGTCGAGATAGCCGTCATCCCACGCGGCACGGGCTGGGACTTCGTCCGCACCTACGGCATCCCCCATCGGCTGGAAGGTGCGATCCAGGTCGCACTTGCCGGCCGTCCGCGCTCTGTCGACCTCGGCCGCGCGCTCTACCGCGCCTGGGACGGCAGCGAGGGTGAGTCCTACTTCGCGAACGTGGCGAGCGCCGGCATGAGCGGCGCGATTGCGCAGCGCGCGAACGAAACGACGAAGGCGCTCGGCGGCAAGGCATCGTACCTCTGGGCAACGGTGGCGGTGTTCTCCCGGTGGCAGAACTCGGAGATCCGCGTCTCCGTCGACGACGAGATCCGGGGCGGCCGCATGCACGACGTCGTCGTCGCAAACGGCCGCTGCTTCGGGGGCGGGATGAAGATCTGCCCCCAGGCCGAGCCAGACGACGGTCTCTTCGACGTGCTCACGATCGGCGACCTGAGCAAGCGCGACCTGCTGACCACGCTGCCGAAGACGTTCTGGGGCAAGCACCTGCCGCACCCGAAGGCGGAGTTGCTGCGCGGCTCGGTCGTGACCGTCGACTCAGGCGAGCCGTTGCCGGTCGAGCTCGACGGCGAGCAGCCGGGCACGACCCCCGTGCGCTTCGAGATCGTGCCGCGGGCACTGCGCGTCCGCGTGCCCGCCTAGGCGTCGGCCGACAGGGCTCGCAGGACGATCACGCCGCCGCGACCGTCGACTCTCGCTCGCAACAACCAGCACCCGGGCGCCGGGAGCACGGGGATCGAGGGGTAGGCGCCGCTGACGCCTCCCGCGGCCTTCAGGACTTGCTTGAACGTCTCCGGCCCGTCGAGCCGCTTCCACCAGAGGCGCAGCGGCATGCCGTTCCCGCGCGCGAGCCAGAGCACCTTCGTGTTGCTGCCGTCGGGGGCCCGCCCTCCCGCGTAGATCGCGGCTCCGTCGACACCCGGCACGTGCAAGGAGAGGGCGGCGGTGATGACCGAGGCCGAGGGAGTCGCTCCGACCCAGCGCGTGAAGGTTCCGTCGACGGGGTTGGGCCCGGTACGGACCGAGGTCGTGTCGCAGCCCGATTCGCTCGGCGGCTCTACCGCGAGCACGTGCAGTGTCCAGTGCAGGCTTCCGGTTCGAAGCGTCAGGCGCCAGCAGCCCGAAGTGGGGATCGTGATATCGGAGGGGTAGAACTGCGGGCTGAGCGCGCGCGGGTAACGGTTTCGGAACAAACCCCGAGCGTCTATCCGGCGGCCGTCGATCACCAGGGATGTCCCGGTTCCGCTCCACCGCCGGGGAAGCCAGGCGATCTTGTTCGGCCGGCCGGTGTAGACGACCAGCCCTGGTGCGTCTCGCACACGGCTGTCTCCGAGCGTCTCGTCGTAGGAGTAGAGCCGGCCGGTAAGCCTGCGCGCGCCTTGCCCGGCAGCAATCCACGAAGAGGGTGTCTCGACGGGTGATGCGGCGGCATTCTCGCCGTGTTGAACCGAAGCGGCCGGACAACCGGTCGCAACCGCTGCCGCCGCGAGAAGCGGAGCGAGTCCCACGTACGGCTTAGGCGGGCGGCTTCTTGGGCGTCGCCGGCTTCGTCGAGTCCGGTTTCGTCGCTGACGGCTTCGCCGCCGAGGACTTCGTGGACGTCGGCTTCTCCAGCTTGGCGACCCGCTTCTCCAGTTGGTCGACCCGCTTCTCGAGCACGTCCAGACCGCGCAACCGCTTCTGCATCTCGTCGAGACGGGTGCGGCTCTGGTTGACGACCTCCATCAGCCGATCCCCGCCGGGGAAGTTCGGCAGCTTGTGCAGGGCTTCCTCGCCCAGGTCGGCGACGCGGGAGAGGATGTCCTTCGGTTGGTTTTTCGCCATCGCTGCATCTTATGTCCTGACGGTCACGGGCGTGCCTGCCGTCGCGCGCCTGAACAGCCGACGCAAGTCGTCGTTGCGAACGCGGATGCAACCGTTCGAGACGGCCCGGCCGATCAACTCCGGCCGGTTCGTTCCGTGGATCGCGACCGGGCCGCCCTGCACCCATCCCGTCAGCACCTCGGAAAAGGCGGAGATGCCGATCGCACCAGGCCCGAAAGGGCCCCCTGGGTCGGCGGGGATGAGACGCTGGTTGACGTAGTACGCGCCCGTGGGGGTCGGCGTGGCTCCCGTCCCGACCGCCGCCCGTGCCGACAGAACTCGGCGGCCGCCGAGGAAGAGCGTCACCCGCCGCGCCGAGAGATCGACGAGGATCCGTGATCTCACCGGCATCAGGTGCACATCTTTGGCCTTGACCCAGCCCCTGACCCCGTTCGGCCGCATCGGCAGCTGCACGCGGTACCACCGTGCACGGCAGGTGCCGTCGATCCGTCTCGCGCGCACCGCGAAGACCATCGGCACGCCGTTCACATTCTTCACGCCGAACTCGGCGAAACGGCCTCGACCCGGGCGGCGGAAGGCGGTGATCCGCGTGCGCGCGACGGCGGCGAAGGTTCGATTGCGTGTTCCGAGCCGTTGCACCGAGCCCGCGACACAACGTGAGCCTGCTGACTTTTCCGGATTGGGAACGTCGGACCTGGCAGCGGACGAGGCGGGAGCCGCGCACCCGACCAGCACGAACGTGAGGAACACGAGTAAACGGTACGACACGAAGAGAACGGTAGCGACCGAGGAAAGGCGCGCAAGAATGACCCGAAGAATTCACCCTTTTGATACTTGCTCCGTCTGTAGCGACCGCTAAGTTGAGAGGAAGCGATGGCCGACAAGAATCTCCTGCGGCGGGCCGGGCGACCTCACGTGCACAACGCGGTTGTCACGCACACCGTTCGCCAACACGCGGGCATCCCGTACGAGATCGAGCAGCGGATCTGCTCGGGCTGCCGTCGGCTGCTCGACGAGCGACAGCTGCGTAGGGCGACTGCCTAGCCGGGCCCTCCGTCGAGCGCGGTTCCGCCCGGCGTTAGGTGCGCCGACGGAGCGCGAGAAAACCGCCGGCGCACAGCACCAGCGCTGATAGCGCGAGAGCGCCCTGAATCAACCTTGGATTGCGCTCCGCGAAGGAGCGGGCGTCGGGGGGCGGCACGAAGGAGGGGTTGACCCGTTCAGGCCCCAGCTGAGTCGGGTCGAGAACGACCGCGGGCGCGGGAGCCGGGATGCGCGCAAACTCGTAGCTCGGCGCCTGCACCTCGGGGCCGCCGTACAGCAGGCGAAACGGCGGCCTGTGCCCCGGCTCGAGCAGGATCGCGCTGGATGGGCCGCGAGTCTCGAGCCGCACGCCCTCCAGGAGCGAATCGTCGCCGTTCTCGATCGTGACGCGGAGATAGCGGGAGCGGGAGAGGAAGGCCACAGGCGCCGACCTCGAGCCGCGGAAGCGGAAGATGCGGGCGCGAGTGAGCAGCACCCAGCGCCTGCGATCATCCGACCCTTCCACGAGCACCGGCCGCTCGTACACCCTGGTCGAGGACGAGACCGAGAGCTCACTCACCGGAAGTCGAGGAACACCGAAGTCGAGCAGGTAGACGCTTCTCCGGCCGGTGCCGGCCGGGGTGTCGAGCAGCGCGTGGCGCCGACGGACGACTCTCTGCCGGTCGCCTGCGCCGGTGACGACCGCGCCGGCGATTCTGCGGGCGCCCGTCGCGCGTAGCGCCAGAAAGCGAAAGTCCGATGGAGGTACGACGGCCGTCGTGCTCCGCGCGCTCCGTGCGCCCTCGATGTCGTAGATGCCCGTTGTGGAGAGGCGCGTGAAAGGGCCATCACGTCGGTCCGAGCCTGACACCGTCACCCGGCCGACGAAATTCTTCGTAGGAATCTGGAGGTCGATCCGGTCGTAGAGCCGGGGGCGTGGGCCGAGATCGAGGAGCGCTACGGCCGCACCGGCCCGGGTCCCGCTGTTCAGCACCCTCGCGGACTGAATCGCGGCGTCGACCTGGGGTAACGGGCGCCACGGCACCTGCTCTCCGTCGGCAGCCAGGACCCGAAGATCGCCGAAATCGGGCTTTCCGTGGAGGAACAGCAGACCGTCCGGCTCGAACGCGACGAGCACGCCTGCGGGTGCCCGCAGCGGACGCTCGTACCGGAACTTCGTCTGATCCACCGCGCCCGCGCCGGCGAGCACGGCGATCGCTGCCACCACGGCAACCCTCACTGCGTCACCTCCTTGCGGACTCGCTGATAGGCGAAGGCGCCGGCGAGCAGGAGCAGTCCGAGCGCGATGAAGGAGAGCGCGCGGTAGATCGACTCGAGCTCGGAGAGGTCGTAGACGAACACCTTCACGACTGCGGCCCCCAGGAGCCCGAGAGCGCCCAGTCGAAGCAGCCGCACGTCCCGCACGAGGCCAACCACGAGGCCCGCGAGGCCCGCAACGGCCCAGAAGCCCGACAGGAGCACCTGCGGCGTCTGCCCCGGCTCGAGCTGATCGCGGCCGAAGGCTGCGACGATTGCGATCGACGGGAGGTAGATGGCGGCCAACCCGGCTGTTGCGAGATACGCCCGGTCGAGTTTCCAGGGGAGGTCGGGGGCCAGGCGCCTGAGGGCGGCCGCGGCCAAGCCCACGATCGCCACGGCGACCGCAGCGGTCGGGAAGTCGTCCACTGCGGTCCGCAGCGCTTCCGGCGGCGCCTCGAAGGCGAGCACGTGCCAGGCGGCGAGGGCGAGGAAGACCGCTGAGCCCACGTAGCCGCGCGGGTCGTCGATGCGCCGGGCGGCCCAGGCCAGGATGATCGCCTCGGCCGCCCAACCTGCAACGAGTGCCGGACCATCCAGCGCGAGCGCGAGCCCGATCGCGGCGAGCGCCGTCCCGACCGCCACGAGCAACGCCGCGATCTCCCTGCTCATGCGGCCCCGGTACGCGGGCACCCCGCCGCCGACGTGCACGGCGGCGGCTCCGACCACCCAGGCCGTCGCCGCGGCTCCGTGGTCAGTCTCGTCGAGCATGAGCCAGCCGCTACCCGCCAGGAGGGCGGCGTTCGCCAGCAGCAGGCTGGCCGAGGAGAGGCGTAGCTGCGCGACCGGCACGCGGAGCTCGTAGCCGATCGCGGCGACGACATAGACCACCCAGAAGAGCGCGAGCACTGCCAGTGAGATCCCGAGGCGGTCGCGATAGCCGTCGTCCAGCCAGATCAGAAGCTGCGGCACGCTGACGGCGAACGCGACGGCGGCCAGCCAGCTCCAGCGCTGCCAGAGGAGCACGCCGACGGCCGCAAGGAGCGCGAGGGCCATGAAGGCAAGAGCAACGCCGTCCGTGTCTGCCTCCACGAGCACCGGAGCGAGCAGCGCGCCGACGATCCCGATCCCGGCGACCACGGGCTCCCCCCAACGCACGGCGATCGCGGTCGCTGTCGCGCCGACGAGCCCCCCGAAGAGGAGGCCGACCGCGGGATCGACGAGCTCGTACAGCTGGGTCGCGGCGGTCAACGTGACGTAGAGCGCGGCGATGGCGGTTGCGGCGGCGGCGAGAGCGGCCTGGGTCCTCCCCTGGCGCTCGTGCAGGTACAGCGCCGCGGCAAGCAGGCCCGTCGATCCTCCGAGAGCGAGCAGGACGCGAGTGGTCTCGTCGATCCAGCCCCGGCTCGCCGCCATGACGAGGAAGAAGACAACGCCCAGCACGACCGCCACCCCGCCGACCCATGCGAGCACCCGTCCACCGAGCAGGTCTTCCAGGGACACCGTTTGGTTGGGAGCGAAGCGAGGTAGGGCAGAGGCCCGCTGCGGCGGGGGCTCCTTCACGGGCGCGGGAGGAGGCGCAGGCTCCGGCGGGCTGGCCGAGAGCAGGTACTCGATGCGCTCGAGACGCTCGTCGAGGGAAGAGAGACGACGCTCGAGCTCGCCCAGCCGGTCTTCCATCAGCCTGGAGTGTATGAGGAGCGATCGGCCGTCAGGCCTGCGAGAGTCTCGCCCGTGGATGGCTTCAACCACTCGACCGAGGTCGCGGTGCGCTTCGCCGAGACCGACGCCCAGGGTATCGCGCATCACGCCTCGTTCGTCGTCTGGCTGGAGGTGGCCCGCGTCGCCTATCTCGCCGAGCACGCCGGCGGCTATGGAGCCATCCGCGCTCAGGGCATCGAGGCGCTCACGACCGAGGTGCACGTTTCCTACCATCGAGCTGCGTACTTCGACGAACGGCTGCGCATCTGGACGCGCTGCGTCGGACTAGGTGGCGCCCGGTTCCGCTACGAGTACGCGATCGAGCGCCAGGACGACCTGATCGCCGAGGCTTTCACCGCGCACGCCACCGTCGACGCCGAGACCTGGCGGCCGAGGCGGCTGCCACAGTCGTTCGTGGACGCGGTCGCTAAGGCTGAGTCGTAGCGGGCGGCTGAGTCGTAGCGGGCGGCTGCGTCTCGCCCGGCGGCGGCCCGGCCGGCCCGTCGGCCGGCTTGGGCTGCTTCGACTCGGCCTTCTGCGTGGGCTTCGGCTTCGGCTTCGGCTTCGTGCCGACCCGGATCACGCGGTACTCGCCGCGGTAGGACGTGTTCCAGGTCTCGTCGTGGAGGACCGACCCATCGGCTGCGTACACCGTCCGCTCGACGGTCGTGGCGCTGGAGGGCGAGCCTTCCTCCTCGACGATCGTCGTCCCCCGCTCGAGCGTCGGATCGGGCACGCGGCGCACGCGCGCAGGCCCCGTGACGCGCATCGTGCCCGGACTGCTCTCCACCCGCCGCTCCGGCCCCCCGCCGTACAGCGAGATGGTGATGCTGTCGGCGTCCCAGCTGCCGGCGACGAAGATCCAGTTCGGCGTGTCGTTCAGGAACCTGAGGTCGAGGTCCGGGTAGTTGACTGTCGCGTCGCGCCCGAGCTGATAGCGACTGATGTAGAGCGAGTGCGGGTTGCGCTCGACGATCTTCACCCCGGCTTCCCACGCGGCGTTGAAGACGGTCGTGGCGACCTGGGAGACGCCGCCGCCAACGGCTTCGTCGTACTCGTCCCTGATGATCACCGGGGCCGACCTGAAGCCGCGCTCGATCGTTCGCTCGCCCACGCGATCGTTGAAGGAGAAGGTTCCCCCCGGTCGCACGAGGGCGCCGTTCAGCAGTTCGACCGCTCGCCGGAGGTTCGTGATCCGGTCGGAGGTGCCGGCGTTCAGCGTCGTGTAGATCCCGAGCCTCCGCTCGATCCCCATCGCTTCGGCATCCGCCGTCGTCCGCTCCGGCTCAGCCGTTCCCAGCACCAGCTCGGCGGTGCGGTCCCCCGGTTGCGTTGCCGCCGCAAGCAGCGCGTTCGCGGTCGCCGGCACGTCGACTGCGTGCCCTTGCCGGTGGGGAACGATGCGAACGTCGCCCCCGCCGACGACGAAGGTCGCGTCGACAGGTGGGCGCTCGACCGCCTTCTTCAGGCGCTTGAACCACGCGTCGGCCTCCTTGCCGCCGATCTCGAGAGTGGTGGTGCCGTTCTTCGGTAACAAGAGGAGCTTCGCCATCCGCCAGCGCGGCAGCTTCCAGCGCGTAGGGCCGGACGTCAGTCGCACGGGAGCCGAAATCGCCACGCGTGCCTGGCTTGCGGCGGGAGCGAGCTCGGCCGCGGTGATCTCCACGGGGTCGACCTGCACGGGCAACGGGACCTGTGCGCCCCGGTCGAACTTCGCGAGCGCCCGGACGATCGCGTCTGCTGCAGCCTCCCGGTCGAGCCGGAGGCCCGTCTGTCCGGGCACGACGATGATCGACAGCCCGCGCCGGACGACTTTCGCCTCGACGTGGTCGCGATCGACCTCGTCCGCCATCCGCCCGAGCTTGTACTCCAGAGCATCCGTGTAGGCCTGCACCGGCGGGGAGATCTCGGCCCCGAAAAAGCGCGTCTGCAGCCGCTTGAACCCGCGCACTGGTCCAAAACCCTCTCCCTCGCGGGCGGCGGTCTCGAGTGCCACCCGCCAGTCTGCCTCGACGCCGAGGGAGGTGGCCTTGATCGGAAACTGCTCCTCCCCCACCGTGAAGATGATCGGGACCCGCGCCACCAACTTCGCGCGACGCTCGAGCAGCGCTCGCGCCTCCCGCGTCGTGAGGCCGCCGACCTCGATCCCCGCGACCTCCACACCTGCGGCGAGGCGCGTCTCCGAGCCGGCGAAGGCGAGACCGACGAGAACGATCAGCACCGCCGAGAGGGCTCCGAGGACGGCGAGCCACCGACCGGCGGTACGAGCCGTCCGACGCCATGCTGCGCCCATCTGCACGGAAGAGGCTTCGGCGCGCAAGTCATTGAGTGTAGCGGCGCCGCGGGCGGCGAACGAGGGCTCGAAGTGAAGGTTCGGTAAGCGTTCCGCGAGCTATACGCGGCGCAGGTACTGCACGATCACGTGCCGCTGGATCTCGGACGTGCCCTCGACGATCTGGAGCACCTTCGCATCGCGCAGCCACTTCTCCACCGGATGATCGCGCATGATTCCGGCGCCGCCGAGGACCTGGACGGCATCCGTCGTGACCGTCATGGCAATGTCGGCCGCAAACGCCTTCGCATAGGAACCGAGCAGGCCCGCCTCTCCGCCGGTCTCGAGCGCAGCCGCGGCCCGCCACACGAGCAGCCGCGCCGCCTCGACCTGAATCGCCATGTCCGCGAGCTTGAACGAGACACCTTGCTTCGCGATCAGCGGGCGGCCGAATGCGTGGCGCTCGTTCGCATAGGCCGTCGCGTACTCGAAGGCGGCGCGCGCGATCCCGACTGCGGAAGCAGCCACCTGCGGGCGCGAGTGCAGGAAGAAGTCCATCGCGATCGCGAAGCCCTCGCCCTCCTCCCCGAGCAGCCGGTCGGCCGGTATGCGCGCCTCGTCGAGGAGGATCGAGCCTGTGTAGGAGGAGCGCAGTCCCAGCTTCGGCTCCTTGCGTCCGGCGGTCACGCCAGGGTCGCCGGCCTCGAGGACGAACGCGGTAATGGCACCGTCAAGTTTCGCGAACACGATCGTGATCTCGGCGATGCCGCCGTTCGTGACGTAGCACTTCTCGCCGTTCAGCACGTACTGGTCGCCGTCGCGACGCGCGCTCGCCTGGATGGCGGCGATGTCCGAGCCGGCGCCGGGCTCCGTGAAGGCGATCGCGGCGAGACAGCCCTCCTCCGAGGCGAGGCGGGGCAGCCAGCGCCGCCTCTGCTCGTGCGAGCCGCTGTTCAGCAGCGGCCGGACTGGGAACATCGTCGCCGCGATCACCGTCGCCAGGCCGGCGCACCCCCACGAAAGCTCCTCGGCCACGATCGCCGACGTGACCGCCGAGACGCCGCCGCCCCCGTACTCGGCCGGAATCGCGTGCGAGGTGAGCCCGAGAGCGGCGGCTTTCGCAAGCAACTCGCGTGAGAAGTCCTCCCGCTCGTCCCACTCCCGCGCGCTCGGCCGCAGCTCCCGTTCCGCGAACTCGTGCGCGAGCGCTTGCAGCTCACGCTGCTCGGCCGTCAGCTCGAACGAGATCCCCGCGGCGGCTACCTGCGCCACAGACCCGCGCTCGCGCGTTCGACTGCTAGACGTCCGCCGGGGCGCTGGCGAACGGGCACGGCCCGTCGTGATCACCGGCCTGCTCGACCGCCGGAGCCTTCACCGTGGCCGAGCTCTTCGCGATCGCCGGCGGAGCGGCGAGGAACGCTCCGACGAGGCCCAGAACAACGATCCGCTTGAGCATGGCGGGACCCTAGCAGACTCGTGGCGTTCGCCACGACGAATCGCATCCCCCGCTTTCCTCTGTCTAATCGGGCGGGATAGACCTGCTGCCTTTGGGCCGCGGGCGGCCCCTTCAGGGATTTTCGCGCGATGAGCATCCGCGTACGCGGATGCTCATCTTGCGCCGCTAGAAGACGAACAACTCGACGCCGCCGCTGACGTTCAGCTCGATGCCCGTGATGTAGGACGCGAGGTCGGAGCAGAGGAAGCAGATCGCGTGCGCGATCTCGTCCGGTTCGCCGGGCCGCTTGAGAACGGTGCGGTTGACGATCCGTTCGTTCATGGCGGGGTTGGCGAAGTTGAAGGCCTCCGTGCCGATCACGCCGGGCACGATCGCGTTGCAGGTGATCCCGTGCCGGCCTCCCTCCATGGCCAGGGTGCGCGTCAGGCCGAGGATGCCCGCTTTCGTCGTCGAGTAGCTCGCCTGGCCGAAGCCACCGAGCGTGCCGGCCACCGATGCCATGTTCACGATCCGGCCCCATTGCCGCTCCCGCATGTGCGGCCAGACCGCCTGCGCGCAGTTGAAACCCCCGGTCAGGTTCACCCGCAGGTCGCGCTCCCAGAGCTCCGGGTTCTGGTCGAGGAACTGCGCCGCGTGGTCGAGCGTGCCTGCGTTGTTGATCAGGATGTCGACCGAGCCGAACTCCTCCGCCACCCGCGAGACGGTCTCCTGGACCTGCTCGCGGTCGGTCACGTCGCACTTGATCGCGGCGGCCCGCCGGCCCATGCCCTGGATCTCCTGCGCCGTCCGCTCGCTGTAGACGATCCCCTGGGCCTTGGCGACCTGCGCCAGCACCCCGTAGCGCTCGGCCGTCTCGGTGGACTCGTCCGATTCGACCTGGATGTCTGCGATGACGACGTCGGCTCCCGCCCGCGCGAGCGCAAGCGCATCGGCACGCCCCAGTCCTCTGGAGCCTCCGGTGACGAGCGCGACACGGCCTGACAGATCGATCTCGATCGCCATCCGCCAATCCTATGCACGCTCAGTCGACTAGATCGTTCTTGCAGCGGGTACTCGCTACGCGATGGACGTCGTCGAGATCGGCCTTTTGGCTCTCTCGGTCCTCCTCGTCATCGGCGGCGGTGGCGTGGGCATCGCGGCCACGCGGCCTGCAGCGCTCCGGCTCGCGGATTGGCGCGAGGAGGGGCTCCTCTCGGCCGAACAGGCCGACGAGCTCGAGCGCCGCCACGCCGCACACGCGGCGCTCGACCGGCGCGAGCGTGCGGCGAAGGCCCTTGGGATCCTCGGTGCCGCCGCCCTCGGCGCGGGCGTGATTCTCTTCTTCGCCGCCAACTGGAGCGAGATCCCGCGCGCGCTTCGCATCGCCGTGCTGCTCGCGGGGCTTACGCTGTTCTACGGCGCGGGGTTCTACCTGCTCGAGGTTCGCCGCGCGTACCGGAACGTCGGCCATGCGGCCGTCTTCGTGGCAGCGATCCTCTTCGGCGCATCGGTCTTCCTCGTCGGCCAGATGTACCACGTGCAGGCGCACGATCCGTTCGGCTTCCTCGTCTGGAGTGCCGGTGCGCTCGCGACGGCGCTGTTCTTCCGGTCGAAGCCCGCAGCAGGGCTCTTCGTACTCACGTTCGAGGCGTGGCTGATCCACGAGCTGATCGACTACGACGACACGTACCAGGTCGCGCGTTTCATCCCCTTCGTGCTCGCGCTCTACGGCCTTGCGCTCTACGCGGTCGGCACGGGGGGCGGTCTGTGGCTGGAGCGTCTGGCACTCGCGGGAGCGATGCGTGTCGTCGGCTTCTCGATTGCCGGCTTCATGCTCTTCGTTCTCAGCTTTCGCTACGTCCACGGCGCGTTCGGCGACGACGCCACACCCGACGGCGTTCCGCGCGCGATCGTCATCGGGTCTGCCGCCGCCGCGCTCGCGGGCGCGGCGCTGCTGGCACTGCGGCGGCCTCGCCCCTGGAGCATGGTCGAGTCCCTCTTCGTGGCGGGGGCGACCGCGCTCGTGCTGCTCGCGGCCTTCGCGCCCGAGGAGACGGGCGGCGGCGAGTTCCTCGGCGACGCGAAGCGGTACCCGCTCCTCTTCGCAGCGCTGCTCGTCGTGCTGGTCGCCGGCGCGGTGCTCGTCGGCTCGCTGAACGATGAGGCGTGGCTCGCGAACGGCGCCATCTCCCTCGGTGCGCTGGCGCTGCTCGCCCACTTTCTGGACGTTGCCTGGTCTCGGCTTCCCCGCTCTCTCGTGCTGATGGCGGTCGGGCTTGGTGCACTCGTCGTCGCAGCGGTGGTCGAGTGGAGGCGGCGCCTGCTCGCCGCTGGAGGCGGCAACGCATGAACCGGCGGCGCCTGCTCGCCTTCTGCGCCTTCCTGGGTGCGATCCTGCTCGTACCGATCGGGATCATCGCTCTCAACGAGTTCCGGCTCGCGTCGGGCACGCACGTGTTGCTCCACGTCGAGCCCGTCGACCCGAACGACCCGTTCCGCGGCGAGTACGTCGCGCTCAACTACGACATCTCCCGGGTGCCCGTCGCTGGGACGACACGTCCTGGCAGTCAGGTGTATGTCGTCCTCGAGAAGCGTGGGCGTGTCTGGACCGGCGGCCGCGCGGTGGTCGACCGTCCGTCCGACGACGAGACATTCATCCGCGGCGAGTCTCGGAACGGGCGGATCGAGTACGGGATCGAGACCTACTACGTCGAGGAGGGCGAGTCACCGCGATACGAGCGGGCGATCGCGAGCCAGGAGCTCTACGTCGACGTGGTTCTCGACGACGACGGCCGCGCCCAGATCGACAAGCTCGTCGTCATCCGGAACTAGTCCCCTCGCGGCAGGAAGATCTCCTTGGCGATCACGAGGCGTTGGATCTGCGATGTGCCCTCGTAGATCTGAAAGAGCTTGGCGTCGCGCATCAGCTTCTCCACCGGATACTCCTTCATGTAGCCGTAGCCGCCGAAGATCTGCACCGCGTCGGTGGTGACCTTCATCGCGGTGTCGGCGGCGAAGCGCTTCGCGAACGAGGACTGCAGCGTCGCGCGCCGGCCCCGGTCGTGGAGCCAGGCCGCCTGCCAGACGAGCAGCCGCGAGGCCTCGATCTCGGTCGCCATGTCCGCGATCAGGAAGTTGACGCCCTGGTGCATCGCGATTGGCACATCGAAGGTCACGCGCTGCTTGGCGTACTCGACTGCGTGCTCAAACGCTGCCTGCGCGACGCCGACGGCACCGGCAGCGGTACCGGGACGCGTGAAGTCGAGCGTCTTCATCGCGATCTTGAAGCCCTCGCCCTCCTCGCCGATCCGGTTCTCGGCCGGTACAACGGCGTCGGTGAGCGCAAACGCGGAGGTGTCCGTCGCACGCTGCCCCATCTTGTCGAGGTGCTTCTCGAGCTCGACGCCCGGCGTGTCCATCGGAACGATGAACGCCGACATGCCACGATTGCCCTTCGCGAGATCGGTTTTTGCGAAGACGATCGTCCAGGCGGCATGACCAGCGTTCGTGATGAACGTCTTCGAGCCGTTCAGGACGTACTCGTTGCCGCGGCGCTCGGCAGTCGTCTTCAGCTTGGCCACGTCGGAACCCGCTTCGGGTTCCGAGAGCCCGAAGGAGCAGAGGATGGGCTCCTCAAGGAGCGGCGGCAGCCACCGCGCCCTCTGCTCCTCGGTGCCCGCGATGACCACCGGGCCGGAGCCCAGTGCGTTGGCGCCGATCGAGGTGCCGATGCCGGAGCAACCCCAGTTGAGCTCCTCTCCGACGAGGATCCCGTCGAAGGTCGAGAGCCCGAGCCCACCGAGCGACTCCGGAACGTGCAGGTTCATCAGACCCAACCCGTGGGCCTTCGCGATCACGTCGGCAGCGTGTGTCTGGTGCTCGTCGTACTCCGCCGCCTTCGGCCGAATCTCCTTCTGGGCGAATTCGCGGGCAAGCTGCCGCAGCGCCTTTTGCTCGTCGCTCAAGGCGAACGAGACCCCTGTCGTCAGGCTGTGCTCGATCGTCGCCATGCCGCCCTCGATTGTGTTGACTGACTGGTCAATCAAGCATAGCGCGCTTACATTTCTCCCACTTTCCCGCGCTACCCTGCGGCCTCGATGGGTCTCTGGAAGGTGCAGCTGCTGGCCGCCACGGCCGTAACCGTCTTCGCGGTCGTGCCTGACGCCGACACCGCCCCCGGCCTGCGCCCGCCCGTCACGTGGTTGAAAGGCGAGGGGAACTTCACGAAGGCGCACCGGTCGCCGCGGTCGCTCGAATCGATCGTGATCCACGTCACCGAAGGGGCGTTCTGGGGCTCGGTGCAGTGGCTCAAGAATCCGCGCGCCCATGCCTCGTCGCACTTCATCGTGTCGCGGAGCGGCAAGATCGTCCAGCTCGTCCACGTCTCCGACATCGCGTGGCACGCGGGCAACTGGAGGGTCAACGTGGGTTCCGTCGGGATCGAGCACGAGGGCTTCACCTACGGTCCCGGCGGGTTTACCGACGCGCAGTACGAGAACTCGGCCCGGATCACGGCCTGGCTGGCCCGCCGGGCGCTGATGCCGATCGACCGCGAGCACGTGATCGGACACGCAGAGGTGCCGGCTCCCCGAGGCGGCCGGGGCGGATCCAGCCACCACACCGATCCCGGGCCACACTGGAACTGGCAGCGCTATCTCAAGCTCGTACGCCGTTACGCGCTGGGAAGGGCGAAGTTGAGCGTGGTCACCCAGCTGCGACCGGGCCTGCTGTCAGGGATCGTCCCCTGGCGGGCGAGGACGACGGGCGGCGTCCGACGCGTCGAGTTCGTGATCGACGGACGCGTCGTCTGGACCGACCGGCGAGCGCCGTTCGCCTTCGTGGGCGGCGGCGGCCTGAACACGACCCGGCTCGACAACGGCGCTCACGTCCTCGAACTGCGGGCCTACGGCGACGGGACACGGCACGACGTCACGCGTCGCACGATCCTGGTAGACAACCGCGCCTTCCGCGTCACGATCTCCGGCGCGCGTGAGTGGACACGCGTCCGCGGCACCGTCCGCCTGCGGGTGCATGCGTGGGGCGCGGAGGCCAGCAGCGTCGTACTCCGGCTCAACGGCCGACCAGTCGCCACGGATCGGCGCACGCCCTACGTCTTCGCGTGGAACACGCGGCGCGTGCGCGACCGCAAGCACGTACTCGAGCTCCTCGCACGCTCGGTGGATGGGCGCACCGCGACCCGGCGCATCCCGCTCGTCGTCCGCAACCGCCCGCTGCCGAAGCGGCCTGCGCCGCGGCCGCTGCCGAAGCGGCCTGCGCCCCGGCCGCAGCCGAGATTGAAGCCGACTCCCGCCATTCCGCCGCTCGCGATCGTCGATCAGAGCATCGAGGAGGGTCAAAGCGTCGAGAGCTTCGTGCTGTGGCGGGTGTTCGTGGCGGGCCGGGTGAGGCGAGTCGAGTTTCTGATCGACAACGTTGCCCGCGGGAAAGACCTCGCCGCGCCGTACACATTCGGCTGGGACCCCTCGACAGAGACGCCCGGGCCGCACACCCTGGAAGCGAGGGTGCAGGGTAAGAGCGGCAAGATCGTCGCCGGAACCATCACCGTCACGGTGCCGGCACCCCCAGAGACCGGCGATACCGCAGCACCCTGACGACCTTCTCGTCGAGTTCCCCGCGGCGGGCGAGCGGTACGAGCGCGTGGATCATTCGCACAGCGTCGCGTGAGCTCGTCGTCAGTACGAGGTCGGCGCCGGCACGGATCGCGAGCCGTGCCCAGAAGGGCGCGTAGGGGCTGCCGAGGACGCCAACCGAATCCGTGATCGCAACCCCGTCGAAGCCGAGCCTGCGCAGCAGCCGGTAGGTCTTGGGCTCGAAGGAGGCACGGCGCGAGCCGAGTCGCCGATAGATCGCGTGTCCGACCATCACGCAAGGGACGCCGGCACGGATCGCTGCGCGGAAGGGCGCCAGGTCGCGTGCCCGCAGGAAGCCGTGGACGCGCGCCTCGTCGGTGGAGGCCGGCGTCGAGCCCAGCCCCGGGAAGTGCTTGACACACGCCGCCCGTCCGAGCCCACGCGCGAAGGCGACCCCGTACGCGGCGCGGGCAAACTGACGGGAGCCGAGCGGCCCATCGGGCGAGTCGAGCACCGGAGCAAAGGTGGCATGGACGCCGACGCGACGTAGCGCTGCGGCGGTCTCACGACCGGACGCCAGAGCCTCGGCGGCACTGCCGTATTCCGATGCTGCCCGCCACGGCGGCAGGGCGGTGAAGGTCTTCACGAGTCCGCCCTCCTGATCCGCGAAGACGATGCCGTCCCCCGGTCGCGGCGCCTCGGTGTTCCATTGGCGGACGAGCACGCCTCCGAAGCCCTTGCCCGCCGGCAGTCCGGCGACGACGACCGCCGCCGCCTTCTCCCGTGGCGTCATCGACGCCAGCTCTGCCTCGGCCGAGCCGGTGAGCAGCAACGTCAGGGCCGTCGCGATCGCGAGCACCGCCGAAAGCTACAGTTGCGCGGTGGCCGTGACCGAGAAGCCGACCGCTCTCGACCCGCACGATTTCCTGGCGATCGACGCGCTTCTGGATGATGAAGAGAAGGCGATCCGCGACACCGTGCGTGCGTTCGTGCGCGAGCGGGTGCTCCCCGACGTCGGCGACTGGTTCGAGCAGGGGATCCTGCCGCGCGAGCTGCTGGTGGAGCTCGGGAAGCTCGGCCTCTACGGCATGCACCTCGAGGGCTACGGCCTCCCCGGCGCCAGTGCGGTGGCGTACGGACTGACCTGCCTCGAGCTCGAAGCCGGCGACTCGGGCGTCCGCAGCGCCGTCTCCGTCCAGGGCTCGCTCGCGATGTACTCGATCTGGCGCTGGGGATCAGAGGAGCAGAAGCAGCGCTGGCTGCCGGCGATGCACACGGGAGAGGTGATCGGCTGCTTTGGCTTGACCGAGCCCGACGCGGGCTCGGACCCCGGCGCGATGCGCACCCACGCGCGCCGCGACGGCTCCGACTGGATCCTGAACGGCGCCAAGATGTGGATCACGAATGGCACGATCGCCGACGTCGCGACCGTGTGGGCGCGCACAGACGACGGCACCATTCGGGGCTTCCTCGTCGAGAAGGGTACGCCGGGTTTCACAGCGCCTGAGATCCACAAGAAGCTCTCGCTGCGTGCATCCGTCACCTCGGAGCTCGTGCTCCAGGACGTGCGCGTGCCGGCCGAAGGCGTCTTCCCGGAGGTCGACACGCTGCGGGGGCCGCTCTCCTGCCTCAACGAGGCCCGCTACGGCATCGTCTGGGGCGCTGTCGGCGCGGCGCGCGCCTGCTTCGAGGCAGCCCTCGAGTATTCGAAGGAGCGGATCGTCTTCCAGAAGCCGATCGCCGCATATCAGCTGACGCAGGCGAAGCTCGCCGAGATGGCGCTCGAGGTGAACCGCGGGATGCTGGTGGCGCTCCACATCGGCCGGATGAAGGACGACGGCACCCTGCGCCAGGAGCACGTCAGCCTCGGCAAGATGGGCAACGTCCGCGGAGCGATCGAAGTCGCGCGCACTGCCCGCACCATCCTGGGCGCGAACGGCGTCACGCTCGAGTACCCGGTGATCCGGCACGTGAACAATCTCGAGTCGGTGCTGACCTACGAGGGCACGCACGAGGTGCACACGCTTGTCGTGGGCGCGGCCCTCACCGGCGAGAACGCATTCCGCTAGATGCTCGCCGACCGCCCACACTGGCTCGTCAGCGGAATCCTGTTCGGACTGCTCGTCACCGGCCTCCTCTGGGCGATCAACCGGCGGCTGGGCGTCTCCGGTGGAATCGCCGAGATCGCAGATCGGCTGACGGGCCGCCTGTCGAGCTTCGGCCCGCGCTCGTTCTTCGTCTTCGGGATCGTCGGCGGTGCACTCGTCTTCTCGCTCGCCGGGAGCGGCTTCCGGACGGGCGATTCCTACGGGTGGCTCGGCCAGCACGGAGAAGCGGTGACCGCCGCGGCGCTGCTCGGGGGCGGCCTTCTGATCGGGATCGGCACGCGCTCCGCCGGCGGCTGCACCTCCGGCCACGGCATCTGCGGCACCGCGCTCGGCTCGAAGGCGAGCTTCGTGGCGACGATGGTCTTCATGGCGACTGCGATCGGCGCCGCCTTCGTCCTGGACGGGATCGTTTGACGCGTCTCGTCGCCACGGCCTTCGGTGCGGGCTTCGGCTTCGTCCTCGCCTGGGCGCAGCTGACCGACCCCGAGCGGATCCGGCAGATGCTGCTGCTCGAGGACGCGCACTACTACCTGATGATGGCGACGGCCTTCGCGGTCGGCACTCTCGGCACGCGTCTGCTGCGGACCCGCCGTGCACACGCGCTCGTGACGGGCGAGCTCGTGAGCGTGGAACACTCTGCGCTCGAGCGTCGTCATGTCACCGGGAGCATCCTCTTCGGCCTCGGCTGGGCGGTCACCAACGCCTGCCCCGGCCCGATTGCGGCGCAGCTCGGGCAGGGGCTCTGGTGGAGCCTGCTGACCCTGGCCGGCTTCCTCGTCGGCGCCCGCCTCCAGGCGGACCTCGCCCTACGGACGGATGGCCGTTTCCGCTTCAGCGTCGGACCGTGAGGACAACCGCGGTCGTCAGGGCCACAAGGAGTCCCTCGCCACGATGTTGTTGCATCGGCGCTCGAGCGCAATAATTGCGACCCAGCCCCGCGTCTTGGCAAGTGAAAGATCGTCAACGAGAGAGAAGCAGCATGTCCACGATCGCGACACCGCTGGGCCCCGACCGCCGATGACCGGCGTCGACGTCGGCCTGCTCAAGCGGGAGATCAGGAAGACCTACGCCTCCGTCTCGCAGGAGCCGGAGCGGGATTTCATGTTCCCGACCGGCCGCACGTGGGCGGCGGACCTCGAGTATCCAGTGGAGCTGCTGGCCCGTGTGCCCGAGAGCTCGGCCGAATCGTTCGCGGGCGTGACGAACCCGTTTGCGCTCGGTGCGCTCAATCCGGGCGAGCGCGTGCTGGACCTCGGCTGCGGTGCCGGGCTCGACTCGCTCGTCGCGGCCCAGATGGTCGCGCCCGGAGGCACGGTCACCGGCATCGACATGACCCCGGAGATGCTCGCGAAGGCGCGGGCCGGCGCGGAGATGCTCGGCGTCGACAACGCGCGCTTCGTCGAGGGGGAGGCAGAGCGCCTTCCCTTCGACGAGGCGAGCTTCGACGTCGTGATCTCGAACGGCGTCATCGACCTGATCCCCGACAAGGACGCGGTCTTCTCGGAGCTGCACCGCGTCCTCCGCCCGGGCGGAAGGATCCAGGTCGCCGACGTCACGATCCAGCGGCCCGTGAGCGAGGAGGGACGCCGGAACATCGACCTCTGGACCGGCTGAATCGCCGGGGCTCTGCTGGAAGCAGAGTACGCACAGACCCTCGAGCGACACGGATTCGAGCGGATCGAGAGCGGCAACCTCGTCGCGACCTACGCCCGATCGAAGTTCGAGGACACGCGCCGGAAGGCGCTCAAGTTCGGCGCGCAGGGAACGACGGTCAAGGCCTACAAACCCGAAGGGAACTGAAGATGACGAAAGTCGTGATCAACCTCTCGACCGGCCTCGAGGACGCGGAGAAGGTGACCGTTGCCTTTCTCGTCGGAGGAGCGGCGCTCGAGCAGGGCAAGCAGGTGGCGATGTTCCTGACCAAGGAGGCGGTCCGGCTCGCGCTGCCCGACGTGGCGGACGCGGTCGCGTGTGACGGCTGCCCGCCGCTCTCGCGCCTGTTCCAGCAGTACACGGAGGGAGGCGGAGAGCTACTCGTCTGCCCCATCTGCTTCAACTCGAAGAAGCTGGACGAGGCGCAGCTCGTCGGGAACGCCCGGCTCGCGGGCGCGACGCCGCTCTGGGAGTGGATCGGCGACGAGCCGGCGACCGTGTTCAGCTACTGACCGTCTCGCCGTCCCAGTAGTCCACGGCGGAGCCGATCCGGAAGAGGCGCGGCGGGTCGGCCTCGTTCCCCATCCAGATCCCCTTGCCGCTGTCGGGATAGACGGCCGCGTCGGGGACCGCCTTCGTGGAGGCGATCAGGACCCGGATCGGCTCCTCCGTCTCGTTGCGGACCTGGTGCGCGCCCTCGGGGCCCTCGCGGAAGCAGACCACGTCTCCCGGGCGCAGCTCGTGCTCGCCGTCCGGCACGCGCAGAGTGGGACGCCCGGCGACGACGAGCAGCCACTCCTCGACGCCGTACTCGTAGTGGTAGGGGAAAGTGCGCTCCCCTGGCTGAAGCTCGTAGAGGCTGGCGCCGAGTCGCTCCGCTCCGATCCTCTGCCCCACCATCGCACGCCGCCAGGAGTACCCCGGTCGATCGCGCCGCTCGAGGTCGAGCTCCCCGTCGAAGAGGTTGAACGACTGCACCACGCCTATCCTCCCAGAGTGCGCCTCGCAGCCGCAATCGCCGCGGCACTCACAGTGGCCGTTTCTGCGGCGGCCGCGCCGCCGACTGCCGGCGTGCTCGTCCCCGGCACCAGCCTCGGCGAACTGCGGCTCGGTGCGACAAAGGCGCAGGTCGAAAGAGCCTGGGGACGCGCTTACGGCCGCTGCACGGGCTGCCGCCACGAGACCTGGTACTTCAACTACTTCGCCTTCCAGCCCGCGGGAGCCGGCGTCGAGTTCCGTGACGGCCGGGCCGTTGCGCTCTTCACGATCTACCAGCCCCCAGGATGGCGCACGTCGAATGCCCTCTCTCTGGGAGCGCCGGTCCAGCGGGTGCGAACGCTGTATAGAGGCCTCGACCGGCGCGAGTGCGACGGGTACTACGCGCTCATCCTGCCGCGCGCCGGCACGATCACTGCCTTCTACGTGCTCGACAAGCGCCTGTGGGCCTTCGGGCTCTCTCGCAGTGGCATCGACGTCTGCCGCTAGAGCCATCACAACGTAGAGGTATCGTCGGCGCCCATGCAGCCGCTCGCCGGGATGCTCGTCGTCGACCTGACCCGCTACCTCCCGGGGGCATATGCGTCGCGCGAGCTGCTCCGGCTCGGCGCGCGGGTCGTCCGGGTGGAGCCGCCGGAAGGGGATCCGATGCGGCAGGTCGCGCCTGCGTGGGAGTCCGCCTTGAACGCCGGAAAGGAGTCCGTCACCTGCGATCTCAAGGCTGATCCCGACTTCGGCCGAGCGCTCTGCGGACGCGCGGACGTTGTACTCGAGGGGTTTCGCCCGGGCGCGGCCGAGCGGCTCGGCGTCGGGCCGCGTGACCTCCCCGATCGTGTCGTCTACTGCTCGATCACCGGCTTCGGAACCGAGGGTCGGCACGCCCTGCGCGCCGGCCACGACCTCAACTACCTCGGCTGGGCCGGCGTGCTGGAAGACACAGCCCCCTCTCTCCCGCCCCTTCAGCCTGCGGACCTGGCAGCCGGCGCGCTCGGCGCAGTAACCGAAATCCTCGCGGCCCTCCTCGAGCGGGAGCGCAGCGGGCGCGGCGCCCGGCTGACGATCTCGATGACACACGGATCGCACCGCCTCGTCGGCTACCGGCTGGGCGGTGATCCGCTGCCTCGTTTCCTTACCGGCGGCATCGCGTGCTACCGGATCTACACGACGGCCGACAGCCGCCACGTCACTGTCGCGGCCCTGGAGCCAAAGTTCTTCGCGCGGCTCTGCGAGGTGATCGGCCGGCCCGAGCTCGCGGACCTGCACCTCGTGGCCGAGGCACAGGAAGAATTGACCGCCGAGCTGGCCGCTGTGTTCGCAAGCCGCCCGCTCGACGAGTGGCTCGCCCTGTCCGCTGACGAGGACGTCGCGCTCGGCCCTGTGGCGACGCTGGCCGAGGCGGCCGCGGAATTCGGAACCCTCTCCCAGGAGCCCTCGCCCCGGATCGGAGAGCACACCGCGGCGTGGCGAGACGAGGTGGGCGGCGCGTGAGGGTGGTGCGACTCCTCTGCGTCAAGCTGGCGCTGGCGCCGTTTCCGCTAACTCGCAACGGGTAGACATGCTCCGCCGCTGCGAGGGCTCCGAGGCTGTTAAGCAGTCAACCCCAACGCAGCAGGCAGGGCGTAGAGATCCGGAATGCGACCCGGCTCACCCTCGTAGCGGCCGTCCCGGTCGAGCAGGAACGCCTGCATGCCGAGCGCTCGGGCTCCCTCGATGTCGTCTTCGTAGGAATCGCCTATCATCGCCGCCTGCGCCGGCTCCACGGCGAGCACCGAGAGCGCATGCCGGAAGATCTCCGGGTGAGGTTTGGTGCGGCCGAAGGCGCGCGAGCCGATCGCGCAGTCGACGTCGAGGCGGTGATGGCGAACGAACTCCTCGAGATCGCGGCTTCCGTTCGAGACGAGCCCGATCTTGAGCCCGTGGCGGCGCAGCTCCGCGAGCACTGGCGGGCCGTCCTCGTAGAGCGTGAACTTGTCGTGCGATTCCCAGATCGCCACCAGATCGAGGGCACACTCATGGGCGCCGTCGGCGTCGCCTCCCATGCCTCGGACGATCCGCTCGGTAAAGGCGACCCAGATCTCGTCGTCGTGCTCGAGCTCCGGGTGCCGCTGGAGCGAAGCGAGCGCGGCGCGCCGCGCCTCCTCGTAGCGCGCCGGCTCGAGCGCGAGCCCGTGCCGCTCGCCGAGGCGCCGGTAGCCCTCCGGGCCGAGCTCCGGCCCCGGCAGAGCGAGCGTGAAGTCGACGTCGAAGAGAACGGCTCGGATCACTCGCTGAGGGTAGCGCCGCTCGGCGAGCAGCGGGCTGAGCCGACCTTCGCGGGCGGAGGCGGGTTCATCCCGCCGCAGCCCCCCAGCGACCGGCGGCAGCCGACAAGGAGGGGCTCACGGGGGAGCCATGGGGTTCCCCCGTGCCTAAAGGAGGGGGCCCGCGGGGGAACCATGGGTTCCCCCGCGCTGTATCGGGGTGCCCAGATTCGAACTGGGGACCTCTCCGACCCGAACGGAGCGCGCTACCAGGCTGCGCCACACCCCGAGCGGGGAAAGGGTAGCGCTTCCGTGGCGGCGGCCGCATGCTGCCTAGAATCGACCTCGATGGCCGACCGGGACGAGATCCTCGCCTACGCGGACGAGCTGCTCGAGGTGCACCGGTTTCCGGAGTACGGCCGGCCGGGTCTGCAGGTGCTGGGCTCGGACGAGGTGACGAAGATCACCTGCGGCGTCTCGGCCTCGCTCGAGCTGTTCGAGCGCTCGGCAGCGGCCGGGGCGCAGTTCGTGCTCGTCCACCACGGGCTCTTCTGGCGCAGTGAGCCGCTCGTCGTCGACCGGCGCCTACGCGGCCGGCTGGAGGCCCTCTTCCATGCGAACATGTCCCTCGCCGCGTATCACCTCCCTCTCGACGCCCATCCGGAGATCGGCAACAACGCGCTGCTGGCGCAGGCGCTCGGCGTGGAGCGGGAGGCTGAGTTCGGCGAGGTCGGACTGGGTGGCCGCCTGGCGCAACCGAGCAGTGCCGAGGCGTTCGTGACGCGCGTGCGAGAGCTGGTGGAGCGCGAGCCGCTCGTGTTCGCGCACGGTCCCGAGCCCGTGGAGAGAGTTGCGATCACGAGCGGCGGCGCCGGCCACGACCTGATCCAGGCCGCGCACGAGGGCTACGACCTCTTCCTGACCGGGGAGGCGGAAGAGCCGAGCCTGCAGGCCGCGCGCGAGCTCGGCATCCATTTCGTGGCGGGCGGCCACCATGCAACGGAGCGGCTCGGCGTGCAGGCGCTCGCGGAGCGGCTCGCCGATCGCTTCGGCCTCGAGTGGGAGTTCATCGAGATCGCGAACCCTGTTTGATGGCCATCCTGCCGAACCCGGCGCTCCTGCCGCTCGACGAGGGCGACCCCGATGACTACCGGCCTCACTCCAGGTTTGCCCTGCTGGCCGACCCCGCCCGCAACGACGACGGCGCGTACGTGGAGAACCTCGCGGTCATCCTCGAGCGGATTGCGCCGGGCGACCGAATCCCGCTGCATCGCCACCCGATCGACGAGGCAATCGTCGTCGAGTCCGGCGAGGTGGAAGTGCGGCTCGGCGGCGAGAGCGTCGTCGTGACGGGCCGCTCTGTCGTCTTCGTCCCGGCAGGGACGGAGCATGGCGCGCGGAACATCGGCGCCGACGACGCCGTCTACACCGCGTTCTTCCCCTCGCCGAGAATCGAGGTCGAGTACCTGGAGCGTAACCCCGCCCCCGGCACCGAGGGTGACGACCCGCAGCCCCCCGTGCTGTACGACGCCCGTTCTTAGAGGCGAGCCAGCTCGTCCAGAGCGTCGAGACACGCGCGGGGACGTTCTCCGATCACGAAGTGCCCGCAGTCTGCGACAAGGCGCAGCTTCGCGCGCAGCCGGCGGGCGTACTCGAACGCGTCCTCGAGGGGAAGCTGCGGGTCGCGCGCACCCCACACGATCACGACGGGGCAGCGGACGTGTTCGAGGTCGCTGCGCGGATCGTCGACGACGAGCGCGCGCCCGGCGGTACGAAGGTCGATGTGCTGGGTTGAGCCCTCGAGGAAGCCAAGGGTCGCTGTCGGTGAGAGTGCGGCCGCATCCGAGACGAAGAACGGCTGGAAGAGCGCGCGCCGGTACCAGGCTCGGTCCGCATACCGGTGCCGGAAGGGCGCCACCCAGCGCGCCGGTCGCACGAATCCGGACGCGAGAATTGCCGCCCGTGCCGCGCGAGCACCGGACCGGATCCCCGCCGGAGCGACAAGCAGTAGCCCGCGCACGAGGTCGGGCCGCCGATGTGCCAGGCGAAGTGCGACTAGGCCGCCGAAGGAATGGCCGACGACGAGGGCGGGTGCAGCCGACTCACGCTCGAGGAGCTGGGCGGCGACGTCCGCGAAGGCCGTCATGTCCGCCCGCGCAGCCAGCCTTCCTGAGCGCCCGTGTCCGGGCAGGTCGGGAGCGAGCACACGGTAGCGATCGACCGCGGCGGGCAGGAGCTCCGCCCAGTTCGCGGCCGCTCCGGCGAGCCCGTGCAGGAGGAGGACCGGATCACCTGCCCCGCCGGTCAGGTACCGGAGTCGCAGTGTGCCCAGCTCGGCGTGCCGCTCCTCGAGGCCCGGAAGGCTCGTTGCGGACGTCATGCGCAGACAGTATTCTCAGAGCATGAAGGTTCTGGGGGTGCGGGCCCGTTGATTCCCGCACAAAACGACGAGCGAGCGGTGGAAGCCGAGCCCGCCTGAGCGCACAGCTTCAGCAGCAAAGTGCGCCAGCGGGCTTTTTCGTTGCCGCGAAGGGAGGACCACGTATGGCGAATCACCTGACCCCGGACGAGCTCTCGAAGGAGCTCGGGATGGAGCGACAGGACGTGATCCGGTTGTGCATCGAGGAAGGAGTCCCGATCTATCAGGGCAAGATCGACAAGACGCTCTTCCAGGCCCAGCTCGAAGCGCTGAACGCAGTACCCCAGCCGCATTAGCAGCTCCTGGGCGCTGGATCGACCCGCTACTTGCGGGCGGCCGTGCGCTTCGCGGACGGCCGGACAGCAGCCTTCTTGGCCGTGGCTCCCTTCGGGGCAGCCCCCGGCTTCCCCCGCTTCGCTTCCTCGACGCTGCGCCGGAGCGCCTCCATCAGGTCGATCACGGGCGTCTCCGAGACCGGCTCGGGCGTAGCGATCTCCTCGCCCGCCGCCTTTGCCTCCAGCATCGCCTGCAGATTCCCTCGGTACTCGCTGTGGAGGTAGGTGGGATCGAACTCGCCCGCGAGGCTCGCGATCACCTGACGCGCGAGCGCGAGCTCCGTGTCCTTGACGCTCACCTCGTCGACCACCTCCCCGATCTCGGCCTGGGAGTAGACGTCTGCGGAAAGGAAGAGCGTCTCGAGGACGAGGGCATCGTCCTTCGCGCGGATCAGGCAGAACTTCTCCTTGCCCTGCTGCACGAAGCGACCGAGAGCCGCCATGCCCGTCTCGTCCATGGCGTTCAGGAGTAGCGCGTACGGCCGGCGCGCGGCGGGCGCCTGCGCCGGCACGAGGAAGTACGTACGGTCGAAGAAGATCGGATCGACCTCCGCCGCGTCAACGAACCGCGTGATCTCGATCGAGCGGGAGTCGTCGTGCTGCGCGAGCGCCTCGAGCTCCGCCTCCTCGACCAGCACGAACTGACCCTTGGCGATCTCCCAGCCCTTCACGATCTCATCCGGCTCCAGGTCGCGCTGATGCTTCGGGCAGTAGCGCTTCTGCTTGATCGGCGTGCCGCACTCACGATGGAGCATACGGAACGAGACGTCCGAGGCGCGCGCAACAGGCTTCGTGGCCGGCGCGAGACCGACGGGGATCGAGACGAGACCGAAGCTGAGTGAGCCGTTCCAGGTAGTGCGCATTCCCACCTCATTGTAGAGGGATTGGGCCGGGGGACCACCCGGATTCGCGGTCGGCGCGTCGGTTTCCTCCCCGGACGAGCGCGAGTAGAGTCAGTCGGTGTGAGCGAGCAGAGGACGATTGCCCGCCTCTGGCGCGACGCTGTCGCAGCCGAGCGATCGAACGCGGCCTATCTCGAGCAACGCGGCGAGGCGTGGCAGGAGATCTCGTGGCCGGAGGCGGCGGCGCGGGTCGATGCCTACGCGAACGGGCTTCTCTCACTCGGCCTGCGCAAGGGTGACGCCTTTGCGCTGCTCGCCCGCACAACGGTCGAGTGGGCGCTCTTCGACTTCGCTCTCGGCTCGATCGGAGCTATCGGAGCACCGATCTACGCGAACAGCTCGCCCAAGGACGTCGGGTACATCCTCGACCACTCGGAGTCCGTCGCCGTTGTCTGCGAGGACGACGCCCAGCGTGCGAAGGTCGAGCAGGTGCGCGAAAGCGTCGGCCGGCTGCGGCACGTGTTGACTTTCGCCGACCTCGAGGAACTGGCCGAGCGTGGTCGTGCCTACGCGGCGGAGCATCCGCACGCCCTGCGTGAGGCGAGCGACGCGATCAACGAGGACGACCTTTTCACCTACATCTACACATCGGGAACGACGGGGCCTCCGAAGGCCTGCATGATCTCCCACCGCAACTACTACGCGATGGTGGCTGTCGTCGACGATCTCGACAACTTCACCGGCCCGGACGACACGATGCTGCTGTACCTGCCCCTGGCCCACAACTTCGGCCGGCTCATGCACCTGTCCGGCCCATACGTGGGCTACACGATCGCGTTCCTGCCGGACCCGCTGCAGGCTGCGGTCGCGCTGCCGGCGGTGCGCCCCACGGTGTTTCCCAGCGTGCCGCGCGTCTACGAGAAGATCCATACGGGTGTCGTCGCGACGTTCGACGACGCAAGGGGCGTGCGGCGCTCGCTGATCGACTGGGCACTGCGGGTGGGGAGGCAGGTCAGCACACTCCGCCGGGCCGGCAAGCCCGTGCCCCGCCGGCTCGCACTGCAGTACCGGCTCGCGGACCGGCTCGTGTACGCGAAGGTCAAGGAGCGGCTCGGCGGGCGCCTGCGCACGGCCATCTCCGGCGGCGCACCCCTTGCGCTCGAGATCGCCGAGTTCTTCCACGCGATCGACATCCTGCTCGTCGAGGGTTACGGGTTGACCGAGTGCACCACGGCTGCCTCCACGAACACCCACTCGTCATTCCGTTTCGGAACTGTCGGCAAGCCGCTCCCGCACTTCGAGGTGAGGCTTGCGGAGGATGGCGAGTTGCTCGTCAAGAGCGAGACGGTCTTCCAGGGCTACTTCAAGGATCCGGAGGCGACCGCAGAAATACTGGGCGAGGACGGCTGGCTGAGAACGGGCGACATCGCCGAGATCGACGAGGACGGCTTCATCACCATCACCGACCGCAAGAAGGACATCATCGTCACTGCAGGGGGGAAGAACGTGTCGCCGCAGAACCTCGAGAACGACCTCAAGGCGTCCAGGTACATCTCGCAGGCTCTTGTCGTCGGCGACCGGAAGCCCTACATCGCGGCGCTCATCACGCTCGAGCCGGAGGAGATCGCCAAGTGGGCGGCCGAGCACGGAATCGCGGGAAGCATCGCCGACCTCGCGGAGGACGAACGCGTGCGCGAGCTGATCCAGCACGTCGTCGACGCCGTCAACGCCGACCGGTCGCGGTACGAGCAGATCAAGCGGTTCCGGGTCCTCCCCCGCGACTTCACGATGGACGAGGGGGAGCTGACGCCGACGCTGAAACTGAAGCGACGCATCGTCCAGGAGCGGTTCGCGAAGGTGCTCGACGAGCTGTACGCCGGCGAGACCCTGAACGCCGCCACGGGTGTTTGACTTCTACCCGGGAGGCGGAGCGGACGGGGGACTACAGGCGGCGCGCTCCTACCCAGGTGCTCGCGTACCAGGAGTCGGAGAGGCTCGAGATCTTGACCACATCGCCGCTGTGGGGCGAGTGGATGAACTGGCCGCCGCCGATGTACATGCCGTTGTGCCCGAGCCCGTCGAAGAAGACGAGGTCGCCCGGCTGCAGCTGATCCTTCGAGACGGCAGTTCCCAGCCCGTACTGCATGGCGGCGTTGTGCGGGAGCGAGATGCCGATCTGGGCGTACACGTACATGAGGAAGCCCGAGCAGTCGAAGCCCGACGGGTCCGCGCCACCCCAGCGGTAGGGAACGCCGAGGTACTGCATTGCGATGCCGACGACGCCGCCGTAGCGGGCGTCGGGCACCGGCGCTGAGAGCTCTGCGGGCTCTGCGGGCTCGACGAGCGCCGGCTCGGCCGCCGGGGCGATCGACTCCTGGTCCTCCGGCTGCAGGGCCAGCGCCGCTACCCGCGCGCGCGCCTGCGCCTGGAGACGCTCTTGACGCCGTGCCTCAGCCGCCTCGAGCTGGGCGATCTCTTCTCTGACGCCCGCAAGCATCTGCTCGCGCTCGCGGAGCTGAGACAGGATCGCGGTCCGCTGCGCAGCGCGCTCGGCAACCTCGCGCGCCTGCGCCCTGCGAGCCTGCTGGAGCTTCCGCTTGCGCGTCTGCACCTCGGCCTTGAACGACTTCACCTCGCCGAGCACCCGGGCGTCCTGCTCGGTGACACGGTCGACGGCATCGAGCCGGTTGAGCAGCTGCTCGAGCGACTGGGCGCCGAGCAGCACCTCGAGCCCGCTCGTCTGCCCACCGTTCACGTAGAGCGCGACGAGCCGCCTCGAGAGGTGCGCTTGCGCGCTCTTCAGACTCGTGCGCGCGATCTTCAGATGGCGGGCGTTTGACGTCAGGTCGGCGTCGACCTGCTTCAGCCGCACGTTGGCGAGGTTGTACGCCTCTACCGCGTGCGAGACCTGCGAATCGATCTCACGGATCTGGTTCAGGACGTCCTGCGCCTGAGCCCGCTTCGTCGAAATCGTCGGGTCGGCGGCGGCGGTCTGGACGGAGGCGAAGCCCACCGCCGCGAGGATCACCGCAAGCAGCGCGAGGATGGCCGACGCCTTTCGGAAACTCGAGCTGATCAGTCCCTCCCGAACTTGAGTCCGCCCGACACCCAGAACTGGGCCCGAGGTTGTCACAAGCGGCGTACCCTAGCAGCGGTCGAGGACGCCTGCAAGACGCAACAGAGCCAAAAGAAGGCCTTGCGAAGGTCGATTTGCAAATCACAAACAAGCGCTTTTCGAGGCGCCTAGGCTGCTGCACTGTGCTACGGTCCGCCCCTCGTGCGGACGCAATCGGCATCCGGCGGCGCACGCTTGGCTGCGTTCTGCACCGGGCTGGCGCTTCTCGGCGCCGTTCCGGTCGCTCTCGGCGCGAGTGGATCGAACCCGCGGTCGCAGGCCGAGGCGCTGCGCGACCGCGCCGCCTCCTTTGCGACGCAGAGGCAATCGGCGCTGCTGAACCTCTACGCGCTCGGGAGCGAGATCGAGTCGATCCGGGCCGCCGTGAGCGCGCTGGACGCACGCCGGGCGCGACTTGCCGACGAGCACGCAGCCACCCGGCGCCAGCTCGCCGTGGCGAACCGTGCAGCCAGAGCCTCGCATCGTCGCCTGGAGAAGTTGCTGCGCACCCTGTACGAGCAACGTGACGCCGATCCCCTCGCGATCCTGCTCGGAGCGGAATCCCTTGACGAGGCGCTTGCGGGGCTCGAGAGCCTCGATCGAGCCGCAGCCGAGAGCCACCGGATCCTGGAGCAGGCACAGGCGACCAGGGCACGGCTCGCGCGGGTCGACGCGCGATTGACCGTTCGCGAAGCAGAAATCGCCCGCCTGGCCGCGACTGCGCGCGGTCGTGCGCGCGAGCTGGAGGCCACGGCGGCGGCACGCGTGAGCTACGTCGAGGACCTGCGTCGCCGCCAGGATCTCACTGCCCAGCAGGTGAGCATGCTGGAAGCGCAGGCACGAAGCGCCCAGCGGCAGACGGCCCGGCTCCAACCGGCGCCGACCTTGCTCGAGACCTCCTCTCCGGAAGCTCCGCCCCAGGCCCAGCCCGAAGCTCCCGCCGCCGACGACGGCCCGCGGACGCTCCTCGTGAGCGCGATCGGTTACAGCCTCCCCGGGCGCACCGCGTCGGGCCTTCCCGTCGGCCCGGGCATCGTAGCCGTCGACCCGACCGTGATCCCGCTCGGGACACGGATGTTCGTGCCGGGCTATGGTGAGGCCGTCGCGGCGGACACCGGCGGCGCGATCAAGGGGAACGTGATCGACGTGTGGCTCCCAACCATCGCCGCGGCTCGCGCGTGGGGACGTCGCTCGCTCGTCATCACCCTCCGCTGACGCCTGGATTTCCTAGACTGGTGCTCTCGGAGTGAGCGAGACGGCACCCACCTCGGACGGCGACGAACGGCACGTCCGCGTGCTCCTCGTCGACGATCACGACCTCTTCCGCACGGGCCTCCGCAACCTGCTCGAGCAGCAGGGCGTGGAGATCGTGGGTGAGGCGGGAAGCGGCCACGACGCGCTGCGGATCGTGCGCGAGACCGCTCCGGAAGTGGTGGTCATGGATCTGAACATGCCGGGGATGAACGGCGTCGACGCGACCCGGCACATCGGCCGAGATGCGCCCCTGACCCGGGTGATCGTCCTCACCATCTCGGATCAGGAGCAGGACGTGATGGACGCGATCCTCGCCGGGGCGTGCGGGTACCTGCTGAAGGACGCGTCCATCCAGGACCTGATGAAGGGCATCCAGGCGGCCGCGGTCGGTGAATCGTTGATCTCGCCGCACATCGCGAGCAAGGTCTTGCAGCACGTGCGCGCGACGACCGCGGCACCCGGGGCCGCAGCCACGATCCGGGCCGAGCTGTCCGAGCGCGAGCTCCAGGTGCTGAAGCTGATCGCAAACGGCAATGACAACGCGATGATCGCCCGTGAGCTGCACATCAGTCCGAAGACGGTCAAGAACCACATCTCGAACATCCTGATGAAGCTTCAGATCGAGAACCGCATCCAGGCCGCGGTCTATGCAGTCCGCAGCGGCATCGTCTAGTTCGTCAGGTGAGCGCGTGCGCCTTGAGCGTCGAGAGCAGGCTTCGTAGGTGGGCAAGTTCCCGATCTGCCTCGGAGAGCTCGACCGCAAGCTCGGCCAGCTCACCGCCGGCCTCGCCGCGGACGACAGAGCGAAGCCTGTGCTCGATGCGCAGCCGCTCGCCTTCGAGCCGAAGCGCATGCGCGTAACCGTTCGTCAGCGTGTACTCGACGACGTGCCGAGCCGGCGGATCATCGGCAGTCGTTTCGAGCAGCGAGCGGATCTCGCTGATGACGGCAGAGGGTTCGATCGCGGCGGCGCTCCGTCACCGATTATGCGCGGCAGGGCAAGAATCGGCATAGGTCGCTGGACCCATCTTCGAACTGGGTTCGGCCCATTGTTCGTGCTGCTCAGTCTCATCTCAGCAGCCCTTTGTGGTGCTCCGGCGCTTGCCGCGGACACGACGCTCCGACCCAGGCTCGAGCGGGCGCTCGACGTTCCGCACGTCGATCCGGGCCGCACAGCCGCTCTCGCGATCGATCTCCGCAGCGGCGCCGTCGTTTTCTCGCGAAACGCATCCCTCGCTCTGCAACCCGCCTCGAACGAGAAGCTTCCGGTGGCGTATGCGTCGCTGGTGGCGCTCGGAGCCGACTACCGGTTCCAGACCGATGTCATCGGCATCGGCGCGCTCGTCGGGAACGTCTGGCACGGCGATCTCTTCCTACGCGGCTACGGCGATCCGACGCTCGGGCAGCATGATCTCGACGCACTCGCGGACGAGATCGCCGCGTGGGGGATCCGCCGGGTCGACGGCGCTGTCGTTGGCGACGAGTCGTGGTTTGACGCGGTGCGCACTGCACCCGGCTGGAAGGCGCGGTTCTACATCGGTGAGTCGCCCCCACTCTCCGCACTCGTCGTCGACCGCGGTCAGTACGAGGGCCGGACGTCGCGGAACCCGGCTCTCGCCGCGGCATCGCTGCTCCGATCGTCCCTCGAGGCACGCGGTATCCAGGTCGTCAAGGCATCGCGCGTCAGCGTCCCCGCTACGGAAGGTGTTTGGCTCGCCCGTGACGTCTCGGCGCCGCTGGCAAAGATCGTTCGGTTCATGGGTCGCGAGAGCGACAACTTCACCGCCGAAATGCTCGTCAAGCAGCTCGGCGCGTTCGTCGAGGGCAAGGGCTCGACGGCCGCCGGCCTGCGGGTCGTGCGCCAGTTCCTCGACCGGGTCGGCGTGCCCCTCGCTGGGGTGCGGCTCGTCGATGGATCCGGGCTGTCGCGCCTCGACCGCCTCACCGCCGTGGCGCTCGTGGCGCTGCTTCGGGCCGGGCGGGCGGATCCCGACATTCGCGCACCTTTCCTCGACTCGCTGGCAGTGGCCGGAGTCGACGGGACGCTGGAACACCGCATGCAAGTCCGGCCCGCGCGTTCGCAGGTGATCGCAAAGACGGGGAGCACGAGCCTCGCCTCTGCGCTCTCCGGCTTCGTGCGAGGGCGGTACGCCTTCGCCGTCATCCAGAATGGCCGTCCAGTCTCGACCTACTGGACGCGACGGGCGCAGGATCGGTTCGCGACCGTTCTCGCCGCCGCACGCTAGCGTCGTCGCGGAGGAGGAGTCACCACGGGCTGCGTCGGAGGATTGACATCCTCGAGCAGCCGCTTCAGGTCGTCCTCCGCCAGCAGCGGCACCCCCGCCTTCTGAGCCTTCGCGACCTTCGTGCCGGGGTTCTCGCCCACGATCACGCCCGAGGTCTTCTTCGAGACGTTGTCGGAGACCTTGGCGCCGAGCGACTGGAGCGCTGCCGCGGCCTCGTCGCGCGTGAAGGCGTCGAGGGTCCCGGTGATCACGTACTGGGCACCCGTCAGCGGCCCCTCCACCGGCCGTTCCTCCTCGCCCACCTCCAAGCGAAGTCCGAGCTTCCGCAACTCGTGGACGAGGGCCCGATTCTGCTCGTCCGAGAACCACTCCGCAATCGACGCCGCACGATCAGGTCCGATCCCGTCGACCTCCTGGATCTCCTCCTGCGTCGCCCGGAGCAGCCGGTCGACGCCGATGAAGTGACGAGCGAGGTTCTGCGCAGTGACCCAGCCCACGTCGGGGATGTTGAGGCCGAAGAGCACCCGTGAGAACGGCTGCGTCTTCGAGGCTTCGATCGACGCGAGCACGTTCGTGACCGACCGCTCCTGGAACCCGTCCAGCTCGAGCAGCTGCTCTTTCGTCAGCCGGTAGAGGTCTGGCATCGACCGGAGCAGGCCGACGTCCCACAGCCGGCGCACGAACTGCTCCCCCACTCCCTCGATGTCCATTGCTGCGCTGACCCAGTTGATCAGCGTCTCGAGGCCGCGCGAGGGGCACGCACGATTCGGGCACCGGTGCATCACCTCGCCCTCCCGCTTGACGACGTCGGCTCCGCAGAGCGGACACCGGGCCGGCATCCGAAACTCCTTCGTGCCGGGCTTGTGCGCCCCGGCCGGACCCACGATCTGCGGGATCACGTCTCCGGCGCGCTGCACGATCACGAGATCGCCCTCGCGGATCTGCTTGCGGTTGATGTCCTCTTCGTTGTGCAGCGTGGCGCGGGAGACCGTGACGCCGCCCACCTCGACGGGCTCGAGGATCCCCCAGGGGTTGAGCGCACCCGTCCGGCCGACCCTGATGGCGATCTTGTGCAGAGTCGTCTGGGTCGTCAGCGGTGCCCACTTGTAGGCCCGGGCCCAGCGGGGCCGGTCGTGTAACGACCCCAGGCGTGCCTGTTGCTCGAGCGAATCGACCTTGATCACGATCCCGTCGATCTCGTAGTCCAGCTCGATCCGGCGGCCCTCCCACGCGCGGCAGGCCGCGGCAACCTCGTCGATCCGCTCCAGGCGCTGCGCGAACGGGTTCGTCCGGAAACCGCGCTCCCGCAGCCACTCGAGCGTCTCCCAGTGGCTGTCAGCCGGGATGCCCTCGCGCAGGCCCGACCCGTACACCCAGATCGAGAGCTGCCGTCCCGCGGTGATGCGCGAGTCGAGCTGCCGTAGGGAGCCGGCGGCGGCGTTCCGAGGGTTCGGCGCGGTCTTCTTCCCGGCGGTGGCGAGCTGCTCGTTCAGGCGTGCGAAGGCGGAGAGGGGGAAGTAGATCTCCCCTCGAACCTCGAGCAGCGGCGGGGGGTCGCCTCTGAGCGTCAGCGGGATGGAGCGAATCGTGCGCAGGTTCGGGGTGACATCCTCCCCCCGCCTGCCGTCGCCGCGGGTGGCCCCCCGCGTGAAGACGCCGTTCTCGTAGACCAGCGATACCGCCGAACCGTCGATCTTGGGCTCGATCACGTAGGCAATCGGCTCGTCCGAGTCCAGGCGCTTGCGAACGTCCTCGGCCCACTTCAGCAGGGCGTCGTCCGTGGTCACCTTCTCGAGCGATCCCATCGGAGCCATGTGCTCGACCTTGCGGAAGCGTTCCGATGGAGTCGCGCCGACGCGCCGTGTCGGGGAGTCGTCGCGGGCGAGCTCCGGATGCGCCGTCTCGAATCGCACGAGGTCATCGAAGAGGCGGTCGTACTCGACGTCCGTGAGCTCGGGATCGTCGAGGACGTGATAGCGATGGTTGTGATGGTGGATCAGCTCGCGGAGCTCCGCCACCCGCTCCTCCACGGTGACCTCAGAGCGCGGCAAGGAGTTCCTCCGTGTCGCCCACGATCGCATCTGGATGTTCCGCCTCGAGCCGCTCGCGATGATGAATACCGCCCCACGTGACAGCCACCGCGTGCACGCACGCCGCCCTCGCGGCCCGGATGTCGAAAGGTGAGTCACCGACGTACGCCGCGTCCTCTGGCCGGGCGTCGAGGAGCTGCAGGGCGTGCAGGATCGGCTCCGGATCGGGCTTGTGACGCTCGGTGTCGTTGGAGCCGACGATGACGTCGAAGAACTGCTTCAGCGGCAAGTAGCCGAACGCCAGCTCGACGGTCGCCCTTCGCTTGGCGGTCACGACGCCCAGCCGGCGTCCCTGACGCTTCAGCACGTCGAGGGCGTCGGTCATCCCGGCGCACTCCGCCAGCTCGGAGTGGAGCGGCTCGTTGTGCTCGCGGTAGCACGCGACGAGCTCGTCGACGCGATGCTCGTCGAGCAAGCGCATCTGCTCGACGAGCCCGGATCCGCCCACGGCCGCCATCAGCACCTCGTCCTCCATCTCTCGCTCGAGCACCGTCTTCGTCGCGTGCCGCATCGAGGCGAGGATGATCGAGCCCGAGTCGATCACCGTACCGTCGAGGTCGAAGAGGACGACGGGGAAGCGCATTGCGCAGCGATCGTAGCGACGGGCGGGCTCAGTACTCCGCGGACTCGAGATAGAGACCCCACGGCGGCGCCGTCGAGCCCGCTTCCGCGCGAGGGCGGCCTTCGAGCAGGCGCGCAAGCTCCTCCGGCGGCTGCTCGAGCATCGTGCCGACCAGCGTCCGCACCATGTGCCGCAGGAAGCTGTCGGCCGTGATCGTGAAGTGCAGCTCCTCCCCATGACGCTCCCAGGCGGCCGCGACAATGGTTCGGTCGAGAGCTGCATGCTGCGTCTCCGTCGGGGTGAATGCCGTGAAGTCGCGCCGGCCGCACAGGAGCCGCGCAGACTCGGCGAGGGACTCCTCGTCCAGCGCCCGGGGCCACCAAAGCGCACGGCGGGCGTGGAAGGGCGACCGGGTTCGCCGTTGCAAGACTCGATAGCGATAGCTTCGCGAGCGGGCCGAAAAGCGTGCGTGAAAGTCCGGTGCGGCAGCCGCGGCTTCGAGGACCGCCAGTTCCTCGGGAAGAACCGCGTTGAAAGCGTCGGGTACGCGTTCCGGAGGTGGACCGCCTGCGACGGAGACGCTGGCGACCTGCCCCAAGGCGTGCACACCGGCGTCCGTGCGCCCGGCGACGGCGAGGCCCTCCCAGGCGGGAAAAACCTCGTCGAGGGCATCGCGGAGGTTGCCTTCCACCGTGCGCTTGCCCGGCTGACGCGCCCAGCCGTGGAAGCCGGTGCCGTCGTACTCGAGCGTGAGCTTCAGCGTCCTCTCGGCCACGGCCGAGCAGTCTAAGCCCATCGATCAGCGGGGCTCCACGACGAGCGCCAGACCCTCGACCGCGACCACCTCGACGAGCTCGCCTGCTTCGGCGCCGGCTTCGCAGCGTGCTTGCCAGAGCTCACCGCGCACCCGGACCTGGCCCTCCGGACGGCACGGGGCAGACACGACCGCGGTCGCGCCTACGAGCATCTCCACGCCGACCGCCGGCATGCGCCGGTGCGAGAGCCACCACCAAAACCACGCCTCGCCGAGCTCGAAGGTCGCTCCAACGCCAAGCGCAACCCAGTTCCAGGGGGACGGGAAGACGAAGAGCGCGAGCCCGAGCGCGACGAGAAACGCCACGCTTCGACCCTAGACGCGCCGGTCGAGGAGCGCGCTCAGGCGGGGCGGCCGGGCGCCGCTGCGAGCGCGGTCGCCGGCTCATAGTCCACGAGCTCGAGATAGACCATCTCGGCCGCGTCGCCCTGCCGCTGGCCGAGCTTCACGATCCGCGTGTAGCCGCCCGGCCGCTCCGCAAAGCGCGGGGCGACCTCGGCGAACAGCTGGTGGACGATGTCCTGCGACCTGAGCTGCGCGAGCGCCTGGCGGCGTGCCGCCAGGTCGCCGCGCCTGCCCAGCGTGATCATCTTCTCCGCAAACGGCTTGACGGCCTTGGCCTTGGCCTCCGTCGTCTGGATCCGGCCGTGCTCGATCAACGCGCCCGCGAGGTTCGAGTAGAGCGCCTTCCGATGCGCGGAGTCGCGCCCCAACTTCTTGCCTGCGCGGGCGTGCTTCACTCGTCCCCTCGGAGGTTGAGGCCGTGGGCCTGAAGCGTCTCCTTGACCTCCTCGACCGACTTCTTGCCGAAGTTCGGAATCGCGGCCAGCTCGTTCTCCGACTTGGAGACGAGATCGCCGATCGTCTCGATGCCGACGCGCTTGAGGCAGTTGTACGAGCGCACGCCGAGCTCGAGCTCCTCGATCGGGAAATTCTCCATCCCGTGCGCGATCGGCGCCTCCGCGCCGGTCTCGGCGGCCGCAGCTTCCCCGAAGCCCTCGATGCTGTCGAGGTCGGTGAAGATGGCGAGCTGGCGGATCAGGATCTCCGCCGCCTGACCGATCGCGTCGCGCGGCTCGATCGAGCCGTCCGTCGTCACGTCGAGGCGGAGCTTGTCGTAGTCCGTCCGCTGGCCGACGCGCGCGGCCTCCACGTCGTAGGAGACGCGGCGAACCGGTGAGAAGATCGAGTCGATCGGGATGACGCCGATCGTCGTCTCCGGACCGCGGTTCAGCTCCGCCGGGACGTAGCCGCGCCCGCGGCCGATCGTCAGCGTGATCTCCAGCTTCCCCTTCTCGGACAGGTGCGCGAGCTCGAGGTCCGGATTCAGGATCTCGAGGTCGGCGGGAGCCTGGATGTCGGCAGCGGTGACGGCGCCGGCGCCCTTCTTCGCGATGTGCACCTCCACCTCAGGGGACTCGCCGTGGAGAAGGCAGATGAGGTTCTTCAGGTTGAGGATGATGTCTGTGACGTCCTCGCGGACGCCCGGAAGCGTCGTGAACTCGTGCGCGACGCCCTCGATCTTGACGGCGGTCACGGCGGCGCCCTCGAGCGAGGAGAGCAGCACGCGGCGCAGCGAGTTGCCGAACGTGTAGCCGAAGCCGCGGTCGAGCGGCTCGATCACGAAGACGCCACGGTTCTCGTTGATCTCCTCGTGGACGATCCTCGGGGTCTGGAAATCCATCAGGCTGGTACGGGTAGCCAATTCAGTCCTTTCTGCCTTCGGGTTGCTATTTCGAGTAGAGCTCGACGATGAGGGACTCCTGGACCGGCGTGTCGATCTCGGCACGCTCCGGCCACTTGAGCACCTTCCCCGTCAAACCTTCGTGATCGGCCTGCAGCCACGGTGCGACCGAGGCTGTCAGGTCGGTGGCGTCGCGGATGGTCGGCTCAGCCGAGCTCCCCGCCTTCATCGTCACCACGTCGTCCGGACGTACTCCGAAGCTCGGGATGTTCACGCGGCGGCCGTTCACGAGGAAGTGGCCGTGGCGAACGAGCTGACGGGCCTGGGCGCGCGAACCCGCGAAGCCGAGCCGGTAGACCACGTTGTCGAGGCGCGTCTCCAGCATCCGGAGCAGGTTCTCGCCGGCATTGCCCGTGCCGCGCGTCGCTTTGTCGTAGTAGTTGCGGAACTGCTTCTCGAGCAGGCCGTAGTACCTGCGCGCCTTCTGCTTCTCACGCAGCTGGAGCAGGTACTCGCTCTGCTTGATCCGCCCGCGGCCGTGCTCGCCCGGTGGATACGAGCGGCGCTCGATCGCGCACTTCTCCGTCAGGCAGCGTTCTCCCTTGAGGAAGAGCTTCATGCCCTCCCGGCGGCAGATGCGGCACTTCGGTCCGAGGTCCCTCGCCACTAGACTCTTCTTCTCTTCCGGGGGCGGACCCCGTTGTGGGCCTGTGGGGTGACGTCGCGGACACCGAGGATCTCGAGGCCGGCCGCCTGGAGCGAGCGGATCGCCGTCTCACGACCCGACCCGGGGCCCTTGACGAAGACCTCGACCTTCTGCAGGCCGTGCTCCATGCCCTTGCGGGCGCAGGAGTCGGCAGTCACCTGAGCCGCGAACGGCGTGGACTTGCGAGAGCCCTTGAACCCGGCCGAGCCGGCAGACTCCCAGGCGATCACGTTTCCGTCCTTGTCGGTGAGGGCGACGATCGTGTTGTTGAACGACGTCTTGATGTGCGCCTGGCCGATCGCGATGTTCTTGCGGACACGCCGACGCGTGCGACCACGGGCCGCAGCCTTGCGAGGAGGGGCCATTAGCGACCGCCTCCCGTGATCCGCGTGCTCTGCGGCCGCGAAAAGCGAGCCACGCTAGGACGCAGGGAGCGTTCGTAGCCAGAGGCTACGGGCGCGACTGAGGACGACGCGTGGCGCAGCTTTGCAGCGCCCCGCAGAGTGCGCGGAGCGCGGGAGTCGGTCGCATGCATCACTTCGCCTTCTTCCCGCGGCCGACGGTCTTCTTGGGGCCCTTGCGCGTGCGTGCGTTCGTCTTCGTCCGCTGCCCGTTCACCGGCAGCCCGCGCCGGTGGCGCACCCCGCGGTAGCAGCCGATCTCGGAGAGGCGCTTGATCGCCTGGGAGCGCTCGCGGCGGAGATCGCCTTCCACCTGCAGGTCACTGTCGATGTAGGTGCGGAGCTTGTTGACCTCGTCGTCTGTGAGGTCGCGGACCTTCTCGTTCGAATCGAGTCCGAGGGAGGTGCAGATCTGGCGTGCGGTAGGCTGCCCGATCCCGTAGATGTACGTCAACCCGATCTCCAGACGCTTCTGGTTCGGAAGGTTGACGCCTGCGATTCGTGCCAAAGAGACTCCTAGCCCTGACGTTGCTTGTGGCGTGGGTTCGTGCAGATGACCATGGTGCGCCCATGCCGCTTGATCACACGGCAGCGCTCACACATGGGCTTGACTGAAGGGCGAACTTTCATCGGATGCTAGCGGTGGCGAAACGTGATGCGGCCGCGGTTCAAGTCGTAGGGAGAGAGCTCGACCTTGACGCGATCACCGGGAAGGATGCGGATGTAGTGCTTGCGCATCTTCCCGGAGATGGTTGCGAGAACGCTGTGTGCGTCGTCGAGCTGCACGCGGAACATGGTGCTCGGAAGCGCCTCGACGACCTCGCCTTCAAACTCGATCTTCTCTTCCTTGACTGCCATGAACCTCTCTGTCGACCTGGATCGTCGCAGCTCGAACGCTGCGCGCAGCAAAGCGCGGCAGGGCCGCGCGAGTCGCCTATCCTAGCAAAGACGCCTCTCGATCGCCGGTCAGAGTCAGGATCCGCGGTCCCTCACCCGTGATCGCGACCGTGTGCTCGAAGTGCGCGGCGAGCGAGCCATCCTCGGTCGAGATCGACCACTCGTCGTCGTGGACATACACGTCGGGCCCGCCCGCGGTGATCATCGGCTCGATCGCGATCGTCATCCCTTCGGAGAGCAGCGGGCCGCGGCCCGGCTCCCCGAAGTTCGGGATGTGCGGGTCCTCGTGGTAGGAGCGTCCGACGCCGTGGCCGACAAGGCTGCGGATGACCGAGAAGCCCTGCAGCTCGACGTAGCGCTGCACGGCGGCGGAGATGTCCCCCACCCGGTTCCCTGGGCGCGCCTGCCCGATTCCGGCGAGGAGCGCCTGCCGGCCGACGTCGAGGAGCCGCTGAGCCTCCGCCTCGACAAGACCGACACCGAAGGTATACGCGCTGTCCGCGATGAAGCCGTCGAGCGTCACCCCGACGTCGATCGTCACGAGATCCCCTTCCGCTACCACGTACGACCCCGGGATGCCGTGGACGACCATGTCGTTCGGCGAGATGCAGATCGCAGCGGGATAGCCGCGGTAGCCCTGGGAGGTGGGCACCCCGCCGCAGGAGCGGATGTACTCGTCCGCGACCTGGTCGAGCTCGCCGGTCGTGATCCCGGGCTCGATCCGCTCGCCGACGTGAGCGATCGTCTCGGCCACGACCCGGCCAGCATCGGCCATCTTCTCGATCTCATGCTGCGACTTGCGGATGATCAACGGACTGCAACCTGTTCCAGTGCCGCTTCGATCTCGGCGTAGACCTCTTCCACCGTGCGGCCGGCGTGGAGCGGGACAAGGCGGCCCGTCGTCCGGTAGTGCTCGACAACCGGCTCAGTCTCCTCGTGGTAGATCTCGAGTCGGCGAGCCATCGCCTCGGGCGTATCGTCTGGTCGATCCTCGAGCTGCGCCCGCAGCCGCATCCGCTCCTTCGCGACCTCGTCAGGGAGGTTGAAGAAGAGGATGGCGTCGAGGTCCCGCCCGATCTCGGTGAGCATCGCGTCGAGCGCATGCGCCTGGGGCAGATTGCGCGGGAAGCCGTCGAGGATGAAGCCCTCCGCCGCGTCGTCCTGCGCGAGCCGCTCGCGGATCATCCGGATCGTGATCTCGTCGGGCACGAGATCGCCGCGAGTCATGATCTCGTCGACCTCGCGGCCGAGCGGCGTCGAACCGTCGAGCGCGCGAAACATGTCACCCGTGGAGACATGCGGCAGGCCATGGTTCGCCGCGATCCGCTTCGCCTGGGTTCCTTTGCCGGAGCCCTGGGGACCCAACAGAAGCAAGTTCACTAGCGACGGGCCACTATTTCAGGAAGCCTTCGTAGGAGCGCATCATCATCTGCGACTCCATCTGGCGCATCGTGTCGAGCGCGACACCGACCGCGATCAGCACGGACGTGCCGCCGAGCGCCCCGGCGGTC
>Ga0208612_1000121_pt1 | contig 43830 bp, 41 predicted proteins | sample AntDryMetagUQ889_FD_188089 | JGI IMG/M metagenome (GOLD analysis project Ga0208612, IMG submission 188089) | Polar desert microbial communities from Antarctic Dry Valleys - UQ889 (SPAdes) | ecosystem: Environmental > Terrestrial > Soil > Desert | place: Antarctic Dry Valleys | collected 2008-12-31 | reverse complement strand
GGCGAGCCTCCGGGCCCGCACGACGAAGGAGGCGAAGCGCGTGCGACCGAGCTCCTCGAGCTCGGGGAGCCGTGCGCCTGACGGCATGCCGTCGACGCGGACCAAGAGACCGTCTGCGTTCTGTACGACCTCGAGAGCACCACCGTGCGGCGCGCGCGGGAGCTCGAGGGTCTTTATCGAGCGGGCGCCGACCGCCCAGAGCTCGGGCCTCCGTCGTGCGATCGCGCGGTACGGAGCGTCGATCGATCCTCGCAAAGCTGCGGCAAGCGGCTCGGCGTCGAAGCCGTCGGGCCCCGACTCCACGAGGATGCGACCGTCGGGAAGCGCCACGAACTCCGCCTCGTCGTCCGTGCTGCCGGGCGCCTCCACGAGCGTCACGGCATCCCACTCGCGCTGGCGGGGAATGCCCGTGATGCCGGCCTCGAGCCAGTGCCGGCCCGGATCGAGCGGCATCAGGTGAGCGTCACGCGGCTGCTTCGTCCGCCTTGCCGGGCTCCTCGAGCGCGACATCCTCGACCGGCGGCGGGACGGTGGCTTTCCTCTGGGCCTCGCGGCGCGGCTTGTGGACGCGCTTGTCGCGGTAGCGCTCGACCTGGCGCTCGAGCTTCTCGACCAGCAGGTCGATCGCCGCCTCGTACGTGAGCGCAGACTCGCGCGCGATGAGGTTCGGCCCCTTCGTGTAGACGATCGCCTCCGCCGAGTGGTCGTCTCGAATCGAAGGATTGTGCTCCTTCCACAGGGTGACCTCGACGAGCGTCTGGTCGTAGAGCCGCTTGCCGAGCTTCCCGATGCGCTTCTCGACGTATGCCCTCACCGAGTCGTCGAGGGTGTCGTGCAGAGCCTTGATCTGGAGCCGCATGGGCGCCCCTTTCGTCGGAACGACGAGCTCGGCCTCAATCTAACGAACTGCCCTCGCGAAGGTGACCACGTCGACACGCCGCGCGCCTGCACGACGCAGAGCAGATGCGCAGGCGTCGGCGGTCGCGCCCGAGGTGTAGACGTCGTCGACCAGACAGACGGCTGATGGAACCGCGCCCTCCGCGAGGACACTGCCTCGCACGTTTCGGCGCCGATCCGCGAGGGCGAGCCCGCGCTGGCGCGGGAGCGAATGAGCCCGGAGGAGAGGCTCGCACGTCGGCAGACCCCACAGCTCGCCCAACGCGACCGCGAGTCCCCTCGGGGGCACGACGCCGCGCTTCCACGCGCGCTCCGGGTCGCCGGGGACGTGCGCGAGCGCGTCCACGTCGGGAGGGGCGATCACCTCGGCGATGAGCGCCGCCGCATCTGCGGCCAGCCGTCTGCGCCCGTGCTCCTTCCACGAGCGTACGAACGCCTTCGCTCTGCTCTCGTACACGACTCCTGCGCGCGCGTGCGCGAAGGCGAGGCGACGGCCCGAGCATTCCGCACACCGCCGCACGGGCCAGTTACCGGGAGAGCCGCAACGCTCGCAGACGGGCGGGCTCAGGCGGACGAAGTCGCCCCGACACGATTCGCAGAGCGCGGCACCTGGTCGCGCGCACACCGCGCAGCGCTCCGGGAAGAGCAGCTCGAGCACGTCTTCATTGTCGGCGGCTACCCGTCACGACTCTGCGAAAAGATGCGATCGGCTTCCTGAAGCGTCTCTGCGGAGCCGATGTCGTACCACTGTCCTGGCAAGCGCCAGGTGTAGACCGACGTGCGCGGATAGAGCCACTCGATCAGGCGGCCCGGTTGGTCGGGGTTGTTGTCCTCCGCGAGGTACTGCCGGATCAGGGGAAGCGTGTGGCGCGGGTAGAAGTAGAGCGCCACGCCGGCGAGCGTCGACCGCGCGTTCTCGGGCTTCTCCTCGAAGAAGGTGATGCGGCCCTCGTCGTCGATCTCGATCTGGTTGTACTCACTCATGAGGCTCAGGTCGCCGACGTCGTGGACGGCCAGCACGGGGGCGTCCACCTCTTGACCGTAGGCGGCGAAACCGGACACGTCCTCGCCGAACAGGTTGTCGCCGGCAACCATGACGAGGTCGTCGTCGAGCCCCGTCTCGTCGAGCACGAAGGCCGTGTCACCGATCGCACCGAGCCGGTCGTCGTTCGAGGTCGTCCCGTCGTTCACGATCAGGACGTTCTCCTTGCCGGTCGCCCATTCCTCGAAGTGCGGCGTGAACTTCGCGTTCGTGACGACGATCGTCTCGTCGACCCCCATAGCCTGTAGCCGATCGAGCACGTGGTCGAGCATCGGCCTACCGCCGACCTCGAGCAGCGCCTTCGGGCGATCGAGAGTCAATGGATAGAGCCGCGTCGCGTAGCCGGCGGCGAGGACGAGGGCCTTCATACGGCCACGGTCCCTGGGAGATCGCTCACCGGCAACTCGACATCGTCGAACATCGGGCTCCTACGCTACGTGCCCTCGTTCCAGCTCGCCAGGTAGTCGACCTGCTCGGCGGTCAGCTGGTCGATCTCGATGCCCATCGTCGCGAGCTTGAGTCGCGCGATCTCCCGGTCGATCTCCGCGGGCACGTCGTAGACGCGGCGCTCGAGCCCGGCGCCGTTCGCAACCACCCATTCGGCGGAGAGCGCCTGGTTCGCGAAGGACATGTCCATGACGATCGCCGGATGGCCCTCGGCGGCAGCGAGATTGACGAGCCTGCCGTCGGCGATCAGATACAGGCGCCGCCCGTCCGCCATCGTGAACTCGTCGACCAGCGCACGCGCCTCGCGGGTCTCGACGGTGAGGTCGCGGAGCGCTCCGAGCTCGATCTCGACGTTGAAGTGTCCCGTGTTGGCGAGGATCGCACCGTCCTTCATGCGCTCGAAGTGCGCCCCGCCGATGACGTTCTTGTCTCCGGTCGCCGTGCAGAAGACATCGCCGAGGGCCGCTGCGCGGTTCATCGACATGACCTCGAAGCCGTCCATCGCGGCTTCGAGCGCGCGCACGGGGTCGACCTCCGTGACGACCACGTGGGCGCCCATCCCCCGCGCGCGCTGGGCGACCCCGCGTCCGACCCAGCCGTAGCCGGCGACGACGAAGCGGCCGCCCGCGAGCAGCACGTTGGTCGCCCGGATGATCCCGTCGATGGTCGACTGGCCGGTGCCGTAGCGGTTGTCGAACAGATGCTTCGTCAGCGCCTCGTTGACCGCGATCACCGGGAAGCCGAGCTTCCCCTCCCGCTCGAGCGCCTTCAGCCGGATGACCCCCGTGGTCGTCTCCTCGGTGCCCGCGATGACGTCGCCCAGCTGCTCGCGGCGAGCCGAGTGAAGGACGCCGATGACGTCGGCCCCGTCGTCCATGGTCAGATGCGGCCGGTGGTCGACCGCCGCCTCGATGTGGCGGTAGTACGTGTCGTTGTCCTCGCCCTTGATCGCGAAGACGGCGATTCCGTGCTCCTCGACGAGCGCGGCCGCCACGTCGTCCTGCGTCGAGAGCGGGTTGGACGCGCAGAGGACGACGTCGGCACCGCCTGCCTTCAGCGTCCGGGCAAGGTTCGCCGTCTCGGTCGTGACGTGCAGGCACGCCGAGACGCGGAGACCCGCCAGCGGCTGCTCGCTCTCGAACCGCTCGCGGATCGCCGCGAGCACTGGCATCTGCCGGTCCGCCCACTCGATTCGCCGCACGCCTTCGGCGGCGAGCGCGAGGTCTTTCACGTCGTGTCGCCTCGCTCCCGCCATTTTTCGATCCGAGTCTAGATGCCTGATCGGGAATTCACGGCGGGCCGGATGACGGCCACGACACGGCGCCGGCTGCGCGTCAATTCCCGATCACGCCTCTAGTCCCCGCCTACAGGCTGCCCGCGCCGCGGAACAGACGCCGAGTGGATGATCGACGTCGTCGTCAGTTCGTGGGCTGTGAAGCGGTCGAGCACCTCCTCCAGGTCGTCGATCGGGCGCAGATAAAGCCCGATAGGTGGCTGGCCTCCCCGGTGATAGCACTTCCCCACCTCGGCCGTGTTCCGCGCGATCTGGTCGAACCACTCGGCGTCGCTTGGCTCAGGATCGCAGGCGCGGCAGCGGTCTTCGCACTCTGGCGGCGCCCTTGGCGGCGCCAAAAGCTGGACAGCGTGCCTAGTGACACAGTGTCACAAGGCGCTCAGGGAGTTGACGTGCCCTCCCGCCCGTAGCGGTCGTCCACGCGAACGACATCGTCGAGGTGCGGAGTGGACACCTCGAGGATCAGCGTGTCTGCGAGCGCGGTCACGCGATGCAGCGTTCCGGGCGGATAGCGCAGCGCGTCGCCGGGCCCGATCTCGATTGCCTCGAGCTCGGCTCCGCCCTCCTGGCCCAGCTCGAGCCGCGCCCGCCCTTCGTGGACGAGCCAGGACTCGTCCTTCACCCGGTGGTACTGGAGGCTCAGCGCCTCCCCTGCGCGGATGAACAGCAGCTTGCCGACGTACTGCTCGGCCTCGGCCCAGATCAACTCCCACCCCCACGGCTTCTCGACTCGGCGGGGCGAGAACCCGTAGACGTCGCGGGCGCTCACGAGAAGCGAAGCGCGCGGTCGGGAATTCGCTGGTCGGCGCCCACGCGCAGGCCGTGGTCGAGCTCGTTGCCGGCTCCGAGCACCGCGCCTGGTCCGATCACGGCCAGGTTTCGCACTTCACAGCCCTCGCCGAGCTCGGCTTCGTCGCCGACGACGGAACCGACGACGATCGAGCCGACGCCGACCTTCGCGCGCGCGCCGACCACCGCGTTCTCGACGGTGGCGCCCTCGCCCAGATGCGTCCGCTCCCCGACGACGGCGAGGCTTCCCACCCGCGCGCCGGCCTCGACGACGGCACCAGGGCCTACGTAGACGGGAGGCACCAGCCGCGCTCCGGGGTGAACCTCGGCGCTCGGGTCGATGAGCGTGAAGTCGGAGCCCAGAGCGTCCCCGACCTCCGTCTGGAAGCCGCGCTCGAGGACATCGCGGTGCGCCTGTAGGTAGGACTCCGGCGTCCCCACGTCGAGCCAGTACCCGGGAAGCGCGACTCCGAAGACCGTCCCCGCCTCGGCGAGCCGCGGGAAGACCTCACGCTCGATCGAGACGGCACGGCCCTCCGGAACGAGCTCCAGCACCTCGGGCTCGAGGACGTAGAGGCCGGCGTTGATGAGGTCGGTGTCGATGTCCTCGGGGCGAGGCTTCTCGAGGAAGCTCTCCACCCTGCCGTCGGCAGCGAGACGGACGAGCCCGTACCGGCTGGGATCGGCTACCGGAGTGAGCAGGATCGTCGCCTTCGCGCCGGTCGAACGGTGGAAGCGAAGGAGCTCGGCGAGATCGGCTTCACGGAGCGAGTCGCCGTTCAGCGCGAAGAAGCTGCTCTCGAGCCCGCGCGCGGCGAACCCGATCGCGCCGCCGGTCCCGAGCGGCTCCGGCTCGACCGCGTACTCGAGCGCCAGTCCGGCGTAGCCGTCACCGAAGGCTGCCCCGATCTGATCCGGGAGGTACCCACACGAGACGATTCCCTCCTCCACGCCGAAGCGCGCCAGATGCTCGAACGTGTAGGCGAGGAGCGGGCGATCGACGAGCGGAAGCATGTCCTTCCTCGTCCGGTCGGTGAGGGGACGAAGGCGGGTCCCTTGGCCACCGACGAGGATCACCGCGGGAAGGCTCACGAACCACCTCGCCCGATGCCCTCGTACTCGAACCCGTGCGCTCTGAGCGCCTCCGGGTCGAGCATGTTGCGGCCGTCGACGAGCAGCCGGTTCCGCATTCGGCTGCCGGCCGCGTCCCAGTCGAGCTCGAGAAGCTCGGGCCACTCGGTGACGATGACCGCGGCGTCTGCTCCGTCCAGCGCCTCGAGCGCAGAGTCGGCGATGTGGACACCATTGAGCACGGCGCGCCCGTCTGCGACCGGGTCCCAACCAGTGACCTCGGCGCCTTCGGCGGCCAGGCGAGCTGCGAGGACGATCGACGGTGCCTCCCGCATGTCATCGGTATTCGGCTTGAACGCGAGACCGAGGAGCGCGACTCGCTTGCCTCGAAGTGAGCGGAGGTGCTTCTGGAGCTTGTTGATCACGCGGCGCTTTTGCAATTCGTTCACCTCGATCACCGCGGAGAGAAGCTGGAAGTGGTAGCCCGAGTTCGCCGCGAGCTGCTTCAGTGCAAGCGAATCTTTTGGAAAACAAGACCCGCCGTATCCAATTCCAGCGCGCAGAAAGTGCGGGCCGAGACGATGATCAAGCCCGACGGCCTCAGCCACCTGAATGACATCGGCCCCGGTTACCTCGCAAACATTCGCGATCTCGTTGATGAAGCTGATGCGCGTAACGAGAAAGGCATTCGACGCCATCTTCACCATCTCCGCCGAGGCGACGTCCATTCGCATGATCGGCCCGTCGATTCCCTGGTGCAGCCGCTCGACCGCGTCACCGTCATCGAATCGGAACGAGCCGATCACCGTTCTATCTGGATGCATGAAGTCGTGAATGGCGGTGCCCTCGGCGGTGAACTCGGGGTTCGAGACATAGCCGATCCGTTCGAGGCCGCGTACATCGAGCGCGGCGCGAACCGACGCGCCCGTCCCAACGGGGACCGTGCTCTTCATCACCAAGACCGGCGGCTCGCCGTCGAAATCCCGAGGCAGCTCGTCGATGACCGTCCAGACCGCCGACAGGTCTGCGTCACCCGACGGAGTCGGAGGGGTGCCGACACAGATGTAGAGAAACTGCGCGTCGTGTACCGCTTCAGCGACGTCGAGCGTGAACCTCAGTCGTTCCCGATTTCGCTCTAGAAGCTCGTCCAGGCCCGGCTCGTAGATCGGAACGTCGCCTCGCTCGAGTGTTTCGATCTTCTCCGAGACGATGTCGCGAACGACGACATCGTGTCCAAGGTCGGCCATGCAGGCACCGGTGACGAGGCCGACGTAGCCGGCGCCGAAGACCGCGATCCGCATCCGGGGGCTACGTCCCTCGCGCCAGAGGCTTCAAGCCCTTGGCGATCGCGAGCATCGTCTCGTTGGAGAGGCGGTCGAGCAACGAGTTGACGACCCAGTAGCGTGCATGCTTCGTCCGCAGGACGACCATGTGCAGCTTCGGGCCGTCGTAGTAGAGGTCGTAGATGCGGCCGTTGATCCGCCGCGTGAGGCTCTTGTCCGCGAGCACCGGAGCGTCGTCCCAATCCGTCATCTGCACGCCCCAGTACTCGTTCGAGCCCATGCTGTACACGAGCCGCACCGCCTTGTGCTTCTCGTCGGGGTCGATCCAGTACATACGAACGGGCATCGTCGAGTCCGTCCACGAGCTCTTCTCGATCACCGTCGGGACCATGAGCGGGAACGAGACACGCGAACGGCGCTCGCGCAGGAGGTCGCGGGACGCGTTGGGAGCGAAGACGACGTTCGGCTTCTCGCGCCGCGGGGTCTGGTCGATCGCAGCAGCGGCCAGCGTCCCGTGGAAGGTCTGGCCGACGACGACAGTGAGCATCGCCCCGTTCGCGAGCCGCGAGATCTCCGTGGGGAGGCGCTTCGTCTCGGCCGAGGCGAACAGGTTCGTCACCTTCTCGGCGGCTTCACGCGCTCCTTTCACCTTGCCGGCGTAGTACACCTGCGTACGGAAGTAGTCGAAGCGAGGCGCGTTGGCCGGCAGTCCGGCGGGAGGAGTGAGGATCTGATAACCCCGCTCGCCGAGCTGGAATCCGGCGGTCGACGCCGACCCCGCGACCCCGTTGCCGTTCAGGACGGTCACGGTCGTGTCGCGTGGCGCCCGCGCGCGGCGCTTCGCCTTCTCGCCGAGCGCGACGGCGGTCGCCTTCTCGGAGGACTCCACGTCGGGATGCGTGAACGTCTGGATCGCTCGCGAGACGTTCGACGAGTCGGTCGTCAGCTCGAAGACGCCCTCGAATCCCTCGATCCGGGACTGGAAGACCCGGCCACGCGGCAGGCCGTAGGCGAAGAGCGCGTACGAGAGCACGGTGCGGCCGCTCACTTCCGATCCGCCGCCCTGGGCGACCTCGACGTTCTTCGTGATCGTGTTGACGACCTTGAGCAGGGCGATCGGCGCGAAGCTCTCCTTGATCTGGCTCTTGAACGCCCTCACGAACTGCTGTTGGCGCGCCACTCGGTACAGGTCCGAGTCCGCGTGTCGGTAACGTACGTAGTCGAGCGCCCGACGCCCGGTCAGCTGCTGGTAGCCGGGCCGAAGATTGATCGTCGCGTATCCGGACGGGCCTCCGCGATCGTTGAAGTAGCGGCGGTCGACGTCGATCCACGCGCCGCCGAGCTTGTCCACGATCTGGCGGAAGCCGCGGAAGTTGACCGTGATCAGGTAGTTGACCTCGAGCCCGGTCAGCGCCTTCACGGTCTGGAGCGAGCCCTGGGGCCCGCACTCCTGATACGCGGAGTTGATCCTGCCGAAGAACAGCGCGACGCCGGGGCAGCGGATCTCGACGCGCATGTCGCGTGGGAACGAGAGCAGCGAGATCGAGTCGGTCTCCGGATCGGCGCGGACGAGCATCATCGTGTCCGAACGGGAGGGCGCGCCCTTGCCGTCCGAGACGCGATGGTCGTACCCGATGACCAGCGCGACGGCAGGCCGTCCCGGCAACGGCACGGCAAGCTTCTGAGCGGCGCGCTTGACCGCCGGCGTGTTCGCTGCGATCTCCCCCACACGCTCGTGGAACGAGAGATAGACGCCTCCGGCGACCCCGGAAGCGAGAACGAGTGACACGACTCCCAACCACACGGCGACCCGACCGATGACACCGAGGCGTGTGCGACGCCCGGGCGGCGGCTGGCGGTAGACGGCGACGGGCGACGACGCGCCGGGAGGAAAAACGGGGATCCCGTTTCCGTTCTGCGCCGCGGCGCGCCCCAGACCTCGCTTCAGAGTAGTTCGCATGACAGCCGACGAGCGCCCTCCAGGCGCCCGTCACCGGAGGATAGCCGAGCCACAGGCCGTGTTTCGCGATCCTACCGAGCGATCCCTACCCGTAACTCCGAGTCAATGCCGGCGCTCTCGAACGTGCGGCCGAGCGCGTCGAGAACCTCGGCCCGGATCAGGTGCCGGTGAAGACCGCAGGCGCGACGGCGTCCAGCGCAGCTGCGAGGAAGGCGATCTCGTCCGGTCTGCCGACGGTGATCCTGAGCGCGTCGGGAGCGCCGAAGGGGCCCAGCGGGCGCACGATGACGCCCTGTCGAAGCAGGGCGTCATTGAGAGCGACAGCGTCTCCCACCCGGACGAACAGGAAGTTCGCCACGGCGGGCCGCGCGGGCTCGAACCCCCGGTCGCTGAGACTCGCGTGAAGCACCGCCATCGCCTCGCGATTGGCGATCCGGCGACGGGCGAGCTCGGCGCCGTCGGCCAGGCTCGCAAGCGCGGCCTCCTGGCCGACGGAGCTCACGTCGAACGCACGCCGGACCTTTCCGATCGCCGCGATCACATCAACGGGGCCGACGCCGTACCCCACCCGCAGGCCTGCGAGACCGAAGATCTTCGAGAACGTTCGCAGGACGAGCACGTTCGAGCCCTCCTTCTGGAACTCCTCGATTGCGTCCGGGTAGTCCGGATCCTCGACGTACTCGAAGTACGCCTGGTCGACGACCGTGAGCACGTGCGGCGGGACACGCGCGAAGTACGCCTCGAGCTCGCCGCGGCTGTTCGTGGTCCCGGTCGGATTGTTCGGAGCGGCGATGAAGACGAGCTTCGTGCGCGACGTGATCGCCGCGAGGATCGCCTCGAGATCGAATCGGTTGTCGCGCAGCGGGACACGCACTGGCACTCCGCCGAGCTTGAGGGTGTCCAGGACGTAACTCGGAAACGACGGCCAGCCGGTGATCGCCTCGTCCCCGGGCTCGAGGGCAACCATGGCAAGGTAGCCGATCACGGCATCGGCGCCCGAGCAGACCGTCACGTTCTCGAAGCTCACGCCGTGCCGTTCGGCGAGCGCGTGTCCGAGCCGCCAGGAACCTCCGTCCGGATACCGGTTGAGCTCTAGCGACGCGCGCGCGATCGCCTCCTGCGCAGCCGCGAACGGCCCGAAGGGACCCTCGTTGGACGCGAGCTTGACGACTTGCTCGAGCCCTAGCTCGCGCTGGACCTCGCCTACGGGCTTGCCGGGCTCGTACGGAACGAGCTCGGCGACGGCTCGACGGATCACCGAGAGATCGGTGTCGCCGGGCCGACGGCTCACGCTGCCGGAAGAGGCTCCGGGGCCGTGACAGCCTGTTCGCTCACGACCTTGCCGTCCGCGACCATCGCATTCACGTCGCCCTCCGTGTCGCCGCGATGACGGCGAACCAGCACCGCCATGAGCCCGGCGAGGATGCCGGCCGACACGACCCCGAGACCGACGTAGAGCGCGATCTTCGCCGTGCTCCGTCGACGCTGCTTGCGCCGGCGCTCGAGCACTTTGAGCGCGGCGTACCCGAATACCGCGTTTCTTCTGTTGATGACACTCATGGGGACAAGGTTAACCGACCGGGGCCGGCTTCAAACCGATGCCTTCCTCCGCGGCGGGAGGTGGATCGCGCGCTCGAGCGCGACGAGCCCTGCCTCCTTGAAGGCCTCGGACAGCGTGGGGTGAGCCGCCATCCCGTCTGCGACCGTCTCGATCGTCGCCTCGGCGTCGAGCCCGACCACCGCGGCCTCGATCAGATCGGTCGCGTGCGGACCGACCATCACCACGCCGAGAAGCTCGCCGTATGTCTTCTCGTGGATGGTCTTCACCCAACCCGTGGTCTCGCCCATCATTACCGCGCGCGCGTTCGCGACCCACGGAAACCGTCCGACCGCGACGTTGTCCCCGTGCAGCTCGCGCGCCTGCGCTTCGGTCAGCCCCACCCCCGCGATCTCGGGATCGGTGTAGATCGGCCGCGGGACAGCGGGGTCGCCGATCTCGATCTCGTGACCGAGGGCGTTCTCGGCGGCGATCTCGCCTTCGCGGAAGCCCGTGTGCGCGAGCTGCCAGTAGCCGGCGACGTCGCCGGCGGCGTAGACGTGCGGCACCGAGGTTCGCCGACGGCCGTCGGTCTCGATCCCCTTGCGCGGGTCGAAGCTGATGCCCGCCGCCTCCAGGCCGAGCCCATCGACGAGCGGCGCCCGGCCGACCGAGACGAGCATGAGATCGCACTCGACGTTCTCACCCTCCCCGAAGCGCACGTCGAGCCCGTTCCCGACGTCGTTGATCTGGGTGCACTCCTTGCCCAGGTGGACGACAATGCCGCGTTTCGCGAACGCCTTTCGAAGCTCGCTCGAGGCGTCCGTGTCCTCCTGCGGGATGAGTGAGTCGAGCATCTCGATGATGGTCACTTCGCTGCCGAAGCGCTCGAAGATCGAGGCGAACTCGCAGCCGATGATCCCACCGCCGAGAACGACGAGGCGCCTCGGCACCTCGGTCTGAGCGAGCAGACCCGTCGAATCGACGCAGCGCGGCGAGTTGATCCCGCGGATCGGCGGGCGAACCGGATACGAGCCGGTGGCGACGATAGCGCTCGTGAACGTGAGGCCCGTGTCCTTGCCCTCGAAGACGATCGAGCGAGCGTCCTCGAAGCGCCCGGTACCTTCGAATGCCGTCACGCCGTTGGCCTTGAAGAGCGATGCGACACCGCTCGTCATCTGGTGCACCACGGCCGTCTTCCACTCGTTCGCCTGGGCGAAGTCGAGCGTCGGCTCACCGGTGACGACTCCGAGCCGGGGGTCGATCTCGCGTGCGGCGTGCAGGGCATGTGCCGTCTGGACCCAGGCCTTCGTCGGGATGCAGCCCACGCGAAGGCAGGTCCCACCGAGCTCGGACTCCTTCTCGACGCAGACGACGCGAGCGCCGAGCTGCGCGGCGCGGATCGCTGCGGTGTACCCGGCCGGGCCGGCGCCGAGAACGGCGACGTCGAATTCCATGGCTCGATCGTATCGAGTGGCGGCCGGCGCTGGCCTCAGAGCCCGCGATGCATGGTGATGCTGTCTGCCCCGTCCTCGTCGACGCGCGCAAATCCGTGCCTCTGCTCGTAGTACGAGACCAGCAGCTCGTTGTCGCGCTCGACGGCGAGGCTTACTGCCCGGTGACCGTCGGCCCTCGCCCGCTCGAAGAGCGCCCTTAAGAGCGCGTCGCCGATTCCGCCTCCGCGCCGGCTCGGCACGACTGCGATCGCGAGCTCGGGCGTCTCCTCGTCCACGAACCCATACCCGGGCAGCTCGCGCCGGAACAGCCGGTACCAGGCGGCGCCGACCGGGAAGCCGTCCTCGATCGCGATCAGGGCCGTGTCACCGACTCGCCCCCAGCCCTTGACGTACAGCGCGACGGGCCCCGGCCCCTCTCCGGGCTGGCGCTCGCGCCAGTAGTACGCGTGGTGGAGCATGTCGCGCAGGAAGCGAACGTCCTGGCGGCCGCCGCGGCGGATGATCATGCGTCGCAGCTTAGAGCGCGAGCGCCGGTTCCTCGACGAGCGACTTCACGGAGCGTAGGAACTCCGCCCCTTCCGAGCCGTCGATCGCGCGGTGGTCGCAGGTGAGGGTCATCGTGAGCGTGGGCCGAATCGCGAGGGTGCCGTCGATCGCTGCCGGGCGGTTCTCGATCGAGCCGACGGCGAGGATCGCCACCTGCGGCGGATTGAGCACGGCGATGAACTGCTCGATGTCGTACATGCCCAGGTTCGAGATCGTGAAGGTGCCGTCTTCGAGGTCGGGCATCTTGAGCTTGCCGTCGCGTGCGCGAGAGACGAGATCTGCGCGAACGGCGGCGATCTCGAGCACCGACTTCCCGTCGGCGGCGCGGATCACCGGCACGACGAGCCCGTTCGGGGTGGCGACGGCGATGCCGACGTTCGCGCGGTTGTAGCGGTGAATCTTCCCGTCGATGAAGAGCGCGTTCACCGCCGGGTGGCGCCGAAGCGACGAGGAGACGAGACGGGTGAGGACGTCGCTCACGGTCGGCTTCGTCTCGCCTTCGCGCAGGAGCTCGACCATGCGCTCGCGCGTGGCAACGAGCGCCGAAGCATCAGCGGTCACGGAGAGCTGGAAGACCGGGGCCGCCCAGGCTTCGGTCAGGCGACGCGCGATCGTGCGACGGATCGACGTGAGCTCGACGACCTCGACTTCGACCGCACCCTCGTCGTCGGAAGCCGCGCCCGGAGGGGCAGGTGCGCCGGCCTGGTCCACGTCCTCCGCGATGATCCTGCCCTCGGGCCCGGTGCCGGTCAGGGCGGTGAGGTCGAGGCCTCGCTCTCGCGCGATGCGCCGCGCCAGCGGGCTCGCCTTGATGCGCTCACCTTCGGCGCGCACGGGAGGCGGCGCGGAGGTATCTCCCTCCTCACCTTGCAACAAGTTGTCACTTGGGGTCTGGGCCCGGGATCGCCCGTCGGCGGGGGGTGGCACGTCTTCGGTAGCGGCTGCGTCTTCGGTAGCGGCTGCGTCTTCGGTAGCGGCTGCGTCGTCGGTCTCGGATCCTTCCGCGGCAGCTGGTGTCTCCTCAGCAGTCGTCTCGACAGGCGAAGCCGCGCTGTCCCCGTTCCCGTGGGCGCCGGCGAGGAGCTCGGAGACGTCCTCGTCGGCCGAGCCGATGACCGCGACCGTGGCCCCCACGCTGGCCTCGCCTTCCGGGACGACGATCTTGAGCAGGACGCCCTCCGCGTCGGCCTCGACCTCCTGCGTCACCTTGTCCGTATCGAGCTCGAAGAGCGGCTCGCCCTTCGCGACCTGGTCTCCCTCGGACTTGAGCCAGCGGACGATCGTGCCCGCCTCCATGCCCTGCCCGAGACGTGGAAGCTTGATCTCGGTCGCCATGGCTATCGAGCCTATGCCCTCGCGACCGTACGCCGAATCGCGTCGAGGACGTCCTCGACCTGCGGAACGACGTACTGCTCCATCACGGGAGCGAACGGGAGCGGCGCGAACTTCGAGCCGACCCGCTCGATGGGGGCGTCGAGCCAGTCGAAGGCAGCGTGCTGGATGACCGCCGCGAGCTCGGCGCCGAACCCCCCGCGGACCACGGCCTCGTGCGCGGTCACGCAGCGGTTGGTCTTCTTCACCGACGCGACGATCGTCTCCTCGTCGAGCGGGAGCAGCGTCCGAGGGTCGACGACCTCGACCGAGATGCCGTCCTTCTCCGCCGCCTCGGCCGCCTGCAGCGCGTCGTGGACGAGCCGGCCGGTCGCGACCACGGTCACGTCCCCGCCCTCGCGGTGGATGCGGGCCTTCCCGAGCGGAATCGGCTCGAGCTCCTCGGGAACCTCGCCCTTCAACGGATAGAGCGTGCGGTGCTCGAAGAAGACGACCGGGTTGTCGTCGTAGATCGCCGACCAGAGGAGGCCACGGACGTCCTCGGGGGTCGACGCGAACACGACCTTGAGGCCGGGTACGTGCACGAACCACGCCTCGAGCTGCTGGGCGTGCTGCGCTCCGGGAGACCAGCCCGCCCCGCCCTGGGTGCGAATCGTCAGGGGCACCGTCACCTGACCGCCCGACATCGTCCGGTGCTTCGCCGCCTGGTTGACGAGCTGCTCCATGGACAGGGTGAGAAAGTCCTCGTACATGATCTCGACCACGGGCCGCATCCCCTGGATCGCGGCGCCGATGCCGCTGCCGACGATCGCCATCTCCGAGATCGGCGTATTGCGGATCCGCGTGGGGCCGAACTCCTCGAGGAGGCCCTGGGTCACGGCCATGGAGCCGCCCATCTCGGCGATGTCCTCGCCCATCAGGAAGACGCTCTCGTCCTCGCGCAGCGCGCGGGAGAGCGCGTCGCGGACAGCTTCGCGGTAGGTCAGCTCAGGCATGGGTCAGCTCAGGCATACACGTTTGCGAGCGCGTCCTCGGGCTGCGGGTCGGTTCCCGCCTTCGCAAACTCGACCGAGGCTTCGACCGAGGCGTTGATCTCTGCGTCGAGCGAGGCGAGCTCGTCGTCGGAGAGCTCCAGTCGTGCGCGCAGGAGCTCGATGGGATCCTTCGTCTCCTTCGCCTCCCTGAGCTCTTCCTTGTCGCGATACACCTGCGGATCCCCGACGTAGTGCCCCACGAGCCGATAGGTGCGCAGGTGGAGGAGCACCGGGCCCGAGCCGGAGAGCGCGTGCTCGCGGGCGGCCAGCGCTGCCAGGTACACCGCCTCGACGTCCTGGCCGTCCGCCTCGATCAGCTTCATGCCGTATGAGAGCGCCCGCTTTCCGAGCTCGTCGACGGGCAGGGGAAGGTGCTGCTTCGCCGGGGTGGACTCCGCCCAGCCGTTGTTCTCGAGGACGAAGATCGCCGGGACCTTCCAGAGCTGCGCGAGGTTCAGCGACTCGTGGAACGTGCCCGTATTCGTCGCGCCGTCGCCGAAGAACGCGACCGCGACGCGCTTCTCGTCGCGCATCTGGAAGGCGAGCGCCGCGCCCACGATTCCCGGAATTCCGCCCGCGACGACCGCATTCGCGCCGAGGTTCCCGACCTCCACGTCGTAGAGGTGCATCGAGCCCCCGTACCCGTGCGAACAGCCTTCGACCTTGCCGTACAGCTCTGCCATGATCCGCTCGATCGGCGTGCCCTTGGCGATCGAATGTCCGTGCGCCCGGTGGGTCGAGGCGATGACGTCCTCGCGCTCGAGCGCCGCGCACACGCCCGCGGCGACGGCCTCTTGCCCGATCGCGACGTGGAGGAAGCCCGGCAGCTCGCCGGCCCGAAAGCGCTCCTCGACCTTCTCCTCGAACCGTCGAATGAGCAGCATCTCGCGGAAGAACCCGCGCAAACCTTCTTTGGAGACCCGCCCTCCGCCGGAGCCGGCCTTCTCCTCCACCGTGGTCATGAACCGGCCATTATGCTCATCCGGTCCCGGGTGGCCGCTGTTTGCCCGCAGGCCCGCGCGGGTAGCCAGCGAACGATGAAAGCGAAGAGCGGTAATCGATCGATGCTTCTCCTGGCAGGAGCGGCGGCGATGGGCGCGCTCATCGCTCGGATGATCGACTGGAGGGGTCATGCCCACCCGCGCTAACGGCGTCGGCTCGGTGATCCACGAGGTCGCAGAGCGTGCCAGCGCGCTCGCCCGGCTCGAGGCGGAGCTCGTCATGCTCGAGGTTCGCGGCAAGATCGCCTCGCTCGGCATCGGCGGAGGAATGCTGCTCGGCGCCGGGTTTCTGGGGCTCTTCGCACTCGGCTTCCTCCTGGCGACGGTCGCGGCGGGCCTCGCAACCTTCCTGCCCACCTGGCTCGCGCTCCTGATCGTCGGCGGAGCGCTGCTCCTCTCGACGGCCGCGCTCGCCGCAATCGGCATCTCCGTGCTGAAACGCGGAGTGCCGCCCGTTCCCGAGCAAGCGGTGCGCGAGGCCAAGCTCACCGCCGAGGCGCTGAAGGGGAACGGCCATGGCTGACACACGGAGCCCTGAGGCGGTCCGCAGCGAGATCGCGGTGGAACGCGAGCGGCTCGCCACCGCCGTCGACGACCTGCGTAGCCGGCTCGGTGAGGCGACCGATGTGCAGCGTCAGGTGGGTTCCCGGATCTCGATCCTGGCGCCCGCGGCGTTCGCAACGGCATTCGTGATCTCGGGCGGCGTCGGCGCGACGATGCGCTACTTCGCGCGCCGCGGCCGCGAGCGACGCTGACGATGACCCCGGCTCGGGTCGAGCCGAGCAGGCACGAGCCTCCGCTGCTGCAACCGGAGCGAAGAGCGGGCTTCCGCGACCTCTCCATGCGCGACTGGATCGCGATCTTTCGACGGGCAGTCGCGGAGTCACTGGACGATTCGGTCCCCATGCTGGCCTCGGCACTCGCGTACAGCTCGTTCTTCGCGATCCCGTCGACCCTTCTCCTCGCGCTCGGCCTCTTCACCCTCGTCGCGGACGCGGAGACGATCCGCGACTTCATGGATCGTCTCGACGCTTTCATGCCGAGCGAGGCGACGCAGTTGCTCGGCGACAGCCTCACCCGCCTCGAGGAGCAGCCCTCTGCGGGAATCTTGCTCACGCTCGTCGGCTTCGTGCTCGCCCTCTGGGCGTCGACGAGCGCGATGACGACGTACATGGCTGCCCTGAACACGGCCCACGACCAGAAGGACGAGCGCAGCTTCGTACGCAAGCGTCTCGTCGCACTGCTCCTCGTGGCGGTGATGGGCGCCGCCGTCGCGCTCGTCGTCTTCCTCCTGATCCTCGGGCCCTATGCCCAGCGAGGGGTAGGAAACCTGCTCGGAATCGAGAGCGTGCTCTCCTGGATGTGGTGGATCGCTCAGTGGCCATTGCTCCTGGGCGGCCTGCTGGCAGCGTTCGCCGTTCTGCACTACGTCGGCCCCGACGTCGAGCACCGCAGCTGGCGGTTCGTGCTTCCCGGCGCGATGGTCGCCGCGCTCGCATGGGTGCTCGTCTCGTCTGCGTTCGCCGTCTACACCAGCCTGTTCGAGTCGTACAACAAGACGTGGGGATCGCTGTCGGCGGTCATCGTCACGCTGACCTGGCTGTGGCTCAGCGCCGTGGCGTTGCTCTTCGGGGGTGAGGTGAACTCGGAGGTGAAGGAAAAGCTCCTAACGCAATGAACGGCCATGTCGCGATGCGGCCCTGGACGCCGCGATGCCGCGTCCTCAGTCGCGCCCATATCCAGAGGATATGAGCGCTTCCTGCGTCCTTGCCGCGCGTCGTCCAGCATCCGCCTCGCGACGGGCGATCATCACGTTAGAAGCTCTCAAGTAAGCTGGTCGCCCGATGCAGGCCGCCGGGCAGTGGAAGCTGATCGAACACGACCTCGGAGCCGACTGGGTGGAGGCGCACTTCGTGTTCACGGTCGAGGATCCCGCGACAATCGGTGCGGCGGCGACGGTTCTCGCCCCGCTCGGTCCCGGCCGTGCGGGAGCAGAACTCCGCTTTCAGATCCGGCGCGAAGGCGGTGGACCGGACAAGGTCCGTAATCTGGCCGGGCGTCTCGACCGCAAGCGGATCTGGGGCACGCTCACGCTCGTAGGCTCGGATGCGGCGGGCCATGTCGCGCCGAGCGGTGTCGAGCCGGAGGAGAAGCTGGGCCTCGTGGAGAGCTGGGACGACGCGCTCGCGGAGCTTCCGCCGGGTTGGCGTGACCTCCTCTGCGAGCTCGAGCTCGACTCCACGGACTACCTTCCGCGCGCCGCGCTCCTCGGGGCGCCGCTGAATCCGACGCGCAACCCGGAAAAGATCGCCCTTCGCTTCCGGGTCTCTTCGGGCGTGGGTTACGGAACGTCGCCGGCGATGGCCCGGCGCTGCCTCGAGCGCATCGAAGGCGACGGGATCAGCGGGCGAGCGAGCGTGCTGAACGTGCTCTCCGACACCGGGAACGAGGCAACGCTCGGCCCCGTCTGGCGCGTTGCAGGACGCTCGGTGTAGAGCCAGCGGCGAGAGACAAGGGTCGCGGCCGCGAAGCGGACACCGTTGGGGAGTTGATCGGAATTCGCGCTAGCGGCCGGTCTTGCGCTTAGCGGATTATCTTCGCCGACCCGTGCACCGCCGCGCCGTCTGCGACCCCGAGGAGAGCAGCGACGGCGAGACCGAGGGCGAGGGCGGCGACTCGGCTCATTGCTGCAGCTTACGGCGACCGTCCGGAATCGGATTGCTCCCTAGGACCTGAGCTCGGCTCCGAAACCCTCTGCCAGCGCGCTCACGATTCGGCCACGTAGCTCGGCGGCCTCCTCGTCCGTCAGCGTCCGCTCGGGCGACTGGAAGGAGAGATGGATCGCGACTGACTTCCGCCCCTCCCCGACCTGCTCCCCGCGATAGACGTCGAACGCGTGCACGTCGCGGAGAACCGGCCCGACGGCCGCGCGCGCGGCGTCTACGAGCCTGCCGACCTCGACGTCTTCGTCCACCGCGACCGCGATGTCCTGGCGAATCGCCGGGTACGTCATAACGTCCTCGTACACCACGCGTTCGGGCGAGAGCTCGAGGAGCGTGTCCAGGTCGAGCTCGAAGGCGCCGAGCTGTCCTTCGAGGAGCGTCGGGTGGAGCTCGCCCAGGGTTCCGGCGTCCGTCTCGGCGGTCTTGCCGGGATGGAAGAGCGGGTGGGAGCCTCGGCGCACGCGGAGCCCCGCGTGCAGCGCCTCGTACAACGTCTCCAGAGCGCCCTTCGCCGCCAGGTAGCCACCCTCGACGACGCCCCCGAGGTGCCAGCGCTCGTCCGGCAGCTGCTCACCCGACGGCAGGTAGACACGGGCGATCTCGAAGAGACCGGCGCTCGAGACACCGACGTCACGCGCGGTACGGGCGGCCTCGACGAGGCTCGGGAGGAGCGTCGTCCGGAGAACGGCCTGATCGGAGGTCATCGGGTCGGGGATGCGGATCGCGTCGGGTCGCGGATCGGAGGCGGCGAGGCTCCACGTGTAGGCCTCCGAGAGCCCCGCGCCGACGAGCACGTCCTCGACGACCCGGCGCAGCCGCTGCTCCTTCGACAGTCGTCCGCGGACGTGCCTGCGGAGCGGCAGCGTCTGCGGAACGCGGTCGAGCACGGCGCGCGCGACCTCCTCGATCGCGTCGATCTCGCGCGTGACGTCGCGGGCGCGCCAGGTCGGCACCGTGACCTCCCACTCCGCGGAGACGTCGAAGCCGAAGCCCTCGAGGATCGAGCGCTGCTCGGGCTCTGGCACCTCGAGCCCCATCAGCGCGTTGGCACGTTCCGGTCGGAAGCGAACGACGGGGCGCTCGGGTAGCCCGGCGTGGACGTCCGCCGTTGCCGTCATTCGCGCTCCGGCGAGATCGACGAGGAGCCGGCTCGCGAGGATCGCCGCGGGCTCGGCGAGGTGCGGGTCGACGCCCTTCTCCCAGCGATTCGAGCTGGCGGTGCGCAAACCGAGTCGCTCCGAGGTTCTGAGGATGCCGAGCGGCTGGAAGTTCGCGGCTTCCAGCAGCACCTCGGTCGTGTGCTCCGAGACCTCGCTCTCCTCGCCGCCCATGATCGCAGCCAGCGTGACGGACTTCTCGCCGTCGGTGATCATCAGGTCTTCCGGCTGGAGCCGCCTCAGCGTTCCGTCGAGCGTGCGCAGCTCCTCGTCGGCGCGTGCGCGCCGAACGACGATCCGCCCGCCGGCGAGCTTCCCGCGATCGAACGCGTGCAGCGGGCTCCCCCACACGTGCATGACGTAGTTCGTGACGTCGACGACGTTCGAGATCGGGCGCATCTCCGCGAGGTGGAGTCGCGAACGGAGCCACTGCGGCGAGGGAGCGACGGCGACGTCGCGGAAGACGCGGCCGATGTAGCGCGGGCAGCCGGCGAAGTCCTCAACCGTGACGTCGACGGGCTCTTCGTCGACGACGAGCGGATCCGCTGTCTCAGAAATGTGCAGCTCGCCGTCGAGCAACGCCGCGACCTCGCGCGCGAGCCCGACCATAGAGAGCAGATCGACGCGATTCGGCGTGGGTGTGACGTCGAGGACTCGGTCCCTGATCGCCAGTACGTCGACGAGCGGCGTTCCCGGCTCGATCCCACCCGGGAGCACGATGATCCCGGCGTGATCGGGCCCAAGGCCGATCTCATCCTCAGCCAAGATCATCCCCCTCGAGGCCTCGCCGCGAAGCTCGCGCTCGTCGAGCGGGCTGTCGAAGATCGGTAGCAACGCGCCAGGAAGCGCAACTGCCACGGTCGCACCCGCCACGAAGTTCCATGCGCCGCAGACGATCTGGCGCGCGTCGCCCGCCCCCACATCGACCTGGCAGACACGCAGCCGATCGGCGTTAGGATGCGCCTCGACACCGAGGACCTCTCCCACGAGGAATCGACCGAGATTGCCGTTGACGTCCGCGACGCCGACGTCGCGAATCTGCTGGACATCATCGAACGCGGAGATCGCGAGCCGGTGAGCGATCTCCTCCGGCGTTGCGTCGACGGTGACGTATTCGCGGAGCCAAGAGAGTGGGGCGCGCATCAGAACTGCCCGAGGAATCGTGGGTCGTTTCGCCAGAGCTCGCGCAGGTCCGGAATTCCGTGGCGGAGCACGGCGATCCGCTCCAGACCCCACCCGAACGCGAACCCCGTGTAGCGCTCGGCGTCGTAGCCGACGAAGTCGAAGAGGTTGGGGTCGACCATCCCGGAGCCGCCGACCTCGATCCACCCCGAGTGCCGGCAGACCGGACAGCCTGACCCGTCGCAGACATGACAGGAGACTCGTGCTTCGACCGACGGCTCGGTGAACGGGAAGTAGTTCGTCGTGAAGAGCGTCCGCCGATCCTGGCCGAAGAGGGCCTTCAGGAGGTAGTCGAGCGTCCCGAGCAGATCGCCGAGTGTGATTCCTTCGTCGACGACGAGCCCCTCGACCTGGTGGAACGTCGGCGTGTGCGTCGCGTCAGGCGTATCCCGTCGATAGACACGACCGAGCGAGACGATGTATACGGGTGGCTGCTGCGCCTCCATCGTTCGGATCTGCGAAGGCGATGTCTCCGTGCGAAGAACCGTCTCGTCGTCGAGGAAGAGCGTCTGCAGAGGCGATCGCGTCGGGTGCCCTTCGGGGAAGTTGAGGCCGTCGAAGTTGTAACGGGTCGTCTCGACCTCGCGGCCGTCGACGACCGTGTAGCCGAGGCCGAGGAAGATGTCCTCCACCTCGCGTCGAATCTGCGTGATGAGGTGCAAGTGTCCGCGCGGGATCGCAGCGCCAGGCAGCGTGACGTCGACTTGTTCTTCGGTCAGCCGGCGGTCGAGCTCAGCCCGTCGCAGCTCCTCCTCGCGCCCGTCGATGGCCGTTTCCAGCCGCTCGCGCAGCGTGTTCAGCGCGATACCGGACTCGCGGTCGCGGACGTCCCTGAGCGCGAGCTTGAGCGCGCTCTTGCGGCCCAGGTACTCGACCCGGACCTGCTCGATCTCGTCCGCCGAACCGGCCGCCGCGACCGCGGCGAGCGCTTCCGCCTCCAGGTTCTGCACGTCCATCGGGTGAGCGAGGTTACCAACGGCCCTCCGCCTGCTTGAATCGCAGCGCCGCCGTGACTCTCTACGACGAGATCGCCAGCTTCTACGACCCGTGGAGCCGCTCCGTCACCGAGGACGTGGGCTTCTACGTCGACCGAGCGCTCGCCTCCGGCGGCCCCGTGGTCGAACTCGCCGTCGGGACGGGACGGATCGCGGTGCCGATCGCTCAGGCGGGTATCTCTGTGATCGGCGTCGACGCCTCGCCCGAGATGCTGGCGGTTGCCCGTGAGGGGGCAAAGGTGGCAGGGGCGAGCGAACTGCTCGATCTCCGCGTGGGTGACCTTCGCGCGCCCCCGGTCTGCGAGCGCGTGCCCCTCGTCATCTGTCCTTTCCGTTCCCTCCTGCACATGGAGACCGAGGCCGAGAAGCTGCGCGCGCTTCGCGCCGCGAGGTCGCTTCTGGAGCCGCAAGGACGCTTCGTGTTCGACGTGTTCGCGCCGAGCCGAGAGGACATCGAGGAGACGCACGACCGCTGGCTCGAGCGGGAGCCGGGCATCTTCGAGCGCGCGGTCTGGGACGAGGAATCGCGGACGCTCGTGCTTTCCGTCCGGTCGGGGGGCTCCGAAACGACGTTCGGCCTCCACTGGCTCTCGGCCCCCGAATGGCTGCGCCTTCTCGACGAAGCGGAGCTCGAGGTAGAGGCGCTGTACGGCTGGTTCGACTCGCGGCCGTACCAAGACGAGGAGGACATGATCTTCGTCTGCCGCAGGCGGCCCTGAGACTCCGGGGTCAGGCTTAAGCCTGACCCCGCCTACCCCTTGACGAGCTCGATCTCGTCGCCGAGCGCGATCTCTCCACCCTCGACGATGTGCGCAAGCATCCCGCGCTTGCCGTCGAGCTCGGAGCGCAACCCGTCCCGAAGCTCGTCCATCCGGCGGCAGGGGTCGCAGACCATCGTGATCTCCAGCGTCGCGCCTCCGACCTTCACGCGCTGCCCAACGGGCCAGGCCTGGACGTCGGTGCCCTCCACCGTCACGTTCTCGCGGATCACTCCCGGCTCCACGCCGACGGCGTCCAGGTGCTCCTTCGACGCCAGCAGCACCTCACGCCTGGGCGGATTTCCATGGGCGCAGCCTTCGAAGCCCTGATTCGCGATCGCGAACACACGCTCACGCGCCTCCGAGCGGCCGCTCTTCCGCTCGGGAGAGACGAACAGGCCGGTCACAGTTGCCATCCGCCCAGCCTATCCATAGAGTCGGGGCGTGATCTGGCTCATCGTCCTCCTCGCGATCGTCCTCCTGATCGCGCTCATCCTCGTCCTGCTCTACAACAACCTGGTCCGGCTTCGGAACCGGGTCGACAACGCCTGGGCACAGGTCGAGGTGCAGCTCAAGCGGCGCTGGGATCTGATCCCGAACCTCGTCGAGACGGTGAAGGGCTACGCCGCGCACGAGCGCGAGACCTTCGAGGCGGTGACCGCCGCTCGCGCCAGGGCGCAGCAGGCGGGGACACCTGCCGAGACCGCGCAGGCGGAGGGGATCCTCGGCGCCGCGCTCGGCCGCCTCCTCGCCGTCGCGGAGGCCTATCCCGAGCTGCAGGCGGACGAGAACTTCAGGCAGCTCCAGACGGAGCTCGCGGAGACCGAAAACCGTGTCGCGGTCGCCCGCCAGGTGTACAACGACTCGGTCCTGACCTACAACAACGCGATCCAGACGTTCCCGGGGCTGGTCCTCGCGAGCCCGTTCGGATTCAGCATCCGCGAGTTCTTCGAGGTCGAGGAGGAGGCACAACGGGAGGTCCCGGTCGTCGAGTTCTAGCGGTTGCAGTTGCGGCTCTTGCTGCACTGGCAGTCGCGCCGACGGCCCTTGCCCAGTCGTACGAGCTCGTCCAGGCCGACGTCCAGGCGCAGGTCGAAGCGGACGGGCGTGTCGCAGTCGAGGAACGGATCTCGGTCGCGTTCGGTAGCGACTTTCGGTTCACGTACGGCTTTCGGGAGGTCCCCTACCGCAGCGGCGAGCGCATCTCGGACGTCACCGTGCTCGAGGACGGGCGCGCGTTCGCTCCTGGCGCCTCGACGGAGCTCGAGCCGGGCGGTCCGGCCGAAACGTTCGGCATCCGTGATCTCGGCGGCCGGATTCGGGTCGTCTGGCGCTTCCAGGCGACGGGAGAGACGCGAACGTTCACGATCCGCTACCGCTTCGCCGGCCTCGCGGTCGGCTACGACGACGTGGTCGACGTCAACCTCAAGGTGTGGGGAGACGAGTGGGAGCAGTCGCTCGGACGCCTCACGGCGACGACCTCGGGGCCGGGAGAGGTCGTCCGCGCCTGGGGTCATCCGGTGTGGGTTCGGGGAGACGTCACGCTTGCGGGATCGCGCGCGCTCCTGCGTGCGCTCGACGTGCCTGCCGGACAGTTCGTCGAGCTGAGAGCCCTCTATCCACGCGGCGCGTTCTCGTCGACGGCGGGCATGCGCGTCGAGGACGGCTCGGGGCTCGCGAAGATCGTTGCCGAGGAGCAAGCGGACGCGGACGAGTACGCGAAGGATCAGGAGCGGATCGACGAGCTCAAGGACAACCCGCTCCGTACAGGCCTCGTCGTGCTCGCATTCGCGACGCTTCCCGCGGTCATGGTCATCGCGGCCGTGTTCTGGTTCCTCGGCCGCGAGCGGCGGACTCCCTACGACCGCGAGTACGAGCAGGAGCCACCGACCGACACCGAGCCCGCGCTCGTCCCCATGCTGCTCCGGCAAGGCGGCGAGGCCGGGTCGTACGAGTTCACGGCGACGCTCTTCGATCTGATCCGGCGCGGCGTCTATCGAGCGACGCCGGCGACGACGGAGCGGAAGATCTGGGGTGGGCTCCGTACGCAAACGGTCTCGGACCTGGAGCTCTCGGCCGGAGAGAGGGCGGGTCTGACTCCCTGGGAGGACGACGTCGCCGACGTCGTCGATGCGGTGCTGGACGACGGCTCGGAGCGGCTCTCGAACTTCCGCGACCGCATCGAGGACGAGCGGGAGTCGATGTCGACGCGCTTCGAGTCGTTCAAGGGGGCAATCGGACGGGAGGCCGACCGGCGCAGCTGGTTTCGCTCGATCGGCGCTCTACCGCTCGTCGGCGCGGCCATCCTGTTCGCGCTCGTGGGAGCGCTGCTCTTCTTCCTCGCCCAGGACGGCTGGCGCTCCGTCTACCCGCGCTACTCCGACGTCGTGCTCGTCGGCGTCGGCATCAGCCTGATCGTCAATGCGGCGTTGCTCGGGGCGACGGTCGTGTTCGGCCGTCGCCTCTGGCGCAGACGGTCGCCTCCGGCACAGACGGAGGCGGAGCGCTGGGACGCCTTCCGCCGCTACCTGACGGATTTCCCGCGCCTCCAGGAGGCGCCCCCGGCGACTCTCGTCCTGTGGGAGCGGTTCCTGGTGTACGGGATCGCCTTCGGCATCGCCGAGCGGGTGCTGCAGGGAGCGCAGATCCACATGCCCGAGGCGCTCCACCAGGCGAGCACGATCTACTGGATCTCCCCGAGCGGTGATCTGAGCTCCGGTGTCACCAGCCTCTCGATCGGCGACCTGACCTCGGGTTTCGGCAGCGCGCTGGCGCCGCCCAACTCCGGCTCCGGCGGAGGAGGAGGCGGCTTCTCGGGAGGCGGCGGTGGTGGCGGCGGAGGCGGCGGGGGCGGGTTCGGCTAGCCTGTTGGCGCAAGACCGGAATCCGCTATCGCGGAGTCCGGTCGCGCAAGATCCCTGAAGGCGTCCGCCTCGCGGCCGCTCCTCCGAGTCACGCTACGGGAACGGCTCGCGCGGATTCCGATCGCGCGAAGATCCCCGAAGTCGTCCGCTTCGCGGCCGCTGCCCTGTTAGCGCGCGTGGGGTCTCGCGCGAACGTCGCGAGAGCTCGTAGAGCGCGATCGCGCCCGCTGCCGCGACGTTCAACGACTCGGCGTCGCCGGGAAGCTGGATGGTTGCCTTGTGACACTGTGTCACCAGCGCATCCGGCAGCCCTTCACGTTCCGAGCCCAGGAGGATGGTGAGCGGAGGTTCGAGGTCGACCACGGAAAGGGCAGCGCCGCCGTGTGCGACCAGGCCGACACAGCGATCCGGCGTGTCGTTCCACGCGACGAGCGGCACGCGAAAGATCGCTCCGGCCGACGCTCGGACCGCCCTCGGGCCGAGTGGATCAGCGCACTCGAGCGAGAGGGAGACCGCAGCATCGAACGCGTCGGCCGTCCGCAGCAGGGTGCCGACGTTCCCCGGATCCGTGACCCGCCAGAGCGCGAGCGTCACGTCTCGGGCCCCCACCGGCAGGTCGTCACCCTTGAAGATGCCGACAACGCGAGGCGCATGCCCGAGCGTCGACACCTCGGCGAGGAGCTCCGGCACGACGTTCTCGCCGGCCACCAGGAGCTCGACCGGCTCGATCGACGCGTTGCGCGCAGCCTCGACCAGGTCCTCGCTCTCGACCACGAAGAGCCCGGTCTCCTCCCGGTGCTTCCGCGCAGAGAGAAGCTTCCGGACGAGCCGGAGCTTCTCGTTCTGACGCGACTCGATCAGATCAAGAGCTCCCAACGCAATGAACGGCCAGGACGGGCGATCATCACGTTAGAAGCTCTAGGCTGCTGCCGAGTCGGACTCGAGCGCGGCCTTCGCCTTCTCCGCGACCACCGAGAACGCCTCCGGGTCCGAGACCGCGATGTCGGCGAGCGACTTGCGATCGAGCTCGATCCCGGCAAGCCGCACGCCGGCCATGAACCGGTTGTAGGAGAGCCCGTTCACGCGTGCGGCGGCGTTGATGCGGACGATCCAGAGTGAACGGAAGGTGCGCTTCTTGACCCTCCGGTCACGGTATGCGTAGACGAGCGACCGGTCGACCTGCTCCTTCGCGTACTTGTAGTGCGACTTCTTGAGCCCCCTGTAGCCCTTCGCCTGCTCCAGCACCTTCGCGCGCTTCTTGCGCGCGTGAACTGCCCTCTTGATCCTGGGCATCTCAGTCGCCCCTCAAGAGCTTCTGGACGCGCTTGACGTCGCTCTCGGCGACGTCGTACATCTTGCGGAAGCCGCGCCTACGCTTCGACGACTTCTTCTCGAGGTTGTGGCTCTTCATCGCGTGCCGGCGCAGGATCTTCCCCGAGCCCGTCACCTTGAACCTCTTCCTCGCTCCCGACGATGTCTTCATCTTTGGCATCTGTTTTCACTCCCACGTTCTTCAATGGCGCCAGAACCATGACCATGTTGCGACCGTCGAGGATCGGCTGCTGCTCGATCGATCCAAGCTCGTTCACGTCCTCGGCGAGCCGCATGAGGAGGTTTCGACCGCGTTCCGGATGCAGCGTCTCGCGTCCCCGGAACATGATCGTGACCTTCACCTTCGCTCGCTGACCGAGAAAGCGCACGACGTGCCCCTTCTTGGTCTCGTAGTCATGGGTTCCGATCTTGGGTCTGAGCTTGATCTCCTTGACTTGGATCTGGAGCTGGTGCTTGCGAGCCTGCTTGGCGCGCTGCTCTTGCTCGTAGCGGTACTTGGAGTAGTCCATTACCCGCGCCACGGGCGGATCGGCGCCTGCGGCCACCTCGACGAGGTCGAGCCCTCTCTTGAACGCGAAGTCGAGCGCTTCCTTCGTTTCGGTGATCCCGACCTGTCCGCCGTTCTCGTCCACGAGACGGACTCGCGGCACGCGGATCTCCTCGTTGATGCGCTCCTCCCGCTTGCGCGGAACCACTCGGTCCAGGCTCGGCCGGCGGCGGCGCGGTCTCAAAGGCTTATCACCAGACTCTCGATTCCCTCCTCGTATACGACAAAAACCGCTGCAAGCAGCGGCCATCTTCCGTCCAACCTCACTCGGTTGAACCCCCTCGGATCACGTCCGGGAGGTGAGGAAGCTATCCGCTCCTGCTTGCAGAGGGAGGATGCTAGCACCTAAGAAGGCTGCGGCTCAGCGACGAGATCGCGAAACCTCGCGAGGAGCTCGTCCAGTGGGAGCGTCGACTGCTCCCCGCCATGCTCCCTGACCGCAAGTGCGTCGTCAGACTCGCGGTCGCCGTACACCACCACAAACGGGACCTTCTCGAGCTCGGCGTCGCGGATGCGCTTGCCGAGGGTCTCGTCGCGCTCGTCGACCTCCGCGCGGACGCCCTCGGTCGTCAGCCGCTCTCGAAGAGCGCGCGCCTGCTCGCGATGGGTCTCTCCGACCGGGACGACGCGCGCCTGCACCGGTGCGAGCCAGAACGGGAAGTCGCCGGCGTAGTGCTCGACGAGAATCCCGATGAAGCGCTCGAGAGAGCCGAGCAGCGCGCGATGGATCACCACCGGGGAGTGCTCGCGGTTGTCGGGCCCCATGTACGTGAGGCCGAATTGGGCGGGCATCTGGTAGTCCAGCTGGATCGTTCCCATCTGCCAGCTCCGGCCGAGCACGTCCGCCATGTGCAGATCGATCTTCGGCCCGTAGAAGACACCCTCGCCCGGCGAGATCGCGTACTCCATGCCGTGACGCTTCAGCGCTTCCTCGAGCGCATTCTCGGCGTGATCCCACTGCTCGTCCGTTCCGAGACGCTTCTCCGGGCGCGTCGAGAGCTCCCCGCGCGCGACGACACCGAAGCGGTCGTAGAGATAGCGGACGTAGTCGATCATCGAGTCGATCTCGTCCTGGATCTGATCCTCGGTCACGAAGACATGCGCGTCGTCCTGCGTGATGTGCTTGACGCGGAGGAGACCGTGGAGCGTTCCGCCGCGCTCGTCGCGATGCAGCGTCGAAGACTCCGCGTAGCGAATCGGAAGGTCGCGGTACGAGCGAAGCTGCGACCCGAAGAGCAGCATGTGGCCGGGGCAGTTCATCGGCTTCAGCGCCATCGGCTCCTCGCCCTCATGCGGACGCACGAAGAACATGTTCTCCTCGTAGTTCTCGTAGTGGCCCGAGGTGACGTACGTCTGGAGGTCGTAGAGGAGCGGCGTCTTCACCTCGAGGTAGCCACGCTTTCGGTTTTCCTGGCGGCGCAGGTCCTCGAGCGAGTTCCAGATCACCATGCCTTTCGGATGCCAGAAAGGAGACCCGGGCGAGTGGTCGGAGAGATGGAAGAGGTCGAGGTCGCGGCCGAGCCGGCGGTGGTCCCGTGCGCGAGCCTGCTCCAGCCGCTCGAGATGAGCGTCGAGATCGGCCTGCGAATAGAAGGCCGTGCCGTAGATCCGCGTGAGCTGGGTGTTCTTCTCGTCGCCGCGCCAGTAGGCGCCGGCAAGGCTCGTCAGCTTGAGCGCCTCGATCGGCGAGGAGTCCTGCAGGTGCGGCCCGCGGCACAGGTCGGTGAAGGCGCCCTGGGTGTAGAGCGATATCGGCCCTTCCGCGTCGCGCGCAAGCTCCACTTTGTACGGCTGTGCCTCTGCCTCGAACCGGGCAAGCGCGTCCTCGCGCGTGAGCTCCTCGCGCGCCCAACTGCGGCCCTCGGAAAGCTCCCGGCGCATCTCCTCCTCGATCGTCTCGAGATCGGCTTCCGAGATCGGCTCCGGGAACTCGAAGTCGTAGTAGAAGCCGTCCGCAATCGCGGGCCCGATCGCGATCTTCACGCCGGGATGGAGCCGGAGCACCGCCTCCGCGAGCAGGTGCGCAGTCGAGTGGCGGAGCACCCAGAGCGCGTCTGAGTCCTGCGTGTCGCGCGTCGTCAAGAGCTGGATTCGCTCTCCATCTGCGAGGGGAAGACGAAGGTCGCGCGTCGCTCCGTCCACGCGCACGAGCACTGCCTGCTCGGCGAGCTTGGGACCGATCGCGCGGGCGGCGTCGAGCCCGGACGCGCCGTCGGGGAGCTCGAGCTCGGAGGAATCGGGGAGGACGACCTTCATCGCGCCAGGATAGTCAGCGCTGGCGCGACGCCGGGGCCAGGCTTTAGCCTGCCCCAAGCGCCATGCGCACCAGCTCCTGGCTCGCCGTCGTCCTCGTGCCCCTCGCGTTGCTCGTGATCCTCCTCGCTTGGCCGAAGGTGGACATCAGCTGGGAGAACCAGCAGGCGCACTTCTGGCTCGTCCTGGGAGCGGCGGTGGTGGCAACGGTGCTCGGCTGGGCGATCAGCACGGCAGCCCGCCGCCGCCGGGACGCGCGGCTCTTTCTCATCTCGCTGGCGTTCATCGCCAGCTCCGGCTTCCTCGGCCTGCACGCTCTGGCGACCCCAACCGTCCTGCTCGGCCCCAACGCCGGCTTCGAGCTCGCGACGCCGTTCGGGCTCGTCGTGGCGGGCGTGTTCGCCGCCGCGTCGGCGATCGAGCTCGGGGCAGAGCGAGCGCGGAGCGTCGTCCGGCACGCTCGACTGCTGCTTGCCGGTCTCTTCGCAGTCATGGCCGCCTGGGCCGTGGTCTCGCTGGCGGAGCTCCCGCCGCTCGACGGACCGCTCGAGGCCGAGGAGCTCGACGGCTGGCAGCTCGTGCTCGCAGCGGTCGGCCTCGGGCTGTACGGGCTCGCGGCGTTCGGCTACGTCCGCCTGTACCGGAGACGTCCCGAGCGCTTCGTGTTCGCGTTCACCCTCGCGTTCGCCTTCCTCGCGGAGGCGATGGTGGTCATCGCCTGGGCAAGCAACTGGCAGCTGTCCTGGTGGGAGTGGCACGTGCTGATGCTCGGCGCCTTCCTCGTAATTGGGCAGGCGGCGCGAAGCGAATGGCACGAGGAGCGCTTCAGCGCCCTCTACCTGGACGAGACGCTTGCCGGGGCGAAGAACGTGAGTATCGTCCTCGCAGATCTCGAAGGCTTCACCCGCTACTCGGAGCAGCACGACCCGGGCCAGGTCGCCGCCATGCTGAACACCTACTTCGAGCGCATCATCCCGCTGATGGAGCGCGCCGGGGGCGAGGTGCACCAGATCGTCGGAGACGAGCTCATGGTCGTGTTCGGGAGAGGCGACGAGCCCGATCACGCGGTGCGCGCCGCACGCGCGAGCCTGCTCCTGCAGCGCGCCGCGCGGACGGCCGCGGAAGGACGCGCAGACTGGCCACGGTTCCGGGTAGGGGTGAACAGCGGCGAGGTGCACGCGGGTGTGGTCGGCGCGACCAGTGGGCATCGAAAGCACGGGCTCGTAGGCGACGTCGTCAACGTCGCCGCACGCCTTCAGTCCGAGGCGCCGGTGGGCGAGGTGCTGATCGGCGCCGAGACCTATCGCCTGCTCGGGGAGCGGGCGCACGTCGTGGCGCTCCCACCCCGCCGCGTGAAGGGCAAGGCTGAGCCGGTTGCCGCGTACCTTCTGCGCGGAGTTGAGAGACACGAGCCGAACGCCGGCTAGGAACTCGATTCACATTGACGCTTCGTCGCCGGGGTGCGCTCAGCCCCAGAAAGTGCTGCGCACTTTCTGGGGCTCCCGACAACCTCGGTGGTGCGAGGCAAGGACGCAGGGAGCGTCCGTATGAGTCATTGGACGCGACTGAGGACGCCGCATCGCGCCGCCCAGCGCGGCCCGGCGGCACAAGGCTTCATTGTGAAACGAGTTCTAAGACTGCGGCCGCGAAGCGGACGCCTTCAGGGATGTTCGCGCGACCGGAATCTGCGCTGGCTGATTCCGGTCTTGCGCCTGGCTAGTTGGGATCGCTCTCCAGGGCAAGCTCGACCTCGAGGTCGTCGAGCGCTCGCCGTAGGATCACGATGCGCTCCGCGACATGCGCGTGCGCCTCCGGGTCGAGGGGAGACGCGGGCTGGCGGCGACCGGGATGCCGCTCGCGAATCGCCTGCCGTCGCTCGAGCTCCCGGGCTTCCTCCATCGAGTTCAGGACGACGCCGATCAAGACGTTCAGGACGATGAACGCGGCCACGAGGATGAAGCTGACGAAGTAGATCCACGCCCACGAATGGATCGCCATGGCCTCGTCCATGTAGACGGGGAAGTCTTCGAGCGTCAGCATCACGAAGAGGGTCAGCATCGCCGTCCCGATGTTTCCCCACCGGTCGGGAAGCTCGTCCGCGAACAGGATCCAACCGACCATGCCGTAGACGAAGAGGATCATCGCGGTCACCGCGGCGATCGAGGCGAGCGGCAGGAGGCTTCGCCACACACCGAGCAGGAGCACCCGCAGATCGGGCAGCACGCGCACGAGCCGGACGACGAGGAGCAGGCGGACGAGGCGAAGCAACGTCGAGTTCTGGCGTATCCCGGGCACGAACGCGGCCATGACGACGACGAAGTCGAAGATGTTCCAGCCGTTGGCGAAGAACCTCCACGGGCGTGGCCAGTAGGCGGCGATCCGCAGCCCGAGCTCCACGATGAAAGACGGCGAGGCAGGCGGCGTTCAGCAGGTCGAGCAGCCAGCCCCAGCGCGCCTCGAGCCCATCGTAGGTCTGCTGACCGAGCACGACCGCGTTGACGGCGATCGTCCACGACGACGACGGTGAACAGGTGCGAGTCGACCAACCGCGAGAGCGCGTTCGAGGAGGGCATTGCATCTCATTCTCGCTTGACCGTCGGCGATCGCTCGAAGCAAGCTCTTACACTTCGACGATGAGCGATACCCCAGCCGTGGAGCGCGATCGGTGGATTGCGCGCCTCGTGCGAGGACCGGTGAACGCAGCGCTCGGAATTCTCGTAATGCTGGCCTTGGCGATCGAGGATCTCTTCCGTGATCGCGGCCCCCAGTACGCGGCGGCGATTGCCTTCAACGTCCTCTTCTCGCTCTTCCCCCTGATGATCCTGCTCGTCTCCATCTTCGGGCTCGTGCTCCAGGACGACACACTTCGGTCGCGGGTGATCGACGAGCTGCTCTCGGTCCTCCCGGTCTCACCTTCGGGCGAGGAAGACGTGCGGAGCTCGATCGAGCAGATCGCATCGCCGCTGTCCGCGCTCGGGCTCCTCTTCCTCGTCGCGCTGCTCTGGGGCGCCTCCGGGATGATGGCGGCGATCCGCGTCGGCCTCGAGTCGGCGCTGAAAGCCAAACGCCGGCGGCCGGCAGCGCATGCCAAGCTCGTCGACTTCGTGCTGGTCGGGGTCACGGGTGTGCTCGTCCTGGCCGTGATCGCGCTGTCCGCGTTCGCGACGCTGTTCAGCCGGGTCGTCGACTCCGTCTCGGACCGGCTCGGCGTCGGCGTCATCACGAGCCCGACCGGCGCGCTCGTGCGCGATGGCGTACAGCTCGCGCTGATCGCGGTGATGACCCTGCTCCTGTACCGCGTCGTCCCGGGCAGGAAGTTGCGGCACAGCGCAGCTCTCGCCGGGGCGATCGTCACGGCAGTCGGCATCTGGGGCGCTGCCAAACTCCTTGCGATCCTGCTCGGCTACTCGAGGTACAACGTCATCTACGGCTCGATCACGGGCGTGATGACGTTCCTCATCTTCGTCTACGTGGTTGCGTTGATCCTGCTCATCGGCGCCGAGTTCGCCTACCAGTGGTCGCAGCCACCGGGACCACCGGGACCGCCGATCCGGGCCCGTCTCTGGGGCTTTCTCCGCGGGCTGGTCGTCTACGAGGAGCCCGAGCCGGCCGACGAGGTCGCCGACGAGCGGTTTCGCCGGCCCTGACGGCTCAGCGGCAGACGCGAACGGTCTGCACTGCCTCGGCTTCGCGCCCGCGCGTGTCCGAGACGACGGCCGTCAGCTTGTGCGCCCCGCGCTTCTTTCCGCTCGTCCGCCACGAGATCTCGTAGATCCCGGCGACGTTCCGCCGCGTCCGCCCGATCTGGCGTCGTCCGTCGAAGAACCCGACCGAGGAGATGGTCGCGTTCGAGCCGGCCGCGACCTGCAGACGGGCGCGGGCCGGAAGACACACGCCTTTGCTCGGGAGGATCCAGGTCACCGTCGGGCGCTGCACGACCTCCATGCGAACTCCCCGGAACCGGGAGTTCGGCATCGGATTGACGCCTTCCGTCGAGATGTTCTTCGTCTCCTGGAAGTCGGACGCGAAGATGCGCATGAACTCGGGACCAGGCTCGATCGCGCTCGCTTCCCGCGGGATGGGGAAGACCGCGATGCCAGTGTCGGGGTCGTACGCCGTGGCGCTCAGCTGGAAGTCGTCGAAGAGGAGCAGCATCGACAGCGGGTCGACGCCGGAGGCCGCATCGCGCACTCGAGCGACGATCGTGGGGCGGCCCGCCGAGATGCGCCTCGTGATCAGCTCGATGTTCGGCGGCTTGACGTCGTTGATCCATGAGCGCAGCCGGTAGGGACCGGCGAGCGACCGGCCCGTGAAGAAGTCGCGCCCGGAGTCCACGGAGACGTAGTACCGACCGGGCGGGAGGAAGACGCCACCCGCCGCTCCGACGTTGCGGAGGAAGTCCGGCATCAAGCCGTTCGAGTTGACCGGTATGCCTGCGTAGCCCTGCACATCGTTCTCGTCTAGCGAGCTCAGGAACCAGGGATGGATCGGGGCGTTCGAGCTCAAGAGTGCCGTGATCCCGACGTCGAGCCGGAGCGCTGGGCGCTCGACGACGACCCCGGCGTTGACCGCCTGCCGGGCGATGTCGAGCGTGTAGACCGTCTCCTTGCCGTCGTCGTTCACCGACGGGTCGACGCCGAAGATCGAGAGGATTCCGAACGGCAGGGTCGGCCAGCGATACACGCGGGCCCGATCCTCGCCGCCGGTGGCGGTGTTGCCGGTCTGGGTCGCGCGAAGTGGAATCGTGCGGCTCCCCGTCAGCTGCGGGCGGGTGACCGAGAACGCGTACGGGACGCGCCTGACGTCGCCGCCGCGACGAAGTACGACGAACCCGAAGTTGTCGCCCTGGGGCGCGCCGGCCGCCGCGCTCGCGACCATCTGAACGACCGCGGTGCCTCCGCTCGAGAGCGTGAACGGGGCGGCTGTCACGCTTGCTCCGCTCGAGCTCACCTGCGGCTGGATTTCCACGCTCCAGGCACCTGCCCCGTCCCCGGCGTCGGAGATCAGCACCGGGATCGCGCGGCTCGCTGCTCCCGCGTTGACATCCAGATAGCCGAACGACAGCGACTGCGGATCGGTGAAGATCACCGGGCGATCGGCAGCCATCACGTTGACGAGGCCGGCACCCTGCAGGAGCACCGATGCCTCCTGTGTCAGCGCGGTGTCGGCGAACGCGCGTCCTGCCGTGGACATCAGTGCCGACTTCACCTGCTTGGGAGTCCAGGTCGGGTGCCGCTGGAGGAGCAGGGCTGCGGCGCCGGAGACGTGCGGCGCAGAGAAGCTCGTGCCGGCGGAGACGATGAACGGGTCCCCGCCGAACTCTGGCAGCGTCGACGAGAGGATGTTCGCACCCGGCGCCGTGACGTCGGGCTTGAGCGCATGGCCGAACGGCGTCAGGCCGCCGGCGGAGAAGCTCGTCGGTACACCCGGCCACGACGTGGGAACCTCGAGCCGGTCCTTGGTGAACCGGATCGTCACCGCGCCGCCCGTCCCCGCTCCCGCGGCGCGGAGCCTGGCGCCGTCGAGGTCCGAGATCGTGCCGCCCGCCCCTTGGAAGATCGAAAAGCCGGGATCGCCGGCAGCGGAGTCCGAGACCACCATGCCGATGGCCCCCGCGGCGCGGGCTCGATCGACCTTCGCCTGGTACGGGCAGCCGCCCCGGCTGACGAGCGCGATCGCCCCCTGGAGCGACCCCGCCGGAAGCGCGCCTTCGCAGAGGAACCGACTCGCCCCGGCGATGGCTCCCACGTCGACCAGGCGCTGATTCGTCTGAGTCCAGGCCTGTGGGATGTCGTCCGTGGGGACGAACGGAACCCGCCCGAGGCCGGAGGGCGACACGACGGAGAAGGAAGCGTCGAAGACGTGCGAATTCGTCGTCGCGCCGACGGCGATCGCATCGGGAGCCGTCGCCGGCGAGCCGGTCGTGCCAAGGCCGAAGAAGTCCCGATCGTTCCCGGCGGAGACGATCGGCACGACTCCTGCGCGAACGACGTTGGCGACGGTCTCGATCAGCGCGTCAGTACGGGGATCGGCCTGCGGGCCGCCGCCGGAGAAGTTGATGACGTCCATCCCGTCCTGCACCGCCGCCTCGAATGCCGCCACGATCTCGGGCGTCGTACCCGAGCAGCAGCCGCCGAGCGGCAACGGGACGTTGAAGACCCGGTAGTTCCCGATGTATGCCCGCGGCGCGACGCCGCTCACGTTCGCGACCGCAGGATGGCACGCGCCGACGTCCTCGTTGCAGAATCCGGGCCGGCTCGCCTCGACGTTCGTCCCCTCCACGCCGGCGATGACGCCGGCCACGAAGGTTCCGTGGAACGACTGCTCGCGGTCGATCGAACCGCCGCCCGTCCCGGGGCTGGCAAAGCCCCTCGCGACGATCACCTTCGGGGTCGTTCCGCCGCCGGGGCCTTTCGGGAAGCCCGCCGGATAGGAGAGACCGGCCGGTGAGAGAAACGCGTGCTCGTTGTCGACGCCGTCGTCGACGACGGCGACCTTGACCCCTTCGCCCTTCGCGCCGGTCAGCCTGGCGAACTGTGGCGCGCCGATGACGGCAGGGCCCCTGTTCAGGAGCGAGGTGTACGTGTAGCTCGGATACACCGTCTCTGCGATTCCGAGGTTCAGGAGCTCCGGCAGCTTTGCGTACGGCACGCTGACGACGAACCCGTTCAAGAGCACGCGGTACCGGCGCGAGATCCTCGCCTCGGGCATGGCCGTGCGGAGGCTCGTGATCGCCCGCTCCTGTGCAGCGTCGATGCGAGCGAGGTACGAGCGGGAGAAGGAGCTCGCCAGGTTCAGCTTCCTCCGCGCGCCGACGGTTGCGAACGCATTCCGGGGCGCCGCGGCGGCGAGCGGCGCGTCGTCGAGCGTGACGATGACGCGAGCACGCGATGCGGTGTTCCCCGTCGCGGCCGGAGCGAGGGCCTCAGCTCGATGCAGGCGCGACTCCGCGCGCTCGATGATGCTCCGTGGGTCGGGGTCGACTGCGCCGGAGGCCGTTCCGGCGGAGACGACGAGCAGTGCTAGACAGGCAAGAGGCGCGAGGCGACGCACGAGCAGGGGACTACGTGATCTTCCGCGAGATGCTCCGCGACGCGCGCAGGCCCTCGAAGACGACGGCCGCCGATCCCTTGAACGTCTTTCCCTTCGCATTTGCGGGAATCAACCAGGTGCAGGTGACCGCGCCACCCTGGACCCGGGCCAGCTGCGCGCGAAGCCGCGCCGTGCCGACGCGCCCGATGCAGGTGACCCGGCCGTTCTGGAGCGCAGCGCCCGTGTCCGACCGCGCCGCCGTCATGCGCATCGTGAAGATCTTGCCTGCCTTCGGGGCTGCGGGCGTCGTCGCGATCCCGCGCACGATGAGCGTCGGCCTGGCGACGTTCACGGTGTACGGGAAGAGGCCTACACCTCCACCGGGAGCGACGTCCGCCTTCGAATTGGCTCCGTCCAGGTCTCCCGTGACGGGATCCACGACGAGCCCGGAGATCGCGACGACGAAGAACTTGAACGCCTTGGTGTTACCGAGCTCGGCCGCGGAGATGCGGGCCGTCAGGCCGGCCTGGTACGAGAAGGACATCGTGACTGCCGACGGGTCGCCCAAGCGGCGCGTGTAGTCGGTTCCGTCCCACTTGTAGAGGCTGATCTCACCGCGCACGAGCTGCATGACGTAGTCGGCGCCACCGAGGTCGGCGGCACCCGTCGCGACGTTGTTGTCCGTGTCGACCCAGATCTCGAAGAGCATGTCCTGCCCGAGCGTCGGCCGGTTCGGGACGTTGACGCGGAACGAGACGATCCCGGCGTCGTCGTTCGAGACCGTGAGGGTCGTGATGTCGGGCGCCGCCGGATCCTCGCCCGTCGAGTCCTGATAGGTCTGGCTGTTCGCCGCGACATATGCGGCACCGGTCGTCCCGTTCGGAAGGGCTCCGGCCGCGGTCGGAAGCGCCACCACGAACGCGGCGACGGCGAGAACGAGACCTGTGCGGGTGGGAAGGCGCACGCGACTGGCCGCCAGGCTACGTGCCGCCACCGCTCGACGTCAACATTGTTAACGCGCGTTCCTCAGTCGAACACGATCACGCTGCGGATGCCGTCCTGTGCCTCCATCAGCTCGAACCCGCGGTTCACTTCGTCGAGCGTGAGCCGGTGGCTCAGCAGCGACTCGACATCGATCTCTCCGTCGAGCCAGCGGTCGACCAGCTCCGGCACCTGCGTTCGCCCCTTGACGCCGCCGAACGACGAGCCCGTGACGCGCCGCCCGGTGATCAGGTAGCGAGGGACGATGTCCAGCGTCTCGCCCTTTCCCGCGACCCCGATCATCGTCGCCAGCCCCCATGCCTCTCGCGCTGACTCGACCGCCTGCCTCATGACGTGCACGTTGCCCGTCGCCTCGAAGGTGTAGTCGGCACCGAACCCACCGGTCTCGGCACGGATCCAATCGACCGTGTCTTCACCGGCCACCCGAGTGTCCGTCGCACCGTGCTGTCGCGCCTGGGCCAGCCGCTCCTCCGAGAGATCGATCGCGACGATTCGCTCGGCACCGGCGAGCCTCGCGCCGATGACCGCGCCGAGCCCGACGAGGCCGCAGCCGAAGACGACGCACGTCGAGCCCGGCTCGACGCCGGCCGTGTAGAGCGCCGCGCCGATCCCCGTCGAAAGCCCGCACGCGAACGGCGCGCAGCCGTCGAGCGGCGCCTCCGGTGACACCTTCGCGAGCGCGATTTCCGGCATCACCGTGTACTCGGCGAAGGTCGACGTGCCCATGAAGTGGCGCATCGGCTCGCTTCCACGCGAGAGTCGCGTCGTGCCGTCGGGGAGATACCCGAGCCCCTGCTGGTCGCGGATGGCGATGCAGCGATTCGTCCTTCCGCTGCGGCAGTGGACACACGCCCCGCACTCCGGCGCGAACAGCGTCACGACATGGTCGCCGGCTTGGAGCGAGACGACGTCCGGCCCCAGTGCCTCGACGACTCCGGCGCCCTCGTGCCCGAGGACGCACGGCGCGTAGCCGCTCGGGTCGTCGCCCGAAGCGGTGTACAGGTCGGTGTGACAGACGCCGCAGGCCGCGAGCCGCACGAGCACCTCGCCCGCCTCGGGCTCGGCCAGGTCGAGCTCCTGCACGGAAAGCGGACGCCCGAACTCCTCGAGCACGGCGGCGCGGATCTTCATGGGGCTCCTTCCGATGCGTCAATAGCGACAGGACGGGGTACAGACGTGATGACTAGCAGGGTCAAAGGAGGCTCGGAGGATGTCAGAAGGAACCCGTCGTAACGTTCTCGTGATCAGCTCGGTCGAACGCCCGGTCGCGGTGCTCCGCGAGGCGCTCGGCGGCAGCGTCGACGAGCTGAAGGTCGTGGTCCCGGCGGTCAAGCAGTCACGCCTGCAGTGGCTCACGAACGCCGACGACGACGCGCGGGAGGAGGCAGAGGATGCGGCAGCGTCGATCGACGCCTCGACGCCGGAGGCGGTCGAGGCAGAGGCAGGAGACGCAGATCCGCTGCAAGCGGCCGAGGACGCGCTCGCCGACTTCGAGGCGGACGAGGTCGTGGTCGTCACCCGCCCCGACGAAGAGGCGACCTGGCTCGAGGAAGGCCGCGCGGCCGACATCGAGCGCCGGTTCCGGGGGCTCGAGGTCACGCGTCTCGTCGTGAGCGACTAAATTCGCGGCGTGGCTCGACGACTTCTCAGGTGACGACCCACCAGATTCCAGCGACCACCAATCCCAGAAGCACCCAACTCGCGATCAGACTCGCAGCCCAGATACACACCACTGCCCCCAACGGGGCCTCGCGCTGGTAGTCGACGCTCAGGTCGTCACCCCTCTCGTTACCGACCGATCCGTCTCAAATGACCAGGTTGGCCGCATTGTCCTCGAGTCGTCGGACTGTACCGCGCGACGGCGTTAGCCGAACGCGCGTGGACGCCGCAGCGAGGCTCCGAAGGGAGAATACGTTGTCGCCCGCTCCAATATCCTCGAGTGATGGTTCACGATCGCCCTAGCCGCCACGATCGGCGGGTTTCGTTCCCGCACGCGCCGGGCGCAGCCCGCGTAGCCCGCGCTCGACGGCTCGGTTTGAAGCTTGAAGAGCCCGTCCCAAACGGGACGGGCTCTTCAACGCGTGCGGATCAGCGCCTAGCGCGAGTTCGAGCTGATCCAACCGAGAATCTCCGGCAGGTCGATGCGGTGATTCAGGGACGTGATCCGCCCACAGATCACGCCATTCCGACCGAGGCGATAGCCGCCGGTGTGAACCGCGACAACCGTGTCGGTGCCCGCGAAGAGAACCGGCGAGCCGGAGTCACCCCCACAGGCACCGCCGTGACGAGGCGAGGGAGAGTTGCGAACGATGAACCAGAGCGGATCGAGCACTGCGCTCGGGCCGCCATTTCCAGGTGCATAGCGTTGAATGGCCACCTTGCGCGTCCAGGTGATCGCGCTACGCGGAGGTCCGCCTCCAACGATGGTGCCCTGGACGCCGTAGCCCACGTCCTCGAAGCGCTGGTCGGTCTGCCCCTGGCCGTCGATGATGGGCTGAAGGGCGTTTGGCTCGGGCAAGTCTGCCGGCTCGATGTCCGTGATCGGTTCGTCGAGGTAGAGCAGCCCATAGTCATATGTGAAGGGCCACTCGGCTTCAACGTAGTTCTCATGGGTGAGCCACTCGGACGCTTCGTACCAAGTGCCCCCATCGGGCATCCAATCTTCGTCCACGGACGCCTGGGAATCGAAGCTGACCATGATCGAGTCGAGGTCCCCGTCCTCTTCCAGGGTGCTCCAAAAGTCTGTGCAGTGTCCAGCGGTGAGGATCGTCTGCTCGGAAATCAGCGTTCCGGAGCAGAAGGTTATGCCGGGTGCGAGAAGTAGTGCAACGTACGGGTGACCGTCACCGTCCGGCTGTCCACCCGTGACGGCGGCGCCTGGCGACACGAGCACGCCAAACAGCAGCATCACGGCGAGGATGGGCACAAGAATCTTGCTACGCATGAAACCCCCCTTGAGAGTGTGTGACACGCCGGCGAAGGCCGACTCCTTCGGAGCGGTACCCCAGACGGTTGGGCTCAAACGCGGGAACTTGCTGAAGCGAGCCTCACGGAGGGGCGCCGGCCGACCTCATGAGCGCCGCTGATTTACTCGACCTTGAAAGCTGATGCAAGCTCGAGGCAGGTCGGGCGTACAGTCGAGACCCTGCGGGGATCTGCCGCTGCACCCTCCGCGCCCCGCAGGGGTCCCTGCCGAGGTGGCTCGTCGGGACCCTCCCCAACCGAAGAGAATCGACCGAGCTCCGTCGCGCGCGTCCGCGGCTGCAATCATGGGGTCTGCGATGAGCAACGTCCGTCGATTCCTCTGCGTCGTCCGCCTGGGCCATCGTTGGAAGACCCTCACCGACGCCGAGGGTCGGTGACGTACTGCGTCCGCTGCGCCAAGACGCGTCACTCCGGCGTCGACTTCGATCCACCGGGCAACCCCGAGAGTCACGCCGGCGAGGCCAGGATCGCCGAGGGGGTTCGGAACCTTCCGTAGGAGCTCGCGGGAGGAAGTGTGGACAGATCCCAGTGGACTTACCGGGGGACCGCACCACCGCGCGTTCCCGGAATCCGTTGCACACCTGACCCGCTCTACCAAGCCAAGCCGACGTAGCAGAGCGGGATGAGATGGGCGGTACTGGGCTCGAACCAGTGACCCCCAGCTTGTCGAAGCGGTGGGAACGTCGTCACCAGTGGTCACCGTGAGGCGTCATGCGGGTTTCGACCGCCCTGACCACCCCTGACGACCCCTGCCCCAGGAGGGGTCTGCTGACATCCCGCTGACATACGAGCGGCCCGGGACGCCCGGTATCCGAGCCCGTGCGCGTCTCACCTTCGCGTGCGGGCTCGACCCATTTCTGGGGCCAATACAGCGTTTGCTTGGTGCGCCTATGAAAGGGCAGGCGGGTCGTCCGCCCGCCCACAACCGAAGGGAAAGGAGTAAGGACATGGACAAGCAGGACAACGGCGAGGCGTACGTGGACGAGGACGGCAACGTCTTCGTGGCACCTGGCTTCGCGGAAGGGCTGGAGCAAGCAGCCCAGACGCTGGCTGCGGTCAGCGACGACCTCGTCCAGCAGCGGTTCGAGGAGAACATCGAGATGGTGACGGACGACGAGTTCGTCAAGGAGTTGTACGCGAACTACCTCGCAGCCTTCCGGCGGGCGGCGGAGATCCTCCGCGAGGCCGCCAAGAAGGCGAGCGGCGAGGAGCACATGGAGACGCTCGTGGACGAGAACCGCGTCGAGTACCAGATCCCGAAGGCGGTCACGTCATGAAGCGCCCACGCGTCCCCGGCACAGAGAGCGAGAAGACCGAGCAGGCCGATCTCCCGTCCGTCTCGGACGACCCGATCTACGAGGCGTCGATCTCGGAGCTGATCGCGGAGTACCAGGAGGACGGAGACTTCGATGAGGACGGTCGTCTGACCAACTTCAAGGATGGGCCGCTGACGCCCGAAGACCTCAAGACCGGCAAGACCGGCGGGCGCTGGAACGTCGCCAACGGCGGAGCACCCGTCGAGGCGTTCATCTACACGCGCGACAAGCGCGAGTGGGTGCGGATCAGCGGCACGGAGTACGCGTTCATCACGCACTGCGAGTACCTCGGCACGCTCCACAGCGACGAGTACCTGGAGGAGGCCCTGGACGAGATCGAGGCCCAGACCGGCCGCCGCCCGCTCGTGCGGGAGATGCCGTCGGACGAGGAGATCGAGATGGCGAAGGAGATGCTCGCCGCCGAGGTCGCGGAGGCGGTGTCGTCATGATCGCCGGACACGCACTCGACGCCTACTGCACCGGGGGTTCATCGCCCCCGGTGAGCGAGATGTCGCCATGACCGCGCTGACCGCCGAGGAGGCCCAGGCCCTCGTCTTACGGCACGGCTCCGTAGACGAGGCTGCGCGGAACTCCCCGATGTCCGTCGGCGCGTTCCGACGCTTCTGCCGAGAGAACGGCATAGCCGCGATCCAGCGGCTGGCGTCGTCGGCCGACGGCGTTACGAGCGAGGCGATGCTCCGGCAGGAGGTGACTGAGCTACGTCGCCAGGTCGCTCGGCTGTCGAAGACCGCCGTCCGAGACGAGCGCATCCTCGAAGTCGTCCGGGAGACGACCACGGCGCTGAAGCCGAGGTACGCACCGCGCCCGAAGCGGAAGGCGTCGAAGCAGACGGCGCAAGAGGGCGTGCTCCTCTGGGGCGATGTCCATGCCGCCGAGAGCATCACGCTGGACGAGACCGGCGGCCTGAACGCCTACTCGTGGGACGAGATGCTGGCCCGGCACGACCGGATCCTGGAGTCGCTCTTCTCGTTCCGAGATCACCAGACGTTCCCGATCTCGCACCTGCACATCGCGGGGCTGGGCGACTTCCTGAGCGGGGAGATCCACGACCTCGCGGAGACGAACGAGAAGCCGATGGTCGAAGCGACGCTCCAGTTCGGCGTCGATGCCGCGAGGTGGATCGAGCGGATGGTGCCGGAGTTCGAGTCGATCACGCTGACGGGCGTCTCGGGGAACCACCCGAGGACGAGCCTGAAGCCGAAGACGAAGAACGTCGCGGTGACGAACTTCGACTGGCTCGCGCTGGAGATCATCGCGATGCAGCTCGCGAAGTACCCGAGCGTGCACGTCACCGTCCCGAAGTCCCCGTACACGACGATGGATGTACTCGGGACGAGGTTCTTCCTCTTCCACGGGGACGGCGTCTCGTCGTCAGCACTCGTACGGCGCGTGCGCGAGCTGGAGAAGACGTTCGCGTCCCTCTCCCCCATCCACGTCTGGCTGTGCGGCCACTTCCACGTCGCCCAGATGCTGGAGCAGGGCAAGATCTTTGTGAACGGATCGGTCGTCGGCCCGAACGGCTTCTCGTTGAAGACCTTCGGAGGCGGAGCACCTGCCCAGCAGACGCTGCTCCTCGTCCACCCGACGCGGCGGATCACCGAGGTGCTCCCGCTCGACCTCCAGCGAGGTGGGTCATGAACCGCACACTCGCACTCCGGCTGGAGGTGCTCGCCAGAAGACGCGGCTACCTCGCGAAGCAGCTCGCAGAGCGCGGGCCAGACCACGAGTCCAGCGCCTGGATCCAGAAGGAGATGGACGCCCTCGACTGGGTGCTCCGCATCGTCAACCGCCTCGACGCGGAGGGCGCGCTGGAGCACGAGGAGACGTCATGAACGAGGTCGCGACCATGAGCCCATGGCTGAACGTCGCCGGGGCCGCCACGTACCTCGCGACCACCGAGGACGCCATCCGCGGACTCGTGAAGCGCGGGCGGCTGCCCGTGCATCGCACGGAGACGGGACGGCTGCTCTTCC
>Ga0208612_1000118_pt1 | contig 44761 bp, 46 predicted proteins | sample AntDryMetagUQ889_FD_188089 | JGI IMG/M metagenome (GOLD analysis project Ga0208612, IMG submission 188089) | Polar desert microbial communities from Antarctic Dry Valleys - UQ889 (SPAdes) | ecosystem: Environmental > Terrestrial > Soil > Desert | place: Antarctic Dry Valleys | collected 2008-12-31 | reverse complement strand
CCCATCTCGACGCTGATCTCGTTGCGCGATAGGTTATTTTCGCCTCCACCGCCCCGCCGCCGGCTCACTCAGCGGCTTATCGACGCAGCCTCCTAGCGCTCTCGACGCGATCCCGGCTCCACGGCCAGTGGCCGGTGAGTTCGACTTCGAGCGAGAAGCTGAGGAACGTCCGCACCAGCACGATGACCGCCAGCACCACGACGCTGTTGAAGGTCGGCTCGATGGCCACGGTCCGGATGATGTCCCCCGCCACGAGCAGCTCGAGACCGAGCAGGATGCCCCGGCCGATGGATTGCCGCAGTGCCCGGTACGCCACCTCTCGCGCCATGCCGGCCATGAGGCCGCGGACGAAGCCGATGCCCGCCGCAACGATCGCCAGCAGGATGACGAGGACCCCAGCGACGTCGATGGCCAGCCCGATGGCCCCGATGAGTTCCTTGATATCCACGAACCCCTCCTGACTCGTTACCGCCCCGACCGCGACAGCGTACGTTCGAGGCTGAATGTCACCCTGCCCGCCATCGCCTGCGCGATGGCCTTTGGAGATCGGTCGATCGCGAGCACGTGTCCATCCCCAATCCGACGGGCGATCTCACGCGCCGCCGCGCCCGATCCGCAGCCGATCTCGAGCACGCGGAGCCCTGCCCGGAGTGGCAGGGCGTCGACGATCTCTTTGAGTCGCGCCGACAGCTGGTGCTCATTGGAGGACTGCGGCATCGCGGCCTCCGCCGATCGGCGCCACCAGGGACACCTCGCCGTTATCGGCGGTACGAACATCATCGACCACCGCGCCGTCATGGTCTGCCGTCGCCGAATTGGTCACCGGTGCCGCTCAGCGCCAGATGGAGACGATGACCGCGACGATGATCAGTCCCAGCGCGTGGTAAGTCCCATTGACGGCGAACCACGTCCACGGCTCGGGTTTCATTGGGTCGAAGCTGGCGTCGACGAAGGTGTGCATCAGCGAGAGCAGGACGCCCACGACAAGCCCGAGGACGATGCCTTCACCGAGCGTGTCGGAGCCGGTCGACGTCGCCAGCAGGCCAACACCCACGGCCATGACCAGGTAGGCGACGACCGGAACCAGGTAGGTCATCGCGCCGCCGGTCGCGCCACGTTCAGGATCCCAGCCGATGGAGCGCATCCACGGACGGCCGAAGACGGCGGGTGAGTACCACAGCGCGCCGAGCGCGAAGTACACCAGTGCCCCCACGATCACGGCAAGCCAGTTCAGCTCGCCCAGGCTCTCCAGGTTCATCGTCAGTCGCCTCCTGCACCGATTGGAACGCTTTTCAATGTACTACCGCAAGCAGGTTCGCTGATCGCTGACGGCGGCGAGCCTGGCCCCTGCGGCTGGCTCACTGGCCGATGCGGACTCTCGTTGCAGGTCGCGCCCAGAGAGCTGAACGAGATGGAGGATGCGGACGCGGAAGCCGCTCGCCGCGCGATGGAGGCGATGCTGCAGATGGGCAAGCTGGACATCGCGGAGCTGCGCCGCGTGTTCGCGGGACCCTGACGCCCCGGCGGGCGTGATCATCGCGGGAGAGTGGCGGAGAATGTCGCCATGATCCTGCTCATCGGTATCGCGTTGGCCCTCTTCGTCGTCTCCGACGGGTGGGAATGGCCGGTGATCATCGGCGCGGGGATACTCGAGGTCGCTGAGACGGCGATCACGTGGAAATGGTCGCGGCGCGGTGCGCCGAAGGTGGGGGTAGAGACGCTCATCGGCGCGGTCGGGCGGGTCGTCACCGATTGCCGGCAGCATGGCACGGTCCGCGTGCGCGGCGAGATCTGGCAGGCGCGCTGCGACGTCGGAGCCGATGCGGATCAACGGGTTCGCGTACGCGGCCGCGAGAATCTGACGCTGATCGTTGACCCGATCGATTGATGATCAGTGCGGTTCGTGGGGGCCGGCCACGACGCCGAGCGCATCGGCGACATCATGCAGCTGGTGTTCTGTCAGCAGGCCGCTGAAATGAGCGCGAATTCCTCGAAGATGCGTGCGCGATGCGGCGCGGACACGAGTCTGTCCGGCATCGGTCAATGAAGCGTTAACGACGCGCGTGTCGGTGGCACTGCGGTCGCGCGCCACGAGGCCTCCCGCCACCAGTCGGTCAACCACGCGGGTTAGGCTGCTCGGCGCGAGCATCACGCGTTGGGCGAGGTCCGTCATCCTCAGCCGCCGATCCGGTGTTCGAGCGAGCCGGACCAGGACGTCGTAGTCGCCGAGGCCGATGCCGTGCTCCTCGCGCAGCTCCGCGTCCAGCCGGCGGGTCACGCGGTCGTGCGCATGCAACAAAGCCTGCCAGGCCGCCAGCTCCACTTCGTTCAATCGGCTCACACGCGCAGCGCCAGCCGGACCGCAAAGCCGATGAGCACCACGCCGATGACGCGTGACAGGACCGGATCGAAGCGCTCCCACGCGCCCAGCCGCAGACTCGAGGCGACTGTGGCATACGCCGTGAACCAGGTCAGCGCGATGGCGGCGAAGATCGCGCCAAGCGTCAGCGCTTGGATCGTGGCTGGTCGGGCCGGGTCGATGAATTGCGGCATCATGCTCGTGTAGAAGACGGCCTGTCCCGGATGGAGCAGATTGCTGATCATGCCAACCCTGAACGGACTCGTCGAGGGTCGCTGGAAGGGCTCACCGGCCTCGGACGGACGGCTGACCGCCGCGGGAGCCAGCAGTGCACGGAGCCCAATCCAGGCCAGGTAGCCGGCACCCAGCCAGCGGATCAGGCCCAGAAGGTCCGGAGAGGCGCTGAGCAGCGCGGCGATGCCGAACGCTGCCGCGAGCGCCCAGGTCGCCGATCCGGTCGCAATGCCGAGGGCGGTGAGCACTCCGGCCCGCCGTCCGCCGGCGAGCACGCTGCGCGTGACGAGCACGAGATCGGGGCCGGGCATGAGGATGATGAGCGCCGCGACACCGGCGAAGGGCAGCAGGCCGTCCATTCGCTCAGGCGGTCGCCGCGGCGACGGTGCGAGGACTGCCGACGAGCACGATCCAGCGCTCGAACGCTGCGAGGTGCTCGGCCAGCCGGCTCTCAACGGTGGGATCCACGAGGAGCCCGTCGTCACCGAGCGCGGATGCGGCGCGCGCGACGAACAACTGTGGCTGGGGCATGACGATCGCTCCAGCCGCGGTGAGCGTGTGGCGCAGCTCCTTCTGGGCGTAGCGCGTTCCCCACGGGCCGTCCGTGGCGCCGAGGATCGCCACCGGCCTGCCGTCCAGCACCGAGCCTTCGGCGGGTCTTGACAGCCAGTCGACCACGTTCTTCGTCACCCCCGGAATCGATTGGTTGTACTCCGGGGTGGCGATCAGCAGACCGTCCGATCCGGCGACCAGCCGTCGGAGCTCGGCCACGGAACCCGACCCGGCCGGAGCCTCGGCTTCGAGGTCCTCATTGAACAGGGGAATGCCCGTCACGTTGTCGAATACCTCAACGCGCATCCCGGTTGGTGCCAGTGGCACGCTTGCCGCGATGAGGCGCCGATTGAGAGAATCCCGGCGCAAGCTGCCCGCCAAGGCGACGATTCGTAAGGTCATGAAGCGAGTATATCCTACGCAACGGAATATTTCCACCGCGTAGTATGTCAAGCATCCGCGCCGACTCAGTGCGCAGGGTGCTAGGTCGAGGGGAGCGACTCCACGGTCGCGATGCCCTCCGCGATGCGCTGCTCGTCGATCGACCCGTAGCCAAAGATGATGCCGCTGCCGGAGCGCGGGCCGAGGTAGGCGTCCGCGATGCCATCGAGACGGACGCCTTGCGCCAGCGCAGCGTCGATGAGACGCTCCTCGTCAACATCGGATGGCAGCCACGCAAGAACGTGGAGCCCGGCGGATGCGCCCACGGGCCGCACTCGGGGCAGATGCCGAGCCAGCGACTGGAGCAGGTGGTCGCGCCGCCGGCGATATATGGCACGCATCCGGCGCAGGTGGCGGTCGAGCTCGCCGTGCTCGATGAAGTCGGCCAGCGCCAGCTGGTCGAGTGCGCTCGAACCATTGTCCGCCTGCTTTTTCGCAGCCGCGACGTGCGCCACGAGCCGTGCTGGAACCGCCAGCCAGCCAAGGCGCAGGCCGCGCGCCAGTGTCTTGCTGGCCGTGCCCGCATACACGACTCGTTGGCCACACAGGCCCTGCATGGCGCCGATCGGCATCCGGTCATAGCGAAATTCGGCGTCGTAGTCATCCTCGATGATCGTCGTGTCGTGGCGATCGGCCCAGGCAATGAGCGCCTCCCTGCGGCCCGGCGCCAGGACCACGCCGGTCGGATATTGGTGGGCGGGCGTGACCACGACGGCCTGCACTTCGGCCGCACGATCCTCGCGCACGTCAACGGCGCCCTTGCGGCCGGGTCGGACCTGCGATTCCGCGAGGGCGTCTCGTCATGGGAGGCACCGCCAATGGTGGCGTGCGTGTCATCAGCGACCGAGCGACCTGATGCCGCGGCTGAGCGAGCTGGCCGTGCCGGAGCGCCAGGTCCTCGCCTGGCTGCAGCCGACCCGCCCGGAGCTGTTCGAGCCGGGCTGGTTTCCGGTCTTCCTGCTCGACGTCCCCGAAGGAAGCTACTACGGCTTCCCGGTGCACGATGTTCCGGGCTTCAAGTTCGGCTGGTACCACCACTTCCGTGAGCCGATGGACCCCGACGATCCCGACCGCTCGACCCGCACCGACGACGAGGCAGCGCTGCGCTCGTTCGCCGAGCGTTACTTCCCGATGGCGCCGGCCCCACGATCATGCTCAAGGCCTGCATGTTCACGAACTCGCCCGACGAGCACTTCCTGATCGATCGACTGCCCGATGCGCCGTAGGTCAGCGTGGCGGCCGGCTTAAGTGGTCACGGCTACAAGTTCTGCAGCGTCGTCGGCGAGATCATGGCCGACCTCGCCATGCGCGGCGAGACCGAGCACGACATCGGCCTCTTCAGGCTCTCTCGTTTCGACAGCTAGGCCGGCTCTGACGACCAAGTTCGCGCGAAATTGCCCAGCGCGACGACCACCGCTGCGATGATCAGGAAGCCGATGAGAATCGCGGCGCTTGTTACGGCGACGGCCCCGTATCCGCCATTCGCCGGATTGAGGAACGGGTAGGGATACCAACCTTCGACGGCGCCGCGGACCAGGGTGAACGGCCACCCACGCCAGCGGGAAGATGAGCCAGGTCAGTCCCTGGCGGAAGGTGAGCCGATGCGCCGGCGGGTCGACCAGCCAGTCGAGGACGACGATGACCGGGAAGATCTTATGCAGTACGGCGTCGACCCACGGTATGGCGACCTGAAGATCGGCGCCCGAGAGCAGGAAGATCACGACGAAGAAGGTGACCGTCAGGTACACGACCGATGCGCCGCGCGCCAGGTCGAGCCCTACCGAACCTGAGGCTGAGCGTCTGGCCGCCAGGAAGAGAAACAGGATCGCCCCGTACAGGTTGCTCTCGATGGTGAAGAAGGCGAAGAACCGCGTGGGATTAAAGCTTCCGGCGCCCATGTTCGAGGACATCTGTACGGCGATCGTGGCAAGCACGCCGACGCCAACGGCGGCGCGAACGATCGAGAGGGCGGATGATCGGCTCACGGCGGCATGGTAACGGCCTGGCGACGGTCTCCTGACGAAGTTGTGGACAACTTTGGTGGACAGACCCCTTCGAATTGTCGGCCGATGCGCCTACGATCAGCGTCGGTCCTGCGGCGACAGGCCACTGCCATCATCCATCTCCAACTGTCCATTCCCGGGAGTGTGCCATCGAATGACCCAACGGTTGCTGGCTTCCGACGCCACCGCGCGGTCGGCATCGTCAGGGGAACCGCCCCCACCTGACGTCGTCGCTTTCATCCGCTACTGCCATCGTCGCCGCGGCGCGAGCTGGCCCGAACTTTACGACGAGATGTGCGGCGTGGCCGCCCGTCGCGAGTTCAACGGCTGGGATCACGCCGAACTTGCGGCACGCGGATTGACCTTCTCCCTGTTCGAGATGCCACGCCTGGCCGGTTGGACGCGCGCCGTGCTGGCCGGCATGGCCGAACAACGCGAGACCGATGGTCACCGCGGATCCGCGACGCCACGACTCAGGCCGCACACCGCCGTCGCCTGACCGCCCTGCGGCATGACATTTGCCCCGGTTTCGTGCTCGGCGGACCGGGGCTTCGACGTGTTCAGTAGGTGTGGCGGCGGGCCATCTCGCGCTCGATCATGCGTTCCATGACCAGGTATTTCTCGATGCGGCGGCGGAACTCGTTGGCCTCGGGCGTGTACAGGTGGACGTACTGCTGCAGCTCGAGCGACAGCTTGCGGCTGAACATGCGGGCGTGATCGAGGTTGCGGCGCAGGAGGACCTGGTCCATGCGACGAAGATGCTCCTCGTTGAGGAGGTCCTCGTCGCGGAGCAGCTCGCGATCGACGTCGATCTGCGTGCGTTGGAGCTGGACCTTGGTGATGATCGTTTCGTCGGCCATGCGAGCGCCAGTCTAACCGGTCGCGCCGGCTCCAACGCCCACCAGGCGATCCACCAGCTCGGTGACCTCGTCGATGCTGAACGGCTTGGCCAGCACGTGCAGGCTGCCGATGCGCTCCAACTCCTCCTCGCGATGGCGAAGCGCGATCACATCGGCCGAGCAGATGATGATCGGAAGTCCTGAGAGACGGTCATCGGCGCGAGATAGGACCACGAGCTCCCAGCCCGATGCGCCTCCCAAGATGAGGTCGACAATGATGAGGTCCGGTCGGGACTCGGCAAGCTCGTCGATCGACGTCTTGTCGCCATTGAACAGCGTGACCTCGTACCCGGCGTCCTCGTCGAGGATCGCGGACATGAGCTCGAGAAAGTCGGGGTTGTCGTTCACCACGCTGATGCGCGGCGTCGGTGGTGAAGTCATGGTCTCGGTGTCCCTCCGTGGATGCGAAATCCGTCAACCGAACGCGGCGAGTATACGCATCCGATGTCCATGGTGCAGAGCCGCCAGTGGCCGCGGCGGGCGCTCATCGGTATCCTGTCGATTGGTCCCCGTAGCTCAGTGGACAGAGCGGCGGTCTTCTAAACCGCGGGTCGCAGGTTCAAATCCTGCCGGGGACGCCAGCCCTTCACGCACGAATCGTGCATCTGGCTTATCGCCCACCGAAACGCCATGGCTTCCGAGATCTGAAGCGCGGCTACCGGCCAAGTTTCTCGCGCATGTCGCGCTCGCCCGTGCCGTCATGCGACGTGTAGCCCCACCACCGCGAGTACTTCACCTGGCGGGCGGTGACGATGCCGCTCCGTCGGCCCGTCATGGCGCTGAGCGCGGCGACACCGACCAGGACGCCGGAGAAGATCCAGATTGCAGGCTCCGCGCGCAGATCGGGCACGAGGAGTGGGCTGATGGCAAGAATGAGCAGGAACGCGGCAGCGGCGATGGGGTCTCCCCAGTGGTTGTGTGCATTCAGCATGTTGGAAGCGGGTCGACGCTGTCAACCGCGGGGCGATCATCAGAGTGGCCTTTAGATCGCGGCAATCCTGCGCGGCGAAAGGCGCGGGCCGTAGCGCGGGGCGGTGATCCGGCCAACCTCGATCAGCCGCTGCACCCGCCCGCGCTGGCCCCGGTACGGCTCCAGGAGTTCGAGCATGCGTGCATCGGTCGCGCGAGCTTCACCAGCGAGGGCCCATGCCACGCTGTTTGGCACGTGATAGTCGCCCACGCTCACCGCGTCCGGGTCGCCAAATGCGCTGCGCACCACTTCGGCCGCCGTCCACGGACCGATCCCGGCCAGGGCTGTCAGCCGTCGCGTGGCCTCCTCCGACGAGGTTGCGGCCTCGAGCCAGGCCGCACGAGCACCGGCGCGTCGGATGATCTCAGCGCGTCGCCGCTCGACGCCGAGTGGGTGGAATGCGTGATACGGCATTCCGGCGAGCGTCTCCGGCGACGGCGGGAGCAGCAGGTCCGCGGGACCGGGTGCCGCCTCACCGTGTGCACGCAGGAGGGCGGCGTACGAACGGAATGCTTCGGTTCCTGTCACCTTCTGTTCGAGAATCGAGGGGACCAGCGCGTGAAAGACGCGGCGGCTGCGGGGCAGGCGCAGCCCCGGATGGCGACGCTGGAGATCGTTCAGGATTGGATGGCGCGCGCTCAATCGCTCGGGCTCATCCTCCTCGCCGACGAGGGCCGGAGCGCCATCGATGGCCACCTCAGCGCCTGGACCCCAGGCGCTGACCTCCATCTCTCCTGGACCGATGAGATGCACCCGCAGGCATGCAGCGCCACCGTTCGTCCGCATGGCCAGCCACGCATCGTGCGCGTCGATTCGCACCGTTCGGTCGCCGCGTCCGTGGGCCAGTGGCGCGAGCGTGCTGGCAAGGTCAAGCGGTCCGCGCAGCGTGAAGCGTCGCTGGATCATCGACGCATTGAGAGCAGGATTGGGCTGGACCCGGCCTGTGCTGCTTCGAACTCAGCCCGGCTGCGGAGGCCGCGATAGCCCTCCGCCACGATGAGCTGCGCACAGGCCGCGCCGAGCGATGCCCCCGGGCCGGGCAGCATGACGACATCCGGTGCGTACTCGCGCAGCGCTACGCGGAATCCCCGCGCGAAGTCATACGGCGCATTTGCCTGGCCGTTCAGCGTCTGCTCGGCCAATGCCTCAGGATCGGTCGACCACGGCGTGAACCGGACGCCACGTCCGTCCACCAGGGTCACGTTGGGTCGGTCCCATGAAAGCGATCCCAGCCGCTCGGCGGCCGCCGCCGCCGAACGCGCGCGAAGAGCTGTGTGCCACGCATCGTTGCCCGCGAGGCGCAGCGGAAACGATCGACCGCCGAGCGTCACCTCCGGCAGTTGGCTGGCTATCCGCTGCACCGCGTCTCGAGTGCCGCCGATAACGGCGAAGGACCCGAGTTCGAGCGCGCGCCCGGCGTCATCGGTGCCAGTCGCGAGCGCGGCGTCGATCGCAGCCCTTCGTGCGGGATCGGTCTGCCAAGAGTCGTTGGTGAGCGGGTAGATGAGCTCGGCACCGGATGCTCCGTCGGGAAGCGGCTCCTCGGCCGCCAGCGCCATCTGCTGCACCAGGCGGAAGGCGTCGTCGAAGCCCAGCACGCCGGAGGCGGCCAGGGCGGTGTACCAGCCGGTCGAGCTGGCGACGACCACGACGACCTCGTGGTCATCGGCGATGCGCTCGGCGTCCAGCAGGCTGCACAGGAAGGTGACCGGCCAGGCATTGCTCGCTCGCTGGTGAATGGCGGGATGGAACGCCTCGGCGCTGTCGAATTCCAACAGTGAGGGGAGACCGGCGGTGCTGCGCAGCTCTTCCGCACGCCGTACCCACGGATGTGCGGCCGGCAGTGATCCGAGCGAGCCGCCGGTGTACGAACCACGCCCCGGAAACGCGACCGCGGCTCGGCTCATGCCGATGTCCTGCTGGTCTGGCGGCGGCGTCCGACCGCTCTCATCGACGCTGCCACAATCTGGTCGACGCCGACCAGCACCGCCGCCGTGGCCGGTCCGAGAGGAACGAACGAGTCGACCGCCCGGACTGATCCGAGACGTCGTCCGATGCGCCGCTCGGCGAGGTCGGCGATGATCGCATCCGCCACGCCGCCTCCGGTGGCGCGACACTCGTCGATGACGACGACCGTCTCGACTTCGGTGGCGTGGGCGCGGATGGCCTCGAACGGAAGTGGATTGAGCCAGCGCAGGTCGATGACCCGGACCCGCAGGTCGTGTTCGGCGGCCAGGCGTCGTGCGGCCTGGAGGCTGAGGCGCAACCCGTTGGCGTAGCTGATCAATAGCAAATCGGCATCGGCATCGGCATCGGGCTGGCCGTACACGCCCACTTCGCCAGGCAGGAGCACGTCGGGTGGCGCGGGATAGTCGGTCAGCCAGCCGCCGTCGCCAACGGTGTGGAGGTCCCTCTCGTGATAGAGGGCGATCGGCTCCAGGAATACGACCACCCGGCCGTCCGCCGCGGCCATGGCCACTGCGCCGCGAAGCATGCGCGCGGCATCGTCACCTCGGGCGGGAACCGCAAGCACGAGTCCCGGAATGTCGCGCAGCGCGCCGACCGAGTTGTCGTTGTGAAAGTGCCCACCGAAACCCTTCTGGTAAGCCAGACCAGCGACGCGCACGACCATCGGGTTGCGGAATTGACCCGAGCTGAAGAATTGAAGTGACGCTGCCTCCCCGCGCAACTGGTCGAGCGCATTGTGGATGTAGGCGAGGTATTGGATCTCCGGAACGGGCAAGAGGCCGATGTGCGCGGCACCCTGCGCGATGCCGAGGATGCTCGTCTCGTCGAGCAGGGTGTCGAACACGCGAGCCGCCCCGAACCGCTTGTGCAGTCCGTTGGTGATGTTGTACACGCCGCCCTTGCGCGCGAGGTCCTGGCCGAACAGGAGGAGCTCGGGACGGCGCAGGAGTTCATCAGCAAGCGCGGCGTTCAGACATCCGGCCATGGTGCGTGCCGTTGGCGCGGTGGCAGCCTCCGGCAGCGTCGGCCCGAATGAAGCGCTGCGCTCTTCGGTGGTGGCCAGCGGCGTGCGGGCACGTTCGGCCACACGATCGGCATGGTAGGGCGCGAGGGGCGCGATCACCTCCTCGGTCGTCTGAAGGCGCGGGCGGCTGGCAGCCTCGTTGGCCACGGCCATGACCCGCTGCCGCGTCTCGGCCACGAGCTCACGCAGTTCAGTCGGAGTCGCCGCGCCGGTCTCAACCAGGCGGCGGGCGTTTCGCAATAGGGGATCGCGGCCCTCGACATCCTCTATCTCGGCCAGGGAGCGGTAGGTGGGCTCGGCGTCGCTGCCGGCATGGCCCCACAGGCGGACGGTGCGCAGGTGCAGGAATGCCGGCTGGCGCGTGCTCCGAACGTGGTCAATGGCCGTTCCGACAGCATCCCACACGTCGTCGAGCTCTCCGTCGGCGTCGAAATATCGGAGGTGCGGCTGGTTGCCGAACGTGTCGGCAATCCAGCCCTCGGGCGTCGGGACGCTGATGCCGGTGCCGTTGTCCTCGCACACGAGCAGCAGCGGCATCTGCTGGCCCAGGCGCACAGCGTAGCGCGCCGTGTTGATCGCCGACAGCGCCGTCGCGTGGTTGGCGCTGGCGTCACCGAAGGAGCAGGCGATGATGGCATCCGCGGGCAGGCCGCTGGCGACCCCCAGCCGCTTGGCGCGCGACAGGCTGAACGCCAGCCCCATGGCCTTGGGCAGGTGGCTGGCGATGGTGCTGGTCTGTGGCGGGATCCACATCGCGCGGCTGCCCCATACCTTGTGTCGGCCCTGGGCGATCGGATCGTCACTCGAGGCAGCTACGCCGAGCAGCGTGTCCATGACGGGCGAGCTACCGGCCAACTGGCGCGCGCGCGCCATGACAAAGCCACCGGACCGATAGTGCAGGAAGGCCGGATCGTCCACCCGCAGTCGTGCGCCGACGATCGCGTTGTTCTCGTGTCCCGCGGAGCCGATGGTGTAAAAGCTGCGATCCGTCTTCTTCAGCTCCCGCGCGGCGACATCGAGCTGGCGCGACGCGACCTGTTCCTCGAACACCTCCATGGCTTGAGCGGCCGTCAGAGCGCCCCCGTCCCGGAGGTGCGCGCGGGGGCCGAGCCGGGCGACAACCGGCTCAGCGAGGGTCAGATATTCATCGAGTTGGTGCTCGACGATGGCGACGCGATCCCAGGTCATGCGGTGTGGCAGACTCGGCTGGATGTGGGGGGCACCCCATGATAGCGCCGCCGCTCGTCAGGATCTGCGGAAGGGGAAGTCTGCTCCACCACTGGCGGCCGCGACGGCGGTGGCCACCGCCAACTGGATGACCATGGCGGCCACGGGCGACCAGAACAGGGGATGTCGAACCAGGCGTCGGAGCATTGGAGTGCCTCCTGTGGAGCGCCTCGCCGACGGAAGGGATGACCGGCGCGCGGGCGCGCTCACATGGAACCTGATGACCGCTTACTGCCCACTTACCAGCCGCTTACTGGAGGCGGTTGTCGTCGCGGAGCCTTCCCCTCACTCGCGCTCGCGCGTATATACATATATACGTCGCGGGCCGATGTCGCGCCGCAATCGCGTCGACACGATCGGATCAGCCGCCGATGGAAATCAGGACAATTCCCAGGAGTGCCAGGGCGACGCCGACCTGGCCCAACCGCGGCAGGCGCTCGCCGAGGATGAATCGGGCCAGCAGCATGGTGACGATGGGATAGAGCCCGGTGAGGGCCGCCGCCAGCCCGATGGGCATCTGGTCGCTCGCGACGACGTAGAGCGCATTGCCGCCCACGTCGAACAGCCCCGCCACGACGACAATACGCATCGGATATGAGCTCCGCGCGATCCGGCCGTAGGCGAGCGCGAAAGCGATGCCCGCTGAGGCGGTGCGGCTCAGGACGAGTGCCCATAGCGGATCTCCGCCCTGCGCGGCGAGGTCGATCAGCACGTACCAGGCTCCGAAACCCAGTGCGGCCAGACCCGCCAACAGGATTGCCTGCCGCCCGAGCTCCCCACGTGACGCTCCACTTGCCGCCGCCGCCGCACCCGCGGCGCAGCAGACGCCGAGCACTTGCAGAGGCGCAACGGTAGACCCCAGCAAGGCCCCGACGGTGAGCGGGATGGCCAGCGATCCCGCCCCGCTCAGGGCGGTGACGAGGCCCATGGAGCCCAGCGACATGCCGCGGTAGAGGGCTGCAAGCCCCACGACCCCGGCGACTCCCGCGCCGAGGCCGATCAACGCTGACCCGAGGTCCGGAAGGGGCGGACGGATGAGGATCGCAGCCAGGAGCAGCGCGACGAGACCCATGCCGTGCGCGCCCGCCACGACCGGCAGCGCGCCGGCGCGCCGCGACGCGACGGCGCCAGCGAAATCACCGGTGCCGAACGACAGCGCGGACAGGATGCCGGCACCGATACCGGAGACAGGCATGCCACCTCGAGGTCACTACGGGCTGATCGCGACTCTAGCGCAGCGCCCTCAGTGTCGCGTCGATGGGGGCGGACGCCACTGATCTGATCGTCCCGGTGCAGTCGCGCGACGTCCAGCGTAGGCTAGGCGCGACGACCGGTCACCGAGCGCCGGATTCGAGACAGGGGAGCTGTCCGAGCATGTCTGTTATCACCACCACCTCCGCTGCGCCGGCCTGGCGCATTGCCGTCATCGGCCTTGTTACCGTTCTGGCTGCGGGCATCGGCCTTGCGCTGGGGAGCTTTCTGCTGACCACCCGCACTACCGCCGTCGGCGGCGGCGCCTCGTACGTGCCGGCCAGCGCGCCGTTCTACTTCGAGATGCGCCTCGAGCCTTCGGCTGACCAGGATGGCGCCCTGCGCCAGCTGCTTGGCCGTTTTCCGCCCATCGAGGGCGTTGACCTGGATCAGCCGCTGTACGCGCAGTTGACCGAGCGGCTTGACGAGATGCTCGCCGACGAGGCCGTCGACGTGAGCTGGTCGGCGGATGTCGCGCCGTGGTTCGACGGGCACGTCGGCCTTGCCGTCATGGACATCCCGCTCGACGAGTTGGCTGATGACCCGATCCCGTCGATGGTGGTCCTCGTCGGCGTGACCGATTCGGCCGCGGCCGCCGCATCGATCGAGCGGCTCATCACCGAGGCGGACCCGGAGGCCACGTTCAGCGAGCAGGTGCATGACGGCGTCCCCATCCGCGCCGACGGCGACGAAGGTGCCTACGCGCTCACTGACGACCAACTGCTGATCGCGCCGAGCGCCGCGGACATCATCGTCGCGCTCGACGCACATGACACTGGCAACACCACTCTTGCCGAGGTCGGTGAGATCACGCGATTGACCGATGCGCTGCCATCCGACTGGTTGGCATTCGGCGTCTACGACTTCACCGATCTCATGGCGGCGGCGATCGCCGGAGGAGAGACCCAGTCCCCGGCCATGGTCGAGGCCTTCGCCGCACTGCTCGAGCACCAGCCCCTCCGCGGTGCGATGGCCTTCACCGCCGGCGGCGATCGCCTGGCCGTCGACGTTGCGACCGATCTGCCAACCGGCCCGTTCGCGGTGACCAACGAGGATCGCGGCCTCGCGGCTGAAGTGCCGGCCGACACGCTCTATTACGCGGAGGCGGGCAACCTTGGCCTGACCTTGTCCGCCGTGATCGAGCCGATGAAGGAGGCCGCCGCCAGCGTGCCCGAGGGCGCGGAGCAGGTCGCGATGATCGAGGCAGCCCTCGGCGCTGAGCTCGAGGAGTTGGTGAGCTGGATCGACGACGGTGCCGTGTCCATCGGCTTCGATGGCAGCCAGCCATACGGTGGCATGGTGCTGGTCCCGAACGACATGGCCGCCGCCGAGCGACGCCTCTCGCAGCTGATCTCGATCGCGAGCCTCGCAGGACTCGACCCGTCCAGCGGCGTCAGCACCGAGACGAGCGAGATCGGATCCGTCAGCGTGACCACCATCCGCTGGGAGGACCCCAACGCCATGCCTCCCGACCCGATGATGCCGATCCCGACGGGCGTCGTGGTGCAGATCGCGGTCACCGATGATCGCGCTCTCATCGGCCTGGGCGAGACCTTCGTGGGGCGCGTGTTGGAGCTCGATGCAAGCGACGGGCTTGCGTCGGTGGCACGTTTCAGCGAAGCGGTCACCGAGCTTGGTGGTGCCACGAACACCGGCGTGGGCTGGATGGACCTGAGCGGCATTCGCGAGGCGATCGAAACGGCCTTTGCGGCGGAGATCGAGTCGATGGATGCCGCCGGGTTCTACGTGACTGAGATCCGGCCCTGGCTGGTGCCGCTCGATCGGATCGTGGCGATCTCCCGGCTCGAAGGTGACGTGCACCTCCAGCGCAGCGTGCTCCTGATCGAGTGACGGCGCTTCCAGCCCCGCTCGAGCCACTTTTGGGGGCGCGGGCCGGCGACCCAGGCGTGGCCGCGGCGGAGGAGCGGCTGATAGCGCTTGGTTGTGCGCCCCATGCGTGGAGCAACGGTGCGGGAGACACCTACGTCGCGCACGAACATGTCTACACAAAGCTGCTCGTGTGCGCCGAAGGGTCGATCACGTTCATCGTGGGTGAGGACGCCACCGAGGTCGAGCTGGAAGCCGGTGACGGGTTCGTACTGCCGCCGGGTACGCGACATTCCGCGGTGGTCGGCCCACATGGGTGCACCTGCGTCGAGGGTCATCGGCGATAGGGCTCAGCCGAGGACTCCCTGTGACGCCTCGCGGGCATCGATCTCGAATCGGTTGTCGTGATACCAGCGCCTGCCGGACCGGCGTGCGCGCAGCGACTCGGCGAGGTAGAGGAGCGGGAACCGCCAGCCGTGCTGCTCCCATTGGCGGACGTGGGCCAACTCGTGCGCGAGTTCGCCATCGGTCATGAGGCGCCAGGCAAAGATGCGGTGCCCGAAGGTGATGGCCAGCCAGTTGGGCAGCACGCGGGCGCCGGGACGTCGCAGCCACGGCCAGACGTGGACGCGGTGCGAGCTCATCGGTCGAACGGGCGAAGGAGCAGGTCGCGCCGGTCTCCCCAGTGCTTGAGAAACCGATAGAAGTTGCGCTTGCTGAGCCGATTCCGCTCGGTGTCGGGCAGCGAGGTGTACCCGCGATGCTCATGGCGCTCGAACGGCAGCGCTTCAGTGCGCTTGGCGTGCCAGCCAGCCGCGCGGACGGCGAAGCTGAAGTCGAGATCCGCGTTGCGGTAGAAGCGAAACCGATGGTCGAAGCCGCGCACGGCCTGGAGCGCCTCGCGGCGGATGGCGAGGCAGTAGCCCTCGATGGCATCGACCTCGCCCGGCGGCGCGTCGACGAACTCGCGTCCATCGCCACTGGTCACGCCCCAGCCGCCGGCGATCCCGACCGCCGGATCCTTGAGGGCGGCCAGGAGTGGAGTTGAGAAGTCGCCGATCGGCTCGAGCGACGTGTCCAACAGGACGGTGATGTCGCCGCGCGAGCGTTCCAGGCCGAGGGTCCGCGCATCGGCCCACCCCAGCCGCTGCGGGCTGCGGAGGATGGTCGGCTCGATCGGCAGGCGGAGCGCCGACAGCGGCTCGACGAGGTCGAATGACGGCGCGTTGGCGACGATGATCACCTCCCAGGGGACGGACGGCGGATGCGCTGCCAGGCCGGCCATGAGGCGCGCGAAGTCCTCGGGGTGGTCATCGGCGACGACTTGGAGGGACAGGGCGACGCTGGCTGGATTGTCCAGGCTGGGCGGGGGAACGGCATCGGCGATGGCGATCGCGGGGCGGGCGGTCGAGCGACCGGGGCTGTCCTGCACCTCCCAACCCAAGGCGGCAATCTGCTCGCGCAGCGCATCGGCCCGTTCCCAATCGAGCGCTTCTCGTGCGGACTTCCGCTCGAAGATGAGGCGGCGGACCTCTTCGGGGATCTTCATTTCGGTCATCGAACGGAAGTACTCACTGGCTTGCCCACAACGTACCGGGCGGCGCAAGGGCACCGCAACCGTACTATCCGACCACGAGCCGCTCCTACCGCACCTGCCCGGTGCGCCGGCGCGCGAAAAGTGCCCACACGAGGACGGAACGCACCAATGATGACGAATGAGGTCGGGAAGCTGCTCACGGCGGCCGAGGTCGCCGAGATGCTGCACCTGCACGTGAACACCGTCAAGCGCCTCGGAGATCGCGGCGAGCTGCCGTTCTTCCGAGTCTGCAAGCGCGGTGACCGCCGCTTCCGCTACGACGACGTGCTCGAGTTCCTGCACCGCATCAAGTAGACACCGCCATTCATGCTCCGGCGCTCATGCCGGACACGCCCCCTGCCAGGGGGCACGCAACGACCGCCGAGGTGCCAATTCTCGGCGGTCGTTCGTTGTGCCGCATAATCGGCACGACTCATGAGTGATGAACCGACGTTGCGCCTCGCCGAGGGGCGCCGCCTGCTTGATACCGGCGATCTCGACGCGGCGACGCGCATCCTCGCTCCGCTGACCGGACATCCGGACCCCGCGCTGTCGGGCGACGCATGGCTGGCGATCGGCGCGGCCCGTTATCGTGCCGACGACGAGCCCGGGGCCATGGCGGCCTGGCAGGCGGCCTCGCGAGCGGGTGGGCCGCATGACTGGCTGGGCCATCGCAGCGTTGCCGAGCAGCTCGTTCGAGATGGCGAACTCGAAGCCGCGATCGAGTCGTATCGCGAGGCGGATCGTCGAGCACCGCCCGCCGAGCGCGGCGCCATCGCCAACCGGATCGCCTGGCTGCTCAAGGAGACCGGACACGACTTCGCTGCCCGCCGCCAATTCAACAAGGCTCGCGGCGCATACGGCTCGCAGATGGCCGTTGTGACGTACGCGATCATCGGCATCTGCGTGGCGCTATTCGCCATCGATATCGTCCTCAGTGGCGGCGCCACGCTCCAGGGCGGGTTCTTCGGCGGCAGCACCGGCCCGTTGGGCGAGCAGAACCTGATCAACGCGTTCTTCGTGGCCTCCGGCGAGTGGTGGCGCATCTTCACCAGTGCCTTCTTCCACCTCGGGCCGATTCACTTGGCATTCAATATGTACGTGCTCTACATGTACGGATCGATTGTCGAGCGCATGTATGGGCCGATCGAGTACATCGCCATCTACCTGCTGTGCGCCGCCGGTGGCAGCGTGCTGACGATCCTGGTGGACCCGGCACAGTTCGCCGCCGGTGCCTCGGGCGCCATCTTCGGGGTCGTCGGGCTCCTGTTCGCGGTCTCGCGCCGTCATCACACCGTCGTCGGACGCGAGGCGCGAACGGTCATGGCCGGTATCGGCAGCTATCTCGTCTTCCTGCTGCTGTTCACGTTCCTGGTGCCGAACATCAGCTGGACCGGGCACCTCGGCGGATTGGCCGTCGGCGCCATCCTGGGGTACTTCCTGCCGCCGACCGGCGTTGCGACGCTGAGCGGGATGTGGAAGGCTCCGACCGGTGAGCGGCTGCACGGCGCGATGCCGATCGGACTGCGCGCGGCCGTGTACGCCGGGGTCGCCGTCCTGCTCGTGGGCGGTACCTATTTCGCGACGGCGCGCCTGCTGGGCTGACTAGGCGTGTGATTTTTCAGTGACCGCCCAATGTCGGGAGGTTTGATCGGATCACAGCCATCTCGATGCTGTCGAGGATTCCTGCCAAGCCGGAATCGATGAGGCTCTCGTTCGCGGTTGCGCGAAGGTCGTCGAGTACCGAGTTCGTCACGCCGCTGTCCAGTACGACCACCGTCGTAATCTGGCGCAAGTCGACGTCGAACGAGGTAGAGGCATCGCGGACGTGGGCCGCTTCGAGGACGGCGTAGTGAATGGCCGAGACTGCCCTCTCGAGCTCGTCCTCGGTGAACCGCAGATTGGTACGGACCTCGACCGTGACACCTGCATGACTCTCCTCGAACGCATCGATGATGTTCATGGCTCGCTCGGGGGCGTCGATCATAAAGGCGATCCACGCGTGCCCGCCATCAACGATCTCGGCACCGGTGAAGGCCTCTGGAGCAGCCTCGCGGACCGCTGACACCGCGAGCGCGAAATTGTCGTTCCACGCGTAGCGGTCGATGGCCGCCTGAAGCGACATCCCCGTTTGGTCAGCGATCGTTTCTAAGTCCGCAAGCTCCGCATCACTGATCGGATCCTCGATCTGGGGCTGCGCCACGTCCGGCCGGACCGAGAGGGACAGACTCACGCCTCCGGCGGTATCGTCCGCCTGCGCCACGGGAAATGGTGTCATCAACGCCAGCAGGACGACAACCGACAAGCCGCGTCGTCTCATGATCCTTCCCCTATGTGCCGCGCAACCCTGCGCCGGACGATGACCAATGTCAATTGCTTCGGATCTTGTGGTGAGGCGCGGTTGACCATGGCGGTGAGTGCGCCTAGCATGCCGCTCCAAGCAAATACGGCATCGACCGGGACCAGTACCCGATGGATCGGCCAGGGCAGCGAGCCGGAACGGTGAGAGCCGGCATGGACCGCATCGGTGAATGGACCCGCGAGCCTCGCCCTGAACGCGCCACGATGCGCTACTAGGAGGCGACGGACTGGCCCTCCGTTATGCGCGGGCTCCGCATCGGTCCAGTGCTGGATCGACAAGCGGGCGAGTGCGGACCTGCAGGGTCCGAAACGAGTGTGGCACCGCGGATGAACGCCTCCGTCTCTCGAGATGGGGGCGTTTTGCATTGCACGAGACAGGAACGAACTTCATGAAATCCCAGGACGAGCCCGCGGAGCACCGTCCCGCGATCCGGGCGGCGGTGGAGCTGGTGGCCGCCGGGGCGGTCATGCCGGCACCGCTGGCCAGCGCCGCGATGGAGGAGCTGATGGACGGCGCGGCACCGCCCACGCAGGTTGCCGCGTTGCTCGCCATGCTCCGCCTGCGGGGCGAGACGCCGGAGGAGCTGGCAGCCTTCGCGCGGGTCATGCGCGCTCGCGCCGTGCGCGTGGAAGCGCCCGATGGCGCGGTCGACCTTTGCGGCACCGGGGCGGACGGCGGCGGGACGTTCAACATCTCGACGCTTGCGTCCTTCGTGGTGGCTGGGGCAGGCGTCCCGGTCGCCAAGCACGGCAACCGAGCGGTGACGAGCCGATGCGGATCGGCCGACCTCGTCGAGGCGCTCGATATCGCGCTTGATCCGGGGCCGGCCGCCGTTGCGGAGCGCATCCGCGAGGTGGGCTTCGGCTTCATGTTCGCGCCGGCCTATCACCCTGCGATGAAGCACGCCATGCCGATCCGGCGTGAGCTGCCGATGCGCACCTGCTTCAACCTGCTGGGGCCGATCAGCTCACCGGCCGGCGTCCGTCGCCAACTGCTGGGCGTCGCCGAGGAGCGGTTGCTGCCGCTCATGGCCGGTGCCCTGGCGCGGCTCGACACCGATCGCGCGCTCGTTGTCCATTCCGGCGACGGCCTCGACGAGCTGTCGCTGGCGGGCGTGAATCGGGCCATGCTCGTCGAGGGCGCCATGGTCGGCGAGATCGAGATTGATCCAGCGGCGCTCGGACTGACGCGGGCCAGTCGCAGCGCACTGGCCGGCGGCGACGCCCAGACCAACAGCGCCATCGTCCTCAGCGTGCTCGGAGGCGAGCCGGGCGCCGCGCGCGACGTGGTGTTGCTCAACGCCGGCGCCGCGCTGTTCGTGGCCGGTCGGGCGGCTGACATTGCCGAGGGAATCGGGCTGGCGGCGGAAGCCATTGACTCGGGTGCAGCCGCAGAAGTGGTTGCGGCGTCCTCGGCCTATGCCGATGTCTGATCTGGCCCGTTCGTCCGTGTTGGATGAACTCCTGGCGTCGGCGCGCGCACGTTCACGGGCGGAGGCTCGACTGGTTCCGCTCAGGGAGTTGCGCGACGAGGTCCGCCGCCTGCCTGCCACGCGCCGGTTCGAGGCTGCCCTGCGTTCCGCGCCGACGGTCTCGCTCATCGCCGAGGCCAAGCGATCATCGCCGTCGGCCGGACGGTTCGACGGGTTGGCGGATGGAACCGATGCCGTGCGAGATCTGGCCGCCACGTACGCCGCGGCGGGTGCCCGCGCCCTGTCCGTCCTGACCGAGCCGACGCGATTCGGTGGGTCGGACGACGATCTCACCGCCGCGTCCCGCATTGGCCTGCCGGTGCTGCGCAAGGACTTCATCGTGGATGCCCACGGCGTGTGGCGCAGTCGCGCGCTCGGGGCCGATGCGGTCCTCCTCATCGCCCGCGCCCTTCCGGGTTCGCTGTTGGCCGATCTGGTGGAGACCGCCGGCGAGGCTGGTCTTGATGCCCTGGTGGAGGTCCACGACCGCGCCGACCTCGATCACGCCCTGGCCGCCGACGCCACGCTCATCGGGGTCAATGCGCGCGACCTCGCCACGCTCGATGTTGACCTGCAGGCGATGCTTCCCTTGCTGCGCATGGCCGCCGATGCCGGCGCCACCGTCGTCGCCGAGAGCGGCATTTCGGGCGCCGATGACATCCGCCGGGTGGCTGATGGCGGCGCCGCTGCTGTCCTGGTCGGCACGAGCCTGTTGCAGTCCGCTGACCTCGCCGCGGCGACCCGACGACTGGTGCGAGCCGCGCCGTCACGCGCGTCCTCACCCGTGTTGCTGTTTCCGAAGCGCACGGCGGTCAAAGTCTGCGGTCAGCGCCATGCCGCTGGGCTGCGCGCCGCCATCGATGCCGATGCCGACATGGTCGGCTTCGTCGTGGATCCGCGATCGTCGCGCGCCGTCGAGCCAGCCCGGGTGCGGGAGCTGCTGGCTGAGGAGCCCGTCGCGAACGCTGTGCTCGTCTTCCGCGCTCCGACGCGCGCCACCGTGGCGAAGACGATGCGCACGAGTGGGGTCAATGTGGTGCAGCTCGCCGGATTCGACGCTCCACCGTCATGGCTGGCCGAGCTCGAACCGCGCCCGACAGTGATCATCGGCGTCATGCACGCTCAAGGCACCGTTCGCGAGGCGCTATCGGCCGCCGAAGCCTGGGTGGTGGCCGGTGCCACGCACCTCCTGCTCGAAGGCGCGTCAGCGTCCGCCGGCGGAGGGTCGGGAATCAGGGCGCCAGTTGGAATCGCCCGACGCCTGAATCGACTGCTTCCGGTCGGTGTTGCCGGCGGCCTGGACCATGCCAACGTTGCGCGGGTGGTACGCGACGCGCGACCGGCCTTCGTCGACGCGTCCAGCGGCCTGGAACGCGACGGCACCAGTGATCCGCGACGGATCCGTGCCTTTGTGCGCGCCGCGCGCCGCGACGCCAGTGGCGCAGACAAAGTGGATGCGAACGGCCGCTTCGGCCGGTTCGGCGGGCGCTACGTCCCCGAGACGCTCATCCCTGCCCTCGAAGAGCTGAACGCGGCCTGGGACGTCGCGCGCCGCGATCCCGAATATCGCCGCGAGCTCGAAGCGCTGCATCGCGACGTCATCGGCCGTCCGACGCCGGTATTTTCCATCCCGGCGCCGGCGTTGACGCAGCGAGGCGGGCATGGCGCATCGGTCTGGCTGAAGCGGGAGGACCTGGCGCACACCGGCGCGCACAAGATCAACAACGCCATCGGCCAGGCGGTGCTGGCCAAACGCATGGGCAAGCACCGCGTCATTGCCGAGACTGGGGCCGGCCAGCACGGCGTGGCGACCGCGACCGCCTGCGCCCTGCTCGGGCTCGAGTGCGTCGTGTACATGGGCGCCACCGACATCGAGCGCCAAGCGCCGAACGTGGCGCGCATGCACCTGCTCGGCGCCGAGGTGCGCGCGGTCGATGCCGGAAACGGAACCCTGCGTGACGCGCTGAACGAGGCGCTGCGCGATTGGGTCGCGAATGTCGAGACCACCTTCTACATCCTCGGCTCCGCGGCAGGTCCGCATCCGTATCCCGAGATGGTCGCCTCGCTGCAGTCGGTCATCGGTCATGAGTCGCGCGCGCAACTTCGTGAGCGCATCGGCCGAGTGCCGGATCTCGTGGTGGCCTGCGTCGGGGGTGGTAGCAACGCCATCGGCATCATGCGTCCGTTCATCGATACCCGAGCAACGCTGATTGGCGTCGAGGCGGGCGGCCGCGGCGATGCGCTCGGGGACAACGCTGCGTCACTGGGGCTTGGCACGCCCGGCATCCTGCATGGTGCCTTCAGCATGCTCACCCAGGATTCCGCGGGTCAGGTCGCTGAGCCGCACTCGATATCCGCGGGGCTCGACTATCCGGGCGTCGGACCGCAGCTCGCCGCGTTGGCGGCTGCCGGACGCATGGAGGTGCTCCGCGCTACCGATGCCGATGCGCTCGAGGCCACCCTCTGGCTTGCTCGCACGTGCGGCATCATCCCGGCGCTCGAATCAGCGCACGCCGTCGCCGCCGTCCTGCACCTCCTTCCCGAGCTCGACCCGGGCGTGCATGTGCTCGTCAACCTGTCCGGCCGCGGCGACAAGGACCTTGCCATCCTGGAGCGCGAGGGCCTCGGTTCGTGAGCGCCCCTGAGGGTGGCCGGCGCATTCGGGAGGCCATCGGTGACGCGGGAGCGGCCGGTCGGACAGCGCTGGTTGCCTATGTCATGGCCGGCTTCCCGAATGAGGCCGATGCGCTCGCCGCCGCCGAAGCGGCGCTCGCGGCCGGGGCCAACCTGCTCGAAGTCGGTGTCCCATTCAGCGACCCGATGGCTGACGGGCCGACCATCGCCGATGCCGGGCGCGCGTCCCTTGCCAATGGCGGCGGCTTCGACAGCGCCCTGCGGATGGTCGCTGCCCTGCGGGATCGGGGACACGACCAGCCGGTCCTGCTCATGAGTTACCTCAACCCGCTCGTGGCCGCCGGCGAGCGGTCTGCCCTGACGGCGGCCCGCGCCGCTGGGGCGGATGGTCTGATCCTGCCCGATCTGCCGGCCGGCGCGTCGCCGCGTCTGGAGCGCTGCGCCGAGTCGCTCGGGCTGGGGCTCTCGTTCCTGGTCGCACCGAACACTGCGCCGGCGCGTCTCGAGACCGCCATCGGTGCATCCACCGGTTTCCTGTACGTCGTGCCGCTGCTCGGTGTCACCGGGGCACGCGACTGCCTGGCTCACGGCGCCGCTGAGCTGCTGTCGTCGGTACGAACGCGCGTGGCCGGCCGCGTGCCGGTGGCGGCGGGCTTCGGCATCAGCCGGCCGGATCAATTGCGCGACCTCGGCCCGGGCGCCGACGCGGTCATCATCGGCTCCGCGCTGGTTGCAGCCGTGCGAGATGGCGGCGCACCGGCCATCAAGCAGCTCGTTCGCAGCCTCGCAGGCGCGACCAGCCGCGCGTAGGGCGAATCTGCGATCCTGACGGGCATGTGCTTTCCCGCCGATGCCCGACCTCCGCTGCCGCCGATCCAGGGCGGCGCCATCGACGCCCGTGACCTGACCCTGACCAGCGCCGATGGGACCGCGTTCGCAGCGTATGCGGCGCGCGCCGAACAGCCGACCGGCGCCGGGGTTGTCATCCTGCCTGACGTCCGCGGCCTGCATCCGTATTACGAAGATCTCACGATGCGCTTTGCCGAGGCGGGCGTCGACACGGTCGCCCTCGATCCTTATGGACGCACCGCCGGCGCCGAAAAGCGAGACGCGAAATTCGAGTACGAGCCGCACGTCGTCCAGCTCGACGGCGATGGCGCGAACGACGATGTCGGTGCAGCTGCGGCGTACCTTCGCTCGGCCGATGGCGGCGCGCCCGAGCGCATGTACACCATCGGCTTCTGTCTCGGTGGTCGCATCAGCCTGCTCCAGGCGGCCAGCGGGCTTGGGTTGGCGGGCGTTATCGGCCTCTATCCCTGGCCGGTCGGTCCGCATCGCAGCGGACTGCCCGCGCCGGCGGATGAAGCGCGACGTTTCGCCTGCCCGGTCCTCGCGATGTACGGCGGTGCCGATGCCGGCATTCCCGCGGAGGCGCGCGACGCGTTCGACGAGGCCCTGGATGGTGCCGGAATCGAACATCGCACCGTGGTCTATCCCGATGCGCCGCACTCCTACTTCGACCGCAAGGCGGCCGACCACGCGGACGTCAGTGCCGACACCTGGCGCCAGATCCTTGATTTCATGGGAATCCGTTCGGCATAGCCGGCTACGTCACCGTTTCATGAAATTGACCCCGCTGATCGCCGCTCGCGTCAGGCGGGTTCGTCGAGCGGGTACACGGGTACCTCGTGGGCGCGGGCGTGGGCGATGACCTCGGTGCCGATCTCGAGCGTGGCACTCGACGAGGTGGCGGCCTCGATCTCGATTCCGTCGGGATTGCGCAGCACGTGGTGCACCTCGGAGCCATGGAAGACGCGGCGCACGACGCGCAGCACGCTCTCGGGACGGGGAGGCGTCTCCAGCAGGTCCAGCGCGCGCATGTGAAGCTGTTCGGGACGCAGCAGAACCTCCGCGGAATCCCCGTCGACCAGTGAGCCCACAGGAGCGCGGAAGCGGCCGACGATGGTCTGGACCTCGCCGTGCCGGACCTCGCCGGCGATGAGGTTCGCCTCGCCGACGAACCCGGCCACGAAGCGGTTGACGGGACGGAGGTAGAGCTCCTCCGGCGTCGAGATCTGCTCGATGCGACCAGCGCGCATGACGGCAACGCGATCGCTGATCTCGAGCGCCTCGCCCTGGTCATGGGTCACGAACAGCGTGGTGGCACCGGCGCTGCGCAGGATCTCGCGCACCTCTGTTCGCAGCTGCGAACGGAGGGTGGCGTCAAGGCTGCTGAACGGCTCATCGAGCAGGATGAGCGCCGGATCGGGCGCCAGGGCGCGGGCGACCGCGACGCGCTGCTGTTGGCCGCCGGACAGTTCGTGCGGCATGCGGTGCTGGAGCCCCGCCAGTCCGACCAATGCGACCAGCTCGGCTACTCGTGTTTCGCGACCACGCCGCGGCAGTCCGAACCCGATGTTGCCGGCCACGTCGAGGTGGGGGAACAGAGCAGACTCCTGGAACACCATGCCGATCCGTCGCTGCTCCGGCGGTAGGTTGCGCCGCGGACCGGCCACCGCGCGGCCCCCGACTTCGATCCCGCCGCCATCGGGGCGCTCGAAGCCAGCCACAAGGCGCAGCAGCGTCGTCTTGCCGCACCCCGACGGGCCGAGCACGCCAAGGAACTCGCCCGGTTGCACGTCGAGATTGACGTCATCGACCGCGACGACGTCGCCGAATGACTTCGAAAGCGCGAGGGCGCGGAGCGCCATCGGCGCATGAGTTCCGGCCGTGGAGGTCATCGGTCTCGTTCCTGGCGTAGCACGAATCCCAGCGACAGTGCCGCCACGATGACCATGAGGAGTGCGGGAGCCGCGGCTCGCGCGAAGAAGCCCTCGCTCGTGGCGCTCCAGATGCGGACGGCGAGCGTATCGAATCCCGTGGGCGCCAGCAAAATGGTGGTCGGCAACTCCTTCATGGCGGTCAGGAACACGAGCGCACCGCCGGCCATCAGTCCGGGTCGAATAATGGGCAGGGTCACCTCGCGGAGCACGGCGGACGGAGGCCGGCCGAGGGTGCGCGCCACCTCCTCGATACGGGGGCTCACCTGGAGCAGTGACGCCCGCGTGATCCCGACTGCCTCTGGCACGAAACGAACCAGATATGCGACCAGCAGCAGCGGAAGCGTCTGGTACATCCACGGCAGGTAGCGTGCGGCGACGAACACGAACGCCAGGCCGATGACGATCCCGGGCAGCGCGAATCCAGCGTACGTCGCCCGCTCGAGTGTGGCCGCGAGCATTCCGCGGTGGCGCACGGCGAGCACCGCCACTGGGATCGATGCCAGCACCGCGAGGAGCGCGGCCAATCCGGAGGCGAGGACCGAATTCAGCGTCGCGTCCAGGACGAGGGTCAACGGCTCTCCGGCGCCGATGCCGCGGATGAACCAGTAGCCGATGGTGCCGATCGGCACGGCGACCGCCAGTCCGACGACCATTGCGCAATACGCCAGCGCCGGCCAGCGCCAGGCTCCCAGGTGCACCGTGGCCGCTGGTCGCGATGCGCCCGCGCCGGAACGGTGGTAGCGGGCGCGGCCCCGGAGGCGTGCCTCGGCCAGGAGCACGCCGGCGGTGCAGGCGACCAGCATGAGCGCCAGGACCGCGGCCAGGGTCGGATCGAAGCTGGCGCGGTACTGGACATAGATGGCGCGCGTGAATGAGTCGAACTGGAGCAGGCTGACGGCACCGAAGTCCGCGAGGCTATACAGCGCGACGAGGAGCGCGCCGGCGGTGATGGCCGGCCGGAGCTGGGGAACGGTGACCGTGAAGAACGTGCGCCATGGGCCGCGGCCGAGCGAGCGGCTCACCTCCTCGTAGGCGGGATCCATGCGCAGCAGGGCGCCGCGCACGCTCAGCACGACGTACGGGAAGCTGAACAGCGTCAGGGCCAGCGCGGCGCCGGGGAATCCATACAGCTCGGGGAGACGTGTCACGCCGAACGGCTCGAGGAGCGATTGGAGCGCGCCACGCGGGCCAAATGCCGCCACCACGGCGTAGCCGCCGACGTAGCTGGGCACGACGAGCGGCAGGATGCCCAGGATCGTCCACCAGCGGCGACCGGGCAGGTCACTGCGGGTGGTCAGCCATGCCATCGGCACGCCGATCAGGACCGATGCGCTCGTCACCGTCGCGGCCAGCAGCAGCGTGCGGCCAAGGACGCCGACGGTTCGGTCGCGCAGCACCAGGCTCAACGCGTCCTCGCTCGATCCGGCGAGGACCAGCAGGTAGCCGATGGGGAGCAGGCCGAGCAGCGCCACGAGCACCCCCGCGCCGATCAGCCAGGCTGGCGGCGCGGGGGTACGTGATGCGGATCGAGCGGCCGCCGTGGGCGGCGCGACGGTCTCCATCGGTCCTCGCTAAAGGATGCCCACGTCCTGGAGCAACTCCAGGGTCCCGTCGAGGTCCGACAGGTCGGACAGATCGATCTCCGGCGTGCCGATCTCCTCGAGGGAGGGCAGATCTCCATCGGGCTCGACGCCTTCGAGCAGCGGATACTCCTTCGTCTCGGTGGCGAAGTACTCCTGCGCCTCCGTCGAGAGCAGGTATTCGACGAGCTCTCGTGCGGCCTCGCTGTTCTCGGAGGTATCGAGGATGCCGGCACCGGCAACGTTGACGAGGGCACCGGGGTCGCCATCGGTTACGAAGTAGTTTGCGGCCGGGGCATCCGGATCCTCGACCAGGCGCTGCATGAGGTAGTAGTGGTTGATGAACGCGACGTCCACTTCGCCGGCGATAACCGCGTCGAGCGCCGGGTTGTTTCCCTCGTACACGCTCGGATCGTTGGCCTCGATGCCTTCCAGCCACTCACGCGCACGATCTTCGCCCTCGATCTCGCGCAGCGCGGTCACGAACGACTGGAATGAACCGTTCGTCGGCGCCCAGCCGATGCGGCCCGACCACTCCGGATCGGTGAAGCCGAAGATCGAGTCGGGCAGGTCGGCCTCGCTCAGCGTCTCGGTGTTGTAGACGACGACGCGCGCGCGGCCGCTCACGCCGACCCACTCGCCGGTCGGCGAGCGGAATCGTTCATCCACCTGGTCCAGGATCTCGTTCGGGAGGGCGGTCAGAAGTCCCTGCTCGGCGACGGCCCCGAGCGCGCCGGCGTCCTGCGCAAAGAAGACGTCCGCAGGGGAGTTCTCTCCCTCGGTCAGGATCAGGGTCGCCATTTCGGCCGTGTCGCCGTAGCGAGCCTCGACCTCGATGCCGGTGGCCTCGCTGAACTGTTCGAGCAGTGGTCCGACGAGCTCTTCGCTGCGTCCGGAGTAGATGGTCACCGTGCCGGTCTCAGGAGGAGCGGAGGCACCTGCATCGGCGCTGCCGTTCGCTGGCGCGGAAGCGGTCGGAGTCGAACAGGCGGCCAGGCCGAGAGCGATGATGGTTAGGGGCGTCACGATGACGCGTGAACGGAGTCGCAAAGCGTCGGTCCTCGTGTTGGTTTCGAACGCAAGTTAGGCTAGCCTAACGAAATTGGTTCGTCAACACGAACTACTGATGATCCAGTCGGAATTCGGAGCGTCAGCCGTCGGGGTGCGGACCGCCCTCGCCGAGGTCCTCGGCGGTGAGGACGGTATCGGCCCAGTGGTCGTGCATCCAGGCCAGGTGCTCCCAGCGTGAGTCAACGATGCGCATGGTGTCCCAGGCGGGCATGTCCTGCTGCTCGATGATCGTCATCTTCGCCGGGTCGACCTCGTAAATGTGCTCGAAGCGTTGAATGACGTCATCGGTGATGCGTCGTGCCTCGGGGGGCTTCTGCGCAGAGAGTCGAAAGCCGATCATCGGAAGACTTTCTCATCGAGGCCATAGGCTCGGTCAAGCTCGTACTTGCCGGGATTCATGATGTTGTTCGGGTCGAGCGCGGCCTTGATCTTCAGCATGACGTCGAAGCCGCCACCCATCTCGACGGGAATTAGCTCCGCGTCGCCCTCGCGCGTCGCGCCGTGGCAGGCGGTGATCGAGCCGCCGTGGTCGAGCGCCACCTGCCCGATCTCGCGCTTGCACGCCACCCAATCCGGCCAATTGTCGTCCGACAGCTTCTGCTCCCAGATGCCGATATCGATCTCGGTCAGGTAGTCGCCCCACGGCTTATAGGCGCCGTTGGTGTACGCGAACATGCCCCAGTCGTCGAGGATGCCGGTCTTCTCGGCGTACCTGGCGGTGATGGCGTGCCACTTCTCCATGACCGCGGGGAGCTGGCTGTAGTTGATCGAGGCATCCTCGCAGTGCCAGCTCATGGGCACCACCTCGCCGCTGTCCAACCTGCCGTGGAGCGGCGTCGCATACCGGTCATGGCGGGATGCCCAGTCGCCGGAGCTGATCTCGTCGCCGAGGTAGGTCCCGCCTGACTCGCGGCCGATGCGCATGATGCGTCGCGCCGCCGGCTCGACCTCGTCGCGGGTGCCGTACAGGGCAGTGGCGACCACCGCGCGAACGTGGTCGGGGCGGGGGATGTAGGCCTCGTCGTCGCGGCGCAGGTAGCGGAGCTTGTACTCGTCGAACAGGACGACCCCGCCGAGCGACGCGAGCCCGGACTTCGCCAGGGCGCCGGTAGATTCCCACGCCGCGGTGTACGAGGGGTAGTGGAAGAAGGCCGCGAACTCCATCTCCGGCCGCGGGACGAGCTCGAGCGTCGCCTCGGTCACGATCCCGAGCGTGCCCTGGTGGCCCATGAACAGGTGCTTGAGCTGGAAGCCGCTGGACGACTTGCGGATCTTGCGTCCGCCACCGTCGCCGACCTCGATGATCTCGCCGGTGGGCAGCACGATCTGGAAACTGATCACGAGGTCGCGGGTATGCCCGTATCGGCCTCCGATGAGCGACCAGCCGCTGGTGCCGATGCGTCCGCCGACCAGCGAACAGGGATACGAGGCGGGATCATCGGGGAACATCACGTTGTGCTTGCGCAGCTCTTCGTTGAGCTTGAGCATGTTGATGCCGGGGCCGACGGTCACCGTGCGGTCGACGAGGTCGACCTCCTTGATCTGATTCATGCGCTTGATGTCGACCACGATGCCGCGCTTCAGCGGAAGCGCTCCGTCGTTGAGCCCCGTCCCGCCGGCGCGCGGTACGACGGGGATCCGCTCCCGGTTCGCGAGCTTCACGATCTCGCTGACCTGCTCGGCGCTGCGCGGTAGGACGACAAGGTCCGGCACATATTCCGCCCAGCGGTGGACGGGAAACGGCGCCGGGACGCGGGTCCGGTTGTAGCGCGCGGCCTTGCCGGTCAGCACGCCCTCTTCGCCGAGGATGGCGCGCAGCTCATCGACCACGGTGTCGCGGATGGCGACGAAGGTGGTCACACCGGCACCTTCTGCTGCGGCCCAGCCGCGCCGTGAACGCCCCGCGGATCGAGCCCCGCCGATTCCGCGACGAGCTCCATGAGGTCACGCACGTCGATGTCCTGCTCGTCGCCGGCTGCTGCGAGCGGGCGCTCCGACCACACGCAGGCCGAGACGAGGGTGTCGACCTCGAGCTCCTTCGCACGCGCGAGCCGACGCCGGCTGATCTCGGCAGTGATCTCCGGCTTCTCGATGGGCAGGCCACCACCACCGCCCGAGCAGTATGACCACTGTGTGACGTGGTCGACATCGCGGAACTCGAGCCCCGGGATGGCACGCAGGATCTCGCGCGGGGAAGCGTGGATGCCCTTGCGCTTGTTGAGCCGGCAGGGATCGTGGTACGTCACCACCCGCTCGATCGGCTGGGTGAGGGTGAGGGCGCCGTCCCGGATGAGCTCGGCCACGAGCTCGGTGATGTGGACGATCTCGAATTCGTACCTCGGGCCGAAGTACTCGACGTAGTCCTCGGTGAAGCTGATGTAGTCGTGCGGATCCAGCGTGATGATCCGCTTCGCCCCGTAGGATCGCCAATCGGCGACGTTGTGGTCGGCAAGCTGGCGAGCCGCATCGGTGTAGCCCATTTCGGCCGCCGGTCCGCCGCAGCACCATTGCTCGCGCATGAGCCCGAAGTCGACGCCGGCCATCTGGAGCAACTGCGCCGTCGACCGCGAGACGCTTGTCCGGTAGAAGGCCGCCTCGCAGTCGACGAACAGGATGGTCTCGCCTCCGATCGGCAGGCCCAACCCCTCCGACCAGCGCGCGACGTTCTCCTGCGAGACCGGCACGTCGAGCACCGGCTCGCTCTTGGCGTCGATGGTGGCCTCCACCCAGCGCTTCCAATTCGGCTGCTCGATGCCCGATTGGACGGCCAGGGCGCGCATGGCCTTGACGACCTTCACCGTCTGGGTCCGGTTGCGGTAGAAGTCGCCCGTGAACAGCGTGTTCGGGCAGCGCAGCTCGCAGGCGCCGCACTGGGTGCAGTGGACGTAATCGTCCGCCACGTCGGCGACCGTCAGGTTGCCCTGCTCCATGGCCACGATGTTGGCGTGGAACGCGGTCGGGGTGTGGTTCTCGTTGCGCGTGACCTGCATCACCGGGCAGACCTCGCGACAGAACTTGTGCCCCGAGCTGAAGCAGCCATACGCGGCGTCGCGCCACTGCTCGACAAACTGATCCTGCAGGCCACCGTCGGCCATCGGGTCGTAGGGGGGTGCGGTCATGCCAGTGCCGGCATCACGCGGTCCCGGACGAGATGCAGCTGCGCGTGCGTATCGACCGCGTTCGCGATATCGATGCCGGTGAAGGCCTTGACCAGGTAGGGGTCCACGATTGCGCCGATGATGTGGTTGACCCCCGTCGAGATGATGTCGCGCTGCAGGCGGTCGATCACTTCCTCGGGCGTCCCGGCCACCGAGAACTTCTCTCCCAGCTCCGGCGTGGTCAGCTCCAGCGCCTTGGGAACGTCACCCGCAGCGAAGGCGTCCAGGATCGGCTTGATGTCGGCGCCGCTGATGCCGTGACGATTGAGCTGCTGCTCCGGCATGGCCGACAGGTAGAACGCGGCCATGATGCGAGCCGTCTCCCTCGCGGCAACGGAGTCCTCCATGATCGACATGACCAGCCAGGCACCGAGGTCGAGATCGTCCACGTTGCGTCCGGCCGTGTCGGCTCCCTTGCGGGCATGTTCGACCATGTACTCGTACGTCTCGCGCGACGTCCCAATCGCTTGGTGCACGCCATCGAACAGCTCGCCGCCGACCTCGAACGAGCGCGGACCGCCCATGGCGCCGAGCTTGATCGGCAGCTTCTCCTGGACTGGTCTTGCCAGCGTCCAGAGGCCGGTGTGGTTGAAGAACTCGCCCTTGTGCGTGACAGCGCCGGTGTCGAGCAGGGTGCGCATCACCTCGCGCGCCTCGATGACGCGAGAAAGCGGTTTCATGCCAGTCGTGTCGATCCCGTGTTGGGGCAGCATCGAGATGTTGCCGAAGCTCACCACGATCTCGGCGCGACCGTTCGTGAGCTGGTCCAGGGTGGCGGCCATCTGCGCCACGTGGGCGGGATCCCGCAGGATGACGTGCGTGACATTGGGGCCCATGCGGATCTGGGTCGTCTTGTCCGCCGCGGCCGCGAAGAGCAGCCACATGTCCTTCCACCATGTCTCGTCGACCGAGTAGGCGGCGTAGAACCCGCACTGGTCGGCGGTCTTGATGATCTCGATCGACTCTTCGAGCGGGTACGCCGGAACATGGCAGTAGCTGAACTTCACCATCGCGCGCCTCCTGTGGGATCTCGGAAACCCCCTCCGACGAACCGTCCATTCGGTTGTTCGCTCATCATGCCATCGCGGTCAACGGCTTCAGGCCGGAGGCCGCATCGGTCTAGAATCAATTCCCATGATCGATCTCTCCCTGACCGATGCCCAGCGTGACGTGCAGCGCACCGCGCGCGCCTTTGCCGAGCGCGAGATCCTGCCGCACATTCAGCAGCTGGATGCGGAGGCCACCTACAACCGTTCTCTGTACGAGAATATGGGAGCCGCCGGCCTGCTGGGTCTGCCGATCCCCGAGAGATACGGCGGCGCCGGCATGGACTACATCGCCTTCGCCCTGCTGTGCGAGGAGATGGAGCGCGCCGATACCGCCTTCCGCGTCATCCTTTCCGTCCACACCGGGTTGAACTCGCTGACCCTGCTGCAGTGGGGAACCGAGGAGCAGAAGCAGCAGTACCTGGTGCCCCAGGCCCGCGGCGAAAAGCTCGCCACCTTTGGTTTGACCGAGCCGGGTGTCGGCTCCGACGCCGGGCAGCTCACCACCACCGCCCGCCGCGACGGCGACCGCTACCTGCTCAACGGATCGAAGATCTGGATCTCGTTGGGCGACACCGCCGATCATTTCCTCGTCTTCGCCACCGTGGACCGCTCGAAGGGCCATAAGGGCATCACCGCCTTCATCGTCGAACGCTCGTTTCCTGGCTTCAGCTCCGAGTCATTGCACGGCAAGCTCGGGGTGCGGGCCGGCAACACCGGCATCCTCACCTTCAGTGACTGCGAGGTGCCGTCGGTGAACCGGGTCGGCGAGGAGGGCGAGGGCTTCACCATCGCCATGAGCGCCATCGACCAGGGTCGCTACACAGTGGCGGCGGGAAGCGTCGGGTTGGCGCAGGCGTGCCTGGACGCATCGGTCAAGTACGCGCACGAGCGCCAGGCCTTCGGGTCCGATATCGGCCAGCATCAGCTGGTCAAGCAGATGATCTCCAAGATGTACGCCGGCATCGAGGCCGGACGACTGCTGGTGTGGAAGGCGGGTGCCAAGAAGAATGCCGGCCAGCGCAACACGCGAGAGACGGGACTGGCCAAGTGGTTCTGCACCGATCACGCCGTGGCCTCAGCTCTCGATGCCATCCAGGTCCATGGCGCCTACGGCTACTCCAACGAGTATCCGGTGGAGCGCTACCTGCGCAACTCGAAGGGCTCGGTCATCTACGAGGGAACCTCACAGATCCACACCCTGATGCAGGCCGATTACCTGCTCGGTTATCGCCGCGACAAGCCGCTGCGCATGCCTCAGCCATCGTTCGAAGGCGAGATGTAGGATCTGCCAGGCGGTCGCTACGAGATTGCCGGTGAATGGCAACTTCGGCTCTAGCCGATGCCGTGGAGCCCGATGGAACCTGTGGCCGCAGGAGCAGGCGATCGACGGTGGCGGACTGCACGGCCTCCACAGACCAGGCGATCGGCACGCCCTCGCCTCGCTGCCACAGCTCGAACAGATCGCCATAGTGCGACGAAAGTGGATTGCCCGACTGCCCGCCGGCGACGACGTAGCGGCTGCGCTCGACATCGGCGAGATCAATGATCGTCCGATGGTTTGCGATCGCAGCCGGGTTCCCGAGCGGATGAAGAGGCTGGATGCCCGCCTGGGCGACGGTGTTCGAATCGCCGCCGATCAATACCGGCCCGAGATTGAACGCGCCGTCGAGCAGACGCCGGACGCCCAGCGGATGCAGCAGGCGCAGCGGGCGCACCTTGCCCCACGCCCACGCCGATGGCTGCGGACCGAACAGATGGGTGAGGGTCGTCACGGCCGACGCGAGTGCCGCCTCGATGGCCGATTCATGATCGCGCGCGCTCAGATTCTCGACCAGGTGACTGGTGATGCGCGCGCCGAATGCGGTCCGCGGAATCGCGGGACCAACCCCCGCACCGAGCGCCCAACGCCACCCCGTCGGGGCCGCTTCGCGCGCGGTTGATGCCGCCAGCTCGGACACGAACAGCTCATAGACCGATGCCGCCGCCGAGCCAGCGCTGACCACGCCGTCCCATCCCGCGAGGAGCTCGAGCGCCGTGCGAGCGGCATCGCGCGACATGCGCGTGTCGATGACGAGCGGACGGAGCTCGCGCCACGGCAGCGAGGCGACGTCGACCTGGAGCGCGGCCGTGGCGTCCATGTCCCAGTCCGTGCGTTCGGCGAGTACTTCGACGATCCGGGCGGCGCGGTAGCCATCGAGCCAGTCAACGCCGAGGAACGGCTGGTCCAGCGCATCGGAGCGCGGCGCGTTGTTGGCCGAGACCACGAAGCCGGCGTCAGGATCCAGCAGCCAGGGGAGGTCCTCGAACGGCAGGTGATCGGCCTCCCACCCGTGCTCTGCCTCCCACGCAGGCAGCGGCACCGTCCCGTAGCCGGCACGACGACGCGGCAGCGTGCCCGTGAGCTGCCAGCCGATGTGCCCGGCGACATCGGCGTACACGACGTTGAGCGCTGGCCCCGGCCAGGCGCGGAAGCCCTCGCGAAAGGTCGAAAAGTCGCGCGACCGATGGACGTCGAGGAAGCCGCGCACGGCGACCGGCTCGAGCCAGGTGGCACGCAGCGACAGCGCCATCGGCAGGTCGTCGACGAGCGGCGTCAGGATCGGTCCTCGAGGCGTGACGAGCACCTCTTCGACTACGGTCTGGCGGCCGCGAACCTCGATCTCCTGGGGAATGCGCTCGAGCGTCTCGGGACCGTTGGGTCCGCGAACGGTTCCGGCCTCGAGGTCGATCTCCTCCCAGAACAGGTCGGCCGAATCGGTGCATCCGGCGGTGATGCCCCAGGCAGCGTGCCCGTTGTGTCCGCTTGGAAATGCCGGCCCGCCGACGAACGAGGCGCCGGCCACCTCCCATTCGGGAGTTCGCAGATGGGCGAGGTACCAGGGCGCCGGCAGAGACGGGCCAAGGTGCGGGTCATTGGCCAGGATCGGCGACCCGGTGGCCGTTCGGGAGCCGGACACGGCCCAGGCGTTCGACGCGCCCGATCCGCCGACGAGGTCACGCAGTCGGGTGACGTCCGCCGCCAGCCGGCCGACAACGGGTCCAGCGGCAACCCCGACCGGCATCACCGCTGGTAGCCAAGGCGCGTAGGTGGGATCCACGGCGCGTAGCGCCTCCGGCCCATCGAGCAGGAGAACCTGGAGCCGCGCCAGCTCGGCGTCCCAGTTGCCCGCCAACGACAACGATTGAAGTCCCAGAAAAGCGAGCACGTCATCCACTCGCCAACTGGACCGCTGCGCGCGGAGGACCACGAGCTCATGCGGACGGGGTGTTGCGAGCGCGGCGGCGTTCACGCCGGCGACGTAGGCCGTGACGGTCGCGATCACGTCGTCGTCGAGAGCGGCAACCTGCGTGGCGGCCATGCGCCCGAAGCCCAAGGTGCGCGACAGTCGGTCGATCGGCAGACCGGCCGGGCCGACCAGCGCCGCGAGCGTGCCGCGTCCGGCTCGCGCGAGGAGCTCGAGCTGGAAGGCTCGGTCCTGCCCGTGGCAGAAGCCGAGGCCGAACCAGGCGTCAGCGTCGTCAGCGGCCTCGATGTGCGGGGTGCCCCAGCGGTCGCGGTTGATCGTGACGTGGGCAGTGATCCCGGCGACGCGGAGCGACCCCCGCGTGCGTGCCAGGCGACGCCCGAGCACGCGCAGCAGCGAACGGAGGCGAGGACCAGCGGGCATCGGTGAGCATGATGCCACCGTATACTCGCCGGCGTGAGTCGCACCATCGAGTTGATCGCCGGACTGCTCCTGTTGCTCGTCGGCGTCGTGGTGCTGGCCAGCGAACCGTTCATCGGCTTCCTTCGCGACCTCGGCACCGGCGACGATGTCCTGGCGTGGTGGCCGCTGCTGATCATCGGCCTGTCGCTCTTCTTCCTGGTGCCGAGCCTGCTCGGTCGCCAGAACCGACGGCTCCGAGCGGGCATGGTCATTCCCGGCGCCATCCTGGCCGGCGTGGGCGGCGCGCTGCTCTACACCAGCCTGAGCGACCGATGGGCGGCCTGGAGCTACCTGTGGAGCGTTCTCCCGTTCAGCTTCGGACTCGGCATGTACGCCGCCGGATGGATCGCCGATGCGCCGGCCTTCAAGTGGATCGGCTCCGGCATTGCCGTCGGTGGCGTGATCGCCTACCTCGTCTTTGCCATCGCCTTCGGGGGCGAGGCGTTCCGGCTCATCGCCGCAATCGGCATCCTGGGGTTGGGTCTGGCCTTGACCATCGGCGGCATCGCGGATCGTCTGAGCCGCAAGTCACCGGCCTAGTCGAGACCCACCCCTCCGTCCAATTCTTGTCAGCTGGCACGATCAGGTGCGTGTTTGAGGTGGCGGTCGAACCATGCGAGCGTGCGCTCCATGCGGTCGATGCGCCGATCGGGTCGGCCTGACGCCTTCATCTCGTGATGCTCGTCGGGATACAGGATGAACTCCACCTCACGTCCCAACACCTTCAAAGCAACGAAGAGCTGCTCGTTGTCCGATGCGGGACAGATGCGGTCCTCCTCGGCCTGGAGCATGAGCAGGGGCGTGTGGACGTCCTGCACATGACGAAGCGGCGAGGAGCGCCACAACGACTGCATGCCCGCATCGGTCAGCGGATCGCCGAGACCGGCGCGCCGGTTGTAGTGCACCCCGAAGTACGAGTTCGCCCACGCATTCACCTGGTTCGTGACCCCGTTTTCCGCGGCTGCGGCCGCGAAGCGATCGGTCATGCCTATGAGCCAATGCGTGAGGAAGCCGCCGTAGGACAGACCCATCACGGCCAGCCGATGCGGATCGGCCAGTCCACGCGCCACGAGACCGTCAACGGCGGCCATGGCGTCCTCCGCGTCGACGGTGCCCCAGCCAAGCCGCAGTGCGTTCACCCAAGCGGCTCCGAATGTCGTCGAGCCGCGAAGGTTCGGCATCAGGACGCGGTAGCCGGCCGCGCACAGGAGCATGGCGTCGAGCGTGCCGCCCGGACCCCACGCGCCGGTCGGTCCGCCGTGCAGGTGGAGTACCGTCGGCAGCCGGCGACGGCCGGCATCGGCCGGGGAGGCGAGCCAGGCCTGGATCGGTCCACCCGGTCCGTCCACCGTCAGCTCGGTCAGGTCGACGTTCGGGAAGCGCGATTGCCAGGCCGAACCTTCCCCCGCGATACGGCGCAGCCGGCCACTCTCAACAGCGAACAGGTCACCCGACGCGCTGTCCAGCGCGGCACTGACGACCACGGCGCCGGCCGCCGTCTCGATGCCGGCAGCCGCCAGCGGAAGCGATGGATCCACGAGCGCGGCCGCTTCGCCGTCGAGGGTGACGCGGTAGGGCAGGTCACGACCATGGTCGCCGACGATCACCGTGAGCGATTCGTCATCGATCCATGCCGGCCCCGGCGCCTCCTCGGCCATCAGCAGATCGCACCACGCCCATTCGCCGACCGGCCGGTCCAGGGACGCGGTGAGGTTGCGCGGTGTCCCGGACGGGAGGTCCATGACCCACAGTGAGGGCGGCAGCTCGTCGGGCGGGTCCGCGACATCGGTCCCGATGAATGCCAGACGTCGTCCATCGGGCGAGAAGGCTGGACGATCCGCGTCGCCGGCCATGCTGACCAGATTGCGCACGCGGGGACGTGACGCAGCGGCTCCGACCGACCATAGCTCGAGTCGCGGCTGGATGGTCGAATCTGGCCCGCGATCGGCAGCGAACGCGAGCCGCGAGCCGTCGGGAAACCAGGTCGGATGGAGCGCGTCATAGTCGCCGCTCGTGAGCTGGCGCGGCTTCGCTCCTCGCCGGAACGGCAAGACCCACAGGTGCGCCCTACGGCCGACGTGGCCAGACTCGTCGTCGCGGAAGTCGAGGCGCGTGATGCGTCGGGCGGTCGGGGTCCGCCCCTTTTTCTCGGAGCCGACCGTGAACCGCGGGTCGCCGGACTGCGCTACCAGTGCCAGGTGCTCACCGTCGGGGCTCCAGTGGACACTGGCGACGCCGTGCTTCAGCGAAGTCAGAACCCACGGCTCCCCACCGTCGAGCGGCAGGACCCAGGCCTGCCCGACCGCATCGGGCGTGCCGACCGGCGAGCGGACGAAGGCGAGATGGCGGCCGTCGGGGGAGATTGCCGGAGCCCCGTCGCGAACGTGCCCACGCGTCAGCTGGCGAGCGCGGCCACCGCGAAAGGGGCGCGTGGAGAGATGCGACTCGTAGTCTTCGCCCGCCACGCGGCGCAGCGCGTACACGACGAACAAGGCATCGTTCGAGAGCCGGAAAGACTCGAGCGCGACCTGCGCGCGGACGAGGGATCGCGGAGTGGCATCGGTCATGGCCTGGAGTATGCCGCGTCATCGGTTTGCGGATTCCGTCGTTTCGCCCGAAATCGTTGACCGGATTCCGTGGCATGTGCCATCCTCACGCCATTGAAGCGGCCGTCCCGCCCCGGGCAAGCCGCGCCGCGGTCGTGATTGGAGGAACGGACGGTGCGTCGATTTCACGTGCTCATTGCCTTGCTCAGTACGCTGGGCCTCATCCTTGCGGCCTGCACGGCGGTCCAGGACACGCCGTCGACCGCCCCCGATACGTCGACTGAGCCCGATGCATCGTCCGCTCCCACCGATGGCGGCACCGCGAGTGGCGGCACCGTTCGCATCGGCGTGGGCGGGTCGCCTGACAGCCTGAATCCCGGCAACGGCCTGCTGTCGGAGGCTTACACCCTGTATGAGCTCATGTACGACACGCCCATCGGAATCAATGCCGATGGCGAATTTGTGCCTGAGCTCGCGAGCGACTGGTCGGTCTCCGACGATGGCCTGACCTGGACGCTGACGATCATCGACAACGCCACCTTCCACGATGGGGAGCCGCTGACAGCCGAGGACGTCGCGTACAGCATCCAGCTGTACAAGGACACCGAGGATTTCCCGTTCCTGCCTTCCTATGCCTCGTATTTCGAGACGATCGAGGCGCCTGACGAGACGACGGTCGAGCTCACGACCGCGGAGCCGCTCGGCAACTTCGAGGCGAACATGATCTTCATGTACATCGTGCCGCAACACATCTGGGAAGCGGAGGACGACCCGGTCGCCTTTGAGAACGCGGACATGATCGGCTCAGGGCCGTTTTCGCTCGCCGAGTTCAGCCAGGGCGAGTTCGTGGAGCTCGACACGTATGCGGAGTACTGGGGCACCCAACCCACTGTGGACGGCGTCATCTTCCAGACGTTCGACAACCCGGACGCGCGCGTCACGGCCCTCACCACCGGACAGGTCGGCGCGATCACCGAGTTTCCGGCAACCGCCGTGAGCACGCTGCAGAATGCCGAAGGCGTGAACGTTCACATTGCCGATATCGCGGCTGGCGGCAGCTTGCGCGACGTCTTCTTCAACGTCACCGCCGAAGAGGATTGCCCGCCCGATGACGGCGTGTGCTCCGGCCACCCGGCCCTGAGGGACCTCGCGGTGCGCCAAGCGTTGGCGATGGCGACCGACAAGCAGCAGATCATCGACGTTGCGACGTTGGGCACCGGCTCTCCTGGCCTGTCGATGGTTCCGCCCGGCCTGGGTGAGTTCTACGCCAGCGACGTCGAGGACTGGCCCTTCGACCCGGCGGCCGCGAACACCATGCTCGACGACGCGGGTTACGAAGACGCCGATGGTGATGGCGTGCGCGAGTGCCTGGCGGACCAGGATTGCGAGACCCTGACCTTCCGCTTCAACTATGCCGATGACATCGATACGGCCGCGCGCGAAGCGGAGCTGATCGAGGGCATGTGGGCGGAAGTCGGGGTCGCGATCGAGATCCAGGGATTGGATCCCGACACGCTCACGAGCGTGTGCTGCCCGGCCTTCGACTACGACGTGATGCTGTGGGGCTGGGGGTCGGATCCGGATCCGGCATTCCTGCTCGGCGTCGGGTTGTGCGACGAGATCGCGTCTGGCTTCAACGAGACCGGGTACTGCAACCCGGAATTCGACGAGCTGTACTTCGCGCAGGGCGTGGAGACCGACGCGGCAACCCGCGTGGAACAGATTCGCGAGATGCAGCGCCTCATGGTTGAGGAAGTGCCGTACATCATCACCTACTACCAGCAGTCGATCCAGGCCTGGCGCACCGATACGTTCACCGGCTGGCTTGACACCGATCCGACGCTGGGCCTGGAGGGACCGGAGTCACTCACCAGCCTGCGACCGGCTGAATAGACCGATGCGGGCCGGGCGTCGTTGGTCGATGCCCGGCCGATGGTGTTGAGGTAGATGAGCGGGCGCGGCGGCTATTTTCTGCGCAAGGTGGGTTGGGCGCTGGTCACGATCCTCGTCGTCGTCAGCTTCAACTTCCTCTTGTTCCGGGTGCTGCCGGGCGATCCAGCCAAGTCCGGACTGCGCGACCCGCGCCTCAACCCGGCCGCGGTGGAGGCACTGCGCGAACGCTTCGGGCTCGACAAGCCGGTCATCTTCGATATCGAGAGCGGCAACCTGTTCGACAGCCAGTTCACCGCGTACCTCGGAGCGTTGAGCCGCGGGGACCTGGGCACGAGCTATGCCTTTCGCGACCAGCCGGTGAGCGACCTCATCGGCCGGGCGCTGGTGAACACGCTATGGCTGGTCGTGCCTTCGCAGGCGCTGGCCATCCTGCTCGGGGCTGCGCTGGGCCTTGTTGCCGCCTGGCGGCGCGGCCGCCCGCTTGATGCGGTGGCCCTCACCTTCAGCCTGTTCATGTGGTCGCTGCCGACCTTCTTCCTCGGCATCATCCTGCTGGTGGCCGGGGCGAAGTGGTTCGGGCTGCCCACCGCGGGTCGGATCACCATCGGCGCGGAGTTCGCTACCTTTTGGGATGTGGCGTGGGACGTGGGACGCCACCTGCTGCTGCCGACGCTGACGTTGACGCTCGTGCTCATCGGCGAGTACATGCTCATCATGCGCAGCAGCGTGCTCGACATCTTCGGCGAGGACTACATCCTCACCGCACGGGCCACGGGATTGTCGACGTACCGCATCATTCGGCATCACGCGCTGCGCAACGCCATGCTGCCGATGGTGACGCTTATCGCGCTCAACCTCGGATTCACCGTGTCCGGCGCAATCCAGGTGGAGGCGGTCTACTCGTGGCCCGGCCTCGGTGCGCTCACGGTCGACGCGGTCGGTGACCGTGACTACCCGGTCCTTCAGGGCGCCTTCCTGATGATCGCGGTATCGGTCGTCGTGGCCAACCTGATCGCGGAGCTGATCTACGGCTGGCTGGATCCGCGCGTGAGCGAGGACTGAGCCGATGAGCGTCATGATCGAAGCCACCACTTCTCCCGGAGTCGAGACGCGTCGCGGCGCATGGCGCGCCTTCCTGCGTCACCGCATGGGGTTGATCGGCGCCGGTATGCTCATCATTGCCGTGCTGCTGGCGCTTGCCGCACCGTTGGTCGCTACCTACGACCCATACGCCAACGTCCGCGTGAACATCCTCGACATCTACCAGGCACCGTCGGGCGAGCACCTCCTCGGGACCGATGACGGCGGCAAGGACGTCCTCTCCTCGCTGATCTACGGCGCGCGCGTGTCGCTCGTCGTGGGCTTCGCTGCGGCCGTCATTGCCCTGCTCATCGGTGGCCTGGTCGGGATCGTGGCCGGCTACCGCGGTGGCTGGATCGGCTCGCTCCTGATGCGGATCACCGACTTCTTCCTCGTCATCCCGGACCTGGCACTGCAGATCGTCCTGGTTGCGGTCATCGGTCCGTCGCTGGGGACGATCATCCTCGTCATCGGAGTGCTGGGCTGGACGACCACCGCCCGACTGGTGCGCTCGCAGACCCTGACCGTGCGGGAGCGCAAGTACGTCATGCGGGCGAGGGCCATCGGCGCCGGAGACGCGCACATCCTGCGCCGTCACATCATGCCGGCCGTCCTGCCGCTCATGCTGGCCAACATGGTCCTTGTGATCAGCCTGGCGATCCTGTCGGAATCCACGCTCGCTTTCCTCGGGCTCGGCGATCCGACGGTCATCAGCTGGGGGCAGATGCTGAACTTCGCGTTTTCGCGCGGTGCGGTCAGCGCCGGGGCGTGGTGGGCGCTGATTCCGCCCGGGCTGGCCATCGTGTGGGTCGTGCTCGGGACGACGCTGCTGGGAACGGCACTGGAGGAAGCGCTCAACCCGCGCCTGAAGCGCCATCACCTCGAGGCTCATGGCACCGATGTCGCGGCCGACCGCGAGTTTGCGCCGACGCCGCTGCCCAGCCCCGGCGACCCGATTCTCCAGGTGCGCAACCTGTCGATCGAGTTCACGTCGCCAACCGGTCCGCTGCGCGCCGTCGATAACGTGAGCTTCGACCTTCGGAGCGGCGAGACGCTGGGCCTGGTGGGGGAGTCCGGCTCCGGCAAGACGACGACCGTGCTCGGCATCCTGCGCCTCCTCCCGCCGGGCGGTCGCGTGGTGGGCGGGAGCGTCACGTTCGATGGAGAGGATCTGCTCGGCCTGAATGGCCATGAGCTGCGCGCGTTTCGATGGACGCGACTCTCCCTCGTGTTCCAGGGGGCAATGAATGCCATGAACCCGGTGCGCACGATCGGCGACCAGATCATCGAGGCGATCCGGCTCCACGCGCCCGGCACCACGAAGGACGAGGCCGTGGCGCGTGCCGGGGAGTTGCTGGAACGCGTCGGTATCGGCCGACGGAGAGCGTCCGAGTACCCGCACACGTACTCCGGGGGCATGCGGCAACGGGCGATGATCGCGCTGGCGCTCGCATGCGACCCCGACGTGATCGTGGCCGATGAGCCGACCACGGCGCTGGACGTGATGATCCAAGCGCAGATCCTGGACCTGCTGGGTGGTATCGCGCGTGACTATGGGATGGGCATCATCCTGGTCACGCACGACCTTGGCGTCGTGGCGCAGGTCTGTGACCGCGTGGTCGTCATGTATGGCGGTGGCGTGGCCGAGGAGAACGATGCCGCCACGCTGTTCCGCGACCCGCAGCACCCGTACACCCAGCAGCTTCTCCAATCGTTCCCGGACTTGGCGCATCCCGATCGGGCGCTGCGCGGCATCCCCGGATCACCGCCGCGTCTCGACGCCATGCCGGCTGGCTGCCGGTTCGCACCACGCTGTCCGCACGCCTTCGACCGCTGCGCCCTCGAGCGTCCGCCGGGTTATGCCGCGGCGGGGGGTATCGCCGCCTGCTTCCTGCTCGATCCCGACGAGGACCGGCCATGACCGATGTGCTCCTCCGCGTCGAGGACCTGGCCAAGGAGTTTCCCGGCCGCCGGTCGCTCGTCGACTGGCTCCGACGCCGCCCGGCCGCGCCAATCCGTGCGCTCGATGGGATCGGCTTCGAGCTGCGCGCCGGCGAGGTGCTGGCGCTGGTCGGTGAGTCCGGCTGCGGCAAGACCACGACAGCCAACCTCCTCATGGGCCTGCTGCATCCCAGCGGCGGGCGCGTCCTGCTCGATGGCGAGGAGGTGGCCAGCCTCTCGGGACGAGGCCTCCAGCAGCTACGACGTCGGACGCAGATGGTCTTCCAGGATCCGTACGAGTCGCTCAATCCGCGCATGACGGTCGCCGAGATCGTGGCCGAGCCGCTGCGCGTGCATCGTGTCGCGTCTTCGCGTGGCGACCTGGCGGCTCGGGTGGAGACGGCATTGGGCTCCGCGGGCCTCACGCCGGTGGGGGCCTACCTGCATCGGTTCCCCTTCGAGCTGTCCGGCGGTCAGCGCCAGCGGGTGGCGATCGCGGCTGCGCTCGTGCTCGAGCCTTCGCTGATCGTCGCCGATGAGCCGGTCAGCATGCTCGATGTCAGTATCCGCGCCGATATTCTCAACCTGCTCTCCGTCCTGGCGCGCGATCGCGGCATCGCCGTGCTCATGATCACCCACGATCTGTCGACCGTGGCCGCCTATGCCGATCGCATCGCCGTCATGTACCTCGGTCGCATCGTGGAGCATGGTCCTACGCGCGCGGTGCTGGCCAATCCGCAACATCCGTATGCGCGGGCGCTCCTCTCGGTCGTGCCAGTGGCGGACCCCGCGGCGCGCCGCAAGCCGGTCATCCTCGGCGGCGAGACCCCGGACCCATCGCGTCTCCCGTCGGGCTGCCGCTTCCATCCGCGCTGCCCGCTCGCGTTTGACCGATGCCCCACTGTCGACCCTCCCCTCTTCGATGTGGGACCTGATCACCAGGCCGCCTGCCTGCTCGTCGACGTTGACGAGCACAAGCGGTGATCTGACGAAAGGTCGGCGATCGGTAGGTCAGGTTCCGGGCATCAGGGCGGCGACGGCGACGAGAGCGCAGGCCGCGCCGGCGAGAAAGGCGGGAAAGAATCGGACGATCCGCGAACGGAGTTTCGCAACCACGGCCGCGATGACCGAGCCGATGGCGGCGCCGGCGAGGCC
>Ga0208612_1000116_pt1 | contig 45529 bp, 50 predicted proteins | sample AntDryMetagUQ889_FD_188089 | JGI IMG/M metagenome (GOLD analysis project Ga0208612, IMG submission 188089) | Polar desert microbial communities from Antarctic Dry Valleys - UQ889 (SPAdes) | ecosystem: Environmental > Terrestrial > Soil > Desert | place: Antarctic Dry Valleys | collected 2008-12-31 | reverse complement strand
CGGCGGGCCGCAGATGGTCGAGGTCAGCCGCGACGGCAAGCGGGTCTACTTCACCAACTCGCTGTACGGCGCGTGGGACGACCAGTTCTACCCGGACGGGGTCGGCGCCTGGATGGCCAAGCTCGACGCCGACCCCGACGGCGGGCTGAGCATCGACGAGAGATTCTTCCCGCACGGCGAGGAGTTCCGTGGCCTGCGCGTGCACCAGATCCGACTGCAGGGCGGCGACGCTTCGTCGGACTCGTACTGTTACAGCTGACGGACTCGCGCTGAGAAAAGTCCGCCGCCAGGAACGCGGCCATCAGCACATAGCGTGCCCGATGGCTGGTGCCCGCTCGGGGCAGGTCAGTGACGGGCTCGCATGCGCGTTGCCCCGAAAACCCCTGGAACAGCCATTTATGGAGGCGCGGGAATCGAACCCGCGAAAGGTTCCCTTCGAAACTCGCCCCGCCACGATCGCGGCCGAGTTAGACGAGCTGTACGACGGCCCCGTCCAGATGCTCCGCCGTCCTCACGCCGAGGCGGCGAGCACGCCGGGCGGTAGGCCAAGGGCACGGAACACGTCCGCTCGCACGTCGCCGATCAGACGCTCGACGAAGCCCTCGTCCGCCTCTACCGACGCCCAGTAGTCGAGCGCGATGTCAGCGTTCGCCAGCTCTGTCCTCTGATCGGCGTGGAACACCTGCCGACCGTTGACTCCCAACTCGATGTGAATCCGAGCGTCACCGTGCCCACCAAATTCACTCACGCTGTTGAGGCCGTGCCGGACCGCCTCCTCAAGCCAGGGCAGCAAGTCGTAGCGGAGGTCAACATTCCCGGGCCCTCGCGGCTCGACGACCCCGGACTGGTCGCGGTAGCTCGGTATCAGCGCCCGCGAGAGACCGACAGAGCAATCGTTTCCGATGCGCGCACCATCGAGGAAGCTCGACTCTCCGAATGAGCGCGGCGGAGGGTCGCGGTGAAGGGAGTAGGTGAGCGCGTGAAGCGCCCAGCGAGTCTCTCCGGCAGCGGTCTCGTACGCATCCTGTCTCAGCGCCGTGAGGGGCCTAACGAGAGCATCGACCGTGTCGAGCGACTGCCGTCCGCCGTAGAGATCGCGCACCGGATCGGTCGTGTAGCCGGTCGGCGCGATCCCTACGCGCAGCAGCGTCGGGGTGGCGAACGTGTGGCCGGCCACCTCCGTCGCGCGCTGGACTGCTCTATCGCGCGATGCAGTTCCTCGCCTGGTTAGCTCGAGCAGCAGCGCCTGATCGCGGATCGGAACTGGGTCGCTCGAGCCGGGCGCGCGAACATAGATGGCACCGCGGCTGAGCAACAGATGCGGCGTCGTGCTCGATTCCTCGACGAGCACCAGCAGTAATCCGTTCGAGCCGCGCTCGTCTGTCAGCGGCAGCCAGCGCACCCGAAACGGTGGCAGCGGCAACACGGTGCTACGGAGTGTGTTCTTCACCCACATGCCCACCTCGCCGCCAGGGGACTCCATCCCTACAAGCTTCCCCTCGTTGTCGACACCGCCGATAAGGAGCCCGCCGTATGTGTTCGCAAACGCCGCGCAGCTCTTCGACAGCGCCGCTGGCGGCAGCTCGCGCTTCAGCTCGACGAACAGTGTCTCCCGTTCGTCGCCCATGCCGTCGAGCATGTCGCCCACATCAGCGATCGACATGGTCTCGAACGACGCTGGGAGAATCTCCGCGACCGATCGTGGCGAGCGCATCTCGCCAGACTAGGCCGAGCGCCAGACGCACCACGTCCGAGGAGTCTTCCAAGACCCGCGCCCGTCGCACGTGTTGGGAGGCAAGGCCACTCGCGAATGACGCCTTAACGAGCCTTCTCGAGAATTCCCACGTAGCTCGGACCGCCACCGAGCGTGCGCACCAACCGCCAGTCCGTTCCCTCGAGGAGCTCCACGAGCTCTTCCGGCGACAGTTGAAGCCAATCGAGCCAGCGCGTCGTGAGGTCGCGGTAGCGGACGCGCACGCGTAACTGCCCCGGCATCCGGCCTCGCCTGCGGTTCCACTCGAGGTAGTTCCGTTGCACCGGATCATCGAGTGCGTGCGGGTTGAAGGTCTCAGCGATGATCCGACCGCGCGGCGTCGTTATGCGAGCGAATCGATCGAACAGGCGTCGGGCCCGCTTCCGAGAACCGAGCATTCCAAAGTTCTGGCCAAGCATGACGACGGTGTCGAAGAGGCCGAGCGAGGTACCGATCCCGTCGATCGGGACGAGGCGAGCGTCACGGACTCCTCGCCGCGTGCAGCAAGCGATCGCTCCTGGCGACGAATCGATGCCAATGACCTCAAGCCCGCGCTCTTGAAGATGGAGACATACCCGGCCGCCGCCGCAGCCGATGTCGAGCACGCGCCCGCGTACGAAGCGCATCGCGCGACGCTCGTCGGCGTCATCCCATCTCTTGAACGGGACGAGGAGGTAGCCAGCATCGAAAACCATCACGAACCCGTCGTCACGCTCGATGATCTCCATTGCCCGTTTGCCGGCAAGCGCGTCCGCGAGAACGGCGCCCCAGACATCGCCAATGCGCGGCTGTCGCATCCGCTGATCCTTGGTCAATCCATCGGTGGGTCGAAGGAGTTCAGGTCGTCTTCGAGCCACCCTGAATAGAACCAGACGAGCTTCCGCTGCAGCTGCTGCGCGCCGCGGTACGCGAGCTGCGACACACGGTTGCCCTCGAGGAAGGCATGGTGAAGAGTCACCGGCATGTAGAGGAGCGCGATGCTCTCAGGCATCGAGAACTCGATCTCTTCGATCTCGAGCGCGGGCAGGTACATGTAGTTGATCAAGTGGTCGCAGTGTCCTTGACCACGCCTCGCTCAACGAGGTCGGCGAGCGGGATAACCGGAGCGAGTGTCCGGACAGGATGGCCATACCCCGTCGTTCCCTGGGCGCCCATCGAGCAGCTCGGCGTGATGAGCATCGCGGGCCCGAACGTGAGTGGGCCGCTCACGAAGCGCCGGCCTCCGCCGCCCTCCTCGTGGTCGACGACAAGCTCCTCGGCGGGCAGCGGGTAGGCGAGCGGAACGTCGCGGAAGAGGTCGCCCTGGCTGAAGAGCTCGACACGCTCGCGCTCGAAGTAGTCCGCGTCGGCGGGTCGTTCGGGTCTCGGCGGCATCGGCTGAGCAGCCTACCGGCGCACCCGGCCGATCCCGGTTCGACTACTCGTTCGCGTCGCCGAAGACGAGCCGGCCGCTGCGCTTGCGGCCGGGGTTCACGACTGGCCCCTCGGTCGCGGGCGCCAGCTGCTCGAACATCTCGGCGCGCAGGCGCTCGACATCCTGCGCCGCGAAGCGCCGGAAGCCGCTGCCGGGAAGGTGAACCGCGCGCAGCACGCCGCGGCTCTCCCAGTTGCGGATCGTGTTCTCGTGCACACCGAGCGCTCGCGCCGTATCGCGGACATTCAGTAGTTCTCTCGTAGCCATCGTCCTCCGACTATACATCTAAATGTTGTCTTTGTCGAGTATGTGTGCTTTGTTCACTCTGGAGACAGCGGCCCTGGCTGGCCAGACGGAGCTCAGCGTGCAGTCGAGATGGCTTCGCCCGCCCCCTCTTCACCACTCCTGCACGAGACGTCTCGCCATCTCGTCGAGGCCCTCGTCGTCGGGCTCGAAGTTCCAGCGCAGAGCCGCGGCGAGAGTCTTCGCGTCCCATCCGCGGTATTCGCCAGGGTGTTCGACAGCCCAGGCGACAAGACCACACAAGACTGAGATGTCTTCGTTCTCACCGCTCGGGTCAACGACGGCGGCGGCCTCCCCCAGAATTGTCGTGAGATCACCGATCACGTTCCTCCCTTCAGCCCGAGGTGACGCTTGCGTTGAGCGCAGACGTCTGATGAGCTCAGTGCGCGATGCCGAGTGTTCCGGAGGTCTATCCGATGTGGAAGTTCTACCCGTCGGCGAGTAAACCGCCCGAGTGGGTCTACCCCGTCGTGGCGGCCTTCGCTGCGGTCCGCTCGCAAATCGACTCGAGACTCAATGTCGGCGTGCGTAGCGATGCCGCGCTCGCAGTACTTCGCCCCGAGTTCCTTCGCCAGGGTTTCGAGATCGAGGACGGCAAGTCAAGAGCGGGTACGATCCGCCGCCCCGTGCTCTTCGGCGAAGTCGGACGGCCCGTGGTGGCCTACGAAGTCGATGGTTTTCACCCTCAGTACGAGATCGTTCTGGAGGTCGAGGCTGGCCGGGGCGCGGCAAACAACGCTGACTACCGTGATCTGATTCGCGCAAGCCTCATGGTCGACGCGCGCTATCTCGTGCTGGCGATGATGCTTCACTACGGGTCTGGTGGCCCGGCGATCAAGAGTTATGACCGATCTCGAGACAGGATCGATGCCATCTACGCCAGTGAGCGCCTCAAGCTGCCGCTGGACGGAATCCTCCTCGTCGGTTACTGACGCCCAGCCTTCACGAACCGCGCTCGTTCGTCCCATTCATGCTTGACAGCAGATTTCGGACCGTCGATGGCCACCATTGGCGCCCACCCTGCGCGGTCTGGATGCCGTCGGCGTTGAGCCCGCGCGCGATCTCCGCGAGGCTGCTCACATCGGCATACTCCCTCCTGATCCGCGCAACGACGTCCGGCGATACGTTCGAGCGGCGACCGGGACGCTGACGAGGTCGTATCTCAGCTCGCGCGGCTCGCTTGTGCTCCGCGATGTAGCGCTTGAGCTCCTCGACCGGGATCAGGCGCATGCGGCAGTCGTTGAAGAACGTGTCGAGCACCGGCACGACTCGGCGATCGATGGTCGACACGCTCACTCCGAGCGCTTCTGCGGCCTGCCGGCGTGTGTACGTCAGCCTTTCGACACGGTCGGCCGGTCGCGCGTAGAGGACCTCCGGAGGTCGTGTTCGTGTGACCGGCGGTGGTGGAGCCTGACGACGATCCTTCTTCGCTCGTCGGCTGCCGCCTATTCGCCATGATGTAGATCATACAGCAACTGTGACGCTTATTGCACCTGTGGTGCATCTGCGTCTCACCTGACTGTCTGTTCGGAGTTGCTGTCCGCTGCGGCCACTCATAAGCAGCGTTGACGCTTGGACTCTGCGGCTACAGCTCGAGGCCGTGACCGATGCTGCGCTCGATCTCGGCCACGCGGTGCAGCATGCGGAGGGCGGGCTCGTCTTGCTCGCGTCCGAGGGCGGCGGTCATGCGGGCGAGGTCGCCGACCGAGGCCACGGCCACGCGCACGCCGGAGCCGAGGTACTCGCGGGAAGCAGCTCGGCGTAGGTCGTCGAATCCACGGGTGCCAGCAGGCTCGGTAACGATCTTCAACTCGCCGAGGTCCGTCCCGAGCTCGAGCACGTTCACGTCGGTCAGCGCCCGACTCTTCTTCCCGTCTCGCCGTTGGGCGTTCAGCTCGTCGAGGGCGAGGTCGAGCCGGCGCAGGTTCTCCTCCCGCATCGCGGGGACGACGTCGACGCCGTCCGTCAGCTCGTCGGTTCCCTGCAGCACCCGCGCCAGGCCGCCGATCACGATGTAGCTCACACGCGCCCGGTCGAGCGCCTTGAAGATCCCGATCGGGTCAAACTCCCGCTCGCTCGCTCTCGCCATCAGCGCTTCCGCTCCTTCAACATCGCCTGCAAGCGGTTCTCCGGTGAGCGGAACAGGTTCTCGCGCAGCCGTTTCTCGCCGCCCTCGTCGACGTCATAGGGAACAAGCGCGAGCGCCAGGTCGAAACCACAGGCGCGCACGAGCTCGCGCAAGGTCTCGAAGCTCGGCTGGACGGCGTCGCTCTCCCAGCGCGCGATCTGCGCCCTGTCTCTCCCGCTCCGCTCGGAGAGCTCGGTCTGGGTGAGCGACGCCCGCAAGCGCGCCTCCCGAATCAGCATCCCGCTTGTCACAGAGCCAGTTTACGTGTAATCGTCGTATCCATCCTTCGTGCCTGATATGATACCTGAGTGTAATGAGCCGACAAGCGTATACTCAGCTGAGTTTCGAGTTTCCCGCGACCGACGTCGAGCCGCGTTCGAAGGGGACACGAGGGCATTCTGAGCGACATGCGGGCCGAGCCCGCTTGACTCTCGGGGAGGCTGCCCGAATCATTCGTGAGGCAGTGAAGGACAAGAGCTACCGCTCGACACCGCTCGGCCAGCTCGTCGGCCGCTACCTGCGCTGGTTCCGCAACGAGTTCGGCGCCACCGAATCGACCCTCCGCGACTACGAGGCCGTACTCGCCCGAATGAGCCTCACGCTCGCCGACAAGGAACCGATCGACGTCTCGGTCGACGACCTTCGGGACGTCATCGACCTCTGGGGCGAGCGTTCGCCGCGAACACGTCAGAAGGTCACATCCGTCATCCGCGCCTTCTGGAGCTGGGCCGAGGAACAAGGCCACATTGCGATCTCGCCGGCGGCGCGGATCAGGCGCCCGCGCGCCGAGAAGCGCATCGCCCCGCTTTTGCCGGCGGACGCGCGACCACGTCTCCTCACGATCGCCAAGCATCCGCGCGACCGCTTGGCGCTGTTCTGCCTGCTCCTACTCGGCGTCCGGAGAGGCGAACTCGCCGGCATCCAGATCCGCGACTTCGACGCCCAGCGCTGCTCGCTACGCGTCTACGGCAAGGGCCGTAAGGAACGACTGCTTCCGCTTCGCGGGCCGGTCCTCGCCGAGCTTCGACTGTTCCTCAGCACCGACCTCCCACACGTCCGCCGACCGCCCGAGCCGGACGATTACCTCCTTTACCCGACGAGGAAGGTCTATGACGGACGCGGATCCGAGGGACAGCAGAAGCGTGCGACCCGCGCCTACCCGAAGAAGCGCCCGAGCCCGCAGGCCGTCCATCGTTGGTGGTACCGGCAGTTGCAGGCAGCTGGGCTCGTCGGACGCGATGTCACGCACGGCCTCAATATGCATCTCGTCCGGCACACTTTCGCCACCGAGCTTCGGCGCGTCGCAGGCATCGACGCGGCCTCGCAAGCCCTCGGTCACGCTGACCTGAACACGACCCTCGGCATCTACGGCCACCGCGATCAGAGCGATCTCGAGGTCGCGATGGAGGCCTACGCGAGTTGGCTGGAACAGCAACGGGAGGACTCAATCGTTCCTCCCGAAGCTGACTCCTGAAACGGCTCTACTGAGCCAAATAGTGGAGGCGGCGGGAATCGAACCCGCGTCCGCGGACGCACCGGACAGAACCTCTACAAGCGTAGTCTGCGCTTCGGTTTCGCCCGGCGGCCGGTTCGCAGACGACCTACCGACGGGCTAGCCATCCTGAAGTGTCGCGCCTAGGGCGATTGGCTCTCCCTCGGCGCCGAGCCCGAACGTTGGCGCCGCTTACCTGACCTCGGGCCGAGCCAGGAGCGACGTCGCCTAACCTAGAGTGAACTAGGCGGCGAGTGCGAGTTCATCGTTCGCACTTGCTTTGTTGTCCCGGTTGATTAACGAGGCCGACCGGGGACCTCGGCTTGCAGCTCTGCCGGAGAACCGACCACGTCGAAACCAGGTCGCCCCCGTATGTTGTCTGCACATTGTAGCTACCTGCGGCACATTCGGGAGATCGGCGAAGCCCGCTTTTCGATGTGCTCCTCCGAAGAGGAATCGGCCAGCGGGACTATCGGCGGCTCTTGAGCGCCCGGTCGATCTGGCGCTTCGCCTCCCGGTCGGCGATCGAGCGCCGCTTGTCGCCCTTCTCCTTACCGCGGGCGACCGCGAGTTCGAGCTTCACCTTCCCGTCCTTGAAGTAGAGGCGCGTCGGGACGAGCGTCAAGCCGCGCTCCTTCACCTTGCCGACGAGCGACGAGATCTCGTCGCGGCGCAGGAGCAGCTTCCGATCACGCGCCGGCTCGTGGTTCTGAGTGTTCCCTTGCTCATAGGTGGCGATCTCGGCCCCGATCAACCACACCTCCATGTTCCGCACGTCGGCGTAGGCTTGCGCGAGCGTCACGCGCCCCTCCCGCAGCGACTTCACCTCCGTGCCGGTCAGGACGATTCCCGCCTCGAGGCGGTCGAGCAGCTCGTAGTCGAACCGCGCGCGGCGGTTGTCCGCGATCAGCTTCGTTCCGGTCGGCTTCGCCACGCGACGATTGTAGGGACGGCCGGGACAGGTACCGTTGCGCCTAGCGGTTGAGCGCCTCCTCGAGAGCCCGGCGGCCGAGCACGCGGGCAAGATGTGAGCGGAACTCGGCGCTCGCGGCGGTGTCCGCCGGCGGATCGGACTCGTCCGCGATGTGCACGGCCGGGTCGTCCTCACCGGCGACGAGCGCCTGCTCCGTCGCGCTCGCCCGTACGGGCGTCGGAGCCATGTTCGTGAGCGCGATCCTGGCCTCGTCGACCGACCCGTTTTGCCGACGAACGATCGCGGCCACGCCGACCGTCGCCCAGTCCTGGGCACGCCGGGTGTACTTGAGGTACGACCAGCCGGTCCAGCTTCCGAGCTTCGGCACGCGGATCTCGGTGAGCAGCTCCTCGGGCCTCACTGCGGTTTCGAAGACACCGCGGAAGAACTCACCCGCAGCCACCGTTCGCTCGCCGCCGGGGCCGCTGACCACCAGCTCGGCGCCCAGGGCGAGCATCACCGCGGGGAGGTCGGAGGCCGGGTCGCCGTGGGCGAGCGAGCCGCCGATCGTGCCCCGGTGACGCACCTGCGGGTCGCCGATCAACCCGGCCGTGTGGGAGACAATCGGGCAATGCTCCTGAAGCAGCGGATCCTCCCTGAGCGCCCGGTGCCGCGTCAGCGCCCCGATGGCGAGCTGCTCACCCGCGTCGCGGACGTAGGACAGCTCACCGATGCGGCCGATGTCGACGAGCAGCGACGGCCGCGAGAACCGGAGCCGCAGCAGCGGGATCAGCGAGTGGCCGCCGGCGAGGAGCTTGGCGTCCTCGCGCGAGCCGAGCAGCGAGATCGCGTGGTCGGCGGACTCGGCAACCTCGTAGTCGAACGTCGCAGGGATCATCGCCCCGCCTCCTCCAGCGCGCGCCACACCCGCTCGGGGGTGGCCGGCATGTCGATGTCAGTCACGCCGTAGGGCGCAAGCGCGTCGGCGATGGCATTCATGACCGCCGCCGGCGAGGCGATCGCACCCGTCTCGCCCACGCCCTTCACGCCGAGCGGGTTCGTCGGGCTCGGAGTCTCGGTGCGGGCGAGCTCGAACGAGGGCAGCTCGGCCGCGGTGGGGACGAGGTAGCTCGTCATCGAGCCGGTGAGGAGCATTCCGTCCTCGTCGTAGATCGCCTCCTCGTACAGCGCCTGCCCGACGCCCTGGGCGATCCCCCCGTGCACCTGCCCGTCCACGATCGCGGGATTGACGACGCGCCCCACGTCGTCGACGGCGACGTAGCGGACGAGGCGGGTGTCCCCGGTCTCCGTGTCGATCTCGACGAACGCGACGTGCGCGCCCGCAGGCCAGCTGAAGTTGGGCGGGTCGTAGACCGCCGTCGCCTCGAGCCCCGGCTCCATTCCTTCGGGAAGGTTGTGGGCCGTCCAGGCGGCAAGCGCGATCTCCTTCACGGTCATCGACCGGTCGCCCGCGGCGAACGTTCCTCCCTCGTGCGTCAGCTCGTCCTCGCCCACCTCGAGCTGGTGCGCGGCGAGCGTGCGCGCTTTCGCGACGATCTTCTGCGCCGCCCGGTGCAGCGCGATCCCGCCGACGGTGAGGCTGCGGCTCCCGTACGTGTCCATCCCGAGAGGGCTGACGGTCGTGTCGCCGTGCAACACCTCGATCTCGTCGACGTCGTAGCCGAGCTCGTCCGCGGCGATCTGCGACCAGGACGTCTCGTGCCCCTGCCCGTGCGGGGACGTGCCGGTCAGGACCTGCACGGTGCCGGTCGGGAGGCAGCGGATCGTCGCGGCATCCCAGCCGCCAGCGCCGTAGCGGATCGCACCCAGGATTCCGGAGGGCGCGAGCCCGCACATCTCGACGTAGGTCGAGAAGCCGATCCCGAGCTCCTTCGTGTCGCCGCGCCGGCGGCGCTCGGCCTGCTCGGCGCGGAACTCGTCGACGTCGACGAGCTCGAGCGCCTTGTCGAGCAAGGCCTGGTAGTCGCCGGAGTCGATCGTGAGGCCGGAGGCGATCGTCGCCGGAAACTCGGTGATGAAGTTCAGCCGGCGGAGCTCGAGCGCATCCTTGCCGAGCTCGGCGGCAAGTGCATCGACGGCACGCTCGATCGCGTAGGTCGCCTCGGGCCGGCCGGCGCCGCGGTAGGCGTCGGTCGGGGTCGTGTGCGTGAAGACACCGGTGCACTCGAAGCTGTACGCACCGATGTCGTAGCAGCCGGCGTAGACCCACGCGCCAAGGAGCGGCACACCCGGCGTGACCAGCTGGAGGTACGCACCCATCGCGGCGGTCAGCCTCACACGGACGCCGGTGATCCTCCCCTCCGCCGTCGCCGCGAGCTCGATCTCCTGCACGACGTCGCGGCCGTGGATGGTCGAGACGTAGCCCTCCGAGCGATCCTCGACCCACTTCACGGGCCGCTTCAGCCGCCGCGCGAGCGCGAGGCAGAGCGCCTCCTCGGCGTACACGTCGAGCTTCGAGCCGAAGCCACCGCCGACGTCCGGCGCGATCACGCGCAGCCGCGCCTCCGGGACGCCGACGACGCTCGAGAGCGTGAGCCGCACGATGTGGGGGATCTGGGTCGACGTCCAGAGCGTGAGCTCGTCGGTGCCGGGGAGCTCCTGCGCGATCGCGCCACGGGGCTCGATCGCGTTCGGGATCAGGCGCTGCTGCCGGTAGCGTCGCTTGACGGTCACGGCTGCGTCCTCAAACGCCTTGTCTGCCTCGCCGGCGTCGAGCTTCCAGACATAGCACTCATTCGTGCCGATCTCGTCGTGCACGAGCGGGGCACCCGGCTCGAGCGCGCGTTCGACGTCGGTGACCGCCGCAAGCGGCTCGTACTCGATCTCGACGAGCTCCGCGGCGTCCTTTGCGAGCGAGCGCATCTCCGCGACGACCACCGCGACACCGTCGCCCGTGTGACGCGCCTTGTCGGTCGCGAGGGGATAGTGCGGCGGCATCTTGATGTCCTCGGTCACCGGCCAGGCGCAGGGCAGTGAGCCCGCCCACTCCGACGCCAACTCGGCGCCGCTGAACGCGGCGACAACCCCTTGGACGGCACGCGCGGCATCGACGTTCACTCCGGTGATCCGCGCGTGCGCGTAGGGGCTGCGGACGACCGCGAGCCAGAGCTGGCCGGGAAGGTTGATGTTGTCGATGAACTGACCGCGCCCCATCAGGAGCTTGCGGTCCTCCTTGCGCGGGACGGAGGTGCCGACGGCGCGGCCTGCGGTGACGATCTCTGTGGTGGTCATTCTCGACCTCTATGCGGCGGCGGCCGCGCTGCGCACGGCCTCGACGATGTTGTGGTAGCCCGTGCAGCGGCAGAGGTTGCCCTCGAGCGCGTGGCGGATCTCCTCCTCGTTCGGGCGTGGATTGTCTGCGAGCAGGCTGACCGCGGACATGACCATCCCCGGCGTGCAGTAGCCGCACTGGAGGCCGTGATGGGCGTGGAACGCCTGCTGGATCGGATGGAGCTCGCCGTCCTCCGCGAGGCCCTCGATCGTGGTCACCTCGAGCCCGTCCGCCTGGACGCCGAGGATCGTGCACGACTTCACTGCCTCGCCGCTCACGAGCACGGTGCAGGCGCCGCAGGACGAGGTGTCGCAGCCGACGTTCGTCCCGGTCAACCCCAGACGGTCGCGCAGGACGTAGACTAAGAGCTCGCGCGGCTCGAGGTCGAGCTCGTGGCGGGCGCCGTTGACCTCAAGCGAGACACGTCGCACGTGGGCCTCCTCCGTCAGCGGTGAACGTGGTGCGACCCTACTCCTCGTACGTGGCGATTGCCACTCCCCCGCTACCGACGCCCGTGGCACCGGTCGCAGAGCGGATACCACGGGGCGCAGCTCTGTCCGCAGGCGCGGCAGCGGCCCATGGTGGGGGCACGCACCTCGGCGGCCAGCCGCGCGCTGACGCGGGCAGAGGCGGCCTCCTCGAGCGCCGCCGCGCGCTCGATCGTCACGCCCCCGACGCCCGGGTACTGCAGGGCGAACCAGCGCAGAATGCTCGCGGTCCGGGCCGCCTGCTCCGCGTCCTCGAGCGAGGCGTCCCGCACGCGGCCGGTGTCGAGCAGCCAGCCCAGCACCTGCCTCTGCGCACGGTCGCCCGCGACGGCGAGCGCGAGCGTGGCGAGCAGCTCGGCGTTGTCCTCGTCGACCGGGGCGTTGACGAGCTTCCACGTCTGCTCCAGCGAGAGGCTCCGGCCGCGCTCTCGCAGGCGCCGCTGCACGGCATCGAGCCGTCCCAGCAGCGGACCGATCGACTCGACCGAGAGCCACCCCTCCGTCGCCCACTGGCGCAGCGCCGCGTTGTGCCAGGCCCTGAGGGCCGCGGGAAGCAGCGCGGGAGAGTCGATCGGGAGATCCTCGAGCCGCGGACGGATCCGAGCCGTGTCGACGATGCGGTAGCCGAAGTGGCCGCCGGGGAGCTCCACGTGCGGCACGAGCGCCGACTCGACGGGCTTCGGGTCGGCCTGGGCCCAGACGATGCCGGTCAAGACGCCTACGTGGCCACGCTCGACGAGTCCGAACCGACCGGCGCGACCCGCGATCTGGGCGATCTCCCACGGATGGAGCTCCCGCCGCTCCTGTCCGTCGAACTTGGTCGTCTCGGCGAAGAGGAGGGTCTCGCACGGAAGGTTGACGCCGTGGCCGAGGACGTCCGTGGCCGCGCACAGGTCGGCGCCGCCGCTCAGAAAGCGGTCGATCTCGACGCGCCTCGACGCCAGCGGCATCGCGCCGTAGAGCACAGCCACACGACCTTCGTACCGCCGGTTCAGCTCGCCGGCGAGAGCAAGTACGGCGCGGCGGCTGAAGGCGACGACGACCGTGCCCGGGCGCAGGCTCTGGAACGCCACTGAGCCGATCCAGTCGAGCGGTGCCTTGCGCTCGAAGAAGCGGATCTCGGCCTGAGGGAACGCGTTCTGTACGAGCGGCAGCGCCTCGACCGCACCGAGGACAAGGATGTGACGGTACTCCCCTGCGAGCAAGAGCCGCGTCCAGGCGGAGCCCCGCTCCTCGTCGTCGGCCCACTGGATTTCGTCCAGCACCAGGACCTCGCCGCGCAGCGGCGCCATCTCGGCCGTGCAGCAGACGATCGGCGCCTCCTCGTTCACGCGTTCCTCCCCGGTGACGAGCCCGACGCGCTCCTCTCCGAGTTGGGCAGCGAGGCGGCGGTAGGCCTCCTGCGCGAGCATCCGGAGCGGCGCCGCGAAGACCCCCCGGCCGGACGTGGCGAGAAACTGGAGCGCCGCGTGCGTCTTGCCCGAGTTCGTGGGCCCGAGATGAGCCACGACCGAATCGGGCTCGAGCCGCCGCGTCGGCAGCGTCACCTCGGGGTCGATCGCGCGGAAGGTCTCCTGCTGCCGCTGCCGGCGCTGCGCACGACTCGGTCGCTTCTGGCGACCCCGGTGCTCGCGTCTCGTCGACATCTGCCTACCGTAGCCGCCACCACCCTCCGACTCGGCGGCCCGGAGGGGACATGCCCGGGGTCAGGTCTTGCAATCCAGCAGCGGCAGTAGCTTGAACTCGATGGCTGATCAAGAACACGCGCCGCTTCCCCCACACGAGGTCGGTTCCCTCTTTCGGCCCTTCCCGCGGAACTGGTGGATAGCGGGCGGCTGGGCGATCGATCTCTTCCTGGATCGGAAGACACGAGAGCACCAGGACATCGAAGTGGCGCTGCTGCGGCGGGATCAGCTCGCCTTGCGGGAGCATCTCGTCGGCTGGGAGCTGTACTACGCAGCCGACCATGAACTCCACGCCTGGCCTGAAGGAGAGCGCTTGGAGTTGCCGATCCACGAGATCTGGGCGCGCAGGCCCGGTGACTCGCAGTGGCGGCTAGAGCTCCTTCTGAACGAGAGCAGAGACGGACACTGGCTCTTCCGTCGCGATGTGCGCATCGAGCGGCCGCTCGAGCTCGTCGGCGTCACCACGGCGGCCGGTCTGCCCGTGCTGGCACCGGAAATCGTGCTCCTCTACAAGGCTCGCCACGCCGATCCCAAGGATGAAGCTGACCTAGCAGCGGTTCTTCCCGCGCTCGGTACCAAGCGGCGACGTTGGCTCCGCGCTGCTCTCGACCTCATCCACCCTGGGCACCGGTGGGTCAGCCTGCTTGGGGACGCCTGAGCCCACTGCGCGAATGCAAGACCTGACCCCAGGCATGGCGCCAATGGACGCCACCTGTCGGACCGGGAGCGGCGCGAGACGCTGCTGCTAGACGTTCAGGAAGCGGCGCAGGGTGAGTCCGGAGCCGATCGCGCCGATCGTCAGGCCGACGCCGATCAGGATCAGCGCATTGAGCGAGAAGGCGATCGCTTGGACGTCCGACGACGACTCGATCCGGCCGAGGATGGCCGGGAGCGCAAGCTCCTTGCCGAGCAGCAGTAACACGATCGCGACGAGCGCGCCGGCCAGCCCACACAGGAGCCCCTCGAGCATGAACGGGCCCCGCACGAACCAGTTCGTCGCGCCGACCAGCTTCATCACCTCGATCTCCCGGCGTCGAGAGAAGATCGAGAGCCGGATCGTGTTCGCGATCAGCAGCGTCGAGGCGACAAGGAGCACGATCACCGCCGCGAGGAAGACGATCTCGATCACACGTGCCACGCGCAGGATCCGGTCGGCGGTTTGCTTGCCGTAGGTGACCTTGTCCACTCCGGCCGGCACAGGGCGCAAGCTGTTCGCGATCGCCTCGACGTCCTCGCCGCGGTTCGGGACGATCTCGTACGAGGCGGGGAGCGGGTTCGAGGGCAGGTCGGCGGTCAGGTCGGGGAACTGCTCGCGCATTCGCTCGAGCGCCTCTCCTTTCGAGATGAACTCGAACGACTTGATGCGGGGATCGGCGTCGAACCGCCGACGTAGCGCGTTGAACTGGGCTTCCCTCGCACCCTCGACGAAGAACACCTTCACGACGAGCTCGCGCTTGACGTGATCCGACCAGGAGACGACCCACGAGCCGAGCGCGATGAAGAGCCCGAGCAGAAACATCCCGATCAGGACGGTCATGGTCGCCGCGATCGTCGTCGAAAGGTTCGCGGTGAGGGAGCGAAACGACTCCGAGAACAGCAGACGAAGCCTCATTCCGACGCGTAGCCTCCGCGCCGCTCGTCGCGCGCGAGCCGGCCGTCCTCCAGAGCGATCACGCGCTTGCGCATCTTGTCGACCATCTCGCGGTCATGAGTGACCATGAGGATCGTGGTGCCCGCGCGGTTGATGCGGTAGAGCAGCTGCATGATCCCGACGGACGTGTCCGGATCGAGGTTCCCCGTCGGCTCGTCGCAGATCAGGAGCGGCGGATGGTTGACGACGGCGCGCGCGATCGAGACGCGCTGCTGCTCGCCGCCCGAGAGCTCGTCCGGCAACGAGCCGATCTTGTCCGAGAGCCCGACGAGCGACAGTACCTCCGGCACCTTCCGGCGGATGTTGGCCTTGCTCTCTCCTTGCACCTTGAGCGCGTACGCGACGTTCTCGGAAGCAGTCCGGTTCGGCAGCAGCTTGAAGTCCTGGAACACGCAGCCGACGTTCCGGCGCAGGAGCGGCACCTGCGAGCGCTTCAGCCTGCTGAGGTCGCGGCCGCCAACGAGGATCCGCCCCGAGGTCGGCTCGAGCTCCTTCAAGAGCAGCCGGATCATCGTTGACTTACCGGAGCCGGACGCGCCGACGACGAAAACGAACTCACCCTTGTCGATCGCGAACGAGACCTCGTTGAGCGCGACGACGTTCGGGTCGTAGACCTTGGTCACGCTCTCGAACACGATCATCGTCCCTGCGGAGGCAGGCTCGAGCACACCGTCCCCGTTCTCGCTCGATTCGAGCGGGAGCGCGCCGTTGACGGGCTGGTTCAACTGGGTCTGAAGATCGGGATCCTGCACCGGACGTGATGAGGAAGCCGGCCGGCCACTGCCTCCAGGGGCCGCCGCTCCGGTTTCTGGAAGTTCCATCAGTCTAGCCGACTCCTTCGCCTAAACGACCTGTCCGGCCGCTTTCGCCAGCAGGTAGGCGTGCACGAAGCCGTCGAGCTTGCCGTCGAGGACGCCCTGGGCGTTCCCGACCTCGAAGTCGGTTCGGTGATCCTTGACGAGTTGATACGGATGGAGCACGTAGCTCCGAATTTGACTCCCGAAGCCGATGTCCTGCGCGGCCCCGCGCTCCTTCGCAAGCTCGGCCTCACGCTCCTCCTCCTGCAACTCGACGAGGCGCGACTTGAGGATGCGCAGCGCCGTCTGCTTGTTGGAGGTCTGGGAGCGCTCGTTCTGGCACTGGACAACGATCCCGGTCGGAAGGTGCGTGATGCGGACGGCCGAGTCGGTCTTGTTCACGTGCTGCCCGCCGGCGCCCGAGGCCCGGTAGGTGTCGATCCGCAGTTCTGCCTCGTCGATCTCCACCTCCGCCTCGTCAGGCAGGAGCGGTGCAACGACGACCTGGGAGAACGCCGTGTGGCGGCGATGGGCGCTGTCGAAGGGCGACTGGCGCACGAGCCGATGGACGCCGCGCTCGGCCTTCAGAACGCCGTAGGCGTTCTCGCCCTTGACCGTGAAGGTCGCGGACTTGAGTCCGGCCTCCTCCCCCGGGCTGGCCTCGACCAGTGCAGCCCCGAAGCCGCGATCTTCGGCCCAGCGGAGGTACATCCGCAGCAGCATCTCCGCCCAGTCCTGCGCGTCGGTGCCGCCCGTGCCGGCGTGAATCGAGACGACCGCGTCGCCCGAGTCGTACTCACCGTTGAAAAGCGCGTCCTCCTGCAACCGTTCGAGCTCCCTCCGCAGCGGTTGCAGCTGCGCCGTGATCTCGTCCTCGAGCGAGGCATCCATGCCGAGGAGCTCGGCAGCGTCGTCGTATTCCGCCTGGAGGCGGTCGTAGCGATCGAGGCGCTTCGTCAGGCGCGAGTGCTCAGTTGAGATTCGCGCCGCGGCGGTCTGGTCATCCCAGAAGCCGGGCTCGCCCATCCTCTGCTCGAGCTCGCCAACGCGGAGCCGCACGGCATCCGGGTCAAAGGTAATCACGAACCCAGGCGAGCTGGACTCTGATCTCCTCCAGTTGCTGCGTCAGCGGAACGGTCGTCTCGGACATCAGCTCCGATGGTAACGAGACTTCGTTCCGTCAGGCGCCGTGGCAGCGCTTGAACTTCTTGCCCGAGCCGCACCAGCAGGGGTCGTTCCGGCCGACGTCGCGCTGCTCGTCGTTCACGACCGTGCCCTGCGTCTGCGCTGCGCGCGCCGGCGGCGGGGCAAGTGCGGTCGCCGTCGCTCCGGCTCCCGCGGCGGCGATGACGTCGGCGCCGGCAGCTGTCTCGTGCGCGTACTGCAGGTTGCCGTTGGGCCCCTCGGGCTCGAACGGCCCGGGCGCACCCAGGGACCCTCCTTCATCACCCTGCACCTCGACCTGCGCGTGGAAGAGCGTCAGCACGACCTCCTCGCGAATCGTCCTGGAGAGCTCCTCGAACATGATGTGGCCCTCGCCGCGGTACTCGACGAGCGGATCCTTCTGCGCCATCGCGCGGAGGTGGATCCCGTCGCGCAGGTAGTCCATCGAGTCGAGGTGCGCACGCCAGCGGGAGTCGACGACCTGAAGGATCACGTAGCGCTCGACCTCGCGCATCAGCTCGGTGCCGAGCTCCTTCTCCTTCTCCTCGTAGGTCTCGAGAGCATCCTCGACGAACTCCTCGACAAGCGCGTCACGATCGAGCTCGACCTCCTCGCGCAGCTCCGCGACGGTGATGTCAGTGCCGTAGAGCGCCTGCATCTGCTGGATGAGCGGTTCGAGATCCCACTCCTCGGCGAACTCGGCCTCGGTCGCATTGGCGACGTTCACCTGGATTACCTCCTCGATCCAGGCACGCACGTCCGCGGACAGATCCTCGCCTTCCAGCACGCGGCGGCGCTGCTCGTAGATCACCATCCGCTGCGTGTTCATCACGTCGTCGTACTTGAGGACGTTCTTGCGTGCGACGAAGTTCTGCTCCTCGACTTTCTTCTGCGCATTCTCGATCTGGCGCGAGAGGATTCCTGCCTCCATCGGCTGGTCGTCCGGGAGCTTGAAGCGCTCCATGATCGAGTGGATGCGATCGCCCGCGAACAGCCGGACGAGATCGTCCTGGGCGGAGAGGTAGAAGCGGGTCTCGCCCGGGTCGCCCTGACGGCCCGAGCGGCCGCGCAGCTGGTTGTCGATCCGCCGCGACTCGTGCCGCTCGGTCGCGAGCACGTACAAGCCGCCCAGACCGACGACACCTTCGCCGAGCTTGATGTCGACGCCGCGGCCGGCCATGTTGGTCGCGATCGTCACCTGACCCGGCTGGCCCGCGTCCTTGATGATCTCCGACTCGCGCTCGTGCTCCTTCGCGTTGAGGACGTTGTGCGGGATCCCGCGTCGCTTCATCAGCTCCGCGAGGAACTCGGACGTCTCGACGGCGATCGTGCCGACAAGCACGGGCTGCCCCTTCTCATGGCGCTCGGCGATGTCGTCGATCACGGCGGCGAACTTCGCTTCCTTGGTCTTGAAGATGAAGTCGTTCTCATCCAGGCGCACGACAGGCACGTTCGTGGGGATCTCGACGACGTGCAGGTCGTAGATCTCGACGAACTCCTTCTCCTCGGTCTTGGCGGTGCCGGTCATCCCGCCGAGCTTCTCGTACAACCGGAAGTAGTTCTGCAACGTGATCGTCGCGAGCGTCTGGTTCTCCTCCTGGATCCGCACGCCCTCCTTCGCCTCGACCGCCTGGTGCAGCCCCTCGCTCCAGCGGCGGCCTTCCATGATCCGCCCCGTGAACTCGTCGACGATCTTCACCTCGCCGTCCTGGATCACGTATTCGATGTCTCGCTGGTAGAGCGATTGCGCCTTCATGGCCTGGATCAGGTGGTTCACGAGCTGCACGTTGCGCGGGTCGTAGAGGTTCTCGATCCCGAGCGCACGCTCGACCTTCTCGATCGCGGTCTGGGCCGGCGAGACCGTCTTGTGCTTCTCATCGTAGAGGTAGTCGGCGCCGGAGAGCTCAGTCTCGTCCTCGCCTTTCTGGCCCTTGCGCGTCGACGGAGCACCCTCCAGCGTCTTCACGATGCGCGCGAAGTCGTAATACGTGGTCGCCGCGGTCTCGGGCTCACCGGAGATGATCAGCGGCGTCCGCGCCTCGTCGATCAGGATCGAGTCGACCTCGTCCACGATCGCGTAGGCGTGACTGCGCTGGACGAGGCCGTCCCGGGAGACGGCCATGTTGTCGCGCAGATAGTCGAAGCCGAACTCGGAGTTCGTGCCGTACGTGATGTCGGCCTCGTAGGCCGTCTTGCGCTGCGTGAACGGCATCATGTTCTGGATGTAGCCGACGGTCATCCCGAGCCGCTCGTACACCGGCTGGTTCCACTCGGCGTCGCGCTTCGCGAGGTAGTCGTTCACCGTCACGAGGTGGACGCCGGTGCCCGGAAGCGCGTTCAGGAAGAGCGCGAGACTGGCGACGAACGTCTTGCCTTCACCGGTCTTCATCTCGGCGATGTCGCCCTCGTGGAGGACGATGCCGCCCATCATCTGGACGTCGAACATGCGCTGCTGCGACTCGCGCCAGCGAGCCTCGCGTGCGGCCGCGTAGGCTTCGAACAGGAGCTCGTCGAGCGACTCGCCGTTTTCGAGTCGCTGCCGGAACTCGACGGTCTTCCCGCGTAGCTCGGCGTCCGAGAGCTTCTGAACGTCGGGCTCGAGAGAGGCGATGTAGTCGGCCTGCTGGGCGAGTCGCTTCATGCGGCGTCCCTCGCCGACGCGAAGAACCTTCTCCAGCCGACCGAAGCTCTGGGTGGGCATCGTCGTAGGGTAGCCGCTGGCGCACTTTCCTCATCGGCCCTTCACCGGGGCCTAACAGCACGCCGATACCGTGTTCCAAGATGTGAAACGGATACTCCTCCTCGCCGCGCTGCTCGTCCTCATCCCCGGCGCCGGGGCAGCGACGGTGCGGTCGGTGACGGCGCCTGCACCCGTGTCCGCGCTGGCAGGGGACGGGACCCGAATCGCGTACGCAACCGGGTTTTCCGCTCGGGACTGCAACCGGGTCTACGTCTGGAACACGACCGCGGGCGGTGTGACCAAGCTGGGGCGCAAGACTCACTGCGAGCAGACGAGCACCGGCAATGCGATCGGCTCCGTCGCCATCGCAGGCAATCGCGTGCTCTGGGTGCACTACGCGGGCGGAAACCTGCGCGAGTGGAGCCTCTGGACGGCGACGACCGCAAGACCTTCGCCTGTACGGCTACGGCGCGTCACTCGTGACGCCGATGCGCCGGCCCCGATCGTGCTCGGCGAAGGAACGTCCTCCAGGCTCGGCGACATCCTTCCATACGCGGTCGACCGGAGTGTCGTCGCTCTGCGCGTGAACGGGGCGCGCGGTTTCTCGTGGACGGCGCCCGGCCGGGTCGTCGCGCTCGCGGCCAACGGCGGTGAGCTTGCGGTGGCGAGCGAAGGTGGGGTCGTGACGGTGCTCGACTCTTCCGGTCGCGTTCTGCGACGGGAGACCTACGGCAGCGAGATCGACGTCGTGCGCATCACGGGGGATTCACTCGCCGTCCAGCGCGGCCGCACGCTCGAGATCCGAGGCGGACGGATCGCGATCTACTCGCTGATCGCCGGGAAGGTGCTCGCCGACGCCGAGGGTGGTCGCGCCGCCCTCGTGGGTGGCGGCCAGGTCAACACGTTCGACTTGGACAGCGGCCGCGCCGGCGTCGCTGCGCCGGGCTCCCTCGCGAGTCTGGAGGGGTCGCGGCTCGCGATCGCTTCGGGCCGAACCGTCAGCGTACGCTAGAGCGGCGTCACCTCGACCTCCCACACCGTCTCGTCGAGGCGGTGCGCGATCAACACGGCATCGTCTCCCGCAAGCTGCTCGAGGGTCGGGATCGAACCAAAGGCATTGGAGCCGTCGACCTCCACCGTCCGTTCGCCATCCCGAACCGTGATCGTGATGCTGTCGCCGTCGACCTCCTCCGGCACGTCCACGACGCGAATCCGGCGAGCCGCGACCGCCCAGAGTCCGTCCTCGCGCCGCACGGCCTCCGCGCGATAGGGAGGCTCGATCGACGCCTCGAGCGCATCAGCCAGCGGCTCCACGTCGAGGTCGTCGGTCTCGGCGAGCAACGTGCCGTCGACGAGCGCAACGAACGCCGCGTCGTCACCGTCGAGCTCCTGCGCCTCAACCGTCGCCACGGCATCCCACACGCGCTGGCGGTGGACGCCGTGAATCCCGACCTCGCCCCAGCGCGGGCTCGGGTCGTGCGGGGGCCTCTCGAACAGCCCGCCCTCCCGTGCCAGCTTCTCGTGCAGCGGCTCGTCCCGCCGCGGCCACAAGGGGCTCATGCCTGTGGTTCGATGTGGCCGTAACCGCCGTCACGGCGGCGGTAGATGACCTCGGTCTTGCCGGTGGCCTCGTTGCGGAAGACGAAGAAGTCGTGCCCGACGAGCTCGAGCTGGAGCGTCGCCTCCTCCGGCGTCATGGCTTGCAGCTCGAACTGCTTCGACTTGACGATCATCCGCTCGAGCTGCTCCGCGGAGAACTGCGGCTCGGCCGAGGGCTGACCGTTCGCACGCCGACCGGTCTCGCGGCGGCTGCGCTTTGCCCGGTAGCGCTGCACCTGCCGTTCCAGCTTGTCGACGAGCTGGTCGATCGAGGCCTCGAACGCCGTCGAGCTCTCGCGCGCCCGAAGTGTCGGCCCCTTCGTCCAAATGGTCGCCTCCGCGATGTGATCGTCGGCGATCGACGGATTGTGCTCCAGCGCGAGCTCCAGCTCAACCTGGGTCGGATCGGCAAGCTGGCGCTCGAGCTTCCCGAGCTTCTCCTCGGCGTACCTCCGGATCGAATCGCTGACCTCGACGTTTCGGCCCTTGACCTGAAGTCGCATCTCTCCCTTTCGCCGGTGGGAGTCTCAGGTTAACGGACGCCGCAGCATCATCTGACCGCTCGCGCCAGCGTCACGACTTCGACACGGCGTGCACCTCCCTTCCTGAGGGCGGCTGCGGCCGCCGCCGCGGTGGCTCCGCTCGTGTAGACGTCGTCGACGAGGCAGACGCTTGCCGGCGACGCTCGCGCAGGCGCGAACGCACCCGCCACGTTTCGTCTGCGCTCCTTCAGCCCGAGGCCGCGCTGGCGACGCTCGACCCGCCGCGACCGCCGCACGAGCGACTCCACCGGCAGCTCCCAGAGCCGGCCGAGCCGCAGTGCGAGTGCCTCCGCCGGTCGATAGCCCCGGGAGAGAGTTCGTTCACCGTCGCTCGGAACGAATGCGATCGCCGCCACATCCGGCCGCGCCAGCACGTCCACCATCAGAGCCGCTGCCTCACGCGCGAGCCGCCGCTGCCCGCGCTCCTTCCAGGCCGTGACGATTCGGCGCGCACGCTCGTCGTAGAGAATCGCGGCGCGGGCGCTTGCGAACGCGATCCGCCGACCGGCACACTCGGCGCAGCGCTGCACCGGCCACGCGCCTGGCGAGCCACAGCGGGCGCAAAGCGGCGGTGAGAGCCGGATCAGCGCATCACAGCACTGATCGCAGAGCGCCGCTCCGGGCAGGCGGCAGCCGGCGCAGCGCTGGGGAAGGACGAGTTGGAGCACGCCTTCACGCTACGGCCCAACCGGCAACGACATCCAAACGGCTCTGTGTCAGTTGTGTGAAAATCTTGCGTCGGCTTCGCGCAGCGTCTCCTCGGAACCGATGTCGTACCACTCCCCTGGCACCCGCCACGTGAAGACGTTGACGCGGGGATAGAGCCATTGCACGAGGCGGCCCGGCTGATCCGCGTTGTTGCCCTCATCGACGTACTGCCGGATCAGCGGCAGCACCTGGCGCGGGTAGAAGTAGAGGGCGATGGCCGTCAGCGTGCTCATCGGGTTCTGTGGCTTCTCCTCGAAGTAGGTGATCTGCCCCTGCTCGTCGGTCTCGATCGCGTTGTACTTCGACATCTGGGTCAGGTCGCCGACGTCGTACAGGGCGACGACCGGCGCACTACTCTCGCGGCAGAACGCGCCGAACTCGCCGAGGTCTTCGGAGAAGAGGTTGTCGCCTGCGACGACAACGAGATCGTCGTCGATCTGAGCCTGCTCGAGCACGAAGGCGATGTCGCCGATCGCGCCGAGCTTGTCCTCGTCGCTCGTCGTCCCGTCGTCGATCACGGTGACTTCCGGCCGCTCCGCCGCCCACTCACGGAAGTGCGGCGCGAACTTCGAGTTCGTGACGACGTAAATCCCGTCCGGCTCGACGCTTGCCAGCGATCCGAGAACGCGATCGAGCATCGGCCGCCCGCCGACCGGCAGCAGCGCTTTCGGCTGGTTCAGCGTTAGCGGGTAGAGGCGCGTCGCGTAACCGGCGGCGATGACGAGCAGCTTCATCCGGCCCGCACCGTCCTCGGCAGCGACTCCAGAAACGGCGCCCGGTGCACACCCTCCTCGGTGACGATCGCCGTGATCAGCGCCGCCGGCGTCACGTCGAAGGCCGGGTTCCGCGCCCGGAAACGGCTCGTCAGCTCGGCGCCCGAGCGCTCCTCGATCGGGATGTCCGCACCCGAGGCCGTGTCCGCATCGAGCGTCGACGTGGGCGCAACGACGTACAGCGGAATGCCGTGGTGCGCAGCTGCGACCGCAAGCCCGTACGTCCCGATCTTGTTCGCGGCGTCTCCGTTCGCGGCGATGCGGTCGGCGCCGGTGACAACGCAGTCGACCTCGCCGCGGCTCATCAGATGCGCCGCCGCCGCGTCGGCGATCACCGTGTGCGGGATCCCGGCCGCCTCGAGCTCCCAAGCGGTCAGCCGCGCTCCCTGCAGCAGCGGCCGTGTCTCGTCGACCCAAACGTGCGCGAGCAACCCTTCCTCCCACGCCGTCCTGAGCGCCCCGACGGCCGAGCCGTAGCCACCCGTGGCCAGACCGCCGGCGTTGCAGTGCGTCAGTGCGCGGACGCCGGGACCGAAGAGCGCCGCGGCGTACGAGGCCATCCGGTGGCAACGCGCGACCTCCTCCTCGTGCAGTGCGAGCGCCCGCTCCGGAGAGGGATCGTCGCGCATCTGCTCGAGCGCCCAGACGAGATTGACGGCGGTGGGCCGGGCCGACGCGAGCAGGTCGTACGCCTCTTCGAGATCCTCCCCGCGCTTTGCGGCGAGCGCGTAGCCGTACGCGGCGGCGATCCCGATCGCCGGGGCGCCGCGCACTGCGAGGGCCCGGATCGCCTCGGCGACCTCCGCAGCGGACTCGCAGCGGAGCTCGACCTCTTCGTCCGGAAGCCGACGCTGGTCGAGCACGACCAGGGCGCCGGCTTCCAGGCGAAGGATCCGCTCGGGGCTTAGGTTCCCTCGTCCCACGAGGCCAGGTACTTGGCCTGCTCCTCGGTGAGCTGGTCGATCTCGATCCCCATCGTCGCGAGCTTGAGCCGGGCGATCTCGTCGTCGATCTCCTTCGGCACGACGTAGACCTTCTTCTCGAGCGACGCTGCGTTCTGCACGATGTACTCGGCAGACAAGGCCTGGTTCGCAAACGACATGTCCATCACGATCGCCGGATGCCCTTCGGCGGCGGCGAGGTTGATCAGGCGGCCGTCGGCGAGAAGGTAAAGCCGCCGACCGTCGGCCAGCGTGAACTCCTCGACGAACTCACGCGCCTCGCGCGTCTCGCTCGCCAGCGAGCGCAGGGCGGAGATCTCGATCTCGACGTTGAAGTGCCCCGTGTTGCAGAGGATCGCGCCGTCCTTCATCCGCTCAATGTGAGTTCCGGAAATCACCGACTTGTCCCCGGTCGCGGTGCAGAAGATGTCGCCGATCTCGGCCGCCTTCTCCATCGAGAGCACCTCGAACCCGTCCATCGCCGCCTCAAGGGCGTGCATCGGGTCGACCTCGGTCACGATCACGTGGGAGCCGAGCCCCTTCGCCCGCATCGCGACGCCGCGCCCGACCCAGCCGTAGCCGGCGACGACGAAGCGCTTGCCGGCGAGCAGGACATTCGTGGCCCGGATGATCCCGTCGATCGTCGACTGGCCGGTGCCGTAGCGGTTGTCGAAGAGGTGCTTCGTGCGGGCATCGTTGACTGCCACGACGGGAAAGCCGAGCTTGCCGTCTCGCTCCAGGGCCTTCAGCCGGATCACACCCGTGGTCGTCTCCTCGGTGCCGGCGATCACGTCGCCGAGCTGCTCGCGGCGCGCGCTGTGGAGGACACCGATCACGTCGGCGCCGTCGTCCATAGTGATGTGCGGCTTGTGGTCGACGGCCGCCTCGATGTGCGAGTAGTAGGTGTCGTTGTCCTCGCCCTTGATCGCGAAGACCGAGATGCCGTACTCCTCCACGAGGGCCGCTGCCGCGTCGTCCTGGGTAGAGAGCGGATTGGAGGCGCACAGGACGACGTCTGCTCCGCCCGCCTTCAGCGTGCGCATCAGGTTCGCCGTCTCCGTCGTCACATGGAGGCAGGCGGCGATGCGGTAGCCCGTGAGCGGCTGCTCCGCCTCGAAGCGCTCGCGGATCGCGGCCAGCACCGGCATCTGCCGGTCCGCCCATTCGATCCGGCGCTTGCCTTCCGAGGCCAGGGCCAGATCCTTCACGTCGTACCGCTGCGTCGTAGCCATCAAGTCCTTCCGTTGCCCCGAGGTCGGGGGAGTGTAGTTGTCAGGCGGCGAGAAGCCGCTCGTGCTTGCGCTGCTCCCACTCGAACCAGTCGCCTGCCGGGCCGCGCGCCGCCAGCCACGAGTCGACGGCAGAGCGAAGCTCTGGCTCCCGTCGCAGCCGGGCGGCAAAGGCCATCTCGTCGAGCTCGACGGCAAACCGCTCCCGGAGGGCGCGTAGGGAGCGCAGCTGATTCAGATCGCGGATGCCGTAGGAGCGATATCCCCCCGGTGTCCGCGCGGGCACGACGAGCCGGACCGCCTCGAGGTAGCGAAGCATCCTCGGCGACCAGCCGGTCTGGGCGGCCGCCTGACCGACGCTGAAACGCTGCATGCCAGCAACCTTACCATAACCATGGCAAGGTTGGTCAGGCCGCTGAGGTTCCCTCCCGTCCGTAGAGATCCTCGAGCCGCACGACGTCGTCCAGGTGGGGGGTCGAGACCTCCAGGATCGTCGTGTCCTCGAGCGCCGTCACCCGATGCACCGTGCCGGGACGGTAGTGAAACGCTGCCCCCGCGCCCACCACCTCCTCCTGTAGCACCTTCTCGCCCGTCTCCCCGAGCTCGAGCTTCGCCCGTCCCGACTGGACGAGCCACGACTCCTCCTTCTCCTCGTGGAACTGGAGACTGAGCGCGCTGCCGGCCCTCACGAACAGGACCTTGCCGCAGTACCGGTCGGAGAGCGCCCAGATCAGCTCATGACCCCAGGGCTTCTCGACGCGGCGCACGGGGAACGCCCACCGGTCGAGGGAGCCCAGATTCGGTGAGCCCAACTTGGATGAGTCGATGCCCAAGCTGCGAGCATATTCCTAGGCTCCGCTCGGTTGCCACTCCGGCTGCGCAGCCAGGTACTCCTCCGCCCGCCGCAGGTCCTTTGGGGTGTTGACCGTGAGCCACACGCCGGTGTGGCGGAACGCGTAGAGCTTTCCCTCCTCCGCGAGTGCCGGGAAGGTGCTCTGCTCGTGATCGCCCTGCTGGGGCAGACGCGCCAGCGCCTCCTCGCCGAGTACGTAGACGCCCGCGTTCACCCAATGCTCGAGCTTCGGGGCCTCGCGGAACCCGCGGATCGCATCGTCGGCGTCCAGGTCCACGACCCCGAATGGGGAGTTGACCTGGGCAACCACGACCGTCGCGGCGGCGGGCTGCGCGCGGTGGCGCCGGAGCAACGCGCTGTAGTCGAGATCGAGCAGCTCGTCACCATTCATCGCCAGGACGTCCCCGTTGCTCTTACGGCGAGTCGCGGCGAAGCGCAAGCCCCCTCCCCGCCCGAGCGGCTCGGGCTCGCCAGCGGCGACGATCTCGATGCCGAAACCGGACAACTCGCGAACGAACCGCTCTTCCTGTCCGAGCCCGCAGGCCACGATGGCACGAGTTACGCCGGCCCGCGCAAGGCGCTGGATCGTGTAGCGAAGAAGCGGTCGTCCCGCGACGGGAACGAGCGGCTTCGGATTGCCTCGCGCCGCCTCGCCGAGGCGCTCGGCCTTGCCGCCGGCGAGGATCAGCGCCTCCACTAGTGCGCGGCGCGGCCGATGCCGTCGTAGACGAACCCGGCCGCGCGCATCGAATCGGGATCGAGCATGTTCCGGCCATCGACGAGCAGCGGATTGCGCATCCGCGAGGCCGCCGCCGCCCAGTCGAGCTGCGCCAGCTGCCCCCACTCCGTCACGAGCACGGCCGCGTCCGCCCCGTCGAGCGCCTCGAGCGGATCGGAGCAGATCGTGGCCTGCGGGAGCGCCTCGGCTCCGTCCGCGACCGGATCCCACGCCCGTACGTTTGCGCCCTCTGCGATGAGCCGTCCGGCAAGGACGAGGCTCGGTGCCTCACGCATGTCGTCGGTGTTGGGCTTGAAGGCGAGCCCGAGCAGCGCGACCGTCTTACCTCGTAGTCCGCCCAGATGGTGCTGCAGCTTCCCGATCACGCGCCGCTTCTGCAGCTCGTTCACCTCGATCACGGAGTTCAGGAGCTGGAAGTGGTAGCCGGAGTTCGCCGCCAGCTGCTTCAGCGCAAGCGAGTCCTTCGGGAAGCAGGAACCGCCGTAGCCGATGCCCGCGCGGAGGAAGCTCGGGCCGATGCGGCGGTCGAGTCCGACGCCCTCCGCCACGCGCACGACGTCGGCTCCCGTCACCTCGCACACGTTCGCGATCTCGTTGATGAAGCTGATCCGGGTCATCAAAGCGGCGTTCGCGGCGAGCTTGATCATCTCTGCAGAGGCGACGTCACACCGGATGACCGGCGCGTCGATGCCGGCGTGGAGCTCGGCGACCGCATCCGCGTCGACGGGGTCGAACGCGCCGATCACGATCCGATCGGGCTGCTGGAAGTCGTGGATCGCCGTTCCTTCGGCCGTGAACTCGGGGTTGGAGACATAGCCGATCTGCGTGAGGCCGCGCTCGTCCAGCCGGTGGCGCACCTTCTGCCCCGTCCCGACGGGAACCGTGCTCTTCATCACGACCACGGCTCGCTCGGCAAGCCCCGCGAGCTCGTCGACGACGGTCCAGACGGCCGAGAGGTCGGCGTCGCCCGAGTAGGTAGGAGGCGTCCCTACGGCCACGTACAGGAATTCGGTCCCTTCGACAGCCTCGGCGACGTCGAGCGTGTAGGTCAATCGGTCCGCCTGCCGTGCCAGCAGCTCCTCGAGACCGGGCTCGTAGATCGGCACCTCGCCCCGCTGCAGAGCCTCGATTCGCTCGGGCACGACATCGCGGATCGTGACTTCGTGCCCCAGGTCGGCAAAGCAGGCGCCCGTGACGAGACCGACGTAGCCGGCGCCGAAGACAGCGACCTTGCTCACGCCGACGAGCCTACTTACCTGACCGCGCTGAGCGGCTTGAGACCCTTGGCGATCGCGAGCATCGTCTCGTTCGAGAGCGAGTTCTTCAGGGTGTTGACGACCCAGTAGCTCGCGCCACCATGACGGAGCACGACCATGTGCAGCTTGGCGCCGGTGTAGTGCAGCTCGTACGCACGCCCCCCGATGCGCCGCGCGTGGTTTCGCTCGGAGAGCACGGGCGCGTCCTGCCAGTCGGTCATCTGGATGCCCCAGTACTCGTTGGCCCACGTTCCGGAGCGGTAGGTGAGGCGGAGCGTCTTGTGCTCGTTGTCCGGCTCGTCCAGCCAGTACATGCGCACGGGTCGCTCCCTGTCGATCCAGGAGTTGCGCTCGATCACTGTGGGCACCATCAGTCGGAAATCGAACTTCGACGCGCGCTCGCGCAGGAACGGGAGGGCGGCGTCGGCCCCGGGCTGGACGTTCGGCGGCTGCTTCTTCGGCGTCTTGTCGACCGGCGCCTCCGCAAGCGTCCCGTGGAAGGTCTGGCCGACGACCACGATCAGCATCGCGCCGCTGCCGAGCGGCGCGATCTTCGGCGCGATCGGGAGCACCTCATCGGTGCCGAAGAGCGCGGCTACCTTCTTGGCGGCGGCTTCGGACCCCGGCTGGGCGGGATCGTAGGCGATCTCGGTCTCGAAGTAGTCGAAGCTCGGCGCGTCGGCCGAGCGGCCGTCGGGCGGCTCGAGCATGGCGTAGCCGCGCTGGCCGAGCAGGTAGCTCGTGGTCGCAGCGGCCCCGTCGACGCCGTTGCCGTTCAGGACCGTGATCGTCGTCTCCCGGGGCAGCGGCGCCTTCGCAACCGCCCGCTTCGGCTTCTCGTTCAGGGCGACGGCCGTCGCCTTGTCCGGCGACTCCACGTCCGGGTGCGTGAACTCCTGGACGGCGCTGCGGATGTTCTCGATCGGCGTGGTCAACTCGGCGAAGCCCTCGAGACCGTCGATCGATGACTGAAACACGTGCCCGGGCGGCAGTCCGTACGCGAAGAGCGCGTAGGAGCGGAGCAGGTCGATGTCGACCTTCTTGCCGCCGCCGCGCCCCACCTCGACGTTCTTCGTGATCGCGGACACGAGCCGGGGCACCGTCAGGGCCAGGCTTGTGCCAGAGAGCTGATCCTTCACCTGCGCCTTCAAGGCCCGCACGAAGAGCTGCTGCCGAGCGAGGCGGTAGAGGTCCGAGTCGGTGTGGCGGTAACGGACGAAGTCGAGCGCCTGGTAGCCCGTCAGCCTCTGGTAACCCGGCTGGAGGTTGATCGTCGCGTAGCCGCCGGGCCCGCCGCGGTCGTTGAAGTAGCGGCGGTCGACGTCCATCCAGATGCCGCCGAGACTGTCGACGACATGCCGGAAGCCGCGGAAGTTCACCGTGACGAGGTAATGGATCGAGAGCCCGGTCAGGCCGCGTACCGTCTGCAGCGTTCCGGCCGTACCGCACTCCGAATAGGCCTCGTTGATCTTGCCGCGGTAGGTCGGCTTCCCGGGGCAGGTCACGTCGACGATCAGGTCGCGTGGAAACGAGAGCATCGAGATCGAGTCTGTCGTCGGGTCCGCGCGGACGAGCATGACGGTGTCGGATCGAGACTGGGCGCCTGCGTCCTCGCCCTTGCGTTTGTCGTAACCGACCACGAGGGCCGTCGCCGCCTGGTCGGCGAGCGGGATGTCGAGCTGCTTCTGGGCGATCACCACGTCGGGCGTCGTCGCGACGAGGTCGGAGACGCGCTGCTCGAGGAAGAGGTAGTAGCCCCCGCTGACGGCCCCTGCCGCCATCAGCAGGGCGACAGCTATCCAGCCGACGAGCGCGCCGGCAAGGGCCCAACGCCCTCGTCGCATCGGTTCGGGCTGGCGGTAGATCGTGATCGGCGAGAGCGCACCCGGTGGCAGAACCGGTCGGCCGTTGCCGTTGAAGGCCGCTCCGCGACCAATGCCTCTCTTCAGCGTCGTCCGCATACGTCGAAGCGGACGCCCCAAGCGCCCGCGAAGGGCCAGGATAGCCGACGGATGTGACGGCTACGCCGACGCAGCCCGAACGGAGGCGAGCGCCTCGGCGAAAAAGGCGTTCTCCTCGGCCGTCCCGACCGTGATCCGCAGACCTCCCGGCGCTCCGAACGCGGCCAGCGGCCGGACGATCGCACCCTGACGCAGGAGCGCTTGGTAGAGGTCGCCGGCGTCATCGCCGACTTCCACGAAGAGGAAGTTGGCGACCGCGGGCCCCGCCGGCTCGAGCTCGGCGTCGCGGAGCGTCCGCTCGAGCGACTGTCGACCTTCCGTCGTCAGCCGCCGGCGTCGCTCGAGCTCGGCCGTTGCGTCCAGGCTCGCGAGGGCGGCGACCTGTGCCTGTGTGCTGACGTCAAACGCGCGTCTCACCTTCAGGATCGCCTCGATCGCGTCGCGTGGACCGACCCCGTAGCCGACACGCAGCCCGGCGAGCCCATAGATCTTCGAGAACGTGCGCAGGACGAGCACCCGGCGTCCCCGCTTGAGGTACTCCTCGACGCCGTCCGGATACTCCGGATGGTCGAGGTACTCGAAATATGCCTGGTCGAGCACCGTCAGCACGTGCTCCGGTACTCGTTCGAAGTACTCGTCGAGCTCGTCGCGCGAGGACATCGTCCCGGTCGGGTTGTTCGGCGTGGCGATGAAGACGAGCCTCGTGCGGGGGCCGATCGCCTCGACCATCGCCTCGAGGTCCAGGTGGTGGTCGCGGAGCGGGACCCGCTGCGGCACCGCGCCGAGCTTGAGCGGGTCGAGGACGTAGCTGATGAAGGAGGGCCAGCCGGTGACCACCTCGTCATCCGGGTCGAGCGACGCGACGCAGAGGTGTCCGATTACCGCATCGGCCCCCGCGGCCGTGACGATCTGCTCCGGTCCGACCCCGTGTCGCTCGGCGAGGGCGTTCCGCAGATGGTACGCGCCTCCGTCCGGGTACCGGTTCAGTGACCCTGCGCTCCGCTGGAGGGCTTCCAGAGCCTCCGGGAAAGGGCCCCACGGCCCTTCGTTCGAGGCGAGCTTGACAACGCGGTCGAGGCCGAGTTCCCGCTGCACCTCGTCCTCAGGCTTGCCCGGCTCGTACGGAATCAGCCCGTCCAGCGCGGAGCGGAAGCGACCCACGCTCAGGCTAGGGGTCGCCGGGGGTCTGCTCGTCGTCGGCGCCCTTGCGCCGCCAGAACCAGACCACTCCGCCGAGCGCAGCCACCACTGACACGAGGGCGCCCTTGTTGGGTCGCTTCGTCCCCTCGACCGTGCCCGGGATCGCGTCCTTCGCCTTCTTCTTCATGACTCGCTTGGCGGTCAGCCATGTGACCCAGCCGAGCACGGCGTTGCGCCTGTTGACGATGCCCATGGGCAGGAGGCTAACGCAAAAGGGCCCGGCTCCGCGACGAACGGTCTACGCCTGTGCTTTCGCTCGCTTCTTGTTCGGCAAATGGATCGCGCGGCCCAGAGCCACCAGGCCCGCCTCCTTGATCGCCTCCGAGAGCGTCGGGTGGGCGGCCATCCCGTCGGCGACCGTCTCGACCGTGGCTTCGGCATCGATCGCGACCGTGCCGGCCTCGATCAGATCCGTCACGTGCGGGCCGACCATCACGATCCCCAGCAACTCGCCGTACCGCGTCTCGTGGATCGACTTCACCCAACCCACCGTCTCGTTCTGCATCACCGCCCGGGCGTTTGCGACCCACGGAAACATGCCGACCGCGACATTGTCGCCGTGCCGCTCGCGCGCCTCGGCCTCGGTGAGGCCGACACCGGCGATCTCCGGGTCGGTGTAGATCGGTCGCGGGACCGCCGGGTCGCCGATGACGGCGTCGTGGCCGCAGGCGTTCTCGGCCGCAACTTCGCCCTCGCGGAAGGCCGTGTGGGCGAGCTGCCAGTAGCCGGCGCAATCGCCCACGGCGTAGATGTGCGGCACCGTCGTCCGGCGTCGCTCGTCGGCCGCGATGCCCTTGCGCCGGTCGAGCTCGACGCCGATCTGCTCGAGCCCGAGCCCGTCGACCACGGGGCCCCGCCCGACGGAGACGAGCATCAGATCGGCCTGCACCGTCTCTCCTTCCCCGAAGTGAACGGTCAGCTCCGAGCCGCTGTCCTCCACCCGCGTGCACTGCTTCCCGAGCTGGAGCGTGATCCCGCGCTTGCCGAAGGCCTTCGCGAGCTCCTTCGCAGCGTCGGCGTCCTCCTGAGGGATCAGGGTCTCGAGCATCTCCACGATCGTCACCTCGGAGCCGAAGCGCTGGAAGATCGAGGCGAACTCGCAGCCGATGATGCCCCCGCCGAGGATCACCAGCCTGCGTGGGACCTCGGTGGCCGCGAGCAACCCGGTGGAGTCGATGCAGCGGGGCGACTCGAGCCCGTCGATCGGCGGGCGCAACGGGAAGGATCCCGTCGCGACGATCGCGGAGCCGAAGGTGACGTCCTCACCGCCCTCCACGGAGATCGTGTTGGCATCCCGGAAGACGCCCTTTCCCTGGACCCACTCGACGCCGTTCGCCTTGAAGAGGCCGGCAACGCCCTGGGTCATCTGCTTGACGACGCTGTTCTTCCATTCCGCCGCCCTGCCGAAGTCGAGCTCCGGAGCACCCACGTTGACACCGAGCTTCGCGAACGTGTCCTCCGCCTGATGAATCGCGTGCGCTGTCTGCACCCACGCCTTCGTCGGGATGCAGCCCACGCGCAGGCACGTGCCGCCGAGCTCCGGCTCCTGCTCGATGCAGACGGTCTTCGCACCGAGCTGGGCAGCGCGGATCGCTGCGGTGTACCCGCCGGGCCCTCCGCCCAGGACGGCGACGTCACATTCCATCCGGCGTCAACTCCTCAGTCCCCTCATGTCCTTGGTCCGCAGTCGGCGTCGATGCTACCCGGGCGCGCATCGTCCAGGCTTCCGGCCCCTCCTCGACGACCTGGAAGCCGTAGCGTTCGTAGAGCTTGCGCGCCGGGTTCCCGGGCTCGACGTTCAGGCTGAGGGCCTCGAAGCCCGCCTCGCGCGCGCGCTCCAACAACGCTTGCAGCAGCTCCTCGCCGACGCCAAAGCCGCGCTTCGAAGGAACGACAGCGATCGCGAGCTCCGGTGTCCGCTCGTCGACGAAGCCGTAGCCCGGCTCGGCAGCCGTGAAGAGGCGGTACCACGCTGCGCCGATGGGGAAGCCGTTCTCGAGCGCGATCACCGCGGTGTCGCCCGGTCTGCCCCAGCCACGCACGTAGCGGGAGACGAGCGACCCCGGCACGCGCTCACGCCAGTAGTAGGCGTGGTGGAGCATGTCCCGCAGAAAGCGAACGTCCTGGGCTCCTCCCCGCCTGATCACCATCAGCGGAGCGACTGCGCGAGCTGGATGCGGTTGCCGTCCGGATCGAACACGTCTACGAGTCGGACTTCCCCCGCGAGCTCGAAGACGACACCAACCTCGACCCCGGCCTCGCGCAGTCGCTCGGCCTCGGCCTTGACGTCCTCCACATCGACGTGCGCGACGCCACCGCCGTCGTCGGGCTCACCCTCGGCCAGGGCGATCTCCATCTCTCCGCGCGTGAGCTTCGCCCACCGGTCGCGGGGGTGCACGAACGTCTCCTCGAAGCCGAGGGCGTCCCGGAAGAAGGCGCGGCCGGCGTCGAAATCCCGCACCCGGTACCAGACCGCGGCCGGCGTGGATGCTCCGCTCAGAGCGCCAGCGCGGGCTCCTCGAGCAACTCCTTGACGGTGCGGAGGAACTCCGCACCCTCGGAGCCGTCGATCGCCCGGTGGTCACAGGTCAGTGTCAGTGTCAGCGTCGGTCGCACCTCGACGTGGCCCTCCCGAACAACAGGCTTCTGCTCCGTCGCACCGACGGCGAGGATGGCCGCCTGGGGTGGGTTCAGCACCGCGATGAACTGCTCGATGCCGTACATGCCGAGGTTCGAGATCGTGAACGTCCCGTCATCCAGGTCGGCGCGCTGCAGCTTGCCGTCGCGGGCGCGCAAGACCAGGTCGGCGCGCGCGGCCGCGATCTCCCGGATCGTGCGGCGCTCCGCATCGCGGATGACCGGGACGACGAGCCCGTTCGGTGCGGCGACGGCAATTCCGACGTGCGCGTACGGGAAGCGCAGGATCGACTCGCCGGTGAAGTGCGCGTTGACGGCGCCGTGGCGTACGAGCGCGGCTGCGCAGACCTTCGTCAACAGGTCCGAGACCGTCGGCTTCGCCTCGCCCTCGGCGAGCCGGGCCACCAGCCGCTCGCGCAACTCGAGCGCTCGTGTCATGTCGGCGGAGACGGTGAGCTGGAAGACCGGTGCCTGCCACGCCTCGGTGAGGCGGCGGGCAATCGTCTTGCGGGTGGAGGTGAGCTGAACCTCCTCGACGCCGCCCGTGGCGGTTGCGGGCGCGGGCGCGGCAACCGTGGGAGCCGCCGCCGGTGCCACGGTGGCCCGCTCCACATCCTCCGCGACGATCCGTCCCTCGGGCCCCGTGCCGCTCACCTGCGCGATGTCGATCCCCTTCTCGCGCGCCAGGCGGCGAGCGAGCGGTGAGGCCTTGACGCGCCCGTCCGCGGGCTCGACCTTGTTGCTGTCAGCAACTTGCTCGGTCGCGGCGGCGGCTGTGCGGGCTGCGGCCTCCTGACCGCGCTCGCGCTCTGAGTCCATCGCCGGTGCGGGCGAGCCCTCCTCCTGCGAGTCCTCGGCCGCCTCCGTTGCGTCGTCGGTCTCCTCGGCCGCCTCCGTTGCGTCGTCGGTCTCCTCGGCCGCCTCCGTTGCGTCGTCGGTCTCCTCGGCCGCCACCGACGGAGTTGCGCCGTTGCCGCTCGCAGAGATCTCCTCCCCTTCCTTGCCGATGAAGGCGATCGTCTTCCCCACCTCCACCTCGCCCGAGTCGACGAGGATCTTCAACAGCACGCCGTCGGCCTCTGCCTCGACCTCCTGGGTCACCTTGTCGGTGTCGAGCTCGTAGAGCGGCTCGCGCTTCTTGACCGGCTCGCCCTCGCCCTTCAACCACTTGACGATCGTGCCGGACTCCATCCCCTGGCCCAGCCGCGGCAGCTTGACCTCGGTCGCCATCTCTAGGCTCGAGCCATCGTCCGCTTGACGGCTTCCAGCACGTCAGCGGCGTGCGGGACGGCCCACTGCTCCATTGCCGGCGCGAAGGCGAGCGGGGCGAACTTTGCGCCGACGCGCTCGATCGGGGCGTCGAGGTAGTCGAAGGCTCCGGCCTGCACGACCGCGGCAAGCTCGGCGCCGAAGCCGCCTCGGGTTACCGCCTCGTGCGCGGTGACGCAGCGGGTCGTCTTGCGGACCGAGTCGAGAATCGTCTGCTCGTCGAGAGGAAGGAGCGTCCGCGGGTCGATCACCTCGACCGAGATCCCCTCCTCCTTTGCCTGCTCCGCAGCCTGCAAGGCCTCGGGAACCATACGTCCGATCGCGATCACCGTCACGTCGCTCCCCTCGCGCATCACGCGTGCCTGGCCGAATGGAATCGGCTGGAGCTCGTCCGGCACCTCGCCCTTCAGCGGGTAGAGCAGCCGATGTTCGAAGAAGATGACCGGGTTGTCGTCGTAGATCGAGCTCCAGAGCAGGCCTCGAACGTCCTCGGGCGTCGAGGGGTAGGCGACCTTCAGTCCGGGCACGTGCACGAACCAGGCCTCGAGCTGCTGTGCGTGCTGCGCGCCCGGGCTCCACCCTGCCCCGCCTTGCGTGCGTATCGTCAGCGGCACCTTCAGCTGCCCACCGGACATCGTGCGGTGCTTCGCCGCCTGGTTCACGAGCTGCTCCATCGAGAGCGTCAGGAAGTCCTGGTACATGATCTCGACGACCGGGCGCATGCCCTGCATCGCCGCCCCGATCCCGGTGCCGACGATCGCGATCTCGGAGATCGGGGTGTTACGGACGCGCTCCGGTCCGAACTCGTCGAGCATGCCCTGGGTGACGCCCATCGAGCCGCCCATCTCGGCGATGTCCTCACCCATGATGAAGACGTCCTCGTCCGCGCGCATCGCGCGCGAGAGGGCGTCGCGCACCGCCTCGCGGTAGGTCAGCTCAGCCACCCTGACGCCCCTGGCCAGGAACCTCAGGCATAGACGTATTTCAATGCGTCTTCGGGCTTCGGGTCTGTGCCCGCCTTGGCGAACTCGACCGACTCGTCGACGATCGTCGTCACCTCGGTGTCGAGCTGCTCGAAGTCCTCCTCCGAGAGCTCGAGGCGCGCGCGCAGGAGCTCGATCGGATCCTTCGTCTCGCGCAGCTCCTCGATCTCCGACTTCTCGCGGTAGACCTGGGGATCGCCGATGTAGTGGCCGACGAGCCGGTAGGTTCGGACGTTCAGGAAGACGGGTCCCTCGCCCCCGACCGCGTGCTCGCGCGCCTCTCGCGTCGCTTCGTAGACGGCCTCGACGTTCTGCCCGTCCACGTCGATCGAGCGCATGCCGAAGGCGACCGCGCGCCGCGAGAAGTCCTCGATCGGTGCGTGCTGCCTGAGGGGGGTCGACTCGGCCCAGCCGTTCATCTCGAGCACGAACAGCGCCGGCACCTTCCAGAGCTGGGCCAGGTTGAGCGACTCGTGGAACGTCCCCGTGTTGGTCGCGCCGTCACCGAAGAAGGCGACCGCCACACGCTCCTGCTTGCGGAACCTGTAGGCGAGCGCGGTGCCCGTCACCTGCGGTAGCCCGCCACCGACCACGGCATTTGCCCCCAACATCCCGTGCTCGAGGTCGTAGAGGTGCATCGAGCCGCCGTAGCCGTGCGAGCACCCCTCGAGCTTCCCGTACAGCTCGGCCATGATGGCGTTCGGGTGCGTGCCCTTTGCGAGCGCATGACCGTGCGCGCGATGGGTCGACATGATCGTGTCGTCGCGCTCGAGCGCGGCACAGACGCCGGTCGCGACGGCCTCCTGGCCGATCGCGACGTGCAGGAAGCCCGGGAGCTCGCCCGCCCGGAAGCGCTCCTCGACCTTCTCCTCGAAGCGCCGGATCAGCAACATCTCGCGAAAGAGGTCGCGAAGCTCGTCCTCCGACAGTCCCCCCTCGGCGCGCGGCTTCCTCTCGACCTTGGCCATGTCGGGTTCATTTAAGCTGACGGCCCGTGAGGCCGGTTGCACAATGGCGCAGGATCGAGGCGGAGCTTCCGGACGGCTGGACGGATGCCCGGCTCGCTCTGGAGGTGCCCGACGCGAAACAGCGGATGCGGGCGGCGGCGCTGCTCGGTCCAGCGAGCCCGGGCCAGACCGGAGCCGAGCTTCGCTTCTCGGTCTACCGAAGTGGAGCCGGAGCGAGCCCGGAAGCACTCCGGCGCCTGCTGCGGCCGCTCGACAAAGCCGGGATTCGTGCCACGCTCCGGTTGGTTTCCGCAACCGAGGCGGAGCGCGCTCCAGCGCCCGAGCAGCCTCGGCTGGCGGCGGGGTGGCAGGACGCGCTCGCCACGCTTCCCCCCGACTGGAGCGATCTCTACTGCGAGCTCGAGCTGCCGTCGAGCGACTACCTGCAGCGCGCGGCTTTGTTGCTGGCGCCAGCGAACCCTGGGAAGACCCCCGACCGCTCCGCCTTTCGCTTCCGCGTCGCCCGCCGCTTCGGCTACGGCGTCTCGCCCGCGATGGTTCGCCGCTGCCTCGAGCGCGTCGACGCAGAGGGCATCCCCGGCCGGTTCACGATCCTTCGGGCACTCTCTGACACCCACAACGTCGCGACGCAGGGGCCCGTCTGGTACCTGGAAGGGAGAGTGGTGTGAGCGATCCCGTCTCCTGGTTGCTGATCGAGAAAGGCTGGCTCGTGGTCGGCTCCGACGACAAGGAGCTCGGCAAGGTGCACGAGGTGATCGGTGACTCGAACAAGGACATCTTCAACGGTCTCGCGGTGACGCCCGGAATGCTGCGAGCTGCCCGGTATGTACCCGCCGAGCGCGTACGAGGTATCACGGAGGGGCGCGTGGAACTCGACTTCGACGCGAAGGTCTTCGAGCGCCTCGACGAGCACGGCAAGATGCCGCCCAGCGCCGAGATTCGCGCCGACACGACCAACCTGCCCCGCTAGCCGAGCTCGGTCGCCAGCTGTTCCGCCTCGCCCGCCGTTCTGGCGATGACGAGGCAGGTGTCATCTCCGGCCAGCGTGCCGACGACGAGCGGGTGTTCGAGACGATCGAGAGCACGGGCGATCGCCGGTGCCGACCCGAGCTGCGCCTGGATCACGACGATGTTCTGGGCCGGGGTGACCCGATGCGCGAACTGACCGAGAACCGCGGCCAGCGCCTCCGCGGGCTCGGGACGACGGGTTCGGTCCGGCAGGACGTACCGGGGACGGCCTAGGCTGTCCTCCACCTTCTGGATCCCCAGCTCCCGGAGATCCCTCGAGAGCGTCGCCTGAGTGGCTGCGCAGCCCGCCTGTGCAAGGGCCTGCTCGAGCTCGAGCTGCGTGCCGAGCCGGCGGCGCGTGATCACGCTCCCGATCAGGCGCTGGCGCTCCTCTTTCGGCAGGGCCCTGGCGTCTCGGGGCATGGGCCCTCTAGCCTCCCACGTTTGCCGAAACCCGGCCCCGGCAACCACAAGCACATGCTGAGGAAAGCTCTCTGGATGAGCCTGTACGGCGCCCTCGGCGCCGCCGCGACGATGGCTGCGCGCCGAGCAGCGTCCGGTATCTGGCGAGTCGCGACCGGCGAGAAGCCACCCGCGAAGCGATGAAGGGCGACGAGGCAGTGGAGAGGGGCGCCGACAAGCTCGAGACGCTCGCCGACCGGGCGGCTGCCAAGGGCGGTGTGGCCGGGAAGCTCTCAGATGCGCTCGCCGACGATGCGTCATTCCTGCGCAAGCTGAAGCCGTCGCTGATGGTGGCTCGCGCGAAGAGCGAGGCGCCGAGGAACCAGGAGCCGGGAGCAAAGCCGCGAACCCCCCGGCGACCGCAGCTCGGCCCCCGTGGCGCAGCGGACCAGAAGACTGAGCCGAACCCGTTCGCCGTCGCGGGCGCGGCATTCGGCGTCGGCACGCTGCTGGCGAAGCTGATCGACTGGAGGAGCCATGCCCATCCCCGCCGGTAGACCCACCACCACTGCAGAGAAGCACGGCGTGGGAGCTGCCGCGAAGCAGGTGGCCGAGCACGCCAGCTCACTCGCCCGGCTCGAGCTCGAGCTCGCGGGGGTCGAGCTGAAGCACAAGGTGGGCGCCCTGGGGGCGGGCGCAGGTCTGGGCATCGCCGCGGCGCTCCTCGGTTTGTTCGGTCTGGGTTTCCTGTTTGCGACGATCGCGGTCGTCCTTGCGATCGTCCTCGATGCGTGGCTCGCGCTCCTGCTCGTCACCGTCGGTCTCTTCGCGGTGGCCGGAGTGCTCGGGTTGCTCGCGCTCAGCAGGTTCAAGCGCGGCACTCCCCCGCTCCCGGAGCAGGCAATCCGCGAGGCGAAGCTGACGACGGAGGCACTGAAGGCGAATGGCCACAGCTAGCGACATCTCCTCCGCGAACGGCCGCACCCCCGAGGCGATCAGGCGGGACATCGCGACCGAGCGAGAGGCGCTCGCGCACGCGGTGGAAGAGCTGCGCGAGGGTCTCGGCGAGGCGACCGACGTCGCGGGCAAGCTGCGCGCGAACCTGCCTGTCGTTGCGGCAGGCGCGCTCGGCGCGGGCTTCTTCCTTGCGGGCGGGATCGGCGCGACGATGCGGTTCCTGGCCCGCAAGGGCCGCGAACGCTGACTTGACGACGCCCGTCGGTCATGCGCCGGCGAGCCCTTGGCGGCTCTCGGCCCGCGAGTGGGCTGATGTCTTCAAGCGCTCCTTCCAGTCGTTCCTCGCCGACGACGCCATGGGCATGTCGGCCCAGGTGGCGTTCAGCTCGCTGCTCGCGTTCTTCCCCGCCATGGTCTTCCTCGTCGGCCTGCTCGACCTGGTCGGCGCGTACGAGACCCTGCGGGAGTTCCTCGCCCCGGTCGCGCCGGGCGCCGTGCTCGACACGATCGACACCCTGCAGCAGGACACGTCCAAGAGCACGTCGGTCGTGGCGTTCATCGTCGGGGCCGCGGCCGCGACCTGGGCAGCGAGCGGCGCGATGAACGCGGTGATCAAGGCCGTCAACCGCGCCTACGACCGCGTCGAGACACGGCCCTTCTGGAAGACGCGCATCGTGGCGATCCTGCTGGTGGCGCTGACGGGGCTCGTGCTCGCAGGTCTTCTCCTCCTCATCGTCTTCGGCGGCCCGCTCGGCACCGCGATCGCTGAGAAAGCCCACCTGGGCGGCGCGTTCGAGCTGGTTTGGACGATCCTGCGCTGGCCGATCGCCTTCGTCGCGATCCTGCTCTTCTTCGCGCTCGTCTACTACCTCGCGCCGAACCTCGACGTCCGCAACTGGACCTGGCTCACACCCGGATCGCTCGTGGGCAGCCTGATGTGGCTCGCACTCTCGGGGCTCTTCGCTCTCTACACGAGCTTCTCCGACTCGTACTCGAAGACCTACGGCGCGCTCGCGAGCGGGATCGTGCTGCTCCTCTGGCTCAACTACTCGGCGTTCGCGCTCCTGTTCGGCGCCGAGCTGAACTCTGAGCTGGACCGGCAGGCGGAGATCCACGCCGCCGGAGGGCCCGACGCGGGGCTCGTGAAACCGAGCCGCAGGGGCTAGGTCAGCTGACCTTTACGCTGCCGCGGAGCTTCGTCGCGGCCGCGTCGGAGAAGAAGCGCAGGAGGCCGGCCTTCAGCGTCACCTTCCACGTGATGGTCACGATCTGCGCGACTCGCGTCTTTCGGTTCACGCCCGCACCGATGAGGTGGAAGTTGTGCTTGCGGGTCCGGTCGCGGACGGTGATCGCGTAGGCGCCCGCCTTCAGCCCGTGCACCATGGCGCCGGCCGCAGTCCGAAGGGTGATCGTGTTGCCGGGGCCGACGGTGGCGACGAGCTTCTTCGCAGTGGGCATCGGATTCAGCGGCGGCGGCGGATCGCCGACGACGAAGCTGCCGTTCAGATCGTAGCTGTGCGGGTCGCACTGGAAGCTGTAGTAGCCCTCTCGGAACGAGACCGTCCACGTCACGGTCCCCTCGAACTCAACCGTCGTCGACTGGTTCACGCTCGGGCCACTGAGATGGAAGTTGTGGAAGTCCGACAGGTCGCGCACGACGATCTCGTACGTGCCCGGGTCGAGCTTCTTGACCGCCGCGCCGCCCGGCGTCTCCAGCGAGATCGTGAAGCCCGGCCCGACCGTCGCATGCAAGCGCGGGTTTTGGGCCAGGGAGTCCGCGGGCGCAAGGCAGGCCGCGACGGCTGCAAGAGCGAGGAGACCCCTGAATCTCATCATCAGCACTCTACGGGGCCGGACGCGGATCGGATTGCGCGGACACAAGATCGCCGAGGGATTAGACTCGACCCCATGGCACTCGGTCGGAACGCCAAGGTCGAGCTGATCCGTAAGGTGCCACTGTTCGCGCACTGCAGCCGCGGGGAGATCGCAGAAGTTGCGAAGATCGCGGACGAGATCGATGTCAAGGCGGGCAAGGTGCTCACGCGGGAGGGCGACCGGGGACAGGAGTTCTTCGTGCTGCTGGAGGGCGCCGCCGACGTGGTGCAAGGGAACCGGAAGGTGAACACGCTCGGTCCCGGCGACTTCTTCGGCGAGATCGCCCTCGTCTCGCGCTCCCCGCGGACGGCCACGGTCACGACGACCGAGCCCAGTGACCTGCTCGTGATCACGGCGACGAGGTTCCGCGCCCTCCTCGACCACTCCCCGCGCATCCAGCTGCGCGTGCTCGAGGCCCTGGCCGACCGGCTCGCCCCCACGGCGTTCTAGGCCCGGAGCTCGGCCCCGAAGCGCCTGGCGAGGGCCACCACGATCCGTCCGCGGATCTCTGCCGCATCGTCGTCGGAGAGCGTTCGCTCGGGCGACTGGAACGCCAGTCGCAGGGCAATCGATTTCCGTCCTGCACCGACCTGCTCGCCGCGGTAGACGTCGAAGACCTCGACCTCGCGGAGCTCCGACCCCGCCGCCTCGCGCGCCGCCGCGATCAGATCGCCCGCGGCGACGGACTCGTCGACCGCGAACGCGAGATCCTGCTTCACCGGCGGGAAGGTGATCACGTCCTCGTACACGATCGTCTCCGGAGCGTCGGCGAAGAGCGCGTCGAGGTCGAGCTCGAAGAAGCCCCAGCCTCCGGGCAGCTCGGCAAGCTCGCCGTGGTTCGTTCGCGCCGTGCGGCCCGCCCCTCGCTCGACGACGGCGAGGGCTACTCCGAGGGCGCGATGCACTGCCTCCACGGCGCCCTTGGCGCGAAAGAAGCCGCCCTCGCAGATGGCGCCGACGTGCCAGCGCTCCCCGGGCAGCTCCTCGCCCGTGGGCAGGTAGACGCGGGCCACTTCGAAGAGCCCGATCTCCTCGACGCCTGCGTTGCGGTTCCGCTCGGCCGACTGGAGCAGCCCGAGCCGCAGATCAGTGCGTAGCGCCGCCATGTCGACCGTGTACGGCTCCTCGAGCGGCACGAGCCCATCCGCAGCCGGCACGAGGCTCCAGGTGTACGCCTCGGAGAAGCCGGCGCCGGCCAAGACGTCCTCGACGAGCCTGCGCAGGCGCTGCGCCCGCGACAGCTGCACGGAGGCCGCCGTCCGTGCCGGCAGCGTCGAGGGAACCTCCTCGATCCGGAAGCGAACGACCTCCTCGACCAGGTCGACCGGGCGGGTCACGTCGAGCGCGCGCCAGGTGGGCACCGTCACCTCGTTGCGCTCGAGCTCGAAGCCCAACCTGGAGAGCAACCGGCGCTGCTCCTCCTCCGGGATCGTCATCCCGCTCAGCCGGTCGGCGAGCTTCGGCCGCAGCTGTACGACCGGACGCGGCAGCAGGGTTCCCTGCACGTCGACATGCCCTGTCCGTCGCGCGCCTGCCAGCGAGACGAACAGCTCGCTCGCGTAGACGGCGGCCTGCTCGGCGGCGTAGGGGTCGACGCCCTTCTCCCAGCGCGTCGACGATTCGCTGCGAACGCGCAGCCGACGCGAGGTGCGCAGCACGGTCAGGGCATCGAAGTTCGCCGCCTCGAGGAGCAGATCGGTCGTTTCCTCGCGCACCTCGCTGTGCTCGCCGCCCATGATGCCGGCGACCGCGACCGGTCGACGCGCGTCGGCGATGACGAGGTCGGCGGGCGCGAGCTCCCGCTCGTGGCCGTCGAGCGTGACGATGCTTTCCCCCGCGGCAGCGCGGCGGACGACGATCCGGCCTTCGTCGAGCACTGAGAGGTCGAAGGCGTGCAGCGGCGAGCCAAGCGCCAGCATCACGTAGTTCGTCACGTCGACGATGTTCGAGATCGGTCGCATGCCCGCCGCGAGCAGGCGCGCCTTCAGCCAGGCCGGGCTCGATCCGGCGGTCGCGCCGCGGAAGATCCGCCCGATGTAGCGCGGACAGGCCTCGAGATCCTCGACGCGCACGTCCACGTGCTCGTCGCCGGCCGGCTCGGGGTCGCGCCCGGGTGGCGGCGCCAGCTCGGCTTCGGTCAACGCCGAGACCTCGCGCGCGATGCCGTAGACCGAGGTCAGGTCGGGCCGGTTGAAGCCGGTCTCGATCTCGAGCACGGTCTCGGCGAGGGGCAGCACATCCGCCAGCGGCGTGCCCGGCTCGAGCTCGTCGGCCAGCACCATGATTCCGCTGTGATCGACGCCGAGCTCGAGCTCGCGCTCAGAGAGGATCATCCCCCGGGAGACCTTGCCGCGGAGCTTCGCCTCGCCGAGCGGCTCCTCAGCGCCGGGCAGCAGCGCACCGGGGAGCGCGACAGCGACGGTCGCGCCGGCGCCGAAGTTCCAGGCGCCGCAGACGATCTGGCGCGGCTCACCTTCCCCGACGTCGACGCGGCAGAGCTGAAGCCGGTCGGCGTTCGGGTGCTTGTCGGCCTCGACGACGCGGCCGACGAGGAAGCGGCCGAGGTTTCCGTCGGCATCGACGACGCCCCGGTGGACGATCCGGTCGACCTCGCAGCTTGTGAAGACGAGCTTCGCCGCCAACCGCTCCAGCGGCCAGTCGAACGCGACGTACTCGCGCAGCCAGGACACCGGGACTTTCAGAACTGCCTCACCATTCGCAGGTCGTTCTCGAAGAAGAGCCGCTGGTCAGGCAAGCCGTGCCGCAGGAACGCGATCCGGTCGATCCCGAGCCCGAACGCGAAGCCCTGCCACTCCTCGGGGTCGTAGCCGACCGCCTCGAAGACGTTCGGGTCGACGACGCCCGCGCCGCCCATCTCGATCCAGCCCGACCACTTGCAGACCGCGCAGCCGGCGCCGTCGCAGAGGTAGCAGGTGATGTCGAACTCGACCGAAGGCTCGGTGAACGGGAAGAAGCTCGTCCGCATCCGGACCTCCCGCTGCCCGAAGATGGCGCCGGCGAACAGCTCGATCGTGCCCCGCAGGTCGGCAAGCGTGATCCCGCGATCGACGGCGAGCCCCTCGACCTGGTGAAACACGGGCGTGTGTGTCGCGTCGAGCGGGTCCCGCCGGTACGTGCGGCCGAGCGAGACGAGGTAGACCGGCGGCTCCTGCGCCTGCATCGCGCGGATCTGCGACGGCGAGGTGTGGGTCCGCAACAGGGTGTGCTCGTCGAGATAGAAGGTGTCGCGCGGGTCACGCGAAGGATGCGCCTCGGGCTGGTTGAGCGCGTCGAAGTTGTGCCACACGGTCTCGACCTCGCGCCCGTCGTAAACCTCGTAACCCATGCCCAGGAAGATGTCCTCGATCCGCCGGCGCAGCTGAGTGAGCAGATGCAGGCTGCCGCGCGCAACCGGCACGCCCGGCAGGGTCGGGTCGAACGGCTCGAGCTCCTCCTCTGCCGCCGCCGAGAGCTCGCGCTCACGCTCGGCGAGCGCCTCCTCGATCGTGGTACGCGCGGCATTCAACGCCATGCCCGTCTCGCGGTCGCGCACCTCGCGCAGCGCGAGCTTCAACGCGCTCTTGCGACCGAGGTAGAGGACGCGCGCCTGCTCGACCTCCTCGAGGGAGGTCGCCGCTGCGACGGCTGCCGTCGCCTCCTGCTCGAGAGCGCTCAGATCCATGGGTCGGCCGACGATAGCATCGGCCCCGTGAGCGATTACGCGGCGTTCGCGTCGATCTACGACCGGTGGTCGGCCCACATGACGCAGGACGTCGGGTGGTACGTCGAGCTCGCACAGGAGGCCGACGGGCCAATCGTGGAGCTCGCCGTCGGCACCGGTCGCGTCGCGATCCCCGTGGCTCGCGCAT
>Ga0208612_1000115_pt1 | contig 45830 bp, 47 predicted proteins | sample AntDryMetagUQ889_FD_188089 | JGI IMG/M metagenome (GOLD analysis project Ga0208612, IMG submission 188089) | Polar desert microbial communities from Antarctic Dry Valleys - UQ889 (SPAdes) | ecosystem: Environmental > Terrestrial > Soil > Desert | place: Antarctic Dry Valleys | collected 2008-12-31 | reverse complement strand
CCCATCTCGACGCTGATCTCGTTGCGCGATAGGTTATTTTCGCCTCCACCGCCCCGCCGCCGGCTCACTCAGCGGCTTATCGACGCAGCCTCCTAGCGCGGTGGAAGGTCAATCCAGGGCGATGCTCCCGAAGATCAGGACCTTTCGTTCGAGGTCGAAGACGGCTTTGTCGCTGCGCTGGATCAGCTGAAGAAGAACGTCAGCGTCGTCGGCGGTTGGGCGCAACACGTACTCGGCCGCTCCGTTGTCGAGGATGAGCTGAAGCGTGAACGCGCCGGGGGCACCGCGTTCGGCCTCGGTCCATGCAGCCTGAACCTGGGTGACCTCTCGGATCAGGATCGTGCGTTCGGTGGTCTGTTCCACGTGAGTACCTCAATCATGTGTGACCGGTTCAGAGGTGACGGTTCTCTGTCCAGCGGGCGACATTGTCGAGAATCAGCTTCGGACGCGCGTAGCTCTCGCACAGGATCCGATGGTAGAGGGCCTCTTCAGCCGAACGCAGCGGCTCGTTGGTGGTGGCGCGGTACTCCTCGAGATCGATGTCCTCGAGCAGCGGCCCGAGCGCATCCACCAGCAGATCCACGGTCCCGCTGCCCTCGTCGAACTGCTCCTTGTTCCTCCACACGATGTCGGCCGGCAGGAGATCTTCGCACGCCGCGCGCAGAACCCACTTTTCCACGCGGCGTCCGTCGGGCAATGCGCGGAGCTTGAGCTCGGCGGGAACGCTGAGGCCGAGCGTGATGAACTCGGTATCCAGGAACGGCACCCGTCCCTCGAGGCCGTGGAGCATCGTCAGGCGGTCGACGCGCTGGAGGTTGATGTTGTGCAAGGTGGAAACGGAGCGACCGAGCTCCTGGTGCAGCATGGCGGCATCGGTCGAGTCCTTGTGATAGGCGTACCCGGCGAACAGCTCGTCCGCACCCTCGCCGGTGAGAATCACTTTCACGCGCTCGGCTGCCAGGCGCGAGCAGAAGTAGGTCGGGATTGCGCTGCGCACCAGATCCTGGTCCCACGACTCGAGCGCGTGGATGATCTCAGGCAGCTTCTCGACCACCTCTGCGGAGGTCATCAGGTACTCGTGATGGATCGATCCGATGTGAGCGGCAACCCGTCTCGCCGCAATGATGTCGCGCGATCCGGCCAGGCCGACCGAAAAGGTATGCAGCTCGTCGACGTGCTTCCGAGCCATCGCGGCGATAACGCTCGAGTCCAGTCCGCCGGAGAGAAATGCACCGACCGGGACGTCGCTCATCAGGTGTGAGGCGACGGCGTCCTCCAAGCCCTTTCGCACGAGACTCACATGGTCCTCGACCGACCGATCGACGGGAGCCGCGGTCGGTACATGGTAGTAAGGAACGAAACCCTCACGGCTGTCGAAGTAGGTGCCGGGCGGGAACTCATGGAGCTCGTCGACCCAATCGGCGAGCGCTTTCATCTCCGACGCGAAGGCCATGACCGGCCGCCCGGATCCATCGATCCCGCGACCGTAGTACAGCGGCTTGATCCCGATGGGATCACGCGCAAGAAATAAGTGCTCGTCGTCGCAGATGGCGAACGCGAACATGCCCGCCAACGCCGCCGGGGTGTCCGTGCCGCGCTCTTCGTACAGATGGAGAATCGCCTCGTTGTCGCTCGCCGTCGTGAGCATGTGGCGATCGGCCAGGTCGGTGCGCAGCGCCGGGAAGTTGTAGATCTCGCCGTTCGCAACGATGGCCATCGTGCGCGCCTCGTTATACAGGGGCTGCGCACCACCGTCGGGATCCATGATCGCAAGCCGACGATGGCCAAGGACGCCGTTCGACTGCACGTGCACCCCGGCCCCGTCCGGGCCCCGGTGCCGAATGCCATCCATGGCCTGCTCGGCGAGGACGCGGTCCGATGTGCCCCAGATTCCGGCGATGCCACACATGCCTCGTCATCGTACCCCCCGATTGCATCTCATGCGATGGGTATTGCATCTGACGCATTCATCTGCCAATGTGCGCGGGTGGCAGATGAGCACTCGAGCAGTCTCCGTCGCGCTCTTGCGCTCCTTGATGCGCTGGCTTCGGACGACGCCATTTCCCACGGCGGGTGGGGTGTGAACCGTCTGGCGGCTCACCAGGGTCGTGACCAGAGCCAGGTATCGCGAACGCTGCGCGTCTTCGCCGATGCGGGCTTCGTCGAGCGCGACGCGGACACCATGGCGTACCGCATCGGGTGGCACGTGTTCGCGCTCGCGGCCAAGGCGGCCGACCAGCGCCTGATCGCGGCGGGCGGGCCGATCCTTCGCCGGCTGGTCGAGAAGGACCTCGGGGAACGGATCCACCTCTCGGTCCTCCAGGGCTCCGAGGTCCTGACGGTGCTGACCCAGTCGCCGCCGCACGCCGTCCAGACCGTGGCCTGGGCGGGGCGCCTCGTCCCGGCGCACAACACGTCCTCGGGTCGCGCCCTGCTCATCGACATGGAGCGTGCCGAGATTCAACGATTGTTCGAAGGCGTCGCATTCGGCGGCGGGGGACCCAACGCTCCGCGCGACGTCGACGACCTGTATGAGCGCATCCTGGCCGCGCGGGCCTCTGGGTACGCCGTTGTCGACGAGGAGTTCGAGCCGGGGCTGGTGGCCGCGGCCGCCCCCGTTCGCGACTTCCGCGGCGGCGTGATCGCCGCGCTCAACGTGTCCGCTCCGAAGTTTCGCCTGTGGAGTCGACTGCCGCTGGCCGGCCAGGCGATCAAGTCAGCGGCCGATCAGCTGTCGGCGCAGTTGGGCTGGGACGGCGCCATATCCGGCGACGTGGCCACCCGAACCGATGCCGGCCGATCCGGCGTGCCGGCATGAGCCTGTTCGACTACCTGAACGCGCAGGGGGATCGGCTCCTCGGGCTGGCCATCGAGCACGCGCAGATCGTCATTGTCTCCGTCTCCATCTCCACCGTCATCGGTGTCGCGCTGGGGGTCCTCACCTATCAGACCCGACGGCCTCGCCTCATCGCGTTGGGCGTCACCGGCATCTTTCTCACGATCCCCTCATTCGCCCTGTTCGGGCTTCTCATCGGCCCGCTCGGGTTGGGGGCGACGCCGGCGATCGTGGCGCTCGTGATGTACGGGCTGCTTCCGATCGTGCGTAACACGATCGTCGGCCTGCGCTCGGTTGATCCGGCTGTTGTCGAGTCCGCCCAGGGGATGGGCATGGGTCGCTACCGGCGCCTGATGCGTATCGAGCTGCCACTGGCCTGGCCCGTCATCATCACCGGCATCCGCGTGGCCGCGGTCATTATCGTCGGCATCGCCGCGATCGCGGCGGTCGTCAACGGACCCGGCCTGGGCAAGGACATCTTCCGCGCCCTGGCGCGCGTCGGCACGCCGACGGCCATCCCGCAGGCCCTGAGCGCGGTGCTCGGCATCATCATCATCGCCATCCTGATCGATTTCGCCTTCACGGTCGTCGCCCGACTGACCACCTCGAGAGGAATACGAACCTGATATGACCACGAGCGCGGTGACCAACGGCGGCGAGTCCATGATCAGTCTCCAGCAGTTGACCAAGGTCTTTCCAGGGCAGGCCAAGCCCGCCGTCGAGGCACTCGACATGGAGATTCCGGCCGGCGAGATCGTGGTCCTGGTCGGTCCGTCCGGCTGCGGCAAGACGACGACCATGCGCCTCATCAACAGGCTCATCGAGCCGACCTCGGGCCGCATCATCCTCGAGGGCGAGGACGTCACGAAGGTCAACCCGGACAAGCTGCGCCGCCGCATCGGGTATGTCATCCAGCAGATTGGGCTGTTCCCGCACCAGACGATCAGCGACAACATCGCCACCGTTCCGCGAATGCTGGGCTGGGACGAGAAGCGCATCAAGGCCAGGGTGGACGAGCTCCTCGCGATCGTGGGTCTCGACCCGGCCGCGTACCGCGACCGATATCCGAAGCAGCTGTCGGGCGGTCAGCGCCAGCGCGCGGGCGTTGCACGAGCGCTCAGCGCCGACCCGCCGGTAATGCTCATGGACGAGCCGTTCGGTGCCATCGACCCGATCACCCGCGATCGCCTACAGAACGAATTCCTGCGTGTTCAGCAGACCATTCGCAAGACGATCATCTTCGTCACCCATGACATTGATGAGGCGATCAAGATGGGCGACCGAATCGCCATTCTGCGCGAGGGGTCGCAGATCGCGCAGTACGACACGCCCGAGCGCATTCTCTCCGCACCGGCCGATGACTTCGTGGCCGACTTCGTCGGCGCCGGCGCGTCGCTCAAGCGCCTGAACCTGTCGCGCGTCCAGGACGTGGAGATGGTGCAGTGGCCGACGGTCAAGATGCACGACACGCGCGTCGCGGTCCTCGCCGCGCTGCGCGCATCCGACAAGGGAGCCGCCCTGGTCCTCGACGACCAGCGGCACCCGGTGCGCTGGGTCAGCGCCCGCGATCTCGGGCGAGAGGAGATACCGCTCAGCGAGGCGGGCCTCCCGGCGGAGGCGATCGTGCAACCCAATGCGACCCTGGCCGATGCGCTCAATGAGATGCTCCAGTCGCGCTACGGCTGCGCCATCGTGGTCAACGACTCGGGTGAGCACCTCGGGACGGTCGATTTCGCGACGGTGAGCGCCGCCATCCAGGAGATGCGACGCGACGCGCGCGATCGATCGCGCGCCGAGGCCGACGAGCTGCACGCCGCAGAGGCGGCGAACGCCTGATGCAGATCGTCGGTCCGCCAGCCGGCGGCCTCGGGGTCGAGGACAAGGCGCTCATCGCTGAGCTCGAAGCCGCGGTGTCGGTGTCTGGCGGCACCGACATTTTCCGCGGCAGACGCGCGAGCGTTATCGGCTACCTCGGCCTCCCCGTCGCACTGATCGCCGTGTGCGCGATCCTCTTCCTGTGGGTCGCCGCCCAGGAGCTCGGCAGCATGGAGCTCCGCCTGCTCAATCCGGAACGGATCTCGAACGCCTTCGTCGAGCATATGGCGCTGACCTTCGTGTCGACCGTCTTCGTGGTCCTCATCGCGGTGCCGCTCGGGGTGCTGCTGACGCGACCCTTCGCACGAACGCTCGTGGCGCCCATCATCACGGTCGCCAACATCGGCCAGGCCGTTCCCTCCATCGGCGTGCTCGTCCTGCTGGCCCTCATCTGGGCCATCGGCTTCTGGCCGGCGATTGTCGCGCTCGTCGCCTATTCCATCCTGCCCGTCCTGCGCAACACCATGGTCGGCCTGCAGCAGGTCGACCAGTCCGTCATCGAGGCCGGTCGCGGGATGGGCATGACGAAGGGCGCCGTTCTGCGCAAGATCGAGCTGCCGCTGGCCGTGCCCATCATCCTCGCCGGTGTGCGGACAGCCCTCGTCATCAACGTGGGCACCGCCACGCTCGCCACGTTCGTCTCGGCCGGTGGCCTCGGCGAGATCATCAGCGGCGGTCTCGTCACCAACCGTCAGACGGTCGTGCTCGCCGGGAGCGTGCTCACCGCCGTCGTCGCGTTGTTCATCGACCATCTCGGCGGCATCGCCGAGGGCCGGCTCAGTCCCAAGGGGCTGTGACGCGGGTGGAGGAGAAAAGGAATTCGCAGCTCGAGGATCAACGGTATTCAGGAATTCAGCAGGAGAGATATCGACATGGCTTCGTCTAACCATCGCATGAGCCGATCGGCCGCCCTTCTGGGCGGTCTCGCGCTCCTCGTCGCCGCCTGCAACGGCGGCGGTGCCTCGCCATCAGGCGATTCAAGCGCTCCGGCCTCGGCCGGTGGCGACTCAAGCGCTCCGGCCTCGGCCGGCGCCGGCGGGACCGACCTGTCCGGTGCCGAATTCACGGTCGGCTCGAAGGAATTCACGGAGCAGCTCATCCTGGGCCAGATCACGATCCAGGTGCTGGAAGCCGCCGGGGCGACGGTGACTGACGAGACCGGTCTCGTCGGCTCGCCCGTCGTGCGCGAGGCGCTGGTTGCCGGCGACATCGACATGTACTGGGAGTACACCGGCACCGGATGGATCACCCACCTGGGCAACGAGGCTCCCGTCGCTGGCGCTGAGGCGCAGTACGATGCTGTTGCCGAGGCGGACGCCGAGAATGACATCGCCTGGCTCGAGCCGGCGCCGTTCAATAATACCTACGCCATCGCCACGACCACCGCGACGGCCGAGGATCTCGGGCTGGCCACTCTCACCGACCTCGCGGCGTATGCGGGCGAGAACCCCGACGAGACGACCATCTGCGCCGCGGCCGAGTTCCTCGCCCGCGACGACGGCCTTCCCGGCCTCGAGGCGGCCTACGGCTTTGAAGTGCCGGATTCGAGCCTCTCGGAGCTCGAGCTTGGCCTCATCCCGCCGCTAGTGGCCGAGGGCGATCCGTGCGTCTTCGGTGAGCTGTTCGCAACCGATGCGCGCATCGTGTCGCTGGATCTTATGATCCTTGAGGACGACCAGGAGTTCTTCGCGAGCTACCTGCCCGCGCTCAACGTGCGCCAGGAGGTGCTCGACGCGAATCCGGGACTGGCCGACCTGTTCGCGCCGGTCGCTGCGGCGCTCGACAATGACACGATGACGGCCCTGAACGCCCAGGTCGACATCGACGGCGAGGAAGCTGCGGACGTTGCCGCGGCCTTCCTCGAGGAGAACGGGCTCCTCGGAGAGTAGTCTCCGCATCAGGCCCAACGCGCACCGCGCTCGCCCAGGCTCGTCGGCCCGGGCGAGCGCGGTGCCCACATCCAGCTGAGGCGCAATGACAGATATCGAAGCCACTGGGGAAGGCGGAGCACGACGCCGCCGGACCGGCCGCGTCGCTGGCGAGCGCAGCCGCCTGCCACAGCAACGACCGTGGGCGCAGCCGAGGCTGCGCTATCCGCCGACCGACGCGGTGTCCGGCGATGAGCTCGAGTCGATCCACCTGGCGTCGCTGCGCATCCTCGAGGAGATCGGCATGGACTTCCTCGATGCGGAGGCGCGCGAGCTCCTTGCCGCGGCTGGGGCTCACGTCGAGCCCGGGACGGAACGCGTCCGCTTCGAGCCGGGGATGGTGGCGGAGCTGATCCGGACGGCCCCGGCGTCCTTCACGCTTCATGCCCGCAACCCGGCGCATCACCTCCGCATCGGTGGCGACCACATGGCCTTCGGCGCCGTGAGCAGCGCTCCCTACGTCTCCGACCTCGACCGCGGCCGTCGAGTCGGCAACCGTGCTGACTTCCAGAACCTGGTGCGACTCGCCCAGACGCTTGACACCATCCACTTCTTCGGCGGCTATCCGGTCGAGCCGGTCGACCTCCATGCTTCGATCCGCCACCTCGACGCGTTCTATGACCTCCTGACCTTGGCGGATAAGCCGCTCCATGCCTACAGCCTGGGTCGCGAGCGAAACCGCGATTGCCTCGAGATGGTGCGGATCGCGCGTGGAATCGATGACGCGACCCTCGACAATGAGCCGTCGATCTTCACGGTCATCAACTCCAGTTCGCCCCTTCGACTCGACACGCCGATGCTTCATGGCATCCTCGAGTATTCGGCGCGCAACCAGGTCATCGTGATCACGCCATTCACCCTGGCTGGGGCGATGGCACCGGTCACCCTCGCGGGCGCGCTCGCGCAACAGAACGCGGAAGCCCTCGCTGGCGTGGTGATGACCCAGGTCGTGCGGCCCGGCTCGCCGGTCGTGTACGGCGGTTTCACCTCCAACGTCGACATGCAGTCGGGCGCACCGGCCTTCGGGACGCCTGAGTACATGCGCACGGCAATGGTCGGTGGTCAGCTCGCCCGTCGCTACGGGCTGCCGTACCGTTCATCGAACGTGTGTGCGGCGAACGCACTCGATGCCCAGGCGGCCTATGAGTCCGTCTTTTCCCTGTGGGGCGCCGTCATGGGCGGGGTCAACCTGCTGATGCACGGAGCGGGTTGGATGGAGGGCGGGTTGCACGCCGGGTTCGAGAAGATGATCATCGACGCCGAGCTGCTGCAGATGGTCGCCGCCTTCCTGGACCCGGTCGTGGTCGACGAGGACACCCTTGGCCTGGATGCCATCCGGGAGGTCGGTCCCGGCGGCCACTTCTTCGGCGCCGCCCACACGCAGGCACGCTACCGGACCGCCTTCCACAAACCGATGATCTCCGACTGGCGGAACTACGAGACCTGGCAGGAAGCGGGCAGCCCCGAAGCGGCCGGCAAGGCAAACCACATCTGGAAGGAGCTTCTCGCAGCGTATGAGCCGCCGGCCATCGAGGAGGCCGTCCGCGAGGAACTCGCGGACTTCGTGGCTCGTCGCACGGACGAGGGCGGGGTGCCGACCGACTTCTGAGATGCGCATCCACCCATGCCACGTGATTCGCTCTGAAAGGGATTCCCGTTGAAGTCATCGGCTCGCGTCGTCGTCATCGGCGGAGGTGTTGTCGGCTGCGCCGTGCTCTATCACCTGACCAGGGCCGGTTGGACCGACGTGATGCTCCTGGAGCGCAGGGAGCTGACCTCCGGTTCGACCTGGCACTCGGCCGGGGGGATGCATACGCTGAACGGCGACCCCAATATCTCGAAGCTCCAGCAGTACACCGTCCAGCTCTACGAGGAGATCGAACGGATCTCCGGTCAGGACTGCGGGATCCACCTGCCCGGCGGCCTGATGCTCGCCGACACGGAGGTGCGGATGGACTTCCTGCGCCTGACCCAGGCCCGTGGTCGCTATCTCGGCATGGACCTCGAGCTCATCACTCCATCCGAGGCCCAGTCCCTCTTCCCGCTGCTGGACCCGCGCTGCTTCGTCGGCGCGCTGTACGACCCGGTGGAGGGGCACGTCGACCCCTCAGGCGTCACCCGCGCCTACGCCACCTGTGCGCGTATGGCCGGCGCAGAAGTGCAACGCAATACCGCGGTCACCGGCCTGAGCCAGCGGCCAGATGGGAGCTGGGACGTCCACACGAACCTCGGCACCACGATCCACGCCGAGCACATCGTGAACGCGGCCGGACTGTGGGCGCGCGAGGTCGGCCGCATGGTCGGCATCGAGCTGCCCGTCCTCGCCATGGAGCACATGTATCTGCTCACCGAGAACATGCCCGAAGTTGCCGCGAGCATGGCGGCCACCGGCAAAGAGATGGCGATGGCGATGGACTTCGGCGGCGAGATCTACATCCGCCAGGAGGGCGGCGGCATGCTGCTCGGGACGTACGAGCAGGCCTGCGTGCCGTGGGCTCCCAAGGAAACGCCCTGGGACTTCGGAGCTCAGCTGCTCAAACCCGACCTCGACCGCATCACGCCCGAGCTGGAGGTCGCCTTCCGCCATTATCCCGCCATGGCCACCGTCGGCATCAAGCGGGTCATCAATGGACCATTCACCTTCGCGCCGGATGGCAACCCGCTCGTCGGCCCAGTCCCCGGTTTACGCAACTACTGGGTCGCCTGCGGGGTGATGGCCGGTCTCTCCCAGGGAGGCGGCGTCGGCCTGGCGCTCGCGACGTGGATGACCGAGGGTGACCCTGGCATGGACACCTGGGGCATGGACGTCGCCCGCTTCGGTGACTATGCGACGATCGGGTACACCAACGCCAAGGTCCGTGAGAACTACGCGCGCCGGTTCCGGATCACCTTTCCGAACGAGGAGCTTCCAGCCGGCCGCCCGCTGCATACGACTCCGATCCACGACCGCCTCACTGCCGCGAACGCGGTGTGGGGCGCCGCCTACGGCCTCGAGCACGCGTTGTGGTTTCAGACAGCAGGACAGGAACCGGTCGAGGACGTCACGTTCCGCCGTTCCAACGCCTGGGACCAGGTTGCCGCGGAATGCGCCGCCGTCCGCGATGGTGTCGGGCTCATCGAGACGGCGAACTTCGGAAAGTATCACGTGACCGGACCCGGCGCCGCCACCTGGCTCTCGAGCCTGCTCACGAATCGGATGCCGGCGGTCGGTCGAATCGTGCTGACGGCGATGCTCAACCCACAGGGCCGAATCCTCGGCGAGTTCACGGTCGCCCGCGCCGGTGATGACGAATTCTACCTGTTCGGTTCGCATGCCGCCGAGTCCCACCACCGGCGCTGGTTCGTCGAGCATCTGCCGAGCGATGGCAGCGTCTCGTTACGCGTGCTCGGTCTGAGCCTGGTGGGTCTGTCGCTGGCCGGACCTCGTGCGCGCGACGTGCTGCAGAAGGTCACTGACACTGATCTCCTGGCGACCTCGTTCAGGTTCATGGACTTCCGACCGGTGGACATCGGCATGATCCCCGCTCGTGTCGGCCGGCTCAGCTACTCGGGGGAGCTCGGCTATGAGCTGTGGGTCGCGCCCGAACACCAGCGAGCCCTCTTCGATCAGTTGATGAACGCCGGTGCCGACTTCGGGATCCGGCTGTTCGGCTTCCGGGCGCTGATGTCGCTGCGGCTCGAGAAGAGCTTCGGCACGTGGTTCCGTGATTACCGGCCCATTTACACACCAGCTGAGGCCGGCCTCACAAGCTACATCAAGCTCGACCACGAGTTCATCGGTCGAGCGGCCCACGAAGCGGAGCTGGCGGCCGGTCCAGGCCGACGGCTCGTCACGCTGGTCGTCGAGCCGGACCCCGATGACCCCGCCGACGCCATCGGCGACGAGCCCATCTGGCACGACGACAAGGTTGTCGGCTGGGTCACGTCCGGGGGCTATGCCCACTACAGCAAGGCATCTCTGGCGCTCGGCTACATCCCGACCCAGCTGACCGCACCCGCTTCGCACGGCCGTTTCGAGATCGAGATCATCGGCCGGCGACGCCCTGCTCGTCTGCAGCTGACGCCCGTCTTCGATCCCGAGGGCCAGAGGATGCGCCAGTGACCGCGAGCCGCATCGTCGTCGACGGTCGCCTCATCCCATACGTAGCGGGCGATTCAATCGCCGTCGCGGTGATGCGCGCCGGCGAGCATCCTCATCACGGTGGCACGATCTGCCTGGCTGGCGACTGTGGCAACTGCGTGGCCGAGGTCAACGGCGTCGCGTACGTCCGGACCTGCCAGACACCCACCCGCCGGGGGCTCGTGATCCAGCGCCATCCGGCGGTGGAGGCTCCACCGATGCATGCCGCAACGCAGATCGACGTGACGAACGCGGCCTCGGCTCGGCGCATCCGGGTCCAGCGCAGCGACGCGGAGGTCGTCGTGATCGGTGCCGGCGAGAGCGGGACCGCGGCCGCGGCAGTCGCCCGGCAACAGGGACGAAGCGTCACCGTCCTCGACGCCCGTGACGGGATGGAGGCGGTCGCGGTCTACGCCGGGCCAACGGTCATCGTCCGTACCCCCAACGGCATGCTCCACATCCACGCCGAGGAAGTGATCGTGGCGACCGGAGCGGCCGAGCTCCACCCGGTGTGCCCGGGGAACTCGCTGGTCGGCCTGGTCACCGCACGTGCCGCCCAGCAGCTGCACGCGGCCGGCGTGGATCTAGGCGTCGCCGTCGCCATCGGCCCAGCACCAAGCGGCGTGCCGTGCACGCCGCTGCCGGGCAGGCTGCTCCGCATCGAAGGCGACAGCAGGGTCGCTGGGGTCGTCACGGTGGACGACGGGAGCGGGCGCGAGAAGACGACGGCGTGCGACACGGTCATCCTCTCGCTCGGGCGAACAGCGCGCGACGTCCTCTCGCGCATGGCCAGCGACCTCCCGATCACCGTGGTCGGGCCGGCCGCCGAGGCGTTCCCGCTCCCACCGTCCCCGACCGCGGGCACGGTCTGTCCGTGCTCTCGCGTGACCGTCGACGATCTCGAGAGTGTCTGGAGTCGCGGGTTCCGCGAGCTCGAGCTTGTCAAGCGCGCCAGCCTCACCGGGCTCGGGACGTGCCAGGGAAGCGTCTGCCTGCCTCACCTTCGGGCCTTCATCGCCCAGCGAGCGGGCGGGATCCCGGCCCCGTTCACCGCGCGCCCAGCATCGCGCCAGATCACGCTTGCCGAGGCCGCCGCCGGCGTGCATATCGATGCCTTCCGCCGTACCCCGCTGCACGACGAGCACATCGCCCTGGGCGCGCGCATGGATCGCTTCGGCGGCTGGTGGCGTCCGTGGCACTACGGCGACCATGTCGCCGAGTACTGGGCGGTGCGTGAGGCCGTATCGCTCGGTGATGTGAGCACGCTCGGGAAGCTCGTGGTCTCGGGACCCGATGCCGTCGAGCTCCTGGAGCGGCTCTATCCCGCGCGCGTCGCGGACATCCGGGTCGGCCGTTCCCGCTATGCCCTGTTGCTCAACGAGCGCGGGCACCTCATCGACGACGGAATGATCTGCCGGGAGACCGAGTCGCGCTTCGTGCTCACGTTCACCTCTGCAGGCGCCGAGAACGCGGAGATGTGGGTGCGCGACTGGGTCGAGACATGGGGCCTGCGCGTCCACGTGATGGACCGGACGATGTCCCTCGCCGCGATCAACGTCACCGGTCCGCTGGCGGGCCAACTCCTGGAGCGGGTCGGGCTGGCCGCGCAGCCGCGGTTCCTCCAGCACTTCCATGCCGACGTCGCCGGGGTGCCGTGCCATGTGATGCGGCTCAGCTTCACCGGTGAGATGTCCTTCGAGCTGCACCACTCCGTCGACCGCTCGGTCGAGCTGTGGCGGGCGCTGATGTCGCACGGTCAGGATCTCGGGATCGCGCCCCACGGCCTCCAGGCGCTCCAGGGACTGCGCCTGGAGAAGGGCAACGTGATCGTGGGCATGGACTCGGAGCTGGACTCGACGCCTCGTCGGCTAGGGATGGAGTGGGCGGTAAAGATGGAGAAGGCCGACTTCGTCGGCCGGAGTGCTCTGGCGCGCACGGCACAGCTCCCCGATGACCGTCGGCTGGTGGGGCTGACGATGCCGGGCAGCGCGCCGACGGAGGGCAGCCCGATCTGGTCCGAGGGGAGCGTCGTCGGGCATGTCGCCTCGAGCTTCACCTCTCCGGTCCTCGGCCACGCCGTAATGCTCGGCTGGTTGAAGCACGCGCCGTTCCCCGACCGCGTCGACGTGGACGGCCGATCGGCGTCCGTCGTCCAGCCGCCGTTCTACGACCCGGAAGGCGTCCGTGCCCGCGCTTGACGGCTTCCCGGGCCTGCGGGTCGTGGCCTCGCCCGAGGCGCTCGACAGCGCCCCTTGGAACGAGCAGGTCGTCGCGCTCCGATTCGCCCCGGATGACGTATTCGCGATCGGCGCCACGGGCATCGAAGTCACCGACGAGCATGCGATCGTCGCAGAGGAGGCCGGATTCGTGGGAGCGTGGCTGACCCCTGACGAGCTGGTCGAACGAGTCATCCCACACATCGAGTGGCCGCTGCCCGACGCACGGCCGGCACTCGGCCAGGGGTTCATTGCCGGCGTGCCGTGCAAGCTCTGGCTCACGGACGACCGCGCACTGCTGCTCTGTCCCGCCTCCTACGCACACGAACTTGCAGAACGACTGACATGAACGAGTTCGTCGAACGACTGCTCACGCTGCAGTGGCACGAGCCAAAGCGGTCGTACGACGTGGTGATCATCGGGGGCGGAGGCCACGGTCTCGCCACCGCCTACTACCTGGCGGCCCGTCACGGCATCACGAACGTGGCGGTGCTGGAAGCCAGGTATATCGGCTCGGGCAACTCCGGACGCAACACCACGATCATCCGTTCCAATTACGGGATCCCCGAAGCGGTGCGCTTCTACCAACACAGTCTCGACCTCTACGGGACCCTCGAGGCCGAGCTTGGCTGCTGGTTCATGCACAGTACGAAGGGCATTATCTGGCTTGCGCATACCGAACCAGCGATGCGGGCCGAGCGAGCCCGCTGCCTGTTGAACCTCGCCTGTGGCGTGGAGACGGTCATGATCACCCCGCAGGAAGCCAGGGAGCTGTGCCCACCGCTGGATCTCTCGGGCGGCGGTCGATACCCGGTGCTGGGCGCCTCATACCATCCCGGCGCAGCCACGGCTCGCCACGACCGGGTCGTGTGGGGCTACGCGCAAGGCGCGATGCGCCACGGCGTCCACGTGCTCCAGAACACGGAAGTCACTGGACTGCTGCGGGATGGGGCTCGAGTGACGGGGGTCGAAACGTCAGCAGGGCCCATCTCCGCGGGCGTCGTGCTGAGCGCCGTGGGAGGCAATGTGTCGACGATCGCGGCATACGCCGACGTCCGGCTGCCAATTCGTACGCATCCCCTCCAGGCCTTCGTCACGAATGAGTACGCGCAGGCCTTTGGCCCGATCCTCAGCGACACGGAGCTGCTGTGCTACGTGTCGCAGACCGCCCGCGGCGAGATGGTCATCGGGGCCGAGTACGAGCGTCAGCCGAGCTACTCGCTGCAGTCCTCATTCAGCTTTCTCCAGAGCTGCGCCGCCAAGGCGACGCACCTGTTGCCGTTCCTACGCAATCTGCGCATCCTGCGCCAATGGGCCGGCATCTGCGATATCTCCGCTGACTTCTCGCCGATCATGGGCGAAAGTGGCGTGGACGGATTCCTGATCACGACCGGCTGGGGCACCTGGGGGTTCAAGGCGATCCCCGCCGGCGGTGAGCAGATGGCGGAGCTCATCGCCACCGGACGCACACCCGCGCTCCTTGCCCCCTTCGGCCTGAACCGATTCGCGAGCGATCATGCCATGGCGGACCAGGGCTCGACGGGGACGCGCTGATGCTGTGGATCGCGTGCCCCATTTGCGGGCGCCGCCCCGTCGAGGAGTACGGCTTCGGCGGTGAGCTCCGGGGTGTCCCCGAACGGATCACCGATCCGGCCGCGCGAGATGTCGACTATGCGTGGATGTACGACAATCTCGACGGCATCACGATCGAGCGCTGGTTCCACCAGGCCGGCTGCCGCCGCTGGCTCACGCTTCGGAGAGACACCAGCACCGACACGGTCGTTTGACGAATGCTGACCCGCCTGCCCCTGAGGCGGGTGGTTCCAGCCTTCGATAACCACTCGCGTCGAGCGAGCTCTCCGGGTACTCTATGCTCAGGATCGCCCGCCGGGCGGATCCACGCCAGAAATAGGGTGACCGCAAGTGAGCAGCCGCATCGACGAGCTGGACGCCATCGTCCGCCAGTTCGACCTCAATGAGCATCCGTTCTACATCGAGTGGCGCGCCGGCACGCTGCCGGTCAACCGACTGGCCGTGTACGCCGACGAGTGGGCGCCCTTCATCGCGGTGGTGGACCAGGGCTGGGATCGGCTCGGCCATGCGGAGTACGCGGCCGAGGAGCGCGAGCACGACGCCCTGTGGTCACACTTCCGTACCGCGCTGGGTGCCGCGAGCCAGATGACCCGGCCGCAGTCCAAGACGCTGCTGACGGTGGCCCAGAACGCGTTCGCTTCGGTCCCCGAGTCACTTGGCGCCCTCTATTCGTTCGAGGTCCAGCAGCCGGTGACCGCGTCCAGCAAGCTTGCCGGGCTACGCGAGCACTACGCCGCCACGGTCGACGCCGATGCCCAGCAGTACTTCGTGGAGCACGCGGTCGAGACCGATGAGCCCGCCATGCTGGCCGCCCTGATCGACGGCCTGTCCGATGGCGACTTCGCGCGGGCGCGGACCACCTGCGCCGTCTTCAGCGCCGCCGCCTGGGGCGCGCTCGACGGGGTCTATTACACCGACTGAGGTCGTGCTCGGCCGTTGGTCGGAGCATCGGCCTGGAGCCATCCTGCTTGGTCCCGGCTCAATCGACGGAGATGTTGCCGAAGATGAGAACCTTCCGCTCCAGGTCGAAGACCGCTTTCTGGCTGCCTTTGACCAGCTGGAGGAGCACGTCGGCGTCCTCGGCAGTCGGGCGCAACACGTACTCGTCGGCACCGTTATCCAGGATCAGTTGAAGCGTGAACGCGCCGGGCGCACCGCGCTCGGTCTCCGTCCAGGACGCCTGCACCTGGGTGACCTCTCGAATCAAGATCGTGCGTTCAGTAACTGGCTCCACGGAGTACCTCTCTCTCGGCGTCTGATCGGGTACCCATCGGCCCGGCCGCTCAGGTTCCATCCCGGCTACCGCGCGGTGCCCGACGCCTGAGACCACCGCGCCCACAGCCTACAACGACGGATTCACGCTCTGCACGAGAAGCAGGGCAAATACTGGATACGCATGAACGACCCCCGAAGGCAACTAATGGAGCGAGCGTGCTCGACATCGGAGGCGGCGTGAGGGTATCGGAGCATTCTGCGTGCATCCTTCAACCTCGCCATTGCGGTCGGCACCGCCGTGGCTGCTCGACCAACCCAACGACGATATCTCGCTCGGCACCGTGAAATCCGGCAAGGAGGCCGAGGTCTTCCTGATCGAGCGCCGATACGTCAGTTGCTCGACCGCCCTCCTCGCCCACAAGCGCTATCGGCCGCGTCGCCCGTCACCCGGCGAGTTGCGAGAGCTCGGCTTCAAGAAGCGACCGGGTGCCACCAATACCGAGGCGCCCGAACTGCACCGGGACCTGACGAATGTGGCGGGATGGTTCAATCGTCGAGGACTTGCCGTTGACGTGGAGCCGGTCTTTAGCGAGCTCGTCGGTCTGGCATGGCGAGGAGCGCGGCAGTTCGATCGATGGCGGCCTGGCCGACTGACCTCTACCGCCCGAGGTCAGCGCGCGTACCGGACGCCCCCGCCGCGCCGTTCCTTGTTGAGCCGTCGGTTGAGGTGCAGCCCCTCGAGTACGAACTCGGTCGCCGATGCGATCCCGGCCGGAGACTCGCCGGCATCCAACCGTCCGATCGCGGATCGAAGCTCCGGCACGGCGCTCACGAGGTCCACGTGCCTCGCCGAGGGCACGAATTCGCCGACCTCGGCCTGGAGACCCTGCTCCTCGAAGCGCTCGATGAGCGGAACCAGCTCCGACAGGGCGAAGTGGCGGTTGAAGACATTGACCACTGCGCGCGCGACGAGCTTCTCCACGACTCGGTCCTCGCGAGTTTCGTCGCCCAGCGTCTCGAGCTCGATCTTGCCCGCCGTCGAGGCCACGACCGCCGGCAGATCGCTGATGCGCGGGGCCGCCGAGGGCTCGCCGAGCCGAACGGCGCGCTTGAGCGCGGCCGCGGCCAGTGTCTCGTGGTTCGCGATCGTCACCCGGACGCTGACGCCCGACCGCTGGGAAACCTCGGAGGAGCGCCGCGCCAGCTGCGATAGCTCTGCGGTGACCTCCTTCATGAAGCCCGGTACCTGCACGGCTATCGGGGCATCGGCTTCGCCAAAGGTGGTGGCTTCGGCTTCCATGATCGCGATCTCGGTCGCTGTCTCTTCGGGGTAGTGCGTGCGGATCTGCGCGCCGAATCGGTCCTTCAGGGGCGTGATGATGCGCCCGCGGCTGGTGTAATCCTCCGGATTGGCGCTGGCAATGACGAACAGATCGAGCTCCAGGCGCACGCGGTAGCCGCGCACCTGGACGTCGCGCTCCTCCATCACGTTGAGCAGGCCTACCTGGATCCGTTCGGCCAGATCCGGCAGCTCGTTGAGGCTGAAGATGCCCCGATGCGTGCGCGGCAGCAGGCCGTAATGGATGGTGAGCTCGTCCGACAGGTAGCGACCCTCCGCAACCTTGACCGGATCCACCTCGCCGATGAGGTCCGCGATACTGATATCGGGCGTCGACAGCTTCTCGCTGTACCGATCCGATGACGCCCACCAGGAGATCGGCGTGTCGTCACCGTATTCGGCAACCGTGGAACGCGCCAGGGGTGAGATCGGGTGGAGCGGATCATCATGCAGCTCGGTGTCCGTGACGTACGGGACCCACGGGTCGAGCAGTCCGACCAGCGAACGCGCGATGCGGCTCTTGGCCTGGCCACGCTCTCCTAGGAGAATGACATCCTGGCCCGCGAGGATGGCGTTCTCGAGCTGCGGCAGCACCGACTCGTCGTAGCCCAGGATGCCGGGCAGAAACCGCTGACCCTCCCGGATGCGCTCGATCAGGTTTGTGCGCAGCTCCCCCTTGACGCTCCGGCTGCGATACCCGGCGGCGCGCAGCTCCCCGAGTGTCGTATCTGCCGGGCGTTCAGTCATGGGTCTCAGGATAGTCGCGGATGGCCACCGCCACCGAGGGAGGGTCGCAGATCCCACGTTCGGCCAGCGACTCCAGGAAGGCGGACCGATGCGCCAGTTCCGCCTCAAAGGCGTCGACCCCCAGGCCGAGCGTGCCAGCCAGGACGGCGTAGGCGACCGAGTCGTGGATGAACGGGCGGGCCAAGCGGCCGCCGTCGTCGGGGAGCATCGGCGGCGAGGGCAGTCGCTGCGCGCCCGTCAGTCTGGGGGATCGGTCTCCTTCGATGGCTCCAAGCCGAATGGGCGCGAGCACGCCAGCTTCGTCAAGCCGAAGGTGCCAGGCCTCCTCGATGCGTCGGTACATGCCAGCCGGCGTCATGTAGGCCGAGTACTGGAGGTAGATCGTCATGCCGGCGAGGTCCGCATCGGTCGAGCCAAGCTGGGTGCGGAGGGCGTCAAGGGCTTCAGGGAGCGAGTCGGCGTGCATCGTGGCGCCCATACCCCAACCTTTGCCGGCCAGGACGAGCGCTCCGCGAGCGGCGCGGCCCCAGACGTAGATTGGTAGGTGGTCGCTCATCTCGTTGATGAGCAGGTAGCCCGTGCCAGCCGGGATCTCATCGAGCCACTCGTACTCCTCGCCCCAACCGCGCACGAAGATGCCGGTCGTGTCCTGTGGCAGGAAATCGACCAGGGCGGACAGCGCTGTCGTCTTGCCGGCCTGCGGGGCCTCGGAGCTGAGCATCACGCTGCGCCGACGGCAGACGACCGCCCACAGTGTGGCCATCAGGCGGGAATCAATAGTCGGCGTGCCGATCAGCTCCACCGCGCTCATCGGCGTCGGCGGCGACCAGTGGTAGCCCCACCAGCCTTCGGGGAAGCGGTTGAACCAGGCCGCGAGCGTAACGCTCATGATGCTCGCAACGGTACGCGTCGCCGATTGGTGGCGCAAGGAGGCCGCCAGCGATGGCTCGGAACCGCCGCATGCCGACCTCCTGGCTGCGCTTCATACTTTCGTCATCAACCACAGGCTACAGTTGGGCAATGACACACCAGCGCGGCCTCACTCTGCGTGACCGGGCTTGTCGGGCATGATCGGGCCGCGACAAGCGCCGACACTGGCCGAATCAGGTGAGCGCGTGTACGGATCTGGGCGACCGCTCCCGTACCACGCAACCCTCGATGAGGCACGCGCCGACTTCGGCTCCGGCCTGATGATCCGGATTCAGGCCGCACTCGCAGGGATCGACAACGGAAACATCCTCCGGATCGCCAGCCCCGTACCCGAGATCGGCTCCGATCTGCGTGCATTCGAGCGCGCCGCGGGGCACGGATTGCTGAGTGACCTGCCCGATCCCGCGCGACCCGGCTGGCGGCTGTACTTCTTGCGCAAGGGGCCGGGCCGCACCGATTGGACACAGTCGCGTGGCGCGTCGCCGGCCACCGCAACGGTGGACATGCTGATGCCGCGTCGGCTCTGGCTGTACACGAACTACGACTGCAACCTGCACTGCGACTACTGCTGCGTGGTATCGGGGCCGACCGCCGACCCGCGCCGACTGCCCCGGGAGCGGATCGAAACCCTCGTTGATCAGGCGGCGGCGACCGGGCTCGAGCGGGTCTTCGTCACCGGCGGCGAGCCTCTGCTGCGGCCGGACCTCCCGGAGCTCATCACCTGGATCACCGATCGACTCCCGCTCACGCTGCTGACGAACGCGATGCTCCTGCGGGGCCCCCGCTGGGAGCGCATCCGCCCACTCATCGGGCACCGGCTCACCTTTCAGATCAGCCTCGACTCCGCGGGCGCGCAGCAGCATGATTCGCACCGTGGAGCTGGCTCCCACGCCAAGGCCCTCGACGGCATCCGTGCGCTGCTCGGGGCGGGTGCGCACGTGAAGCTCGCGGCGACCCTGCCGGAGGCGCATCTCGACGAGATTGCCCGCCTGGACATGCTGGCCGACACCCTCGGGATCGGCCAGGAGGACCGCATCTTCCGGCCGATCGCATTGCGTGGCGCCGCAGACGGAGGTGAAGCGTTGCGCGCCGAGGATCTGGCGCCGGAGCTGACGGCCGACGCGCAGGGCTTCTTCTGGCATCCGCTCTCGAACGATCCAGACATGCGTCTGGCGCTTGCGGCAGATGCAAGTCTCGCGGACGCCATGGCGGCGGTGCGTCAGCGCCTACACCAGTTCGTCGCCGACCGGACGGCGCTGCGTCGCTTCGTGTGCGGATGAAAGCGCTCACCGAGGTCCAGGCCGAGGCCACCGGCAGCGCGTGGTTTGGCCGTGCGATCGCCGGCATGCGAGTGCTGTTCGGGCTCGTGTTCCTCTCGAATGGCCTGGCGAAACTCGCCCCGCCGGGCTTCTCAGGTACACCGTTCGGCTTTGTCATCGATGCCGCAGGTGCGCGGGGCTTTCTCGAGTTCGAGGTTCTCCCGGGCGGGGCGCGCGCAGACGGGCACCCCGTGGCTCTGTATCGGTCTCTCGTCGAAGAGGTGATCTTGCCGAACTATGAGCTCTTCGGACCCCTCATCGGGCTGGCAGAGGCAGGCGCCGGCCTGCTGCTCGTCCTGGGCTTGCTGACTCCGATCGGTGCCCTTGGCGCCGCCAGCCTCCAACTGCACCTCCACTTCATGACCCTCTTCAATAACAAGTTCCTCTGGGAATACCCGATCTATTGGGTGCCGCTGGTGGCGCTGGCACTCATCCGGGCCGGCCGCTGGTACGGGGTCGATGAGCGCCTCGCCCGTCGCCGCCCTCGCGCCTGGTGGTGGTGACGAAGCTCAGGACAGCGACGAGCATGGATCGCCATCACCGGATTCGAGCCCACTGACCTCACAGGGAGATCTGCATGACCGTCGACAGTCGCATCCGCTCCGTCCCGACTGACCAAATCGCTGCCATCGCCGCCGAGGTCGACCGAGAGGCTCGCTTCCCGACCGAAAGCATCGCCGCGCTGCGCGCCGCGGGGCTCCTCGGCATCGGGCTGGATGAGACTTACGGCGGACCAGGCGGGGGGCCCACCGAGGTGGTGGCCGTGGTCGAATCGGTTGCCGGCGCCTGCGCCTCGACCGGCATGATCTTCACCATGCACGTCGTCGCCACGCAGACCCTCTTGGCCGGGACCGATGGACCCGCGGATGGCGTCAAGGCCGATGTGCTGCGCGCGATTGCCACCGGTGACCACCTCGCGACGCTGGCCTACTCCGAACGCGGCTCGCGGAGCCACTTCTGGGCACAGGTCTCGCGGGCCATTCCAGATGGCGATGGGGTGATTGTCAACGCGGACAAGTCATGGGTCACCTCTGCCGGCCATGCGGACTCGTACGTAACCGCCAGCGGGGCCCCCGGATCCGAAGACCCGACCACCACGGAGCTTTACCTCGTCGATGCACGCGCCCCGGGAATCGAGGTGCTGGGTGGGTTCGACGGCCTCGGGATGCGGGGCAATGCCTCGTCGCCGGTCGCCTTCCGTGGGGTATCGATTGCGCCAGAGCGACGGATCGGCGGGTCGGCGACTGGCTTCGGGCTCATGATGAGCGCCACCCTGCCGTGGTTCGTCCTGTGCAGCGCCGCGACGAGCGTCGGCATTGCCGGCTCCGCCATCACGGCCGCCAGCGCCCACGTGACCGGGGCGCGATTCGAGCACCTGGGCAGCTCGCTTGCCGACATTCCCGGTGTGCGCGCGCGGCTCGCGGAGGCAAAGATCCGTCACATGCAAGCCCGGGCCCTTCTGTACGAGGTCGCCGCTGAAGTGGCGTCTGGTGGTGCTGGGGCGCAACTCGGCGTTCTGGCGCTGAAGGCCGCGGCGGCCGAAATGGCAATTGACGTGACCGACCAGGCGATGCGCGCCTGTGGCGGCGCGGCATTCAGTCGCCACCTCGGGCTGGAGCGACAGTTCCGCGATGCGCGGGCGGCATCGGTCATGGCGCCGACGACCGACGTCCTGCACGACCTGCTTGGCAAGGCGCTCACCGGACAGGATCTGTTCTGATGGAGTATCGGGTCGGCGCGGTCGCGTACCACCCTCGGGTGGTGACCATCTGGGAGGCCTTCCGCGCGTGGTTCGGCGCGCGTGGCTTCCCGCTCGATTACGTCCTCTACAGTCGCTATCCGGCGTTGCTTGATGGGCTGATGGCAGGACAGGTCGACGTCGCCTGGAACACCAATCTGGCGTACGTACAAACTGTCGAGCGCACCGGCGGCGCGTGCCGCGCCATCGCGATGCGCGACACCGACCTGGGCTGGACGAGCCACGTTCTCGTGCCTAGCGGCTCACCCATCGGCCTTGACGGGCTGCGCGGGCGGCGGGTTGGCTTCGGCGACTCGGACTCGCCACAGGCCTGGATCCTGCCCGCATACGCCATGCGCCGACAGGGCCTTGACCCAGATGCGGATCTGATCGCCGAGCGCCTCGACATCGATATCGGCAAGCATGGCGACACCGGCGGCGCGGAGTTCGCCCAGCTCGAGCGGCTGCGCGCCGGTGAACTCGACGCGTCGGTCGTATCGGACCCGACCTGGCAGGCACTGCGCGAGGCGGGTAGCGCGGATGGTCTGGAGATCGCGTGGACCACCCCACCCTTCCACCACTGCAACTTCACCGCATTATCGGACGCATCTCACGACGACTTTCGACGCCTGCTCCTGACCATGGACGAGGGCGATCCGCAGATTGCGGAACCGATGCGCCTGGAGTACGTCCACCGCTGGGTCGAGGCCGACATCGCCGGCTACGCGGACCTCACCGAAGCCGTTCGCCAGGCCGGCATCGCCGGGGCGCCCTGACGGGACCCTGCGGGCGGTCTGAATGTCGAGAAGACCCGTGCGCACGTCTCGGTTGAGCTTCGCCGGAGTCCTTGTCGCAGCGATCGGTCTCGTCGCCTGCGAGCTAGCGGGGGACCCGGCCTTCGCTGACTTCAATGCACCCCGAATTGTGCATCTGATGCCTGATGGCCGAATCCTGGTAGCCGATCTCGGCAGTGGCGCAGATGACGGTCGTGTCGTGGCCGTTGACTTGGCTGACGGCAGCCAGGACGTGCTGCTCGATGACTTGCCGTCCACCGCGGACAGCGGCCAACGGTATGCGGATCTCGCCGGTCCGAGCGGCGCTGCCATGGCGCCGGACGGGACCGTCTGCGTCGTGATCGGCGACGCTGCCGAAGATGCCTTTGGCACCGTACGATGTACTGACGGGCTGAGCGTCGACCTCGCGGAGTTCGAACGCAGCGCCAACCCGGATGGCGATGAGATCGCGAGCAACCCCTACGACATCACCGCCGATGGCGACCGCGGCTGGTACGTCACCGACGCTGCCGCCAATGCCATCCTGCACATTGAGCGCGGGGGCACGATTGAGGTGACGGCATCCTTTGAGAGCCTCGAACCGATCACCGGTGAGGCCACGGACGCCGTCCCAACCGGCATCCTGCGGCGCGGCGACGACCTGATCGTTGCGCTTTTCGGTGGAGCTGTCGTGCGCATCGCCCGGACCGGCGAGGTCGCTGTGCTCGGCGAGCTCCCCTCTCCCATTGCCCTGGCGGCGGACGAAGATGGAGCCATCCTCGTGCTCAGCCATCAGGACGGGGCGATCATTCGCCTGGCCGACGGGCATGAGCCGGAGACCATCGCGGCAGATCTTGATCGGCCAACCGGGCTGGCGCGACTGTCAGATGGACGGCTGATCGTCGCGGAGCAGGACGCTGGTCGCGTACGCATCGTCGGTGATCATTGACGGGTGCGGCGTCACCCGCCACGCCTGTGCAGTGCCGAGGCGAAACGCCGTGACCGGGCTGTTCGGGATCGCTGCATCCCTGCTTACCGGCATCGCGGCGATCGTGGCGAACCTTGATTTCGACGCCGATATCGTTCCCTTTTTCGTGGCGCTCACCGTCGCCGGTGGCGCGCATGCCTGGGCTACGTCGACGCCCCTGCGCGGCGGACGCCGCATCGTGGCGCTTGGTATCACCGCCGCATGGGCGGTGGCCGGGGTCTGGATCGGGGCTCTGCTGGGCATGTATCAGGCGATGTGCGCGTGCTCGCGACCGCCGCCAGCGGTCGAGCTCACCTACCTCGGCCTGCCTGCGACCGCCTACCAACTCATCGGCCTCTACGGTGGCTTGCTGCTCATCATCGCCGGGACGCGGCTCGCGCATCGGCGCCGTGGCGAGCCCGAAACAGGCTAGCCGCGGAGGAGTCGTCGCTGCATGGCGTGGCGCCAGACGAAGGTGAGTCGCATGACGATCCCGGCAACGGCGTCTACCACGGTGCCCAGCGGCCCGTCCGGACCGACGTGGAAGTCGATCTGATCCTCGATCCAAGTTCCGCGGCGCGCCGCGGTGAAGGTGTGCGAGTGGTGAAAGCGTGCCATCGGTCCGGATAAGGTTTCGTCAACGAAGCGCTCATTCGGCACGCGGTCCAGCAGGCGCACTGTCCATGTTCGCTGAATCGGTCCAAGGCCATATCGGAACTCGAAGATACTTCCCGGGCGCGGCGGGGCGGGGTCGATGCGCACCAGGCGAATCGCCACCGGGGGCGGCATGAGCCTCGCGAGGTTGGCGGGATTGTCGAAGAAGTCGAAGACCTCCTCGATCGGAGCGGCGACCCATGCGCGAGATCGAATGATCGGCATTAGATTCCAAATGGATTTATCGGCTTCGACGATGTGCCCTGCAGCACCGCCTTGGTCTCGGTGTACAGGTCCAGCGCCTCCAGCGACTGCTCACGACCGTAACCGGAATCTTTGAAACCTCCGAAGGGAACGCCCGGGAAGGCGACGAACGGCGTGTTGATGCCCACCGCGCCCGAACGGATTCGCTGCGCCACGCGGTGACCACGGGCGGCATCGCCGGTCCAGACTGTTGCGGCCAGCCCATAGCGGATGTCGTTGGCGAATCCGATCGCCTCCTTCTCATCGCCGAATCGGGTGAGCGTCACGACCGGTCCGAAGACCTCCTCCTGCCCGATGCGCGAATCATTCGCGACGCCGCCGATGACGGTGGGTGCCACGAACGCCGCCGCATCCAGCCCGTCAGCCAGCGAAAGATCACCGCCAGCCAACAGCTCTCCACCATCCTCCAGTCCGATCTTCACAAAGCCACGGACCTTCTCCGCGTGTCCGCGCGAGATGAGAGAGCCGACCTTCGTGTCATCGACCAGCGGGTCGCCAACGCTCAGGGCGAGTGTCTTCTCTGCGAAGGCCGATGCGAACGCGTCGTACACCCCGTCCGCCACCAGGATCCGGGAGCGCGCCTCGCACGACTGCCCCGCCGAATAGAAGATTGCCCACAGTGAGCCGATGACGGCCGCATCCAGGTCCGCATCGTCGAAGACGATATTCGGCGACTTTCCGCCGAGCTCCAGCGAGACGCGCTTCAGGGTCTTCGCGGCGGTTGCAGCGATGCGGCGGCCGGTATCGGTCTCCCCGGTGAAGGCGATCTTGTCGATGCCCGGATGCGCGGCCATGGCCTCCCCGACCTCTGCGCCCGGCCCGGGAATCACGTTGAGGACGCCGGCCGGAATGCCGGCTTCGAGGGCGAGCTCGCCAAGGCGAATGGCGGTCAGTGGCGTGGCGCTCGCGGGCTTGAGGACGAGGGTGTTACCGGTCGCCAGCGCCGGCGCGACCTTCCAGGCCGCCATCATGAGCGGGTAATTCCACGGGATGATGGCGCCGACCACGCCGACCGGCTCCTTCAGGGTGTAGCTCACCACTGACGGGTTGACGACGTGCGAGCGACCGTAGAGGTGCTGCGCCGTCCCCGCGAAGAACTCGAGCGTCGCGACCGCGACCTTGATCTCGGCGGCGCACTGCCATTTCACCTTGCCGTTGTTGCGCGATTCGAGCTCGGCGAGCTCATCGGATTGCTCGTCCAGGAGCTGCGCCAACCGGTTGAGCATGCGGGCGCGCTTGGCAGGAGCCGTCTTGGCCCAGGCGCCGTCGAAGGCGTCGCGGGCCGCAGTAACGGCCGCATCAACGTCATCGGTCCCGGCCTGGGCAACCTGCCCAAGCTCACCTCCACGCGCGGGATCGAAGGTCGCGAACGTTGCGCCCGCGGCCGCGTCGCGGAGTTCGCCGTTGATCAGAAGCTGGGTGGATGTGTCGGTCATGGGTCCAATGCTACCGGTCCGGCCCCGAAGCGGTACATGTCCACGTCGCACACCGGCTCATAGCCGATGGCCTGGTAGATCTTGTTCGATGTCGGATTGGCGAGATCGGTGAACAGGAACACGAAGCGGCGTCCCCGATCCAACTGATCCTGACTGGCAGCGGCCGTCAGCGCGCTCGCATAACCGCGATCTCGATGTTCGGGCGGAGTGTAGACCGGACCGATGCGCACCCCGTTCGGCGTCTCGGCGCCCGCTCCCACCAGCGATACGACCTCGCCGCCGACCTCCCACAGGTAGATCCACTGATGATCGCTCGCGATCCAGCGATCCACAAAGGCTCCAGGATCGGGGGGTGGAGCTTGCTCCGGCATGGCTTCGCCCAGGAAGTCCAACCACCAGCCTAGGAGGAACTCGCGATCGCGCGCCTCACCTCGTCGCCAGGTACCAGGCGCAGGACGCAGAGGGTGAATGACGCGCTCGAGGCGAAAGATGCGCTCGGCGACCTCGACGCGGGTTGTCTGTCCGGTGACATCAGTCCAGCGCTGTGCGAATCGCGCGGCTGGCTCCTTCGGACCGAGCATGCCCGGAAGCGGCGCGTCGCGCAGGGCATCGACCAGGGCATCGACCGCCTGCGGCTCATCGGACCATGACAGCACCTGGTTGTGTGGCGGCGTGCGCAGTGTGGCGGCCACGACGCGCCCCGCGGCATCGGTCACGGTGGCGAACGTGGGTGAATCTTCGGCGTACCGCTCGGGGTCGGCGCGGATCGTCGAACAGATTCCGAGCATGAGGTTGTGCTCTGCTTCGCGCGCGACGAGGAACTCGCCGGCGGCCGCCAGGAATTCGTCGACCGAGCTGTACCGATGCACCTGGAGCGTCATGCCACTCATGATGGCCGACCCGTGCAAGGTCATCGGCTGACAGGTTCAGCTCTCGGCCCGAGGCAGGCCAATTCGAAAAGTGGTGCCATCGACCCCGGTTGACTCCACCTCAATGGAGCCGCCATTGGCACGAATGAGCTCACGCGCCACGGTCAAGCCGATGCCGGAGCCCGCGACGCCGCTCGAGCGCGACCGATCGGCACGGTAGAACCGCTCGAAGACGAATGGAACTTCCTCTTCGCGAATGCCGGGGCCGGAGTCGATGACCCGCACGGTCGGGCCAGAGGCGACCTCGATACGCACAACCGACCCCGACGGCGAGTGTTGGATCGCGTTCGTCACGACGTTGCGAATGGCACGCGCGACCTGCCCGCGATCAGCACGCGTCGGCCCGTCACCGCTGACCGATGCCGTCACCTCCCGCTCACGGAGCAGGCTGTCCAGCGCCGCCACGATCTCGTGGGCCAGCTCGCCGACCTTGAACCCCTCCATGGTCCGCTGGAGTGGCGCCGCCTCGGCCTGGGTGAGCTCGCCAAGCTGGACGATCACGCCTGAGAGGCTGACGGCCGCCGCGCGCGCCTTCTCGAGCTGGACCGCATCCGCCGGGACAACGCCGTCGATCATGGCCTGGAGCTGGGACTCGAGCACGGTTGCCGGCGTGGCGAGGTCGTGGGCGAGGTCGCTGGCCGCGCGACGACGAAGCCCTTCCGACCGCTGGAGCCGGTCAGCCATGGCGTTGAACGCGTCGGCCAGCTCACTCGACTCGGCATCAGGCCCGCCGGATGCGCGGGCGGTCAGGTCGCCCGCGCCGAGCCGCTCGGCCGCAACGCCTATCATTCGCAGCGGCCGCGTCACTCGATTGGCCACGACGGCAGCGGCCGCCAGCAGTGTCAGCACGGCCACGACGCCGGTGATGAACAGCACGTTGTTGAAGGCAACGATGAATGGCGCTCGCGCGTTGGCGACGACCACTTCGAGCACGCCTGCCCCTCCGTCAACTGAGAGCGGCGCCGACAGCGTCTCCGCCTGCCCGCGCGGCGGCCGGCGTCCAGCTGCAACCAGGACCGATCCGTTGCCGTCAATGATGCGCGCAACCCCGCCACTCTCGGCGGCGACCCGCTGGAGCAGCAGTCGGAGCCCGCGCTGATCCACGCCACGCTCCAGACCCTCCTCGACGAGCGCGGCCGCCAGCCCGAGCCGCTGCTGATCGCGCGGCCCGAGCGTGTCTTCCAGCGACCGCGACGCCGCGCGGTTGACAGCGATCCCGGCCAGCACGAGCACGACCACCAGCACTCCGGCCAGCACCACGGCCAACCGCAGAGCCAGCGACCGGCCGCGCATCACGGCTGCGGATCCGGGACGGCGACGAGGCGATAGCCGGACGCCGGCACCGTCTCGATGAGCCACGGCTTACCCGCATCGTCGTCCAACTTGCGGCGAAGGTTAGCCACGTGGACATCCACGACGCGCTCGTACACTTCGTCCGGTCGGCGCGCCACGACGCCCAGGAGCTGCTGACGACTCACGACCGCTCCGGGCCGTGCCGCCAGCGCGCTGAGCAACGCCCCCTCGCCCGGCGTGAGGCGGCCGCTCATCCCACCGGCCAACGCGTAGCGACGCGACCCCGGGTCGAGCACCAGCCGTCCGCCGTCGAAACTCAGAATTGGCGGGGGTTCCCCCGCGTCGGCGCCGCGCGTGCGGCGAAGGATCGCAGCAACGCGCGCCGTGAGCTCATGCGGGTTGAAGGGCTTGGGAAGGTAGTCATCGGCCCCGGCACGCAGCCCGGCGATGCGCTCCGCATCGCTTCGCTTGGCCGATGTGATGAGCACCGGCACGTCTCCATCGGCGCGGAGCGTCTCGAGAACCATCTCGCCCGACATGCCCGGAAGCATGAGATCTAGGATGACGAGGTCGCACGGCTCGGCGTCAAACGCCGCCAGGGCGGTCAAACCATCGCCGGCATCGGTCACGAGGTGGCCTTCGCGTTCGAGGTACAGTCGCAGAAGCGCCCGAAGCTGGGGCTCGTCCTCGACGACCAGGATGCGTGCCTTCATGCGCCGCATCCTACGCGGCCGCCGATTCATACGATGTGAAGACCCGCGGCACCAAACTTGACGCGATCTTGGTGGAGGCAGGGCCACCATCGGTCTCCATCCACCACAGGAGAACCAGACCGATGCGTCTCATGCAAACTCTCGGCGCCGCCGGCGCCCTGGTCATCGCCGCACTCGTGGGCGGCACCCTCATCAACTCCGCCTCCGCCAATCCGGAGGTCGTCCGCAACGAAGACGGTGGCGAATACTGCGACCTGTTCCTCGACAGCCTGGGTGCGGAGCTCGGCGTTGAGGCCGATGCGATCGCGCCGGCCGTTCGTTCCGCGGCAACGTCAACGATCGAGACGATGGTCGAGGCCGGTGATCTGCCTGCCCAACTCGGTGAGCGCATGACTTCCCGCCTGAATGCGTCGGATGGCGACGGCTGCGCTGTGCTTGGTGCTCGCTTCCACGGCGCCGTGCGGCACGCGGCCGTGGGCGAGTTCCGCTCGGGCATGCTCGACGCCGCCGCTTCGACGCTGGGCCTGGAGTCCTCCGTGCTTCGCGAGCGGCTGGCCGATGGCAGCTCGCTCAACGAAATCGCCGAGACCGAGGGGATCGCCTATACGCTTGTCATCTCGGCCGCGCTCGCCTCGGCCCAGGCGGACGTGGACGCGGCGGTCGATGGTGGGACGATGCGCCAGGAACGAGCCGATCGCATCATCGAGCGCATCGACACCTGGCTGGACGCCGGCGGCGAGCCTCGGGAGCGTCCATCCCGTGACTGACGTCCCTTCAGACTGAAGTTGCACCACACGACACCAAAGTCGAAGGAAACCGAGCTCACTCGTCCCGGGTTGCACCGGACGTAACAGCCGACGAGCGAGCCGGGCTTCCCTCGACTTTAGTCGCGCCCGGTGCAACTGGCGTGCTGTACCGGTACGCGCGAGCACGACCCGCTACGCTACACAGCATGACGAAGATCGGATACGCGGCCATGCTCGAGCAGTTCCATCCAACCGACCTGCTCGATTGGGCCGAACAGGCAGAGGGCGCCGGCTTTGACGCTGGCTTCCAGGTCAGCGAGCACTTCCACCCGTGGACGCCGCAGCAGGGACAGTCCGCGTTCGCGTGGTCCTTCATGGGCGCACTCGGGCAACGTACGAAGCTTCCCTTCGGGACAGCGGTCACCTGTCCCGGCTTCCGCTACCACCCTGCCGTCATAGCCCACGCGGCGGCCACGCTCGGGGCCATGTATCCCGGCCGTTTCTGGCTGGGACTGGGCGCAGGGGAGGCGCTCAACGAGCACGTCATCGGCGGCGAGTGGCCAGAGATTGGTGAACGCAGTCGGATGATGTTCGAGAGCATCGAGATCATCGGCAAGCTATTCACGGGCAAGGTCGTCAAGCACGACGGCGACTATTTCACGCTGAAATCAGCGCGCCTCTATACGCTGCCCGAGCATCCGGTCCCGATCTACGTCGCCACAGCGGGCCCGGTGAATGCGAAAAAGACTGGCAAGTTCGCCGATGGCATCATCACCGTCGGCGCGGCCGACGAGAAGATCAACATGCTGTGGGACAAGTTCCGCGAGGGTGCCGCCGAGGCCGGCAAGGACGCATCGGCCATGAAAACGCAGCTCCAGATCCACGTGAGCTGGGCGCCAACGCAGGAAGAGGCGGAACAGAACGCCCTGAAAGAGTGGCCGAACGGCGGCATGCCGTTCCCGAAGCAGGATGTCAAGAACCCCGAGGACTTCGCCAACATCGCCAAGCTGGTGCGGATCGAGAACTTCAAGGACCGCATGCTCATCAGCCTCGATCTCGAGGAGCACACCGCACAGATCCAGCGCTTCGTGGACATGGGCTTCGACGAGATCTACCTGCACAATGTCGGGCGCGACCAGGCGGCATTCATCTCCACCTTCGGCGAGAAGGTACTGCCGAACCTCAAGCTGTCCTAGGACCGATGCCCCGCCGTCGCCGGACTAACCTCCGTCAGCGGATGCCGGTGTCGTACCCGAGGGACAGCGCTACCGTCTCGCCCGCCAGGACGGTGACGCTCGCGAGTTCCGGGACGCCCATCAGGCCCTCCACCTCTGCCCCCGCGACGAGGTAGTCGCCGGCCGGCAGGTCGATCGTCACGTGACCCTGCTCGTCGGTCGTGCCCTCCCCGACGAGGATGTCCCGACCGTCGGCGGGTTGGACGAGGATCCGCGCGTCGGCCACCGGTCGCGGCTCGCAGTTGGGATCCGGTGGATCCTGCTCGACGGGGCAGACCGGCCCGGCAACGACGACGATCTCGAGCCCGCCGAGCTCGACCGACGGCGTCGATATGGCTCCGGGCGTGCACGCGACGAGCAGGGTCGCCAGGCTCAACAGACCGATACGCATGGCGCCTTTGACGCCGCCCGGTGGGCATCGGTTCCCGCGACGCAATCGGCTCAGTCACCGTCGGTGAGCGGGACCGCAAGAACCGTGGGACCATTCAGCAATGGAGATCCTCCTCGAGACCGATCGGCTGATCCTACGTCGCTTCACGGATGCGGACGCGGACCACCTGGTCGAGCTGGACAGCGACCCTGAAGTCATGTTCTTCATCAACGGCGGCCGGCCGACGTCACGCGAGGAGATCGAGGAGAGTGTTCTGCCGCGCTTCCTTCGCTACCACCGGGAGAGCGAAGCCTTCGGGTTCTGGGCCACCATCGAGAAGTCAACGGGAAGCTTCATCGGCTGGTTTCACCTGCGACCCGAGCCGGACGAGGGCCTGCTCGATGAACCCGAGCTCGGCTACCGGCTGCGTCGGTCCGCCTGGGGCAACGGGTACGCGACCGAGGGCTCTCGGGCGCTGATCGACAGCGCCTTTGCCGATCTTGGCGCAAGCCGGGTGTGGGCCCAGACGATGGTTGTCAACACGGGATCGAGGCGAGTGATGGAGAAGGCCGGGCTACGCTTCAACCGCCTCTTCCACGCCGACTGGCCCGACAGGATACCCGGCGACGAGCACGGGGATGTCGAGTACTCCCTGACCCGCGAGGAATGGCGTGCACGCCGATGAGGCACGACGCCGCTTCGGCGACGCCCGGGTCGGCCGGCTTGCAACGGTCAGCGCCGATGGAGCGCCGCAGGTCGTACCCATCGTCTTCGTGGCCGATGGCGCCCTCGTCTTCTCGGCCGTCGACGCCAAGCCGAAGTCGTCACGCGGGCTCAAGCGGCTCCGCAACATCGAGGCGAACCCTCGCGTGTCACTCCTGGTAGACCACTACAACGAGGCGTGGGAGCACCTGTGGTGGGTGCGCGCCGATGGCACTGCCCGAATCGAGGAGTGGGGACCCGGACGCGACCGAGCCATCGAGCTGCTGCGGGCGAAGTACGCGCAGTACGCCGGCATGCCCGATGCCTTCGGCGACGTCATCGTCATCACGGTCGATCGCTGGCTGAGCTGGAGCTTCACTGGGGAGGGTTAGCTGTGGCTCAGCAGCAGGGTCAGCTGCGGCTGGCGCCGGTCGGCTTGCATCTCGTGGTGGCAACTGGAGAAGAGCGGGCGCAAACCGCGGGCGGACGGTGCTAGGCTCCGCGGTATGACGACGCAGGTGGTCTCCCGACCTCGTGTCCTCGCCGATGTGATCCCCGGAGGCATCGTCCGCAATGTGTCCCTGGTCCTTGGTGCGGCGGCCTTGACGGGGGCCGCGGCCCAGATCGCGCTGCCGCTGCCCTTCACCCCGGTACCGATCAGCCTGGCGACATTCGCCGTGCTCCTCAGCGGCGCCGCGCTCGGACCGCTGCGCGGGGGTCTGGCCATGGTCCTCTACCTGGCGGCCGGCGTGACTGGCGTGCCCTGGTTCAGCGATCAGAACTCCGGCTTCGGCTTCCCGTCATTCGGGTACATCATCGGGTTCGTGCTGGCCGCAACCCTGGTCGGCGCCCTGGCCCAGCGCGGGACCGATCGGTCGGTCGGGGGCGTCGTGTGGCTCATGGTGCTTGGCAACCTCGTGATCTATGCGGTCGGCGTGCCATATCTGGCCGCCTCGATCGGGGTCGATCTGCCCCAGGCGCTGGCGCTCGGGACGTTGCCCTTCCTCATCGGCGACGGACTCAAGATCGCCCTGGCCGCCGGACTTCTTCCGGGCGCCTGGAGGCTGGTGGGCGGGTCTGGATCGGGAGCGGGCCGGCCTGCTCGATAGGCCTGCTACCGGCCGCTCGCTGATCGACAAGGCCTTCTTCGACCTAGGCGACGGTTAGCGCGCCGTGGAGTGCAACGTCGATCATGCGGTCCGTCGCGCTCTTCAGATCGTCGAGGGACACGTATGTCTCCTCGCTCGTGAGCGTTTCGCTGAGCACGTCGCTCACGGTGAGAATGCATGCGGCACGTGCCTCGCGACCCTCGGCGCTCGCGCGGCGGGCAAGGTAGAAGAGCGACGCCGCCTCCATCTCGAATGCGAGGATGCCGCGCGCCCTCCACTTCGTCACATACTCAGGATCCGGGTTGTAGAGCAGGTCGACTGTCGCGACCGGACCCACGTGAGTGCGCAGGCCCGAGTCGCGAGCCGCATCGACGAGGGCGCGAGTGAGGTCGAAGTCAGCCACCGGCGCGTACGGGTCGCCAGCAAGATGGGTTCGGGTAGCGCCGTCGACCGGCGCCGCCGCCGTGGCCACGACGAGGTCACCGGTTCGAATCCCTTCACCTATCCCACCACAGGTTCCGACCCGGACGAGCCGTTGGGCGCCCAGGAGGAGAAGCTCTTCGGCAATGATCGCCATCGAAGGCGATCCCATGCCCGTTGTCTGGACGCTGACCGGCGCGCCCCCGACCGTGCCTGTCCAGCCGAGCATGCCCCTGTGTGCACTCACCTGGCGGGCGCCGTCAAGGCCGCCGTCGAAACGCTCGGCAATTGCGCGCGCCCGCTCAGGATCGCCAGGGAGGAGGACGAGCGGGGCGTAGTCCTCAGGCTCGCCGCGCAGCACGATCTGCGGCACCGTCAGGCGCTCCCGCCTGGAAACGGCGAGCTGTCGTGTGCCCTCAGCCATGCCCGGGTGCGCGGCGCGACGTCGGCCGGCGCCACCGCAAGGCGCGCGACGAGGTGCCGCAGGTCTTCGGACGTGTCGACGTCAGGCCACGTCGGGGACATGGCGACGTCGAACCCGCTCTGCCTGAGCGCCCGGTGGGTGCGGTCGAGCGCTCGGTCCGAGCCCATCGGAACCGCGTCGAATGCGAGGCGAACGCGCCGCCGGAGCCTACGCAACAGGAAGCCCGACACAAGCGGGATCGGCGGGATCGCCCGCCAGCGCAGGCCGACGAGGTGATACCCGCCGTCTTCGGTAGGGCCCAGCACTGCGTTGGCGTCGTCGAGCTGGCGGAATGCCGCGGCGAGGTGCCCTGGCGGAAGGTCAGGGTTGTCGCCGCTCACCACGAGCGCCCGATCGGTACCCAGTTTGGCGGCCGTCTCGAAGGCAGTTGCAATCGCGCCGTCAAGGCCCGGTCGGCCCTGCACGACCGAGTGCCAGCCCGGACCGACGAGTGCAGCGACCTCCGCGCGCTCTGAGCCCCGTGCAACGATCAGCGGGATCGCCCGCAAATCGGCCGCGGCTACGTGCACCACGGCGGCGGTATCGACGAGGGATGCGCTCCACATCTCTGCTGCCCCGTCTCCTCCCAGGTGTTGAATGAGCCGCGTCTTCACCTCGCCGGCGCGTGGTGCCTTGGCCACGATGGCGATGATGGGTCGCGGAGCTGTCTCCGTCCAGGCCGTGCGCACCATGGCGATGGCGGCCAGCCCCGATGCCTGCAGTCGTCCGGCGACCTTGCTCACCCCACCCCGCCGGCGAAGGAACCGCACCGGCACCTCTCGAATCCGCGCGGAGCGCTCGGTCGCCGCGCGGGAGATGAGCTGGACCGTCCAGCCGTAGCCGACCGCATCCAGGTTCAAGCGCTTGAGGAACTCCGCGCGGACCACCTTGAACGGCGGCAGGTCACGAACGCGTCGGCCGGTGCGCAGCGTGATGATTGCCGCCACGAGAACGTTACCGAGCCGCGCATGCAACGGCATCGCGCCCGGCTCCGTGTCACGCGGACGTCGCCGACCGAGCACCAGTTCGGCCGTGGGCAGCGCGGCGCGCAGCCGTGGCAGCTCGGCCGGGTCGCACGAGCCATCGCCGTCCAGAAAGGCGACTGCATGATGCTGGTGCCCCTGCTGCGCAATCTCGGCACCCGTGAGGCAAGCGTGCCCATAGCCGCGCCGAGCCTCATCGACGACCTTGGCGCCCGCAGTCGCGGCCAACTCGGGAGTTCCGTCGGACGAGCCACCGTCGACGACGTAGACGCAGCACGCCCCGGAGGCGCGAAGCCCTCGAACGAGATCACCGATGGCCGTGGCCTCGTTGAGCGCAGGGATGACGGCCGCCAGCCGGTCATTCATCGATCGGTCCCCACAGCTCGAATCGGCCCTCGCGCGCAATCTGGGGTCTGCCGCTCTCCGGCAGCTCGTGCACGTACCCGTTGCGCCGCTCCCACGAAAGGTACCCCGGATCACGAGCCTCGCGGTCGACGAGCACCCACGCATCCAAAGCGCCGTTGGGGCTCAGCAACAGGTCGGCACGCGAAGCGAGCGGTGGCGCGATGCTGTCGTCGACAATGAGGACAACCTCGCCGGGAATCTGCTCCGCGAATCGGAGGAGCTCGTCGTGCGCCGGCGGGCGGTCCCATTGGCTATGCTCAGCGCGCATGGTCGGCGGCAGCCCGCCCCCGATCCACGCCACGCCGATAGCGGGAACTGCGAGAGCCAGCAGCACCGGAGCCATCGGCCGCCTCCAAACCAGGCCGGCACCAACCCGACGGCGGCTGCGGCGAAATCTACGGGCGGACCATGCCAGCAGGCTCCGGCCGCCAAGCGCCGCGGCCACGAGAATGGGCACCATCGGCAGGAGGGTGTAGTGCAGCCAGAAGTCAGCCTGCGCGACGTTCGCGCTCAATAAGTTTGCGAGGACCGGTGGGAGCGCGAGTAGAAGCCAGGCTGGCCGCAGGAGCGGCAGGGCGGCGGTTGAAAGAAGCAGCCCGGCAGCGGCCATCCAGCCGGCGCCGTTCGTCAACTGCTCGATGATCCGATCGGCATTCGCCAGCGGGCCGCCGCCCTCGATGATCCAACTGTAGTACCAGCCAGTCTCGAGGCTCGCGCCGCCGCGAAGGAGCGGCATCAGCACCCCGAATACGGCCAGCGTCCAGAATACGCCAACGACCATCAGCAAGAGGCCGGCACTGCGGACCCCGGGCACGTGGCGGCGTCCGTCCCGGAGCCGGCCGGGGCCGCGCGCCGCGATGAGCGCTCCCACGGCAAGGAGCGTGTAGCCCTGGTCCTCCTTGGCCAGCAGCACCACGCCGGCGAAGGCAAACAGGAGCCACGTACGGCCACGCAGCCCGGCCCAGCCGGCGAGCAGTGCGAACGGCAGGGCGAGCGACTCCGTATGGAAGTCGGCCAGGCCAGCCTCCTGGATGGCGCTCCAGATCGGCAGCGGTGCGGCGATCGCGGCCGCGAGCCACGGCGCCCACGGCGACGGCCTGCATGCGGCGCGCAGGAACAGGAACGCGGCAGGTCCAGCGGCCGCAAGCGCGAGAACGTGAATGAGACTGAGTACACGCGCATCGGCCCACACCATTTCGACGAGCGCCGGGACCGCCAGCAGCGGCGAGAAATGCACACCCAGGAAATTGCCCTCGTTGAAGCTCGAGACGAAGCCGTTGCCCTCGGACACGTTCCAGACGACCTGCTGGAAGAAGGCCAGGTCATAGGCTCGCGTGGCAAGCCCGTCTGCCCGACGCAACAGCAGAGAGGCGAGCCAACCAAATCCGAGCAAGGCACCGCTTAAGCTGAGCAGCGTCGGGACTGAGATGGACGGGCGTCTCAGGTTTCGGGTGGCTGCACGCGAGCCGGCCAGCGTGGCGTCCGTCATCTGGCGTCGGCCCGCCGAGGAGCGCTTCGACGCTCCGCGGTCGTTCGAAGAGGCGCTCCGGACGCGAGGAGTCGGTCTCGGATGCCGCGGGCCGCCCTGCGCACGGCTTCGTGGGCGTCCTGTTGCGGTGCCCACCCCATCGCGCGCAGCGCGTCAGCGTCAAGATCGACCAGAGGCGTGTCCCCCACCCAGCCTCCACCACCGCGTGCGGCTCCGCTGAAGTGCATCTCGACGCCCCCCGCATCGAGCTGGAGCTCATCGATGACCAGCTCCGCCACCTGACGTACGCTCAGAGTTCCCGGGGTGGCGACGTTGAATACCGCGAACGGACGGTCCGGAGCCACCCGCTCGGCGTGAAGGACCCCCTCGATGAGGTCCTCGACATCGATATACGGCTTCGCCTGCCGACCGTCGCCAAGGATCTCGAGACGCTTGCCCTCGCGGAGGAGCTTGACTACGAAGTCGTGGACCACCCCATGATTTGAGCGTGGGCCGATGGTGTTCCCGAATCGGAAGGCCAGCACGCGCCAGCTGTAGAGGTGCGCGAAGCCGGACAGGATGGACTCGCCGGCAAGCTTGGCGGCGGCGTAGTGTGACTCCGGCAGTAACGGTCCGTATGCCTCGCCGGTCGGGACGTGGAGCGGCGTGCCGTAGACCACCCCGCTCGATGCGTACACCAACCGCCGAACGCCGTGCCGCCGCATTGCTTCGGCGACATTCCAGGTTCCGTGGATGCAGCCCTCAAAGTCGAGGCGCGGGTCGTCGTATCCGCCGGGGATGTCGGTATTGGCCGCCAGGTGGACCACCGCCTCGTGCCCGGCCATCACGGCGAGGACACTCGCGAGATCCCGTACGTCGCCCGGCACGAATCGGAGCCTACCGTCATGTATCTCATCGTGGAATGGCGCATCCCAGTCGGGCTCGGCGGTTGAAAGGTCGTCAAGCACGGTAATGCGCTCACCGGCGGAGAGCAGCCGCGGAAGCAATTCCGAACCGATGAAACCGGCACCGCCGGTGACGAGCGTCCTCAACAGACCGGGCGCTCGCATATCATGGCAGACCAGTCGGCTTCGGGGAAGAGGACGGCGCCAGCCAAGGATCGCCGATGATTGGTCATCCGCGCATCATCGGCACTTCCCGTTACGATTCGATGACATTGTGTCTGTGGCATGACCTGGGTCCTGCGGACCAGTTTGCCGCGCGACGACGAACCGCGGAGATCTGACGTCCTGTCACTCGGTCGACTCGAAGACGGCGGCGATGCCCTGGCCGACCCCGATGCACATGGTCGCAAGCCCGTACCGGGCGCCGCGGCGCCGCATCTCGTGCAGCAGCGTCGCCGTCAGTCGCGTGCCGGAGGCGCCCAATGGGTGACCGATGGCGATCGCGCCACCATTGACGTTGGTCTTCTCCGGATCCAAGCCCAGCTCGCGCATGACCGGGATGGCCTGCGCGGCAAAAGCCTCATTGAGCTCAACGAGACCGAGATCGTCGACCGAGAGCCCTGCTCGGTCGAGCGCGCGCCTCGATGCCGGGATTGGTCCCAGGCCCATGGTGGCCGGGTCGACGCCGGCGACGGCGGAGGCGACGACGCGCGCCATCGGCCGCATCCCAAGCTCGCGCGCGCGAGCCTCGCTCATGACGAGTACGGCGGCTGCGCCATCGTTGATACCGGAACTGTTGCCAGCCGTGACCGATCCTGACGCGCCACGCTTGAACGCGGGCTTCAGCTTCGCCAACGATTGGAGCGTGGCGTCCGGGCGCGGATGCTCATCGGTTTCGAACATCCCCGTCGGCGTCTCGATCGGGACGATCTCATCGACGAAGCGGCCTGCGTCATTCGCCGCTGCCCACCGTCGCTGCGACGTCAGTGCGAATGCGTCTTGGTCCTCCCTGGTGACGCCGACACGCTCAACGACGTTCTCAGCGGTCTCGCCCATCGAGTATGGGTAGTACGCATCGGCCAGGCGCGGATTGGTGAAGCGCCAGCCGAGGGTGGTGTCCTCCATGGTCTGCTGACCACGCGGGAAGGCGACTGATGGCTTGGGCATGACGAACGGCGCACGCGTCATGCTCTCGACGCCACCGGCGATGAACACGTCGCCATCCCCGTAAGCGACTGCGTGTGCGGCGGTGATGACCGCCTGGAGCCCGGATCCACACAACCGGTTGACCGTCTGGCCCGCAACATCGATCGGCAGGCCGGCCAGCAGTGCGGCCATGCGGCCCACGTTGCGGTTGTCCTCCCCCGCCTGGTTGGCGGCACCCAGGATGACGTCGTCGATGCTCGCCGGGTCGATGCCGGTGCGCTCGACGAGGGCGCGGATCACGTGCGCCGCCAGGTCATCGGGCCGGACGTCCTTCAGGGCGCCACCGTATCGGCCGAACGGGGTGCGCAGGCCGTCAACGATGACGGGCGTGCGGGCGGAATCGCGGTTCATCGGTCCGATGGTAGCGCGATCAGTAGCTCGGTGGCGTCAGCACGAAGAGCACCCGCGCGGGGGTTGGCCCGGGATTCTGATTTCGATGCGGCACACGGCTCGAATAGCGAATGGCATCGCCGGCCTCGAGGCGGTACGTTTCCTCGCCAACCCATAGGTCGAGCGAACCCTCCAAGACGATGAGACACTCCTCGTCCGACTCGTGGGCATAGGCCTCCGCGCCCGTCCCTCCTCCCGGCTGGATGAGCGACAGAATGACCTGGAGCCGCGCGTTCGGTCCCTCGGTGAGAAACTCGTCTCGGGCCGCCAGGCCGGGATACGTCACCACGCGCCGCTCTCCTGCTCGGACGAGCTGGCCGTGCGGCCCGGCGCGGTCGAGGATCTCGCCGATCGACAATCCGAGCGCGACGGCGATGCGGCGCAACGTTGCAATGGAAGGGCTTGCGACATCCCGCTCGACCTGAGAAAGGAAGCTTTCGGTGACGCCAGCGGCATCGGCCACCTCTCGGAGCGTTCTGCCATGCCGACGACGCGCCTCGCGCAGGCTCGCCCCGATCAGGATTTGATCGTCGGTTTCCATGGCCTGATTCTAGGTGCCCGCGCGCCTTGGGTGTCGCCGCTATGCAGCACCACTTATCAGATTTCCCCATTGTGTGCTCAAACGAAGCGCGCTAGGATCAGCCGCCTGTAGTCATACTTCAGGTTCACTCGTGACGAACCCTAATCGGTCGGCCGCTCCCGTAGACGATCTCGCACCGGGCATGCGCCGCAGCTATTGGCTGCGCGACGCACTCGCGAGTGAATCCGACCCGCATCCGCTCCCTGCGGCTGAGGGGCACAGCGAGCACGATGTCGTGATCGTCGGGGGCGGCTATACGGGTCTGTGGACGGCGTACTTCATCACGGAGCGCAATCCCGGCGCCCGGGTTGCAATCCTGGAGCAGGATATCTGCGGTTCCGGACCAAGCGGCCGCAACGGAGGATTCCTCCACGGGTGGTGGGACCAGCTACCACTCCTCGAAGAGCTCTATGGACCGGACCAGGCGCTCACAATCGCATGGGAAGCTGACGAATCCGTCGATGGGACCCGGGCATTCTGCGAGCGGCACGCCATCGACGCTTGGTTCAAGCGCGGCGGCTACCTCCGCGTGAGTGCCTCGACCGCGCAGGACAGCGACTGGTCGGGGTCGGTGGCGGCCTGTGATCGCCTCGGTGTGCCTGACCAATACGTGGCGCTCACGTCCGACGAGGTTCAGCGTCGCTGCGCTTCCCCCGTCTTTCGTGCTGGCGCCTTCATGCCCAACGCCGCAACCGTTCAGCCCGCTCGGCTGGCGCGGGGTCTCCGTCGTGTCCTGCTCGAGCGCGGAGTCACCATCCACGAGGGAACCCGGGTACGGAGTATTCGCGTCCGCGAGCGGGTCGAGGTGCGGACCGACCACGCGCGCGTGCTCGCGGATCAGGCCGTGCTTGCGCTGAACGCATGGGCTGCGGGATGGCCGGGCCACCGATCGTCGCTCGTGGCGTGGGGCAGCTACATTGCACTGACCGAGCCGGCGCCAGATCTCCTGCGACAGGTAGGCTGGATCGGCGGGGAGGCAATCACCGACTCACGATTCACCGTTCAATACTTCCGCACCACACCCGACGGACGTGTGGCGTTCGGGGCCGGCGTGGGAGCGGCCGGCTACGGCGGCCGCATCGGTGCCACCTTTGACTCTGACCGACGGGCGGTCGAGCGGGCGGTCGCGGGCCTTCGTCGGCTCCTTCCGAATCTCGCCTCGGTCCCGATCGCAGAGTCATGGGGAGGTCCGATCGACGTGTCCGCCGACCGTCTTCCGCTCATCGGCACGCGTCGCGGCGGCCGAGTGCACTACGCGCATGGGTACTCTGGCAATGGAGTCGGGCCTGCTCGCCTGGCGGGCCGGGTGATGGCGGCGCGCATCTGCGGCTCCAACGATCCCATTGCTCGACTGGCGATCGTCAACCGCCGGGTTCGACCATTTCCACCTGAGCCGATCAGGTACCTGGGCGCGCGCCTCGTGCGCGAAGCGCTCATCCATGGAGACGAGCTGGCCGACCAGGGCCGTCGGACGGGACCGCTCGTCCACGCTGTCAGCCGCCTACCTCGATGGCTCGGGTATCGGCTCGGGTCACAGCGCCACTCGACGCCTCGTCGGGCTTCCCCTTCGGAATGAAGTGTAACTTTAGTCATCACAGCCATTGACGCGTGTAATGCCGCCGTATACGATCCGAGAATCCAGTGGAAGTTCAGACGGAGGTTCGCTCGCCATGGGTATCCTGGTCGCCCAACATCGGTCCGCGGTCGCACTGACCGCTCTGACGCTGATCCTGAGCGCCTGCGGTGCGGTGGGAGGATCACCTTCTGCTCCCACCCCCACCGACGCTCCAGCCAGCCAACCAGGCGAAAGCACCCCACCGTCCAGTGCCGCCGGCGAACCGAACGAGTTGCTGGTTCTGGAATGGAGCGGCTACGAAGCAGAGGACTTCTGGACCGATTTCAAGGATGCCAGCCCCGACACGGAGGTCACATTCGAATTCGGGGACACCGATGCCAACATCCTGGCCTTGATGCAGGGTGGCAGTCAGGCGGATGTCTTCCACTTCTACACCGGCTGGCAGCAGTTCTACGTCGACCAAGGGCTCGTCAGGGAGATCGACACCAGCATGCTGACCAATTGGGACAAGGTTCCCGTCGAGTATCAGGAGCTCGGCCAGGTCGATGGCAAGCAGTATTTCCTGCCGTGGGACTGGGGCTTTACTTCCATCCTCTACAACACGGATGAAGTGCCGGAGGTGACAAGTTGGGACGTCCTGTTCGATGACGCCTATGCCGGTCATGTCTCAATGTGGAACGACGGTCCGGGCGCAGTCGCAGTGTCCGCGTACGCCAACGGATGGGATGAGACCAACCTGACCGATGAGCAGCTCGCACAGATCGAGGCCGACTGGATCGCGCAAAAGCCACTCAATGCGTTCTACTGGACGTCCGAGTACGTCGATCTCTGCCCCGCCGTGCAGGATGGGACGATCTGGGTCGCCTACGCCTGGCAGGGCTGCTACGCCACCGCGCTGGCGGCGGGCGATCCGGTCGCCTACGCGAATCCGGAAGAAGGGCGCAACTCGTGGGTCGGCTTGTACGGCATCAGCGCCAATACGGACAGCTACGAGCTCGCAATGCAATTCCTGGACATGAAGCTCGCCGAGGTGACCTGCGGAAACGCAGTCACGCTGTTCTATTACGGTTGCGCGAACGGCGACGTGATGGCGGCGATCGAGGATCCGATCCTGATCGAAGCCTTCGGCATCAACGACCCGAGCATCCTCGAGTCGACGAACTTCACGCCGTTGGTCACGGAGGAGCAACGCGACGCGTGGACGGCGATGTGGGAGCGGGTGCAGGCACACTAGGGCAGCAGCGCATCGGCCCCGGCGGAGGAGCGGCATGAGGCCGGGCCACGGGGGAGCGGTGTGGTTTCTCGGGGTCCCGCCAATCGTGTGGCTGACCCTCTTCTTCCTGGTGCCGCTAACGCTGATCGTTGCCTTCAGCTTCCGCGGCGGAACCGGCGTTGCGGGGCCAGACTCGCCGTGGATTCTGTCGCTGGAGCACTACGCTGAGATCCTCGGCACGGTGGCCTTTGTCCGGCTCCTCGGCATCTCCATTCTCGTCGCTTTCAGCGTTGCCGCGCTCGCGACCATCGCCGCATACCCGGTGGCATACTTCCTCACCTTCCGCGCAGGGCGCATGGCGCCGCTCTACCTCACCCTGCTGCTCATCCCCTTCGCGGTCAGCTACCTGCTTCGGGTCATGGCCTGGAAGCTCATGCTCGGACCCGAGGGCGGGATCAACTCACTCCTCGCGTGGCTGGGCATGATCGAGGAACCCCTCTCCCTGCTCCTGTACAGCCGGGCCGCCGTCATCATCACCCTGGTTTACGTCTGGATCCCGTTTGCCACGCTTCCCATCTACGCCGCCATGCAGCGCATTGAGCGCGGCCATCTGGAGGCGGCGGCTGACCTCGGCGCCGGCCCGTGGTCGCGCTTCGCTCGCGTGACGCTGCCCCTCAGCCTGCCAGGGGCGCTGGCCGCGTTCTTCATGGTCTTCATTCCAAGCGTTGGCGAGTACGTCACCCCAGCCCTCGTCGGAGGCACCGACGGAGTCATGTACGGCAACATCATCCAGGGCTTCTTCACCCGATCAGCCAATTGGCCGATGGGTGCCGCGCTGGCCGTCCTGATGCTGGTCATGACCATCCTTCTCGTGATCCTCGCGCTCTCATTGCTGAACTGTCGCCGGGTGCTGGCGTGATCGGCACTGCCACGAAGCGTGGCGTCGGCATCGGTCGAACCCCGGTGCCGTTGCGGACATTCTTCATCGCCATCCTTGGCCTCCTGTACCTCCCGATCGCCATCCTGTTCCTGTTCTCCTTCAGTGTCGGGACGCGGCTGGCCTTCCCGCTCGAGGGGTTCACCACTGATTGGTACGGCGCGGCCCTCGACGACGGCGCGCTCATTGGCGCGGCACGCAACAGCCTCGTCGTCGGTGTTGTCTCGGCGACGATTGCCACCAGCCTCGGCGCCATGGTCGCCATCGCCGTCCTTCGGCTCCGATTCCGCGGACGTCGGCTGCTGCTCGGACTCGCAGGTCTTCCGCTGGTGGTGCCATTCGTGGTGATGGGCGTGGCGTTCTTCCTGTTATTTGTCATGCTCGACGTACCGCGCTCGCTGGTAACAGTCGCCGTCGGTCACTCGGTGATCGCAGTCCCGTTCGCCACGCTCATCCTCCTTTCGCGCCTCAGTGGCCTGGATCCGGCGTTGGAGGACGCGGCCATGGACCTTGGAGCCACGTATCGGGCGACATTGCGGCGGGTCGTGCTGCCTCTGATGGGCCCGTCGCTGCTGTCGGCGTGGCTCACCTGCTTCGTGGTCTCGTTCGATGAGATCGCCCTGGCCATCTTTCTCGTTGGGGGCGATCCCACGTTCCCGGTCTTCCTCTACGGGCAGCTCAGATTCGCGCAGCGCCTTCCCGTGCTGATTGCCATGGCCGTGTTGCTGATGATCGGCACCGTGGCCCTGACCCTGATTGCCCTCCGTATCCGCAGGAGCGAACCGTGACAGCCAGCGACCTCGACAACGTTGATGGGTGGCGCGCGCCGACGGCGTCGCAGGCGGCGGGCATGACACTGATTGCCGCGCGCCGAATGATCGCGGCGGCAGAATCGATCGCACGAGAGCTGCAGGTCGCCATGTCGATTGCGGTCGTCGATAGTGGCGACCAGCTGGTGGCCTTCGCCCGAATGGACGGTGCGGACCTGGTGTCGATCGAACTTGCGCGGAACAAAGCCTTCTCGGCGCTGATGAACCGCATGCCGACTCGCGACCTGGCGCCGTTCGCGCAACCTGGCGCCGAGTTCTATGGGTATGACTCGCTTGCCGGCGGCCGCATGGTCGTATTCGCTGGCGGGATGCCGCTGGAGTCCGGGGGTGTCCTCATCGGCGCGGTAGGCGTCAGCGGTGGAAGCTCTGAGGATGATCAGCGCGCTGTCGACGCTGCAGTGGCTGCGTTCCCCGGCACGTAGGCCGGCGCACTCGGGCTGGCACCCGAACAGCCTGGTCGTTACCTCCGTTCGGTTGAATTCATGGCGCTCCACCGGGCTGGGCCAGCTCGTAGGATGCCGCGCAAGCGCAAGCCGAGCAGGATCAGGAAGATGCCGAACACGATGGCGAACGAGCTGATAAGCCAGACAAGGCTGAGCGCGCCGGCTGCCGGGAACGCAATGAGGATGACGCCGAACAGGATTGAGGCCACGCCCGCCAGTCCCATCCAGACCTCGCCGGAGATCAGCTCCCGCAACCGGATGGCGGCGATGATCTCCAGCACCCCGGTCATGATAGCCCAGACCGCGATGATGAGAACGAGCAGGCCGGCCGCGTAGACCGGGAAGGTGAGCGCGATCAGGCCGGCAGCGATTCCGACACCACCCTCGAGGATCTCGAGCCACCAACTGCGATCCTGTCCGCGCCCACGAACGCCGGCGATGATGTTGCCGATGCCGTCGATGATGACCCACGCCGCGAAGAGGCCGACGAGCACCGCGGCTCCCAGGCCAGGCGCGAAGAAGGCGAGCACGCCGAACAGGATCGCCAGCACGCCTCGGAGGATGAAGGTCCACCACCATCGCGCCAGCGCGACGGTTCGCGCCATGTCAAAGGTCATCGCCGCGCTTGCGGATGCGTGGCCGTCACCGCTTCGAGTAATTGACGCGAGACTTCTGACACGGCTGCGACGGCGTCATCGAATGCAGCCTCGTTCGCGGCCGATGGCTTGCGATAGCCGCTCACCTTGCGCACGTACTGGAGCGCGGCGGCGGTGATCTCTTCGTCACTGACCGGCGTGGCACCGGTGCGGAGGGTCTTGATGCTTCGACACATGTGGGCAGGATACGCGTTGACGCGCGTGCCTGGCGCTAGGAGGCTGTGTCGATAATGCCGGCTGCGGTGCGGCGTGGCTTGGGACAATGGATCATGCTGCACAAGACCTTCCGCCCCTACGACCAGCACACC
>Ga0208612_1000114_pt1 | contig 46144 bp, 45 predicted proteins | sample AntDryMetagUQ889_FD_188089 | JGI IMG/M metagenome (GOLD analysis project Ga0208612, IMG submission 188089) | Polar desert microbial communities from Antarctic Dry Valleys - UQ889 (SPAdes) | ecosystem: Environmental > Terrestrial > Soil > Desert | place: Antarctic Dry Valleys | collected 2008-12-31 | reverse complement strand
CGGCTCTGCCCCAGGGCAAGCCCTGGTTCGTCGCTCCACTTGCATGTGTTAAGCACGCCGCCAGCGTTCGTCCTGAGCCAGGATCAAACTCTCCGTGAAGAACTGCTGGACCCCCTCTGACGAGCGGGCCCGATACGAAGAGCTGTCAGGCACCCTTGATGAGCGCCCCGGTACACGGGGGCACTCGGTGCTTGACGGGTCAATTCTGGCCGCCGCCCGCACGCCGAAACGTGGCGGGCTGCGGTCGAACCTGGTCGCATCCTCCACGCCGGGTGGCGGGAGGGTGCGCATGCTGTCGAGTTTTCAAAGACCGCCGTGCCTCTGGAGAGGGGGTCTCCCCCTCGCTGGTCACGATCTCGGGCGACCTCACACGGCCACCGTCGAGCGGACCGGCGATTATAGCGCTCGCAGGCCCGCCTCGGAAGCCGCCGCCGGCGACTCGCGCCCGCGGCGGCCGCTCGCGCGCACGGCGCCCTGTCAGGACAGGACCTGCACGTGGACGGTGCGCTCGCGCGGACGATCGTCGAAGTCGAGCAGGACGACCTGCTGCCACGGTCCCAGCGTCAAGCGGCCGCCCACCACCGGGATGGACTCGGACGGCCCGATCAGCGCCGCGCGCAGGTGCGCGTGGGAGTTGGTGTCGTGGTTGAGGCGGTTGTGCGCGTAGTCGCCCTCGCGCGGCAGCAGCCGCTCGAGCACGGCCTCGAGGTCCCGGACGCCGCCGGGCTCGTACTCCATCGTCGTCACCGCGGCCGTGGACCCGACGACGAACACGGTCGCCACGGCATTGGCCGCCCCGCTGCTGCGCACGACGCCGGCCACGCCCTCCGTGATGTCGATCACGTGCCCGTCGCCGCGGGTGGCCAGCTGCAGCAGCCCGCCGTGGACCGCCATCACCGCGCCCGCAGGCGCCGGAAACGGCGTCTGCCGACCTGGAGCACCGCGCCGTCGAGCCGGCCGGCCGGAAGGTCCTGCTCGGCCGCGTCGAGCGGTTGCCCGTCGAGGCGCACGCCGCCCTGGGCGAGCAGGCGCCGGGCCTCCGAGCGCGACATCCCGAACGCCGCCGACAGCACCGCGGGCAGGTGGGCCGTGCCGTTGGGAGCCTCGAAGGACGCCTCCTCGACCTCCTCGGGCGCCTCGTGGTCGACGTGCACCCGGTCAAAGCGCTGCTCGGCGCACCGTGCCGCGTCCTCACCATGGAAGCGCGCGACCAGGGCGCGGGCGAGCGCGCGCTTGGCGTCGCGAGGGCCCTCCCCGGACGGCGCGGCGTCGAGCAGCAGGCGCGACCACGTGGGGAGCGTGGAATCGGGGATCCGCAGCGTCTTGCCGTAGATCTCCTCGGGGGACTCCGTCACGCCCACGTAGTTGCCCAGCGTCTTGGCCATGCGCCGCTCGCCGTCGGTGCCCGGGAGGATCGGCAGCGTCATGACCACCTGCTCGGGCTGACCGTACGCGCGCTGGATGTCGCGCCCGAGCAGGAGGTTGAACTTCTGATCGGTCCCGCCCAGCTCCACGTCGGCGCGGACCGCGACCGAGTCGTATCCCTGGAGCAGCGGGTAAAGGAGCTCGAGCACCGAAATCGGTTCGCGCGCCGCGTGACGCTTGGCGAAGTCGTCGCGCTCAAGCAGCTGCGCCAGGGTCGTCGTTCGCGCGAGTGCGAAGAGCTCCTCGGCGCGCATGTCCAGCCACTCGCCGTTGCGTCGCACCTCGACCTTCCCGGGATCGGGATCGAGGATCCGGAAGGCCTGCTCCTGAAAGGTCTCGGCGTTGTGATCGATCTCCTCCCCGGAGAGCACCGGGCGCGTCGTCGAGCGACCGCTGGGGTCGCCGACCCGCGCCGTGTAGTCCCCGATGATCAGCACGACTCGGTGCCCGAGGTCCTGGAACCGGCGCAGGCGCGCGAGGACGACGGTGTGGCCGAGGTGGATGTCCGGAGCGGTGGGGTCGATCCCGAGCTTGACGCGCAGCGGGCGCCCCTCTCGAAGCGCCTCGGCGAGACGCGCCTCGAGGGCGCCCGCGGGCAGGCACTCCTCGGCGTTTCGCGCCAGCTCGGCGGCCATTTCGGCGGGGGAAGCGGCCGGGGAGTCCATCTGGGCCAATGCTAGACTCCGCCCCGGCCGAGCCGACCCGTCCGGCCTCCCTCTGCCGCGCTCGGCGCGTGGCCTGTTTGTTGCACTCGCGGCACCCGCGACGCCTTGACTGACGACCACACACAGCGGCCGCCCGCAGGCGATGACACGGCTTCCGCCGATGTCCCGTGGGAGCCCGTGGCCGGCAACGGCGCCGGCCCGCCGCGGCCGCGCGTCTACCGGCTTCGCCTGGCGCTGATCCTGGCCGGCCTCGGCGCGCTGGCCGTCGTCTCGACGGTCTTCGGGATGATGATGGCCGTCGCCGCCGACCTGCCCAACCTCGAGAACCGCCAGGAGTACCGCTACGCCAAGAACTCGGTCCTCTACGACATCCACGGCAAGCAGGTCGGCGTGCTCACCGGGAAGGAGAACCGCATCCTGGTCTCCGCGGAGCAGGTCTCTCCGGCGATGAAGCACGCGATCATCTCGATCGAGGACAAGCGGTTCTTCGAGCACTCGGGCGTCGATCCCCGCGGAATCGGGCGTGCGCTCCTCGCCGACATCGGTCGCAAGCGGGCCGTGCAGGGCGCCTCCACGATCCCGCAGCAGTTCGTCAAGAATGCGCTCGCCGCGCAATCTCAGCGCACCGTCTTCCAGAAGCTGCGCGAGTCGGCGATGGCCTACCACCTGACGCGCAAGTGGAGCAAGCAGAAGATCCTCTCGGAGTACCTGAATTCCGTGTACTTCGGCAACGGCGCCTATGGAGTGGAGTCGGCGGCGCGGACCTACTTCTCCTTCAACCACAGCGGCTGCGGCCAGCCGGGAGCCCCCACCTGCGCGTCGCAGCTGACGGTTCCCGAGGCCGCGCTGATCGCGGGGCTGGTGGCGTCACCGAGCGCGTTCGACCCGATCGTCAACCCGCAATCGGCGCGCCGCCGGCGCGAGCTCGTGCTCAACCGGATGGCCGACGACCGCTACATCACGTCGGCCGAGGTCGAGCAGGCCAAGGCGCAGCCGCTGCCCAACGGCGCCACGGTCACGCTCCCGCGCGAGGACTCCGACGCGCCTTACTTCACCACCTGGGTGAAGGGTCAGATCGTCGAGCGCTTCGGCGCCCAGCGCGCGCTCAACGGGGGGCTGAAGGTGAAGACCACGCTGGACCTGGAGATGCAGCGCGCGGCCGAGCAGGCCATCACCAGCCGGCTCTCGAGTCCCACCGGCCCCGCCGCGGCGCTCGTCGCGATCGACAACCGCACGGGCGAGGTCCGCGCGATGGTGGGTGGCCGCCCGGGCAAGGACTACAACGACGCGCCGTTCAACCTCGCCACCCAGGGCCAGCGCCAGCCGGGATCCGCGTTCAAGCCCTTCGTGCTCGCCCAGGCGCTGCGCTCGGGCATCTCGCCCGACTCGGTATGGGCTTCCGAGCGCAAGCTCTTCGACGTCCCCGGAAGCGCTGACGCAAACGAGAAGTTCGTGGTGCGCAACAACGAGAACCAGTACCTGGGCTCCGCCTCGCTGGCCACCGCCACGGCTCAGTCCGACAACTCCGTCTACGCGGAGGTCGGGATCAAGGTCGGTCCCGCGAAGATCGCCCGTCTGGCGCAGCAGATGGGCATCCGCACGCCGATCTCCAGCAACCCCGCGATGACGCTGGGCGGCCTCAAGCAGGGCGTGACCCCGCTCGACATGGCCCATGCCTACCAGACGATCGCCGCCAAGGGACAGCTCGTGAGCGGCTCCCTGGGCGCTCCCAAGAGCGGGCCCGTCGGCGTCCACGAGGTCAAGCTCCCGGGCAAGCGCGGACGCACGATCAGGAACGAGCGGGTCGCCAGGCGGGTCGTCTCCCCAAAGCTGGCCGAGGTGGAGACCGAGCTCCTCAAGAGCGTCATCTCCGAGGGCACCGGGCGCTCCGCGGCGACCGGCAACTTCGCGGCCGGTAAGACCGGCACCACCGAGAACTACGGTGACGCCTGGTTCGTGGGCTACAACGAGTACTGGACGGTCGCGGTGTGGGTTGGCTATCCCGACCGGCTCAAGCCGATGGAGACCGACTACAACGGCGGGCCGGTGAAGGGCGGGACCTATCCCGCGGAGATCTGGCGCGAGTTCATGCTTGCCGCCGAGACCCTGCGCAACGAACGCGAGGCCGCGCGCGCCGCGCGCGAGGGCCGCGAGTACATCCCCCCCGAGAGCGACGGCTCCTCCTCCGGCGAGTCCACCGAGGGGAGCGGCGAGGCCGAGGGCGGCGAGAGCTCCTCGGAAGGCGACGGGTCCTCGTCCTCCGGCGAAGGCGAGTCCTCGGCGCCGTCCTCCCCCGCCCCGTCGGCTCCGGCGCCGTCCGCGCCCGCCCCCTCCGCTCCGCCGTCGCCGCCTCCGAGCAGCGGCGGCGGGACCGGCGCCGGCGGTGGTACGGCGCCCGGGTAGCGACGCCGGCCGTTCCCGCGGCCTCAGCCGGGAACTACCACCGGCGGGCGCGGCCGCGACACGAACGGGCTTCCCGCCACGCAGAAGCGCCACGGCAGCTCGGCCGCCCTGGTGATCCCGACCCGCGGCGCCGCCACGATCGCGTCGCCGAAGGTCTCGTGCCGCGGCTGCAGGCGCACGACCCCGGCACCCAGATCGACCTCGTTGTGGTTTAGCCCGATCCCCATCGCCTGCGTGAGCTTGCCCGGGCCCGAGCACAGGTCGTGCAGGCCGTCAAGCCGCCGGCGCGCCCGCATCGCCTCGACCCCCTCGAGCGGCTCGAGCGCCCGGATCAGCACCGCCGCGCCGACGCCCTCCGGCTCGGCGACCGCGTTGAGCAGCGCGTGGATCCCGTAGGAGCGGTAGACGTAGGCACGGCCCGGCGGTCCAAACAGCGTCCGGGTGCGCGCGGTCAAGCCGGCGAAGGCATGGCACGCCGGCTCGGACTCGTGGTAGGCCTCGGTCTCGACGATCAGCGCGGCCGCCTCGCCGTGCACGACGGTGCAGCCGATCAGGTCGCGCGCGACCTCGACGACCGGGCGCGCGTAGAACCCAGCGGGCAGCGGCGGCGGCGACCGGCGTGCGGCGCTGCTCACCGCAGGCGCGCGCGGGCCAGGCTCAGCTGCTCGCGCACCCGCTCGAGCGCCGTCCCCCCCTCGGAGGCCTTGGACTCGAGCCAGCGCCCGGCGGCCAGGAGCTCGTAGTACTCGCCGTCCAGCAGCGGGGAATGCGCGGCCAGCTCCTCGGGCGAGAGCTCGGACAGGGCCCTCCCCTGCTCCATTGCATGACGCACGAGGCCCGCGACGATGCCGTGGGACTCGCGAAACGCGACGCCGCGCCGCACCAGCAGGTCGGCGATGTCGGTGGCCGCGAGGAACTCGTCGGCGGCCGCGGCGGCCATGCGCTCGCGACGGAACACGATCCCCCCGAGCATCCCGGCCGCCGCCCGCAGGCACAGCTCGAGCGTGTCGACGGAGTCGAAGAGATGCTCCTTGTCCTCCTGGAGATCCTTGTTGTAGGTCAGCGGGAGCCCGTGCAGGACGCCGTGGAGCGCGGCGAGGTGCGCGGCCACGCGCGGCGCCTTGGCGCGCAGCAGCTCGGCGGCGTCGGGGTTCTTCTTCTGCGGCATGATCGACGAGCCCGACGCGTAGCCGTCGGAGACCTCGCAGAATCCGAACTCCTCGCTGGACCACAGCACGATCTCCGCGCCCAGCCGCGAGAGGTGGGTCGCGCATGTCGCCGCGGCCGCGAGGTAGTCGAGCACGAAGTCGCGGTTGGAGACCGCGTCGATCGAGTTCTCGGAGACGTGCGCGAAGCCGAGGTCCCGGGCCAGCGCGCGGCGGTCGGTCGCGAAGTTCACGCCGGCCAGCGCGCCGGCGCCGAGCGGGAGCCGATCGGTCGCCCGCAGCACGAAGTCGAAGCGCTCGGCATCGCGCGCGAGCATCCAGAAGTAGGCGAGCAGATGGTGCGACAGATAGACCGGCTGGGCGCGCTGGAGGTGGGTGTAGCCGGGCATCGGCCAGTCGAGATGGCGCTCCGCCAGATCGACCAGCGCCACCATCACCTCCCCGATCGCGGCTCCCGTCTGGAGGGCGTGCGCGCGCACGAACATGGCCATGTCGGTGGCCACCTGGTCGTTGCGCGACCGCGCGGTGTGCAGCTTCCCGCCCACGGGACCGACGATCTCGGTCAGCCGCCGCTCGACCGCCATGTGGATGTCCTCGTCGGAGTCCGCGAAGGGGAAGCGGCCGCTCTCCAGCTCGCTCTCGACCTCATCGAGCCCTCGCAGCAGCGCGTCGCGATCCTCACCCGAGATGATCCCCGCGCCCGCCAGCATGGCCGCGTGCGCGCGCGACTGGGCGACGTCGTACGGGCCCAGGCGCCAGTCGAAGTCGATCGACGCGTTGAGCTGCTGGAAGACTGAGTCCTGGGGCTCGGCGAACCGTGACACGCGCGCGGAGTCTAGAGCCGGCTCACGGCGCCCCGCCGTGGATCTGCGCGACCTGGACGCCGAGCGCGAGGCCGAGCAGGTACAGGCTGACCCCCCAGCCCGCGTACGCGTTGCGGGCGCGCGGGTACCAGCGGCTCTCGGGGTCGATCCCCGCCGACCATGCCACCGGCAGGCAGAACGCGAGCCCGAGCGCGATCAGCACCCAGGGCGACCACTCGCTGACGAAGTAGTGCAGGTCGATCCGGAACTCCGACGCGATGTCGGTGACGACCCGCTGGAAGGCCACGATCGGCAGCGCCAGCGCGAGCACGAACCCGACAGCTCCGATCCGGCGGGCCTTGCGACGACCCGCCGCGGTTCGGCCCTGCATGCGGCGGCGGTCTCGCTCCGCCCAGAACTGGTCGCGACGCGCAACGTCCTCCCGGCGCACGCATTCGATTATTCCACGTCTGTGAAGCCCCGCCGCCGATAACCGCAGCTGACGGTCAGGAGAGCGCGCCGGCCAGCGCCTCGGCCACCCGCGCGACCTGGCCCTCGGACATCGCGGGAAAGAACGGCAGCGCGATCGAGCGCGCAGCGACGTCCTCGCACACCGGGAACTCGCCCTCGCGGTGGCCGAAGCGCTCGCGGTAGAAGGACATCAGGTGGATCGCCGGCAGATAGGGCTTGCTCTCGACGTTCTGCTCGCCCAGGCGCCTGACCGTCTCGTCGCGATCGGCGCCCGGAGGGACCTGGACGACGAAGACGAACCAGGAGCGCCGGTTTCCGTCCGCGTCGGGGCAGGGCAGCCCCAGCGCCTCGATCGCCGCCAGCGCCTCGCGATACGCCTGCGCCACCCGTGCGCGGTCGGCGAGCATGCCGTCGAGGCGCTGCAGCTGCGCGATGCCCAGCGCGCACGCGAGGTCCGAGAGCCGGTAGTTGAACCCGAGCCGGTCGTGGTCGAACCACCCCATGTCGGGCGTGCGGCCCTGGTTGCGCTCGGAGTCGATCCGCGCCTTGGTCTGCTGATCGGCGACCACCACCATGCCGCCCTCGCCGGTGGTGAGCTGCTTGTTGGCGTAGAACGCGAACACCGCCGGATGGCCGCGGGCGCCGACCGCCGTGCCGTCGCCGTGCAACGCGCCAAGCGCCTCGCATGCGTCCTCGACGAGCGGGAGGCCCAGCTTCTCCAGCGCCGGGATGTCGGCCGGGTAGCCGAAGATGTGGACCGGGAGCACCGCCGCGGTCCGCTCGCCGACGGCCGCGGCGGCGGCGTCGGGCCGCAGGTTCAGGGTCACGGGGTCGATGTCGACGAAGACCGGCCGCGCGCGCTCGTAGAGGACCACGTTGGCCGAGGCCACGAAGGAGAAGGGCGAGGTGATCACCTCGTCGCCCTCGCTCACGCCGGCCGCGCGCAGCGCCAGGTGCAGGCCGGCTGTGCCGCTGGAGACCGCGCAGGCGTGCGACACGCCGAGGCGGTGGGCGAAGGCCGCCTCGAACTCGCCCAGCCGCGGCCCGAGCGAGAGCCGTCCGGACTGCAGCACCGCGCGGACGCCGGCCTCCTCGGCGTCCCCGAGGACCGGCTGGGCGAGCGGGATGCGCTCCGGCGGCGCCGCGCTCACGCCGGCGCGGCCCGCGTGCCGCCGGGCGCCGTCGCCCGGCCCGGCTGCATGCCGCGTTCGAGCGAGTCCACCAGCGCGTCCCACGACGCCTCGATCACGTTCTCGGAGACCCCGATCGAGCCCCACACCTCGTGGCCGTCGGAGGCGTCGAGCAGCACCCGCGTCACGGCGCCGGTGCCCTTCGCCTCGTCGAGGATGCGGACCTTGAAGTTCACCAGGTGGATGTCGTCGAGATGGGGATGGATCTCGGCGATCGCCGCACGCAGCGCACGATCGAGCGCGTTGACGGGGCCATTGCCCTCGGCGGTGCGCACGTAGCGCTCGCCCTCGACCCAGATCTTGATCGTGGCCTCGGTCTCCACCTTCCCGTCGGCGCGCTGCTCGACGATCGCGCGCCAGGACTCCAGGCGAAACAGCGGCTCGTAGTCGCCCGACTCCTTGCGCAGCAGCAGCTCGAAGGAGCCGTCGGCGGCCTCGAAGTGGTAGCCGCCATGCTCGAGCTCCTTGACGCGGTCGACCACGCGTTGGGCCGCCGCGTCGTCGAGCGAGACGCCCGCCGCGTCCGCGCGGGCCCGCACCGTCCCCTTGCCCGACAGCTCGGAGATCAGCAGCTCGCGGCGGTTCCCGACGGCTCCGGGCTCGACGTGCTCGAAGGTCGCCGGGTCGGCGTTGACGCCGGCGACGTGCATCCCGCCCTTGTGCGCAAAGGCGTTCTTGCCCACGTAGGGCTGGTCGGGGTTGGGCGTGAAGTTGAGCAGCTCATCGACGAAGTGAGCCCCCTCGGTGAGCGACGCGAGCTGCTCGGCGGTGAGGCAGCGGCAGCCCATCTTCAGCTGGAGGTTGGCGACGATCGAGACGAGGTTGGCGTTGCCGCATCGCTCGCCGTAGCCGTTCATCGTGCCCTGCACGTGGGTCGCGCCCGCGGCCACGGCGGCCAGCGAGTCGGCGACGCCGCAGTCGGCGTCGTTGTGGCAGTGGATGCCGACTCGCACCCCGTTCTCGCCCAGCGCCGCGACTGCCTCGGCCGTGGCGGCGGCGACGCGTGGAGGCAGCGAACCGCCGTTGGTGTCGCACAGCACCACCGTCTCCGCGCCCGCATCGGCGGCCGCGCGCAGGCAGCGCAGCGCGTAGCCCGGGTCCTCGCCGTGACCGTCGAAGAAGTGCTCGGCGTCGTAGATCACGCGCTTGCCCTCCCCGACCAGGAACGCGATCGACTCCTCGATCATGCGCAGGTTCTCGTCGCGGTCGACGCGTACCACCTTGTCCAGGTGCAGCGTCCAGGTCTTGCCGACGAGGGTGCACACCGGCGCAAGGCACTCGGCCAGCACCCGCAGGGCGGGGTCCTGCGCGGCATCCATCTCGCGCCGCCGCGTCATCCCGAACGCGGCGAGCTGCGCATGGCGCAGCGTCACGCCGTCGAGCAGCTTGAAGAGCTCGAGCTCCTTCGGGTTCGAGGAGGGAAAGCCGGCCTCGATGAAGCCGAAGCCCAGCTCGTCCAGACGGTGCACCACGCGCAGCTTCTCCTCGGCCGAGAGCGACATGCCCTCGCCCTGCATGCCGTCGCGAAGCGTCGTGTCGTAGACCTGGACCTCGGTTGGGGTCATGGCGCCACGGCCGCTCAGGCCGCCGTGGAGGGGACCTTGACCACGTCGAGCCAGTCGCGATAGCGCTCGGCCCGTCCGTGCAGGGCGTCCTCGAAGACCGACTGGATCTCGCGCGTGACGGGGCCCGGCTCGCCGCCCGCGACCACGTGATCGTCGATCTCGCGCACCGGCACGAGCTCGGCGGCCGTTCCGGTGAGGAAAACCTCGTCGGCGAGGTAGAGCTCGGCGCGCGCGAGGTCGCGCTCGACCACCTCGTGACCGAGGTCGCGGGCGATTTCGATCACCGACTTGCGCGAGATCCCGTCCAGGATGGACGCGGTCTGAGGCGGCGTGTGAAGGGTGCCCTCGCGCACGACGAAGAGGTTCTCCCCGGAGCCCTCGCAGACGTGCCCGAGGTCGTCGAGCAGGATCGCCTCCTCGTAGCCGGCCTTCTGCGACTCGACCTTGGCCAGCACGCTGTTGAGGTACTGCCCGGTGGCCTTCGCGTGGGGGATCAGCGAGTCGGGGCCGATGCGACGCCAGGAGGAGACCTTCGCCCGGATGCCCCGGCGCTTGCCCTCCTCGCCGAGGTAGGCACCCCAGCTCCAGACGGCGATCGACACCTCGACCGGCGCGTCCAGCGGGTAGAGGCCCATCTGTCCATAGCCGCGATAGACCAGCGGGCGGATGTAGCACGACGCCAGGCCGTTGCGGGCGATCAGCTCATGGGTGGCCGTCCGCAGCTCCTCGATCGAGTAGGGCACCGGCATGTAGTAGAGGCCGGCCGAGCGCATCAGCCGGTCGAGGTGCTCGCGGTGACGGAAGACCGCCGTCCCGAGCTCGGTGTCGTAGGCGCGGATGCCCTCGAAGACCCCCGTGCCGTAGTGCAGCCCGTGGGTCAGCACGTGGACCTTGGCGTCCTCCCATGCGACGAACTCCCCGTTCATCCAGATGAGGTCCGCTTGCTCCACGTCAGGCTCCTTCGAGATTGTCGAGTACCGCGCGCGTGGCCTCGGCGGTCGTGGCGTCTCCGCCCAGGTCGCGCGTGCGCAGACCGCCGGCGAGCGCACGGTCGACGGCCGATTCTAGAGCGGCGGCCTCGTCGTGCCTACCGAGCCCGTGGCGAAGCATCATCCCGGCGGAGAGCAGGAGCGCGAGCGGGTTCGCGATCCCGTCCCCAGCGATGTCGGGCGCCGAGCCGTGCACCGGCTCGAACAGCCCGGGGCCGTCGCCGCCCAGCGAGGCCGACGGAAGCATCCCGATCGAGCCGGTGAGCATCGCAGCCTCGTCGGAGAGGATGTCGCCGAACAGGTTCTCGGTGAGGATGACGTCGAAGTGTCGCGGGGCCGCGATCAGCTGCATCGCGGCGTTGTCGACCAGCAGGTGCTCGAGCTGGACGTTGGGAAACTCGCGCGCGTGGAGCTCGCTGACCGTCTCGCGCCACAGCCGCGAGGTCTCGAGCACGTTCGCCTTGTCGACGCTTGTCACGCGGCTGCGTGCCGCCTCGAAGGCGGTCCGCGCGATGCGCTCGATCTCCTCCACCGTGTAGACGCACGTGTCGTAGGCGCGGCCGTCGCTGCGTCCACGCTCGCCGAAGTAGATGCCCCCGGTCAGCTCGCGCACGACGAGCAGGTCGGTGCCGTCGATGCGCTCGCGCCGCAGCGGGCTGACGTCGTAGAGCGCCGGGACCGGGCGCACGGGCCGCAGGTTGGCGTACAGGCCCAGTCCCTTGCGCAGGCCCAGCAGGCCCTGCTCCGGGCGTGGCGCGGCCGGGTCGGTCGTGTCCCACCTGGGGCCGCCGACCGCGGCCAGCAGGACGGCGTCGGCGCCGGCGCACGCCGCGAGGACCGCGTCGGTGAGCGCGGTCCCGTGCGCGTCGATCGCGGCGCCGCCGAAGACGTGCTCCTCGCACTCGAGGTCGCCGAGCTCGCCGAGCACCTCGAGCGCGGCCGCCATCACCTCGGGGCCGATGCCGTCGCCCGGCAGCGTGACTATGCGGCTCATCTCAGAGCGCCGTCGTGACCGGCCCGGGCCGCTGGCGCTCGCGCTCGTAGGCCTCGATCGCCGGCGCCTGCTGGAGCGTGAGCGCGATGTCGTCGAGCCCGTGGAGGAGCCGGTGGCGGATCCCCTCGTCGATCGTGAAGGGCACGCTGCGCCCGGCGAAGCGGACCTCGAGCGCCTCGAGGTCGACCTCTCCCTCCCCCGCCGCCCCCAGCGCGTGCACGTCAGCCTCGCCGAGGACCACGGGCAGGAGGCCGATCTTCGTGCAGTTGGAGAAGAAGATGTCGGCGAACGAGGGAGCCACCACGGCGCGGAAGCCGTAGTCCTCGAGCGCCCATGGCGCGTGCTCGCGCGAGGAGCCGCAGCCGAAGTTGCGCCCGGCCGCGAGGATCGGGTTGCGTGGCAGGTCCCAGCCCGGCTCCTTGGCCCAGTCGTGAAAGAGGAACTGGCCGAAGCCGGTGCGCTCCACGCGCTTGAGGAACTGCTTGGGGATGATCTGGTCCGTGTCGACGTCGGAGCGCTCGAGCACGCTGACCCCACCCGAGATGACGGTGACGGGCTCCACTCAGCTCCAGCTCCGGATGTCGACGAAGCGCCCCTCGACGGCGGCGGCGGCCGCCATCTGCGGCGAGACGAGGTGGGTGCGGCCGCCCCGTCCTTGACGGCCCTCGAAGTTGCGGTTGGACGTCGAGGCACAGCGCTCGCCGGGGCGCAGGACGTCCGGGTTCATCCCCAGGCACATCGAGCAGCCGGCCCCGCGCCAGTCGAAGCCGGCGGCGCGGAAGATCTCGTCGAGGCCCTCGGCCTCGGCCTGCAGCTTCACCTGCTGGGAGCCGGGGACGACCATCGCGTAGACGGTCTCGGCGACCCGGCGCCCCTGCACGACCTCCGCCGCGGCCCGCAGGTCGCCGATGCGCGAGTTGGTGCACGACCCGATGAAGACGCGGTCGAGCGCGACCTCCTCGATCGGCTGGCCCGGCTCGAGGTCCATGTAGCGCAGGGCGCGCTCCGTGGCGTCGCGGTCGGCCGGTGAGTCGAACTGCTCGGGTGCGGGCACGCGCTCGGTCACTCCGACCACCATCCCGGGCGTCGTCCCCCAGGTCACCTGCGGGGCGATGTCCGCGACGTCGACAGTGATCTCGCGGTCGAAGGAGGCTCCCGCGTCGGTGCGCAGCTCGCGCCACCCGGAGATCGCGGCCTCGATGTCCTTGGGCGCGCCCGGCCGGCCCTCGAGCCACGCGAAGGTGGTCTCGTCGGGCGCGATCATCCCCGCGCGCCCGCCGCCCTCGATCGTCATGTTGCAGACGGTCATGCGCCCCTCCATCGAGAGCGCCTCGATCGCCGGACCGGCGAACTCGACGACGTGGCCCGCGGCGCCGGCGGTCCCGATCTGCCCGATCGTGCCGAGGATCAGATCCTTGGCGGTGACGCCGAAGCCCGGCATCCCCTCGTAGGCGATCCGCATCGACCTCGGCTTAGGTTGGGCCAGGCACTGGGTGGCCAGGACGTGCTCGACCTCGCTGGTCCCGATGCCGAAGGCGAGCGCTCCGAACGCGCCATGGGTGGCCGTGTGCGAGTCCCCGCACACGATCGTCATCCCCGGCTGTGTGACGCCGAGCTCGGGGCCGATCACGTGGACGATGCCCTGCCGGTCCGAGCCCAGCGAGTAGACCGGGATCGCGAACTCCGCGCAATTGCGCTCGAGCGTCTCGACCTGGACGCGCGAGAGCTCGTCGCGGATGCGCGCGGCGACCGGTGTGCCGTCGGTGGGCACGTTGTGGTCGGCGGTCGCCAGCGTGCGATCCGGGCGGCGCACCGGGCGCCCCGCAAGGCGCAGGCCGTCAAAGGCCTGGGGCGAGGTCACCTCGTGGACGAGGTGCAGGTCCACGTACAGGACCTCGGGCGCGACCGCGTGGGCCTCCCAGATCTTGTCGAACAGCGTCCTGGGCACTGTCAGCTCCTGCGCAGGCCCGCGCCGACGACGGCGAGCAGGACCGCCTCGCCGGGGCCGGCGTTCTCGAAGTGATGGGGAAGGTCGGCGTCGAAGGTGACGCAATCGCCGGCGCGCAGGTCGTGGCGCTCGCCGTCGCAGAAGAAGAGCACCTGGCCCGACTCGACGACGGCGCTCTCGCGGCTGCCCGGCTCGTGCATCGGCGGGTCGCCGGGACTTCCGGTAGCCGCTCCGGGCGCGAGCGTGTGACGCGACACCTCGGCCCGCAGCCCGGGCAGCGGCGGGGTCAGCAGCTCGTAGCGGTGGCCTCGGGCACGGCTCGGGCCCTTGCGGCGGTCGCTCTCGCGCACGACGGTCACCGCTCCGCTCTCGTCCAGTCGCAGCAGCTGGGAGAGCCGCAGGTCGAGCCCCGCGGCGATCCGGCTCGCGACCGCGAGCGTCGGGCTGGTCTCGCCGCGCTCGACCTGGGAGAGCATCGGCGCGCTGACGCCACAGCGCTCCGCGAGGTCGCGGAGCGAGAGGTCCATCGCCTCTCGCAGCGCGCGCACGCGCGTGCCGACGTCGCCCACTGTCGTCTCCATCACCGCCATTACGTCCGTACGCTATCACGTACAAGCGCGCGCCGCGTGCAACCGCGGCGGGCTGCGAGAGGCGGCGCTACACTCGATCGCGATGCGGCGCGGCCTGCTGGGAGGACTGGCGCTTGTGTCGGCGATCGCCGGCGCGGTCATGCCCGCCCACGCCGCCGACCCCCGGCGCACCCAGCAGTGGGGCATGGACATGATCGAGGCCGACGCCGCCCGCCCGGCGAGCATCGGCGAGGGAGCTACCGTCGCGGTAATCGACACGGGCGCCCGGCTCGCGCATCCGGACCTCCAGGGCCGCCTGCTGCCCGGCCGCGACTTCATCGACGGGGACGACTCGCCGGACGACGACAACGGCCATGGAACCCACATCGCGGGGATCGTGGCCGCCAACGCCGGCAACGGGATCGGCGTGGAGGGCGTCGCGCCCGGCGCGCGCGTGCTCGTGATGCGGGTACTGGACCGCGAGGGCGCCGGGACCGCCGGCAACGTCGCCGACGCGATCGACGCCGCCGTGGATCGCGGAGCCGACGTGATCAACCTCTCGCTGGGACCGGACACCCTCGTCCCGGGCGGCGCCGGGGCCGGGGCGTTCGGCGCGGCGGTCGACCGCGCGCTGGACCGTGGTGCCGTCGTCGTGGCGGCCGCGGGGAACGAGTCCTACCCGGCATGCGACCAGCCCTCCGGCCAGGGCCGCCTGCTGTGCGTCGGCGCGGTGGACCGCTGGTCCAACCGCTCCTACTACTCGAACTTCGGCCAGGGCCTCGGCATCAGCGCGCCGGGTGGAGCCGCCGTCGGACCGCTCGAGGACGACATCCTCTCGACCTGGAAGGACGACGACTACCAGTTCGTCGCGGGAACCTCCCAGGCCGCGCCGCACGTCGCCGGCGTGGCCGCGCTGCTGGTCTCGCTGGGCGTCCGCGGCCAGGCCGCCGTCGAGCGGATCCTCGCCACCGCGCGCGACGTGGGCTCGACAGGCCCCGACGGCTTCTACGGGGCGGGCATCGTCAACGCGCGCGCCGCGGTCGCGGGGCTCTCGCGGCCCGCGAGCACCGCTCCGGGCACGGCCGCGCCCGTGCAGGCGGCGCCGCTGCCGGTGTCCGGCGGCTCGGCCGTGCGCGTCGTCGTCACGCGCCTGCAGCGGCTGGGGACCGTCCTGCGCTGGGGCCTGCGCGTGCGCTGCACGACCTCCGGAGCCGGCCGCTGCGTCGCCTTCGCCACGGCGGCGGGGCGGCGGATCGCCTATGGCGTGCGGACCGTCGTGCCCGGCCGTCAGGCGATCGTCACAGCTAGGCTCACGCCGGCCGGGCGCGCCCTGCTCAACGCCGTGGCGCGACGGCGCAACCCGCGCCTGCGCCGGATCGCCGTCAACCAGTACGTGAGCGCGCCCGGAGCGCGGACCCAGCGCCGTCCGGTTTCGCTGCTGGCCAGCCTGCCGGTTCCGCGCCGGCGCTAACCGCCCGGAGACGTTCTCCCCCGCGCCGATCGCTAGGGCGCGGGTGTCAGCTCGGGCTCGGCCTCCGCCTCCGCGCGCGCGCGGCGCTCTGCTGTCGAAAGTGCGCGGACGTACGCGCGCCCGGCCGCCTCCAGGATGTCGGTCGAGACGCCCTGCCCCGACGCCGGCCGCCCGCCCGTCTCGATCACGACGGAGACCTCGCCGAGCGCGTCCTGGCCCCCGGTCACCGCGTCGACGCGGAACTCGCGCAGCTTCGCCTCGACCTGCGCGGCCGCGTTGATCGCGCGGAAGATCGCGTCGACCGGCCCGTCGCCGGTGAAGGAGCCGGTGCGCTCCTCGCCCTCGGGGGTCTTGATCCCCACGGTGGCGTGCGGTGGGCGACGCGACGAGGCCTCCACGTCGAACCACTCGAGCGTGTAGGTGGCCAGCGAGTCGCGCAGCTCGTCGGTGACAAGCGCCTCGAGGTCCATCGCGGTCACCTGCTTCTTCTTGTCCGCGAGCTCCTTGAAGCGCTTGAACGCGTGGTTGAGCGCCTGTCCGGACACCGGGAAGCCGAGGTCCTCGAGCGCCTGCTGGAGCGCATGGCGACCGGAGTGCTTGCCCAGCACTATCGAGTTCGCCTCGAGGCCCACGGTGCGGGCGTCCATGATCTCGTAGGTGGTGCGCTCCTTGAGCACGCCGTCCTGGTGGATGCCTGACTCGTGCGCGAAGGCGTTGCGCCCGACGATCGCCTTGTTGGGCTGGACCGGATAGCCGGTCAGCCGCGAGACCAGGCGGCTCGTGCGCGCGATCTCGGTCGTCTCGATCCCGGTCGCGAGCCCGAGGTCGGTGTGGCGCGTGTGCAGGAGCATCGCGATCTCCTCGAGCGACGCGTTTCCGGCCCGCTCGCCGATGCCGTTGATCGCGCACTCCACCTGGCGCGCGCCGGCCAGCACCCCGGCGAACGAGTTGGCGACGGCGAGGCCGAGGTCGTCGTGGCAGTGCACCGAGACCACGACCCCGGAGAGCTCGGGGAGCAGCGCGTACAGCCGCTGCAGGTAGGCGGTGAACTCCGAGGGCATCGTGTAGCCGACGGTGTCCGGGATGTTGATCGTGGTGGCACCCTCCTCGATCGCGATCGCGCAGACCTCCGCGGTGAACTCGACGTCGGCGCGGGTGGCGTCCATCGGCGAGAACTCCACGTCGTCGACGAGCTCGCGCGCGTGCGCGACCGCGGCGCGCGCCTGGCCCTTGACGTCCTCGCGGGTCGTCTGCAGCTGGTGCTCGATGTGGATGTCCGAGGTCGAGATGAACGTGTGGATGCGCGGCCGCTCGGCGTCGCGGACGGCCTCGTGGGCGGCGTCGATGTCGGCGACGTGGGTACGCGCCAGCCCGGCCACGACCGGCCCCTCCACCGTGCGCGCGATCGCCTGGACGGCCTCGAAGTCGCCGGGCGAGGTGATCGGGAAGCCGGCTTCGATCACGTCGACGCCCAGCCGCGTGAGCTGCTGGGCGATCTCGAGCTTCTCGGCGGTGTTGAGCGAGATCCCGGGCGACTGCTCGCCGTCGCGCAGGGTCGTGTCGAAGATCAGCACTCGGTCGGGGTCTGGCGGGGTGTTCATGTCGCTCCTTCGCTTTGGCTCCTTCGGTTCTTCTCGGCTTCGGTATGCGGCTTCGCGGCCGCCACGCGCTATTCCCCCCGAGGGGGGAGGAGAAGAAGGCGAAGGTCGCGCAGGTGCGACATCGCGACGGAGCCTAGCACCCGCTCAGGGGACCAGGACGACCTTGCCGACGTTGCGCCGCTCGGCGATGAAGCGGTGCGCGTCGGGCGCTCGATCGAACGGGAATGCCTGCGCGACGACGGGCTGGATCGTCCCGTCGGCGATCATCTCCCGCAGCGGCGTGATCCACGGCTCGAGCGTCCCCATCTCGTCCCACAGGGTGAGCATGTTGAGCCCGATCACCGACTTGGACTTCGACATCTGCTTGATCAGGTTGAAGCGCGGCATGCGCAGGACCGACCGCGCGGCGGTGACATAGGAGCGCCGGTCGCCCGCGGTCACCGACGAGGCGCCGAACGCGACGAGGCGCCCGCCGACCCGCAGCATCTCGTAGGAGCGCCGGAACGACCGGCCCCCGATCGCGTCCATCACGAGGTCGAGCTCGGGAATGTCGCGCTCCCACCCGTCGCGCGTGTAGTCGACCGGGTGGTCGACGCCGAAGCCGCGGATCGCCTCGTGCTTGCCCGGCGACGAAGTGCCGTAGACCTCGGCGCCGCGGCGCTTGGCGATCTGCGTGGCCGCGATCCCGACGCCGCCCGCGGCCGCGTGGATCAGCACGCGCTCGCCCGGCTGGAGCCCGCCGTAGCGGATCAGGCCGGCCCACGCGGTCGTGTAGTTGACCGGGATCGCCGCGCCCTGCTCGAAGGAGAGCTCGTCGGGCAGCGCGATCGTGTCGGCGGCCTTGGCCACCACCTGCTCGGAGTAGCCGCCGAACCGCGTTCCCGCCATCACCCGCTGGCCGGGCTCGACCCCCTCGGCGCCCGGACCGGTGGCCGCCACCGTGCCGGCGACCTCGTAGCCGACCACGCACGGGGGCTTGGGGGCGTCCGGGTACAGCCCGATCCGGGCCATCGTGTCGGCGAAGTTGATGCCCGCCGCCGCGACGTCGATCAGCACCTGGTCGCCGAGCGGGCGCCCCGGGCCCGGGACCTCGCGGACCTGCAGCACCTCCGGCGGACCATGCTCGGTGAGGGTGACCGCGCGCACGTGCACGACCCTATCCGACGGCGGGACGCCGCTACAGCGAGACGGAGCGCCCGTCCACGAAGCCCTCCGAACCGAGGAGCTCCTCGATCACCCCGGCGGGGATCGGCGCATCGGTGGTGATCGCCATCGCCGCCAGGCCGTCGGCCCCCGCTCCGAAGCCGTCGGGGTGGCGGCCGACCGCCGCGGAGACGATGTTCACCCCGTGCGCGCCGAGCGCGGTTCCCACGCGGCCGATCATCCCGGGCACGTCCGAGTAGCGAAACAGCGTGATGTGCCCTTCGAGCTGGAGGTTGAAGCGGTGGCCCCAGGCCTCCAGGAGATGCGGGCGGTCGCGCCGCCCCAGCGTCGTCCCGACCACGCGCACGCCGGCGTCGCCACCGACGACCGTCACCCGGATCAGGTCCGTGAAGTCGCGCGCGGTGGTGCGCTTGGTCTCGGCGACCTCGATGCCCCGCTCCTCGGCGATCGCCGGCGCGTTGACCAGGTTGACCTGCTCCTCGGTGTGCCCCGCCAGCACGCCGAGGAGGACCGAGGTCGCCAGGAGACGCGTGTCGCGGTCGGCGACGCCGCCGAGGAACTCCACCTCGATCCGGTCCACCGAGGAGGACTCCGCCAGCGCCATCCCGATCTTCCCCAGCTGCTCGCACAGCGGCAGGAAGGGGCCCAGCGCCTCCATGTCCTCGGCCGGGATCGCGGGGATGTTCACGGCGTTGGTGACCACCCCGCCCGTCAGCGCCGCGACCACCTGCTCGGCGGTCTGGACGCCCGCGCGGTCCTGCGCCTCGGCGGTGGAGGCGCCGAGGTGCGGGGTGACCACCACGTTGTCGTATCCCTCGAACAGGGGGTAGTCGGTGATCGGCTCGGACGGGAAGACGTCGAGCGCCGCGCCGGCGACGCGGCCGGAGTCCAGCGCCGCCTTGAGCGCGTCGTCGACCACCAGCTCCCCGCGCGCGCAGTTGACGATGCGCACCCCGTCGCGCATCTTGGCGAACGCCTCTTCGTCGAGCCAGCCGCGGGTCTCCTCGGTCTTGGGCAGGTGCAGCGTGATGAAGTCCGCGCGCGCGTAGATCTCGTCGGAGCTCTCGGCCTTCTCGGCGCCGAGCTCGCGGAAGCGCTCCGCCGAGACGAACGGGTCGAAGGCCAGCACCACCATCCCGAAGGCCCGGGCGCGCTGGGCGACGAGCTGGCCGATGCGCCCGAACCCCAGGACGCCGAGCGTCTTGTCGTAGAGCTCGGTCCCCCCCAGCTTCGCGCGCTCCCAGCGCCCGGCGGTGAGCGACGAGTGGGCCTGCGGGAGGTTGCGGGCCAGCGCGAGCATCAGCGCCATCGTGTGCTCGGCCGCGGCGACGATGTTTGACTGCGGGGCGTTGGCGACGATGATCCCGCGCTTGGTCGCGGCCTCGACGTCCACGTTGTCGACGCCGATTCCGGCGCGCCCGATGACCCGCAGGCGCTGCGCGCGCTCGATCAGCTCCGCGTCGACCTGGGTGGCCGAGCGGATGACGATACCGTCGTATCCTGCGATCCGCTCAGCGAGCTCGCCGTCGCTCCACTCGATCCCCTCGTCGACCTCGAATTGCTCGCGCAGCAGCGCCACGCCGGTGTCGGCGATCCTCTCCTTGACGAGGATGCGCGGGCGGTCGTTCACGCGGGGCCGGGCGCCGCGAGCGCGACCCCGGCGTCGAGGAAGACCTGCTGGGCCGACGCCACGCCGCTGCCGAGCTCCACGTCGGCGCCGAGCTCGCGCAGGACGAGCTCGAGGGCGGCGAGCGTGGTGAGGACGTCGAACCCGCCGAAGTAGCCGCAATGGGCGATCCTCAGGATCTGCCCCTTGAGCTGGCCCTGCCCGCCGTTGGCGGTGATGTTGTAGCGCTCGCGCAGGAGCTTGGGCACCTTTGTGCCGTCGATGCCCTCGGGAAGCGCCACCGCCGTGACGACGTTGGCGCGATCGTCGGGATCGCCGAACAGCTCGAGCCCCATCCCGTGCACTCCCGCGCGCGCCGCCCGGGCGAGGAGGGCGTGGCGGGCGAGAACGTGGTCGAGCCCCTCCTCCTCGATCATCTCGAGCGAGACGTCGAGCGCGCGGATCAGGGTCACCGCGGGCGTGAACGGGGCGGCCGGATCGGCGGCGCCCTGGGCGTTCGCGGTGCGATTCCAGTCGAAGTAGTAGCGCCCGCCCGGCCGCTGTGCGGCGAGCTCCAGCGCGCGCCGGGAGACGGAGGCGAAGCCCAGGCCGGGCGGCGCCATCAGCGCCTTCTGGGATCCGGCGACGACGACGTCGATTCCCCATTCGTCCTGTCGCAACTCCGTCGCGCCGAGGCCGGAGACCGCGTCGACCACCAGCAGGGCGCCGTGGTCGCGCGCGACCTCCCCCAGCGCCTGGACGTCGTGGACGACGCCCGTCGAGGTCTCCGACAGCGTCGCGAAGACGGCATCGACCTCGGGATTGGCCTCCAGCAACGTTGCGACCTCGGCCGGGTCCAATCGCGCACCCCAGCCCGGCTCGTAGCGGACCACGTCGGCGCCGTATGCCTCGCCCAGCTCGATCCACCGCTCGCCGAACTTGCCGGCGGCGCAGGCCAGCAGCGGCCTGCCTGGCCGCGCGAGGTTCGCGATCGCCGACTCCATCGCGCCCGTCCCGCTCGACGCGAATACGAGCACATCGTTCTCGGTGCCGAAGACTGCAGGCAGGCGCTCGAGCACCCGCGCGAACAGCGCGTCGAACGCGGGTGCGCGGTGGTAGAGGACGGGCTCGGCCATCACCGCCTGTACGCGCGGCGGCAGCGGGGTCGGCCCGGCCGTCATGAGCTGCGGCTTGATGAAGGCGTTGGGGGCCGTCATGGGCGGGCAACCATAGCGAAGGCCCTGGCGCCCTCTCAGAGCGCGGCGGCGAGCGAAATCGCGTTCTCGGTCTCCTCCAGCGCGGACGTGAACACGATCACCAGGACCCATCCCACGATCGCCAGAAGCCCGAGGACGACGCCGACGATGCCGGTGACCAGGCCCGCCTGCGCGAGACCCCGGTGCTGGGCGGTCTCCCCCTGTCGACCCTGCGTTTGCCCTGCACGCCGAAGATCCAGGCGAGGACCGACATTGGGAGGCTGAGGAAGAAGAACATCCCGAACGAGAAGAGCAGCATCGCCAACCCGCCCGCGCCGACGCAGAGCGCGACGATCGCCGGCGGATTGCCCGGCGGCGACGGAGCCGCGTAGCCCCACTGCGGTGGGTACCCGTACCCGGCCGGCGGATAGGCGGGGGGATGAGGGCCCGGCGGCGGCGGATATCCGTAGCCGTAGCCGGGTGGAGGCGCGGGCGGGTTCTGCGGAGGCGGTGGTGGAGGCGGCTGCTGCGGTGGCGGTGGTGCCGGCGGGTCGTCGCTCACGAGCTCTGGCCCTCCTCGAACGCGCGCCGCAGCTCGTCGCGCACCTCCTCGGAGAGCGCGATCGCCAGCGCCCAGCCGATCACCGCGAGCGTGCCGACGATCGTTCCCACGATCCCCAGGATCATCCCCGCCTGCGCCATCCCGCGCCGGTCGGCCACCTCGCCGCGGTCATAGGCGCGCACTCCCCTGACCCCGAATACCCACGCGAGGATGGATGCCGGCAGGTTCATCACGAAGAGCAGCCCGAACCCGCCGATCAGGAACAGGACCGCCCCCACGATGCCGCAGACCAGCGCGAGCACCGCCTGGTTGTTGGTGGCTCTCGCGGGTGCGTAGGGCGGCGGCCATTGAGCCTGCGGCGGGGGCGGCCACTGGCCCTGCGGTGCGGGCGGCCATTGAGCCTGCGGCGGGGGCGCCCACTGCGCCTGCGGCGCGGGCGCCGGTGGCGTTTCCCGCGCGGCCGGCGGGGGCGGCGGTGGCGCTGCCTGTGCCAGCGGGTCCGGCCGGGAAGGGTCGAAGCGCGGAGGCGCTGATGCACCGGGCGGCGAGGGCGGAAGCCACTCGACGGGCTGGCCCCGGTCGGAAGGCGAGCCGGAAGCGTCCTCGGTCACGGGATCAGAAGGACGTCTCGATCCAGTCCATCATGCCGCGCAGCTGCTTGCCCTCCTCCTCGATCTGGTGGCGGGACTGCTCCTCGCGCATGCGCTGGAAGCTCTCCTGGCCGGCGCGGTTCTCGGCGATCCACTCGCGCGCGAACTCGCCGCTCTGGATCTCCCCGAGCAGCGCCTTCATCGCCTCGCGCGCGGGCTCGCCGATCACGCGCTTGCCGCGGGTCAGGTCGCCGTACTCGGCGGTGTTGGAGATCGAGTAGCGCATCCCGGTGATGCCCTTCTCGTACATCAGGTCGACGATCAGCTTGAGCTCGTGCAGGCACTCGAAGTATGCGAGGCGCGGGTCGTAGCCGGCGTCGACCAGGGTCTCATAGCCCGCGCGCACGAGCTCGGTCACGCCTCCGCACAGGACCGCCTGCTCGCCGAACAGGTCGGTTTCGGTCTCCTCACGAAAAGAGGTCTCGATCACCCCGGCGCGCGTGCCGCCGATGCCCTTCGCGTAGGCAAGCGCGACGTCGCGAGCAGTTCCGCTGGCGTCCTGGTGCACGGCCAGGAGGCACGGCACGCCGCGTCCCTCGGAGAACTGGCGGCGCACCAGGTGCCCAGGCCCCTTCGGCGCGACCATCGCGACGTCGACCTCCGGCGGCGGCTCGACCTCGCCGTAGTGGACCGAGAACCCGTGGCCGAACATCAGCAGGTTGCCCGGGGCGATCCCGTCGCGGACCTCCTCCTCCCAGACGGCTCGGTGACGCTCGTCGGGCACCAGCATCATCACGATGTCACCGCGTGAGGCCGCGTCGGCGACGTCGGCCACCTCCAGCCCGTGCTCGCGGGCCTCGGCCACCGACGACGAGTCCGGGCGCAGGCCGACGACGACCTCCACTCCGGACTCCTTGAGGTTCAGCGCGTGGGCATGTCCCTGGGACCCGTACCCGATGATCGCGACGGTCTTTCCGTCGAGGCGCGCGAGGTCGGCGTCGTCGTCGTAGAACAAGGCGCGCGCAGTCTACGCGCTGGCTGACGCCACGAGCGTCCGCGCGGGAAACACCAGCGTCCCGTCGTCGCGGGCGAAGTCTCGGCCCAGGTCGAGCACCGCCGCGCGAATCTCCTCGCGCTCCTGGGCGGACCGGGAGGCGATCAGGTCGCCGAGCGGGCGCCCGAGGTCGAGCTGCATGGCCCACCAGTCCTCGGCCGAGTGGTAGCGCATCTCGAAGTCCAGGGGCAAGATGTCGACATCGGTGAACCCGGCGTCGTCGAGCAGTCCCTGGAGCCGGCCTGGCGGCGCGAAGGCGAACATGCTGGGAGCTGACGGATCGGGCGCGGGTGCGTCCAGGCGCTGCCGGATCTCGGAGGCGATCACGTCGACCCAGGGATTCGACGACGCGTCATCCCAGGCGGCCAGCGCCACGCTCCCTCCGGGTACGAGCACGCGCCGCGTCTCGCGCAGGGCGGCGGCGGGGTCGGCCATCAGCATGTACCCCCAGCGGCAGAGGACCGAGGCGACGGAGGCCGCCTCCAGGTCCAGCGACTCTGCGTTGAGCGCACGGAACTCGACGTTGTCCAGGCCCAGTTCCGCGGCGCGGGCGCGCGCCACCTCGAGCATCGGCTCGGCGAAGTCCGAGCAGATCAGCCGGCCGCCGGGGCGCACCCGCTCGGCGGCCAGGAGACCCGTGTCAGCCGGCCCCGCCGCCAGCTCGAGCACCACGCCTCCCGGCTGAGGGGCGATCGCCTCGATCATCCAGGTCGAGACCGGGGCCGCCAAGCGCTGGAGCTGCTCGCGGCGCGCTCCCCATCCCTCGGCGGAGCGCTCCCACTGGTCGAGGCTCGCCCGGCGATAGTCGTCGAGGTCCATTCCGCCAAACATACCCGCGCGCATCGCCGCCGCTCAGCCCAGCGCGCCGCGGTCGAGCTTCCCGCTCGGCGTGCGCGGGAGCGCCGGGCGCAGGGCGATCGCCTTGGGCACCTTGTAGGCGGCCAGGAGCTCCGCGCAGTGCGCGCGCAGCTCCCGCTCGCTCGGTCGCGCCCCCTTGCGCGCCACGACGGTCGCCACCACCGCCTCGCCCCACTCCGGGTCCGGGCGACCGTGGACGGCGGCCTCGGCTACGGCGGGGTGCTCGAGCAGCGCCGCCTCCACCTCGGCAGGGGCGACGTTCTCGCCGCCCGAGACGATCGTGTCCGCGCGCCGGCCGGAGACCAGCAGGCGGCCTTGGTCGTCGAGGCGTCCAAGGTCCCCGGTGTGCAGGCGTCCGTCGGGGGCGACCGCGCGCGGGGCGACGGTCGGGCCGGAGACGAGGATCTCCCCGTCCGCGTCGATCTGGACGGTCGTGCCCGGCAGGGGTGGGCCGGCCGTGGCGGGCTCCCCGATCTCCGACGTTGTCACATGCGAGCAGGCTTCGGTGAGCCCGTAGGTCTGGGCCACGGGCACCCCGGCGTCGGCGGCGCGCTCGGCGAGCGCGGCAGGCAGGGGGCCGCCGCCGACCAGCGCGCACCGCAGCGCGGGCGCGTACGGGCGATCGCCGTCGAGCAGCCGGCTCAGCGTCGTCGGCACGACGGAGATCAGGGTGATCGCCTCGCTGTGGAGCGCTCGTCTGACAGCCTCGCTCTCCCACCCGGGGTGCACGACCGCCGTGGTCGCGTGGATCGCGCTGCGGATCAGGATTGACAGGCCGCCGACGTGCGAGACGGGCAGCGCGCACAGCCATCGCTCGGCCGGGTCGATCCCGAGCCGCCGGGCGGAGCCCTCCGCGCTGGCCGCCCAGTTCCCGTAGGTCAGCTCGATCGGCTTGGGAGTCCCTGCCGATCCCGACGTGTGGACCACCGCGGCGATCTCGTCTGCGCGGTGGCGCTCGACCAGCGCCGCCTGCGGGTCGCCGGGCCCCTCGAGTGGCGCGTCGATCACGAGCCTCGCACCCGCGGCCTGATGCGGGCGCTCGCGCGGCGCAAGCCGGACGTCCAAGGGCATCGCCACCGCGCCGAGGCGCAGGCATCCGTGCAGAGCCTCGGCGAACGCCGCTCCCGGCGCCAGCAGGATCCCCACCCGGTCGCCCGGCCGCGCCCCGCGCCGGGCGAGGATGCCCGCGGCGCGCTGTGCGCGCGCCTCGAGCTCGGCATACGTGAGGTTCCCGCCGGGGGTGCCCAGCGCCAAGCGGCCGGGATGCGCGGCGGCGGCCACCGGGAGCCACGGCTCGATGTTCACGGGCGCAGTATCGCGGGCGGCCACCGCGGCCCGGCGGGCCCTCCACTAGCCTCCCACCGTGCCCGTGAGCTGGACCTCCGCCGGCGAGTACTCGGACATCCGCTACGAGCTCTCCGGCGACGGCATCGCCAAGATCACGATCGACCGGCCCGAGGTGCGCAACGCCTTCCGGCCCGAGACGCTGATCGAGATCTCCGACGCCTTGACCCGCGCGCGCGAGGACCTCGAGGTGGGCGTGGTGATCCTCACCGGGGAGGGCCCTGACGCTTTCTGCTCGGGCGGCGACCAGCGGGTCCGCGGCGACGCCGGCTACATGGCCGACGACGAGGCGGCGCGCCGCGGCGTGGGTCGCTTTCACGTGACCGACCTGCAGGTCCAGATCCGGCGCCTGCCCAAGCCGGTTGTCGCGATGGTGGCCGGCTACGCGATCGGCGGCGGGCACGTGCTGCATGTGGTGTGCGACCTGACGATCGCCGCCGACAACGCGCGCTTCGGCCAGGTCGGGCCGAGGGTCGGGAGCTTCGACGGGGGCTTCGGGGCGGGGCTGCTGGCGAACATGGTGGGCCCCAAGAAGGCGAAGGAGATCTGGTTCCTGTGCCGCCAGTACGGCGCGCAGGAGGCGCTGGAGATGGGCCTGGTCAACGCGGTGGTCCCGCTCGAGCGCCTCGAGGACGAGACGGCGGCCTGGTGCCGCGAGATGCTCGCCCTCTCCCCCTTCGCCCTGCGCCTGATGAAGGCGAGCTTCAACGCCGCCGAGGACGGCCTCGCCGGGCTCCAGCAGCTCGCCCACGACGCCAACCTCCTCTTCTACGGGTCCGAAGAGGCGCAGGAGGGTCGCGACGCCTACGTGGAGAAGCGGCCGGCTGACTTCTCCCGCTTCCCCAAGCGGCCCTAGTGGCGGTCCTGTCCTCACGCGGGTCGAGCGTCGGCTCGGGGCTGAGGATCTGGCTGATGGCGGCGCGGCCGCGCACGCTGCCCGCCGCCGTGGCCCCGGTTCTGGTGGGTACCGCGCTGGGCGCGCGCGACGGGGACCTTCACGTTCCCGGCTTCCTGGCCGCGCTCGCCGGTGCGGTGCTGATCCAGGTCGGGACCAACCTCTCCAACGACTACTCCGATGCGCGGCGCGGCGCCGACACCGAGGACCGCCTCGGCCCCGTGCGGGTGACGGCCGGCGGCCTGGTACCGCCCCGCCAGGTCCTGGTCGCCACCTACGTCTCCTTCGCGCTGGCGATCGCCGTCGGCGCCTACCTGGTGACCGTCGCGGGCTGGGAGCTGCTGCTGGTCGGCGCGGCCTCGATCCTCGCCGGCGTCCTCTACACCGGCGGCCCGCGTCCCTACGGATACGAAGGGTTGGGCGAGCTGTTCGTGTTCGCGTTCTTCGGCGTCGTCGCCGTCACCGGCTCCTACTTCGTGCAGCGCGAGGCGCTCCCGTGGGAGGCCTTCGCTCTCGCCGTCCCGGTCGGGCTGCTGGCCGCGGCGATCCTGATGGTCAACAACGTCCGCGACCTCGAGACCGACCGCCGGGCGGGCAAGCGGACGCTGGCCGTGAGGATCGGGCGCCGCAGGGCGCGCGTCCTCTACGGCGCGACGGTGCTCGGCGCCCACGTCGCCGTGCCCGTGATCGTCGCGGCCGGGTCGCTCGACGCGTGGATCCTGCTCCCGACGATCACGTTCCCGCTCGCGCTCCTGCTGGTGCGCCAGGTGCAGGCGAGCTCGGACGGCCCGTCGCTCAACCAGGCGCTTGCGCGCACGGGCCTCCTGCAGCTGGCCTTCTGCGTCCTGCTGTCGGCGGGCATCCTGCTCGCCGGGTGATGCGCGCTCGCCTCGAGCGCCGGACGCTCGCGTTCGCGCAGCCGCTCCCCACGGCGTTCGGGACGCTGGAACGCCGGGAGCTGATCGTCCTGCGCCTCGAGGCACCCGACGGCGCGCAGGGTCTCGGCGAGGCCGCGCCGCTGACGCCCTACGACGGCGTGGAGCTCGACGACGTGGAGGAGCAGCTCGGCGAGCTTCCGGGGCTTCTGCGCGAGATCGGCGACGCGCGCCATCCCGAGCTGCTGGCGGCGGCGGCACAGCGGGGTCTGGGGCCCCACGCCGTCTCGGCGCTCGACGTGGCGCTGTGGGACATGGCCGGCCGGCGCGCGGCTCGTCCGCTGGCGGCGCTGCTGGCGCCCGATCCGCTTGCGGCGGTCGCCGTCAACGCGACGATCGCCGCCACCGCGCCCGACCGCGCCGCGGAGCTGGCCGCCGAAGCGATCGTTGCGGGGTTTCGGTGCCTGAAGCTCAAGGTCGGCAAGGGCGACGACGGGGCGCGCCTGGCTGCGGTGCGGGCCGCGACGGGCCCGGCGGCCGCGATCCGCCTCGACGCCAATGGCGCGTGGTCGCCGCCGCGGGCGATCGGCGCGCTGCGCGCGATGGCGGGCGACGTAATCGAGCTCTGCGAGGAGCCGGTCCACGGGGTTGAGGGCCTGCGCGCGGTCCGCGAGGCGCTCGGCGGCGTGCCCCCGATCGCGATGGACGAGACGGCCGCCGAGCCCGGCGCGGCGGCCTCGGGCGCGACCGATGCGGTCTGCCTGAAGGTGGCCGCCTGCGGCGGCGTGACGGGCCTCCTCGAGCTTGCCCGAGCTGCCCGCGGCGCGGGAAGCGAGGTCTACCTCGCGTCCACCTTCGACGGTCCAGTCGGCGTCGCTGCCGGCCTGCACGCGGCGGCCGCACTGCGCGTCGCGCGGCCGTGCGGGCTGGCGACGCTCGCCCTCTTCGCCGAACCCGACCCGCTCCCGCCGCATGCGGGCTCGATCGCGGTGCCGGCCGGTCCGGGACTCGGGGTGATGGTCTAGAGCCCGGCGCGCAGCGCGAGCACGCGGCGCACGGAGGCGCGCGTGGCAGCCAGCGAGAGCCGCCCCGCCGCGACTTCGCGGGAGAGCAGGTCGACGGCGCGCGCGCCGGACACGTAGTTGCCCGCGTAGAGCAGCAGATCGTTGCCCGCCTGGGCGGCGAGCAGTCCGAGCCGGTCCGTCGGCCCGTAGCGCCGCAGCGCGGGGACCTCCAGGTCGTCGGTGATCGAGACTCCGCGGAAGCCGAGCCGCGTGCGCAGTTCCGTCGTCGAGATCGCCGGCGAGAGCAGGGCCGGGCGCGGCGAGAGCCCGGGATAGCGGGCGGTGCTGGTCATCACGAGCGCCGCCCCGGCGCGGATCCCGGCCGCGAATGGCGCCTCGTCGAAGGCGCGCAACGTCGGCAGCGAGACGCTCACGACCTGCACCAGCGCATCCTCGTCGCGCGTGACGGTCCCGAGGCCCGGAAAGTGCTTGAGCGTCCCGGCCACGCCGCGCTCCTGCATCCCGCGCACGAAGGCCGAGCCCAGCGCGGACACCGTGGAGGACCGGCTGCTGTAGGAGCGCCGCGTGCGCTGCTGATAGGAGCCCGGCCGCCCCGTGTCGACCACCGGCGCGAGGTTCACGTTCACGCCGACGTCGAGCAGGTTGCGCGCGGTGGCCTGGCCCTCGCTGCGCGCCAGTGCGATGCTGCCGATCCGGCCGAGGTCGGCGGGCGCGCGAAGCGGCGCGCCGCTGAGCCGCTTCACCAGGCCGCCCTCCTGATCGATCATCACGAGGAGAGGATCGCGCAGGGCGGCGGGTCGCGGGATCGCCTGCAGCCGGCGCATCGTGGCGCGCAGCGCCGGGCGCGATGCGATGTTGCGCGCGAAGAGGATCACGCCGGCCGCCTCGCCCGCGCGGATGCGCTGCTCGAGCACGAGCGGCGGCCGCGTTCCCGCGTAGGCGTAGATCACGCGCTGGCCGATCAGCTGGCGCACGGTCAGGCCCGCCGTGGGGTCGGATGCCGGCGGAGCGCTGGGCGAGCCGCCCGACTGTCCCTGCGCGCCGGCGGCGGCCGCGAGCGAGGCCAGCAGCGTTGCGGCGGCGAGGGCCGCGCGCGCGTGGGGGCGTGGACGGGTGCGCACGAAAGCCGTCAACCCGGCCTCGGCGCGATCGATGCGGCGCCAAGGTTTGACAGCGCATCGGCGATCAGCGTCGCCATCAGGCGCGGCGCCTCGAGGTGCACCGCGTGCCCGGCGGCCGGCACGGCGAGCGCGCGCGCATCGGGCACCGCGGCGGCCATCCGCTCGGCGATCTTGCGGTACTTCGCGTCGCGCTCGCCGGTGACCAGCGTGACGGGCATCCGCAGCCGGTCCAGGGACCCCCACAGGGGCTCCATCGTCCCGGCGCCGAGACCCCGCAGCGCGGCTGCCAGCCCGTCCGGCTGGTTGCGCAGGCGGTCCTCCCGCGCCCTCGCCGCCACCTCGGGAGACTGGCCCTTGAGGATCGGGAGCGCGCCCCACCGGTCCGCGAAGGACTCGATCGACGAGCCCTCGATCTCGGCCGCCAGCCCTTCGTCCTGCTCGCGGCGGGCGTTGCGCTCGACCTCGTCCGCGATCCCGGGTCCGGCGCCGACCAGCACCAGCCGCTCGACTCGCTCCGGGTGGGCGAGCGCCGTGTGCAGCGCCACGCGACCGCCCATGGAGTAGCCGACGAGGGCGAAGCGCTCGGGTGCGGCCTCGGCGACGTCGCCGGCGCACGCGGCGAAGCTCACCGGCCGGCGGTCCGACGCCGCCCCGTGGCCGCGCAGGTCGGGCGCGATCGCGCTGTAGCGTTCGCCGAGCTCCTCGATCACCGCGCGCCAGCTCGCTCCGGTGTGCGTGAATCCGTGCAGGAAGACGATGGCCGGGCGCACGCCGACATCATGACCGCCAACGACTCGCACCTGCTGCTGCGGGCGTTCTGCGACGAGCTCGCACGGTGCGGGATGCGCCATGCCTGCACTTCGCCCGGATCGCGGTCGGCGCCGCTGACGCTCGCGCTGGTGCGCGAGCCGCGCTTGCGCTGCTGGTCACATATCGACGAGCGCTGCGCCGGGTTCTTCGCACTCGGCGTCGCCAAGGCGAGCGGCCGCCCCGCGGCGGTGACCTGCACTTCGGGCACCGCGGCCGCCGAGCTCGCACCCGCCGTCCACGAGGCCTGCGAAGCCCGCGTGCCGCTGGTCGTCCTGACCGCCGATCGCCCGCCCGAGCTGCGGGGCGTCGGGGCGGGACAGACGATCGACCAGATCAAGCTCTACGGCAACGCCGCGAAGTGGTTCTGCGAGGTGGGCACCCACGTCGTGAGCCCTGAGCGGCTGCGCTGGATGCGCGCGCTGGCGTGCCGGGCGTACTGGACCGCGCTCGAGGGGCGCCCCGGGGTCGTGCACCTCAACTTCGCCCTGCGCGAGCCGCTGGTGCCCGGCGGCGCGCTCGAAGAGGACGACAGCGGGCGTGCCGAGAATGCCCCCTTCCTGGCCCGCGGTCCCGCGCCGACCGATCCCCGTGCAGCGAGCGAGGCGCTGGGGCTGATGGTCTCCGAGGCCGCACGCGGCGTCGTCGTGGCCGGGCGGCTCGAGCGCGATCCCGGCGCCGGGCGGGCGGTGGCGGAGTTCGCCGCCGCCGCGGGCTACCCGCTGCTGGCCGACCCGCTCTCGGGCGCACGCCGCGGGCCGGCGGCGATCGCGCACTACGACGCGCTGCTGCGCGACTCTTCCCTCACGGCCGCGCGTCCCGACCTGGTGATCCGGGTCGGCGACCTGCCCACCTCCAAGCCGTTGCGCGCGTGGTTGACGCAGCTGCACGGCGGCGATCCGGGGCAGCGCACGCGCCAGGTGTCGCTCGACCCGGAGGCGGCGTGGCAGGATCCCGACTCGGTCGTCGAGGCGACCATCGCGGCCTACCCGGCGACGACGCTGAGCGCCCTGGCTCGCGCGGTCTCCCCCGGCGAGCCCGAGTGGCTGGGCAGTTGGCGAGCCGCCGACGGTCGCGCAGCGGAGGCGATCGAGCGCACCCTGGGGGCGGAGCTGTCCGAGCCCGCCGTCGCCGCGGCGCTGGGCGCGCGCCTGCCGGAGCAGGCCACCCTGGTGGTGGCCTCGTCGATGCCGGTGCGCGACGTCGAGACGTTCTTCCCCGTGCGCGACGATCCGCCCCGCGTGCTCGCCAACCGCGGCGCGAACGGGATCGACGGCACGGTTTCCTGCGCATTCGGCGCGGCGGCGGCGGGGGACGGGCCGGTCGTGGTCCTGCTCGGGGATGTTGCGCTCGCGCACGACCTCGGCGGGCTGCTTGCAGCCTCGCGTCTGGATCTCGCCGTGACGATCTTCGTGCTCAACAACGACGGCGGCGGCATTTTCCACTTCCTCCCGGTGGCCGGCGAGGGCCACGTCTTCGAGGAGCACATCGCCACGCCCCACGGCCTGGACTTCGCGCACGCGGCTGCGCTCTACGGGTGCGGGCACCGGCTGATCGACCAGCCGGACGAGCTCGGCGAGGCGCTCGATGGCGCGCTCGTCTCCCCCACGACGACGATTCTCGAGGTGCGCACCGACCGCGCGGAGAACCTCGCCCTGCACCGCCGGGTGTGGGCGGCCGTCGCCGGCGCCTGAGCGCGCCGGCGCGAGGCCGGCCGTTCAATCCGCGCCCGGCAGGTCAGCCGGCCAGCACCGGCAGCAGCGCCTGGAGCTTTACCTCGGTCTCGGCCAGCTCGGCCGGCGGCTCCGAGTCGCGGACCACGCCCACGCCCGCGTAGCAGTGGGCCACCCGGCCGCGCAGCAGCGCGCAGCGCAGCGAGACGCAGAACTCGCCGTCCTCCGCCGCGTCCGTCCACCCGACCGCGCCTGCGTACCACCCGCGGTCGAGACCCTCCAGCGCCGGAATCAGTTCGGTCGCCGCGGCGAAGGGCTCGCCGCCGACGGCGGGCGTGGGATGCAGCAGCCCGGCCAGGTCCACCGCGCCGATCGGAGCGGCCAGCTGGGCGCGGATCGGCGTCGCGAGGTGCTGGATGTTGGCCATGCGCGCGAGCACCGGCTCGCCGGGCGCCGCCACCCACACCGACCGCGGCCGCAGGGTGGCCGCGATCCGCCGCGCGACGATCGTCTGCTCCTCGCGGTCCTTGGCGCTGCGCAGGAGCTGCTCGCCCAGGTGGTCGTCGACGGCAGGGTCGGCGCTGCGGCGCGCGGAGCCGGCGAGCGCGACGGTGCTGGCGCGCTGGCCCTCGCGACGCACGAGCAGCTCCGGCGAGGCGGCGACGAAGGCGGAGTCGCCGCGCGCGACGCAGAAGACGAAGCAGGAGCCAAACGCCTCCCGCAGTACGCCGAAGATCGCTGCGGGATCGTGCGGCTCCCCCGCGTGGACAGCGACCTCGCGCGCGAGCACCACCTTCTCGAGGTCGCCCGCCCGAATGCGCTCCACCGCGCGCGCCACCGCCGACTCGTAGTGCTCGGGCGGCGCGGCGCCGACGATGCGCGCGGACGCGGCGGGGGCCGGATCGAGCAGCGGCAGGGCGGCCGGCCCCAGCTCGCCGGCACGGCGCTCGAGCCGCGACGCCACCTCGTCAACGGTGTCGTCGGGCGCGACGACTGCCGCCAGCGTCAGGCGCACCTTCCCGTCGCGGCGCGCGAGCGCGGCCTCGGGCACGACCAGGGACGCCGGCGGATAGCCGCTCCACTGCGGCGAGCGTCCGCCCGCAGGGGCGAAGGCAAACCCGCCGACGGCGACCGGCCCGGCACCGCGCAGACCCTCCGCCCCCCCGGCCACCGCTCCCGCCGCGAGCTCCCGCCAGGCTGCAGCGACCTCGTCGAAGCGCTCGCGACCCGTCGCCTCCAGCGTGTGCACGGCGCCGAGGCCGGCGAGTGAGGCGCCGCCGCCGTCGGGCTGCTCGAAGCAGAACAGCGGCTCCCCGGGACGCCGCGCGGCGAAGGCGATCGCGGCTGGGTCGGCATCGCGCGCCACCGCGAAGGTGTGCGCGACCAGCACGCCCGCGCCGCGCGCGCGTGCGCGGGCGAGGGCCGTCCCGATCCCGCGCGACAGGCGACCCGCCTCACGGCCGTCGAGAACGGCGGCGCCGGAGGTCAGGAGCGGGGCCGCCATCGGCGCCGCCGGGTCAGGTCTCGCTGCGCCCGCGCGAGATCGCGATCTCGCCGGTGCGCACCATCTCGATCAGCCCGAACGGGCGCACGAGGGCCTCGAACGCCTCGATCTTGTCGTCGGTCCCCGTCACCTCGACGACGATCGCGCGCCGCGAGACGTCCACGATCTTCCCGCGGAATACCTCGGCGAGCTGCACCACCTCGCCGCGTCCCGGCCCATCGGCGGAGACCTTGAACAGCGCCAGCTCGCGCGTCACCGCCTCCGCGGGCTCGAGATCGCGGATCTTGAGCACGTTGACCAGCTTGTGCAGCTGCTTGGTGACCTGGTCGATCGGGTGCTTGGCGCCGTCGACGGTCAGGGTGACCCGCGAGATCGCGTCATCGTCGGTCGGCCCCACTGCGAGGGTGTCGATGTTGAAGCCGCGGCGCGCGAACAGCCCGGCGATCCGCGTCAGCACGCCCGGTTTGTTCTCGACCAGGATCGACAGCGTGTGCTTCCGCCCCGTGCGCCGGCCGCCGGCCACCTCGAGCTGCTCGAGGGAGAGGATTTCCTTGGTTCCGGGTTCGCCCATGGCGTCAGCCGACCATGTCCCGCGCCGCCTGGCCCGCCGGGATCATCGGGTAGGTGTTCTCCTCGCGCGTGACGCGCACGTCGACCAGCACCGGGCCGTCGGTGGCGATCGCCTCGCGCATGTCGTCGACCAGGGTGGCCTTGTCCTCGAAGCGCATGCCCGTTGCGCCGTAGGCCTCCGCCAGCTTGACGAAGTCGGGGTGACGCCCCATGTCGACCGCGCTGTAGCGGCGGTCCCAGAAGAGCTCCTGCCACTGGCGCACCATGCCGAGGTAGCCGTTGTTCATGATGAAGACCTTGATCGGAATCCCGTACTCCGAGCAGGTCGCGAGCTCCTGCATGTTCATCTGCACGGAGCCGTCGCCGGCGACGCAGCAGACGAGCTGATCGGGGCAGCCCACCTGGGCGCCCATCGCCGCGGGCAGGCCGAAGCCCATCGTCCCCAGGCCGCCCGAGTTGATCCAGCGCCGCGGCTTTGCGAAGTGGAAGTACTGCGCCGTCCACATCTGGTGCTGGCCGACGTCGGAGGTGACGATCGCGTCCCCGCCCGTGGCCTCGTAGAGCGCCTGGCACATCAGCTGCGGCTTGATCTCGGCGTCGGCGGAGTCCTCGTAGCCGAGCGGGTACTGGCGGCGCCAGTTCTCGATCCGCCCCCACCAGTCCTCCAGCCGCGTCGGATCGGTCTCCAGGGCGCGGTACTCGGCCGTCAGGCGCGGGACGATGTTCTTCGCGTCCCCGACGATCGGGATGTGGGCCGGGACGTTCTTGGAGATCTCGGCCGGATCGATGTCGATGTGGATGAACTTGGCGCGCGGGGCGAACTCCGACAGCTTGCCGGTGATCCTGTCGTCGAAGCGGGCGCCAATCGCGACGATCAGGTCGGCCTCGTCCATCGCGTAGTTGGCAGCGCGCGTGCCGTGCATCCCGAGCATGCCCAGCCACTGCTCGTGCGGAGCCGGGAACGCGCCCAGGCCCATCACCGTGCAGGTGACCGGGAAGCGGTCGGCGGTGCACAGCTCCGTGAGCTCCTCGGCGGCCTCGGCGTTGACGATCCCGCCGCCGGCGTAGATCACCGGCCGGCGCGAGTTGGCAAGCGCCTTGGCGGCGAGGCGGATCTGCTTCTGGTTGCCCTCCGTCGTCGGCTGATAGCCCGGCAGGTGCACCTCGCGCGCGGGCTCGTAGGCGATGTCGGCGCGCGACAGGTCCTGCGGGATGTCGACCAGGACGGGGCCGGGGCGACCGGTGCGGGCGAGATAGAAGGCCTCGTGGATCGCCTCGGGGATCTCGCGCGGATCCTGGATCATGAAGGAGTGCTTGACGATCGGCAGCGTCATGCCGTGGATGTCGGCCTCCTGGAAGCCGTCGGTGCCGATCAGCTCCGTGCGCACCTGCCCCGTGATGAACACGGTCGGGACGGAGTCCATCATCGCGTCGCAGATCGGCGTGACCAGGTTGGTCGCCCCCGGCCCGGAGGTCCCGAAGGCGACGCCGACGCGGCCCGTTGCCTTCGCATAGCCCTCCGCGGCGTGGCCGCCGCCAGCCTCGTGACGGACCAGGATGTGCTTGATCCCCGCGTCATAGAGCGCGTCGTAGGTCGGCAGGTTTGCCCCGCCGGGCAGGCCGAACACGGCGTCCACGCCCTCCGCCTTCAGGCACTCCATCAGCGCGTCGGCAGCTCTCATCGGGCTGGGTTCCCTTTCCGGCCGGTCGAGGGAAGGCCGCGCTCGTTGCGCTGCGGCCTCTGGACGGCGCCCGCGTCGACGGGCAGGCAGCCAGTGTAGCAGCGGTTTTTCCCGCTATTTACGGAAGAAACCCGCGTTGCGGCGGGTCCCGGCGGAGCGCGCTCAGGCCGCCGTTCCCGGCCTCCGCGAAGCGGCTTCGGGGACGATCGCCACGTCGGGGAACTCGAGCTCGCTCCCGCAGGTCGTACACAGCGCGTCGTGGAGGTGCACGACCTTCCCGCAACCGGGACACTCCCGCCGCAGCTCGGCGGACTCGAAGCGGTAGGCCAGCGCGGCCAGCAGGCCGGCGATCGGCAGCAGGCCGGAGATCAGGAACCACAGCACGAACGAGGATCCCTTCATGCGCCCGACGATCCCGCCGGCCAGGCCGAAGGCGATCATGATCACCACGTAGGCCATCGCCCGGCCGGGCTCTCAGAGGGTCCGCACGGCCCAGACGATCGCGATCACGGCGAGGATCACCGCGATCGTGCCGGCGATCGCGGCGACGAACCCGATCACCAGCTTGAACAGCAGGTACGCCGCCACGACCAGGACGAGCGCGGCGACGGCGCGGCGGGCGAGCGAGGGACCTGCCTCCTGCATGCATCAAGGGTACCGGCCGGCCGGAGCGCCGCCGGCCGGCGACCAGTGCTACTCGTGAGGTTCGAAGCCCTCCGTGGGCCGCGTTCCCTTCGCCCCGCCCTCGCTGCCTTCGGCATTCTCCTCGGCGATCGGCCCGCCGACGTCGCGGTCCGATCGCGGCCCGTCCCCGGCGGGATGCTCCTCGTCGAGGCCCGTGTGGACGGACGGCGAGTCGCGGTCGGAGTCGGGCTCGGGCGGCGTGCGGGGCTCGGCCTCCTCGTGGGAGTCGGCGGCGGTCTCGTCGGATTCCATGGGAGGCTCCTCGGTCGGCGAACTGGGTCGCCCGCGTCTACCCGCCCGCGGGCGACCCAATCCACCGGCGCATCGGCGGCGGTCAGTCGTACGTGCGCTTGAGGTGCTCGAACCCGTCCGGCTCGGCTCCCGCCTGCGGGTTCACCGCGAGACGGGCGATCCGATAGCGCCGCACGGGGGAGGTCGACGCCTGCGGCGGTGAGGAAGGAACGAGGACGAGGCGTGAGATGAGTGGTGGGGTCATGGGCGACATGCTCCACCAGGGCGACGGCCATGGCTTCGGCCCGGGGGCCAAAGATCGGCGCCGGCGATTCGACCGGATGTCGAACTCGAATCGCCCTCGGCGGCTTCGTCTAGATCGCTGCGGCCTGAGTCGCCGCGACGACCGCCGGGCGCGCCGGGCGGTCCAGCCTCCGGCGCAGGCGCCAGGTGGCGCCCGAGAACGCCAGGTTGGCGACCGTGGCGAACCCGGTCTCGTCGGAGCGCAGCGCCAGGAGCAGGTGCCCGATGCGGTCGGCGGACGGCAGGTCGGGATCAGCGGCGCGCACGCAGAAGCAGAGCACCCGCCGGCCACCCGGGCGGACGAGCACGGCTCCCGCCTCGCCGACAAGCCACACGCCGAGCGAGCCGCGCTCCATCACCACGCCGGTGCGCGCGTGCAGTTCGCGCGCCCCATGCCCGACCAGGTCGCCGAGCAGGCCCAGCGCCCGGCGCTCGGCCTCCCCGCCGACTCGCCGTCGCGGCCGCAGGACGTTGGCGCCCCGCTGGGCGTAGAGCTCGGGGATGATCCACGCCTTGGCCAGCGCGATCGCCGAGACCGGCGCCGCCAGCGGCTCCAGCGCGACGAGGACCACCGCGACGGCCAGGAACGGGACGACGTGCGCGACCGTGGTCAGCGTCCACAGTGCGCCCCGGCGCTCGAGTGACCGCGCGTCGACGCGCGGCCGCCAATGGACCGCCGCCAGCTCGGGCAGCGGGGTGCCGGCGGTGGCGATCGCCTAGCCCCCGGCGATCGGGCGGCGCATGACCACCAGGTCCGCGCCGACCGGCAGCTCGTGCACCTGGCTGGCCTGCCCCTCGCCCTCGGACACGACGGCGAACGAGCCGCGGTCGAGCTCGGCGCGGAAGGCGGCGACGGCGGCCTCGACCGAGTCCGCGTCGGTCGCGCTCCACTCCGCGAGCGTGGTGTGACCGGTCTGGTCCATCCGGATTAGTCTCGACATCCAACGCCTCCTCGGTGTGTGCCGGTTCACGGTGCTGCCGGGATGGTACGCCCCGGGCTTGCGCAGGTCGAAGGTTCAGACGCCCAGCCGCTCGCGCACCAGCCGGGTCACCTCTCCCCCGTCCGCGCGGCCCTTGGTCTCGCGCATCACATAGCCGATGATCGGGCCGATCGCCTGGGCGCGCCCGGAGCGAATCTTCTCGGCGGCCTCGGGGTTCGCGTCGATCGCGGCGGCGACGACACCGGTCAGCTCGTCGCCTTCGCCCATCGCCCCGAGCCCGCGCGCCGCGACGATCTCCCCCGGGTCCCCACCGGCGGTCACCAGCTCCTCCAGCACCTGGCGCGCAGCCCCCGTGCTCACGGTTCGCGCGGCCACCATCGCGACGAGGCGGGCCATCGCCTCCGGCGAGGCGCGGCTCCGGGCCGGGTCGGCTTCCCCGATCCGGGCGACCAGCTCGCCGCCCACCCAGTTGGCCAGCGGCTGGGCCTGCGCGTCGCCGGCTGCCAGGGCGCGCTCGAAGTAGTCGCCCAGCTCCACCCGGTGGGCGAGCTGGCGCGCCGAGTCGGTCGTCAGGCCCAGCTCGCGCTCGTAGCGCTGCGCTCGCGCGGCCGGCAGCTCGGGCAACTCGGCCCTTGCCGCCGCGATCATCGCCTCGGTCACCGCGACGGGGACCAGGTCGGGCTCGGGGAAGTAGCGGTAGTCGTGCGCCTCCTCCTTGGAGCGCAGCGACGTCAGCGACCCTGAGACGGGATCGAAGTGCAACGTCTCCTGGACGACCGGCCGGCCCGACTCCAGCAGCCCGCGCTGGCGCTCGACCTCGGCCTCGATCCCGCGCTGGACGAAGCGGAAGGAGTTCATGTTCTTGAGCTCGGTCTTGGTCCCCAGCTCGGCGCTTCCCGCCGGCCGGATCGAGACGTTGGCGTCGCAACGCAACGAGCCCTCGTCCATGTTGACGTCGGAGACGCCGAGCTGGCGCATCGTCGTCCGCAGCAGGTTCAGCCACTCCCGCGCCTGCTCGGCCGATCGCACGTCGGGCTCGGTGACGATCTCGACAAGCGGCGTGCCGCCGCGGTTGAAGTCGACGACGCTCGCGTCCGCCCCGTGGATCCGGCCCGAGGCGCCGACGTGGATCAGCTTGGCGGCGTCCTCCTCGAGGTGCACCCGATGGATTCGCACATCGCCCAGGCGCCCCCCGCGGCACAGCGGCTCGTCGTACTGGGAGATCTGGTACCCCTTGGGCAGGTCGGGATAGAAGTAGTTCTTGCGGTGGAAGATCGACCGCGGCGCGAGATCGCACTCCAGCGCGAGCCCGATCATCAGCCCGAAGTGGATCGCCCCCTCGTTGGCGACCGGGAGCGTGCCCGGCAGCCCCAGGCAGACGGGGCAGGTGTGGACGTTGGGCGGGTCACCGAACGACAGCTCGCACCCGCAGAACATCTTCGTGCGGGTCTTGAGCTGGACGTGGATCTCCAGCCCGATGACGGGCTCCCACGCCTGGCCGTCGCCGCTCATGCGCGCGCCTCGGCGCCGTCGAAGCCGATCGCCCGCTCCAGCGCGTGGGCGGCGGCGAGGACCCGGTTCTCGCTGAACGCCGGCCCGGCGATCTGAAAGCCGGTAGGCAATCCCTGCGAGCGGCCGTTGGGAATCGAGATCGCGGGGATCCCGGCCAGCGACATCGGGACCGTGCAGTAGTCGCTCAGGTACATGGCAAGCGGATCGGACGTGCGCTCGCCGAGCGGGAAGGCGACCGACGGGCTCGTCGGCGTGACCACGAAGTCGAAGCGCTCGAACGCGCTGCGGAAGTCCTCGGCGATCTTCGTCCGCACTCGCTGCGCGCGGCCGTAGTAGGCGTCGTAGTAGCCCGAGGAGAGCGCGTAGGTGCCGAGCATGATCCGCCGCTTGACCTCGTCGCCGAACCCGGCCGCGCGCGTGCGCGTGTACATCGCGAGGAGGCCGTCGTCGCCATTCGCGCGCAGCCCGTAGCGGACGCCGTCGAAACGCGCGAGGTTCGATGACGCCTCGGCGGGGGCGATCAGGTAGTAGGCCGAGAGCGCATGCGGCGCATGCTCGAGCCGGCACGGCTCGACCGAGGCGCCGAGGCCCTCTGCCCGGCGCAGCGTGTCGTTGAATGCCTCCAGGACCCCCGGCTCGATCCCCTCTCCCGACAGCTCCTCTGGAACGCCGAGGCGGATGCCGGCGAGGTCCTCGGCCTCGGGCAGCGCGACCTCCTCCTCGGGCCCCAGCGACGTGGAGTCGCGGTCGTCGCGTCCGACCATGTGGCGGAAGAGCAGCGCCGCGTCTGTGACGTCGCGCGCGAACGGCCCGGCCTGGTCGAGCGAGGAGGCGAACGCGATCATCCCGTAGCGCGAGACGGCGCCGTAGGTCGGCTTGAGCCCGACGACGCCGCACAGCGCGGCGGGCTGGCGGATCGAGCCACCGGTGTCGGTCCCGATCGCCCACGGCGCGAGCCCGGCCGCGACCGCCGCGGCGCTGCCGCCCGACGACCCGCCGGGGACACGCTCGCGGTTCCACGGGTTGAGGACGGGCCCGTACGCGGAGTTCTCGGTCGAGGAGCCCATCGCGAACTCGTCCTGGTTGGTCTTGCCCAGCAGCGGGGCGCCTGCTCGCTCGAGCCTGGACACCGCGGTGGCGGTATACGGAGGCCGATAGTCCTCGAGGACCTTCGAGCCCGCCTGGCTGGGCACTCCGCGAGTGCAGAAGAGGTCCTTCACTGCGACCGGGACGCCGCCGAGCGCCATCCCGGCGGATCCACCGCCGTGTTCCTCGGGCGGCGCGTCGGCCACCCACGTGAACGCGTTGAGGTCGTCCTTCGCGGCGCGCTCGCGATAGGTCTCCCACACCTCCGCGGGCGCGATGTCGCCGGCGCCGACGCGCCGCACGGTCTCGGCGGCGGTGAGGGCGAGGATGTCGCTCATGCGCCCGGTGACGGGACGAGGAAGCCGTCGTCGGAGACGGCGGGCGCTCCGCCGAGCGCCTCCTCGCGCGGCAGCGACGGGCGCGGCTCGTCCGCGCGCAGGGCATTCGCCACCTCGACGACGTGCGAGGTGGGTGGCACGCCGTCCAGGTCGAGCTCCGAGATCTTCTCGATGTGCTCGAGGACGGCCGAGAGCTCGCGCGCCATCCGCTCGACCTCGTCGGCTGAGAGCTCGAGTCGCGCCAGCCGAGCCACGTGGAGGACTTCGTCGCGGTCGATCATCGCGCCGCCGATTCTAGGGCCGCGCTGCCGGCCGTCGCCCGAACGCAACGGCCCCGCGCGGAGGCGGGGCCGTTGGTCGTTCGATTCCGGCGTGGATCAGCCCGCGGTGGGCGGCGTCCCGCCGGGCGGCGGCGGCGACGACGGCGGCGGAGCCGGTGGTGCCTGCGGCGGCGGCTCGGCTGTGCCTCCCGGCGGGGCGGCCGGCGGGGGCTGCGGAGGCGGCGCGGCCGGTGTGCCCGCCGGGGTCCCGGCGCCAGGTCCGGCCTGCGTCCCTCCGCCACGTGCCTGGGCGGCGGCGTCGCCGAAGGAGGTCCCCTCGTCCTTCATCGACATGAACCCTCCCAGCGCGATGCCGGCGCACAACAGCAGTCCGAGGAATGCCCCGAACTTGAGGTCGACGACGTCGTTGGGACCGGGCTGGTTGATGAGCCGGTAGAGCACCAGGAGGGTGACCAGGACGCCCAGGGCGGTGACGATCACGCTCGCCGCGACGGGCAGGGCGACCGAGCGCTGGGTCGCGGTCAGGACCGCCGCCGCGATCGCGACGATCGCCGCCACGAACAGCAGCAGGTCGATGAAGCCGAATGCCTGCCACGCGCTGGCGGTGGTGTCGATCCCGGCCTGCTCGGCGATCTGGCCGCCGACGCCCTCGAGGCCCACTCCGTACCACGAGAGGAACATCACTATCAGGAGGAGCACGCCGCATGCGCCGGCGATCAGCTCTCCCAATCGAAGCCTGTTGAAGTCCATCGGTACCTCCTGTGAGGTGTCGGTCCGTTTCCGTCCTGTGTGCTGCGCAACCGTACCGGTAGTGCCGGACTCTGGGCGATTTTCGACGCGCGCGGTGCCGATCAGGCAGGGGAACGCCGCTGCGCCACTCCCGCGCCGGCACGGGCGGCGGTCAGCGTGTTGCGCAGGAGCATCGCGATCGTCATCGGCCCGACGCCGCCTGGCACGGGCGTGATCAGGCCTGCGCGTGCGCTCACGGGCTCGAAGTCGACATCGCCGACAAGTCCGTCGGGTCCGCGGTTGATGCCCACGTCGATCACCGCCGCGCCGGGCTTGACGTGATCGGCGCCGACCAGCCGCGGGACGCCCACGGCTGCGACGAGCACGTCGGCACGCGCGCACACGGCGGGCAGGACGGCGGTGCGCGAGTGGCAGACCGTCACCGTCGCGTGGCGCTCGAGCAGGAGCGCAGCCAGTGGCCGGCCGACCAGGAGCGAGCGGCCGAGCACCACGGCCTCGGCGCCCTCGAGCTCGACATCGTGCGCGTCGAGCAGCTCGATCACCCCGGCGGGAGTGCAGGGACGCAATCCCGGTCTGCCCTGGGCGAGCAGCCCGGCGCTGCTCGGCGTGAGCCCGTCGACGTCCTTGGCCGGATCGATCAGCGCGGTCAGAGCGGCGCCGTCCATGTGGGCCGGGAGCGGCAGCTGGAGCAGGATGCCGCTGACCGCGGGGTCGGCGTTGAGGCGTCCGAGCAGCGCCGCCACCTCTTCCTCGGTCGTGTCCGCGGGAAGGCGGTGATCGAATCCCGTGATTCCCGCCTCCGCGCACGCCCGCTGCTTGCCCCCGACGTAGACGTCGGAGGCGGGATCGTCGCCGACGAGGACGGTGGCGAGCCCGGGCGCCGACCCGGTCTCCTCGACGAAGCTGACTACGTCTAGGGCCACTTCCTCGCGCACGCGCCGCGCGATCGCCGTGCCGTCGATCACGCGAGCGGCCACTAGCGCCCGGTGATCGGCGCGTAGGCGGCCATCAGCTTGCGCTCGGCGCCGTCGCGGGCGAAGCGCACGACCACGATCCCGCCCGGCTCCATGGCGGTGACGACGCCCTCGCCGAACGCGGCGTGGATCACGTCGTCGCCCATCCGGAAGTCCGGTCCGGCCGCCGGCGCCGGGGCGGAGTCCCAGCTCGTCGTGCGGGCCGCCGGCGTCGCGCCCACGGACTCCTCACGGTCGGTCAGCTCGGCGGGGATCTCGTCGAGGAACCGCGACCGCAGGCCGTAGGAGCGCGAGCCGAAGACGGTTCGCGTGCGTGCGAAGGTCATGTAGAGATCACGCTGCGCGCGCGTGATCCCGACGTAGCAGAGGCGCCGCTCCTCCTCGAGGCCGCCCTCGTCGAGCGCCCGCGAATGCGGGAACACCCCCTCCTCGCAGCCGATGATGAAGACGATCGGGAACTCGAGTCCCTTCGCGTTGTGCAGGGTCATCAGCGTCACGACGCCCTCGTCGTCGGCGAGCGTGTCGGCGTCGGAGATCAGCGCGATCTGCTGGAGGAAGGCGTCGAGGCCGCCGGCGTCCCCGTCGCGGTCGGCCACCGTGGAGTCGAACTCGCGCGCCACCTCGAGCAGCTCCTGGAGGTTCTCGATCCGGCCCTCGGCCTCGATCGTGCGCTCGGCCTGCAGCGCCTCCAGGTAGCCGGTCTGGCGCAGCGTCTCGTCGAGCAGCTCGAACACGCCCGCGCCCGACTCGCGCTTCTCGCGCAGCGCCTCCATCGTGGCCATGAAGCGCGCGAACGCCTTGATCGCCGCGGCGCCCAGGCCGGGGATTCCGTCGGAGTCGGCCGCCGCCTCCCACACCGTCTGGCCCGTGGTGTTGGCGTGGGCGATCACCCGCGACAGCGACGTCTGCCCGATTCCGCGGCGCGGCGAGTTGGCGATCCTGGTGAAGGCGCCGGCGTCCTGAGGATTGACCAGCACGGTGAGGTAGGCGACGGCGTCCTTGACCTCCGCGCGCTCGTAGAACTTGGTTCCGCCGATCACCTGGTAGCCGATCTCCGCGCGCACGAGCGTGTCCTCGAGCACCCGCGACTGGGCGTTGGTGCGGTAGAAGACCGCGATCTCCTCGCGCGAGACTCCCTCGTCCACGAGACGCTGGATCTCACCGGCCACGAAGCGGCCCTCGGCGTGCTCGTCGGGAACCTCGCGGATCTTGACCGGGTCGCCCTCCCCGACCTCCGTCCACAGCGACTTGGTCTTGCGGCCGCGGTTGTTGGCGATCACCGCGTTGGCGGCGTCGAGGATCGTCTGCGTCGAGCGGTAGTTCTGCTCCAGGCGGACGACGTGTGCGTCGGGGAAGTCATCCTCGAAATCCAAGATGTTTCTTATGTCGGCGCCGCGGAAGCTGTACACCGACTGGTCGTCGTCGCCGACCACCGCGAGGTTTCGCGGCCCCGGCTCGTCGTCGCCCGTGGCCTCGCCCGCGAGCAGCTGGAGCCACCGGTACTGGGCGTGGTTGGTGTCCTGGTACTCGTCGACGAGGACGTGGCGGAAGGCCGACTGGTAGCGGTCGCGCACCTCCGGGAAGAGCTCGAGCACATTGACCGCGCGGACCAGCAGGTCGTCGAAGTCCATCGCGTTGGCGCGCATGATCTCCTGCTCGTAGAGCTCGTAGACGTCGGCCACGGTCTGCTCGAAGAAGCCCGAGACGATCTGGCGGTAGTCCTCCGCGGAGCGCAGCCGGTTCTTGGCATCGGAGATCTGCGACTGCACGGCGGCGGGCGTGAAGCGCTTGGGATCGAGGTCCAGGTCGCCGATGCAGCGCTTGACCAGCCGGCGCGAGTCGGCCTGGTCGTAGATCGTGAACTGGCGCGTGTAGCCGAGACGGTGGGCGTCGGCGCGCAGCATCCGCGCGCACGCCGAATGGAAGGTCATCACCCACATCGCGCGGACCCGTGCACCGACGAGCAGCTCGACGCGCTCGCGCATCTCGTTGGCCGCCTTGTTGGTGAACGTGATCGCCAGGATCTCGCTGGCTCGAGCGCGATCGGTTCGCATCAGGTAGGCGATCCGGTGCGTGAGCACGCGGGTCTTGCCGCTCCCGGCGCCGGCGAGGATCAGCAGCGGCCCCTCCCCGTGCGTGACTGCCTCGCGCTGGGGCTCGTTGAGCCCCTCGAGAAGGGCCTCGAGATCGGCGGCGACGGGGGCTTCGGGCATCGGATCAACGGTACCGAGCGGCGCGGCGGGGGCTGCTGTCAGCGCGCGCCCTCGCCCCCCCATAGGCTCACGTGCCAGTGGGCCTCTGCGACGAAGTGCGCGCGACAGCGGCTCGAATCGCCGCGCAATCGCGCTGGGTGACAATCGACCTCGACGCGATCGGGACCGTGGAGCAAGGACCCGCACCCGTGCTGGACCCGCAGCGCCACTTCCTCGAGGGGCCGCCGGAGGCGGTCGCCGGCTACCTCCTGACGCTCGACGCCGTCAACTTCGGCTCCGGCTGGTTCCCCACGCTGCGCAAGCGGCCGGGCTGCTCGGGCTACTTCACGATCGCGGCCGCGCTGACCGACCACTGGAGGGCCGAGGGACCCTGGTCGGCGCCCGACCTCCGTGCGCTGGACACCGCGACCGTTGCCGCGGTCCTAGGCCAGGACGCGGAACACGAGCTGATGGCGCTCTACGCGCAGGCGCTGCGGGACCTCGGCTCCTTTTTCGGATACCGGTCCCCGCTGGAGGCGGTGGCCGCGGCGCGCGGGTCGGCCGAGCGCCTCGCCCGCCAGCTCGCCGACGGGATGGAGTTCTTCGAGGACCGTGGCTTCTACAAGCGCGCGCAGATCGTGTCCAGAGACCTGGCGCTGGCCGGTGTCGCGCGGTTCGACGACCTCGACCGGCTGACGATCTTCGCCGACAACCTGGTGCCCCATGTCCTGCGCGTCGACGGCGTGCTGCGCTACCGCGACGAGCTCGCGGCGCTGATCGACGCCGGCGAGCTGCTCGAGGAGGGCGGGCCCGAGCGCGAGATCCGCGGCTGTGCGGTCCACGCGTGCGAGCTGCTCGCGCAGCGGCTTGGCGTCGCGCCGCGGACGCTCGACGGGTGGCTGTGGAACCGCGGCCAGGAGCCGCGCTACAAGGCGCTGCCGCGCCACCGCACGCGCACCGTCTACTACTAGGAGGGTCTGGCGAAACGGCTAGCGAAACGCCGTCGTCTTGAGCCGAGCCGGTGGAATTGGCTAGGCACGTACCATCGAAACGCATAGCCGACCCG
>Ga0208612_1000113_pt1 | contig 46324 bp, 43 predicted proteins | sample AntDryMetagUQ889_FD_188089 | JGI IMG/M metagenome (GOLD analysis project Ga0208612, IMG submission 188089) | Polar desert microbial communities from Antarctic Dry Valleys - UQ889 (SPAdes) | ecosystem: Environmental > Terrestrial > Soil > Desert | place: Antarctic Dry Valleys | collected 2008-12-31 | reverse complement strand
AGCGTGCTGCCCAGCGCCTCTCCGGTCGCCAGCGTGCTGCCGAACGCGGCGGTCGCCCCGACCGACGAGAGCGGCCCAATGACGGGCTTGGCGGCGGTGCTCGCCATGCTGGCCCTCGGCGGGCTCTCCCTCGCGGGCTACTGGGCGGGTGCGGCGCGCCGCACCCGCTGACCGATCCATCTCCGCATCGAGGCCCGGAACGGGTCTGGGATGAAGGAGAATGATGAGCCGGGGCTGAATGATGGTTGTGAGGCCACCCCGCGGCCCCGGGCTACAGACGATGTACGGCCGACCCCTGCGTTTGTATCACCCGGAGCCGCTGCTTAGCCGGCGTCGATTACTGGCGGCTTACCCGGTCGGGGTCAATCAGTTGCCCCCTCTGTCCCCGCCCGTGTGAGAAGCCACGGACGGGAACGGAACAGGTGGGAACGCCGGAGGGAACCAACGCCCCGACGTTCCCGAATCATCACGTCTTATGCGCTTCGCCTACGCCGGGCCGACTCGCACGAAGCCCGACGGACGAAGCACGACTGCCTCTGCACGCATCTCGCACCTGATCACGATCTGATTCAAGCGATAGTCGGCGTACAGCGTCCCGGCCACGTCGCGCGGCTGACTGTCGTGCAGCGTGATCGACGCGCTGCCGGTGCGGAAAATCCGGGCGCTGCCACCGAAGTCGCCGACGAGGGCCTTGCCGGCCGCCGTCGAGTTGGTGACAACGACGCTGAGCCCGTACAGCTTGCGCTGCATGGCCTCATTCGGAGTAGCGAAGCCGTCGTTGCTCGCGAACTGCGTGGCCGCCGCCGCCTCGATGCTTTGCCAATCTGTCGGATTGACGACGATCGCGGTCGGCTCGAGGTCGGCGGCCTGGAGCGTGGTGATCGCGGTCCGAATGTTCGCCAGATTGAGCGTGGTGGAGCCGGCGGTTGCCGCAGTGCGGATGTTCGCCACGGTCCGAGCATCGAGAGCCTTGTTGAGACCGTACACGAGCTCCTGGTTCAGGAAGTTCTGAAGCATCGGCGCATCTTCGATCATGTACCGGTCGATCGGCTCGCTGACGTGGGCGATGACCACCGTTTTCGAGTCGATGCGCTGGAGGGTGTAGGTGCTCTGGGGCTTCAGCGCGCCTGACGCCACGACTGCCGCATTGTTCGTGCGTGCAGACTGGCGCAGGTAGCTGAACACTCCCGCCGGGGCGTCCTCGGTCGGCACGAGCTGAAACACGAAACTCGCTTGTCGGGGATCGGTGACGGGCTCCGCGGCGAGCGGCAGCGTCACCGCCGTAGTTCCCGGGTCGAGCAACGCCTTTGTGCCGCTCGCCTCACGCGCCTGCGTGAACTCGCGGCCCCAGTCCAACTTGGACTTGTATGACGAGCGCATCCCCTGGGGGGTCGGAGAGCCCAGGTCGAAGTCGTTGATGATGCGGCCGGCAGACTTTCGGCCGCCGTTGGGATGCTGGCGAGCCCAGGCCTCCAGATCGTGGACGAGGGCATCGGTGTCGCCCGACTTAATGGCGCGATCCAGCACGTCAGCGCCTTTGCGCAACAGGTCGATGTCATCGACCGACTTCAGCCCGTCGCCAAAGTCGGTGATAGCGAGGCGGAGATCGGCGTCCTGCGACTTGGTGAGCGGACGATCCCCGGCGGCGTCGAGAATGCGACGCATGGTCGAAATGGGTTCCTGAATGGAAGAAATCACGTTCGGTACCTCGGTGTTGCAGACAGGTCGTATCGACTGCCGGTAAACACCGGGGCGACCATCCGGCCGGCCCGCCTCTCGCCTCTGCGAGAGGGCCGCGAGTGAGTGCCGGCACGCTCTGTTGCCGTCACTCCAGCGGGTTGAGTGTAGCACTCTGAAAAACAGAGCGGCACGTCAGTTGAGTCGAACATCTGCCGGCTCCCGGTACAGCTTCGCTTCGAGCAGGACGTCGCCCGAGATTCGCAGGGTGATCGTCGGCGGCTTGCCTTCAAACTGGACCTCGTAATCTCCGCGCTCCAGGGCGGCCATGATGCGCTCGGCGACGTGGGGCTCCTGCTGGGCGATGGCATGGGCCAGGGCACGGTCGAAGTGGGAGCCGAACTCGGCCAGGGCGCTCAAGTTGCGAGTCATCGGTCGTTTTGCTCCTCTCTATAAGTCGTGGATAGTGGTTCACCCGGGGTGACCGGATGACAGCTCCGTTTCGCCCGAATCTGAATAACTGTTCCGTGTGCGCGCGAGGCTGGGCAGGGGTGTTGTGGCGGGAACTTCTGAAGTTGCGATGGGCCATGGCCTACAAAGCCCGACGCAACTGAACAGCATCAACACGGCGGCTCCATTGGGGTCGCGCGGCGGCGGTTGCAGCTGAAGCAACTTGCGACCACGTTCGCGGGGTCGTAGGGTTCGCCGCCCTGACTGATTGGCGTGATGTGATCGGCGAGCAGTCGCTTGCCGGGGACATTGCACCAATGGCAGCGACCTCCTGCCTTCCTCACGACCTCAGCCCGTAGACGTATCCACCGTGGGTCCTGGTAGGGACGGTTGCGCGTGTAGTCGCGACTGCGCTGATGTTCCTTGCAGCGGGTCCGAGAAGTCAGTCGAGGGCATCGAGCTTCGATGCAGGGTCGGAGGGCGGTCATCGCAGTACCTCCATGACGAGCGGTAGATCAGCGGGACGCCAGGTGTAGACCGGGACGGCACGCCCGAGCACGTCGAGCACGGTCCGTTGAGCGGGCGTGAGCCTGCCGCCCTCAGCCTTCAGCTCGGCCAGGATGAGACGCTCACCGCGGCACAGAATCAAATCGGGGAAGCCGGCACCGAGTGGACCGGAGACCGGCGTGCGCCAGCCCTTGGTCGTCATGGCTGGCCTGAAGTGCGCCCAGGTCCATCCGTTCAGCTCGGCGGCATCGGACACTTGCCGTTGCCAGGCGCGCTCGGTCGTCAGCGACGCGATGGCGGTGGCAGCGTTGCTCGGGCGGGTCATGATGCTGGGCAGGCGATCAGGCGCAGCCGAATCGCACCAGGCTCTCCGACGTGGCGACGCAGGTGCGAAGCTCGGAGTACCCGGCCATCGAGCCGTACCCGCAGGTCCAGGCATGGCCACGGTCGCAGGTGTAGAACGCGACATACCATCCGGGCTCGGACTGCCACACAGCCCAGGGCAGCCAGCCCGCCGGCGTCGTGGTGGCCCAGCGACCAGTACCGCACGGATCCCACGCGGCATCGGGCAGCAGCCAACCTCGGTTGCCACCGATCTCCACCGGCCAGACGACATCGCGCGGAGTGCGGCTGACGATGGTCATGACTCGACCTCGCCGATGCTGCGCAGGTAGTCCCTGCTGATCTCATCGAGCCTTCCGGGCTCATCTTCTAGGTGGAGTGACAATGGGTTGGGTCGCGGACCATCGCGGACCAGACCCTCTATTGCGCCGTTGGTCCGCACTGGTCCGCGGTCCGGATCATTGTGGTCCCCACCGATGGCCAGACCTCGGAAGTGACGTTCTCGGTCCTCGCCGACACGCGGTCGCACCGTCCGCAGACCGGGCACCACGGCGCGAAGGTCCCGGCCGAAAGTCTGCACCGATCCGGGTCGGTGGCCGTTGTCTTCGGCCCACGACTTCCACAAGGCGTACAGCTCGTCACACGGCGCATCGAGCATCGGGTTGACGGTGCAGCGATCTCGGACGAAAGCGGCCACCGGTGACACCAGATCCTGGAGCGCGAGGATGGCATCCTCGGACGATTGCGGGGCCGTGAAGCGGTTGGTACGTGCCAGCCGGTCCAGTCCGTCGAGCGACCAGTTCAGGACACCGGGCAGGTCGATCATCAACTCGTTGGTGAGCGCCGGATTCTCGCGCCCCAGCCAACTGGTCGAGAGGCTCAGCACCACGAAGCGGTTGGCGATCGCGCCCGATGCATCGCCGAAGCGTGGAAGCTCATTGCTGATGAGCAGGAAGCGCGTACCGAGCTTGCCGGTCCACGGGTCGCGATACTTGCGGTCGATCGTCAGCGTGTCCTCACCAGACACCGACAGGAGCCGCTCCACGACGACGTTGCTATCGGCGCGACCCAGGCGCGCATCGGAGATGATGGCCAGTGGCTTACCGATCAGGTCCTGGAGCCCGAAGTTCTGACCCAGGCTGGCCAGCGTCGGGCCGGTGACGTTGGCGACGCCCACGAGAGCCTTCAGCACGCGCGCTATGACCCCCTTGCCGGCGCGAGTCGGCCCGACCAGGAGCAGGACCTTGTGCAGATCGGTGCGACCGCTGATGACGTAGCCGAACCACTCCTGAAGGGCGTCGATCGAATCGGTGTCATCGCCCCAGAGCTCATCGAGAAAGGCGAGCCAGCGTGCCGGCGCTGGGGCGTTCGGCTGATAGTCGAACGGAACGGCCACCTCGTTGAAGAAGTGCGGACTATGCGGATGCAGCTCGCGTGCTTGCACCTCGAGCAGGCCGTTCGCGCAGGCCACAATCGGCTCGGTCGCGGACCATCGCGGACCAGTCCACGATGGTCGCTGGACGCGCTCGGGAAGGTGCGTCACTGCCTGGACGGCTTCGAGCAGATCGCCGACCTTGCGCCGGTTGGGCGCCCACGGCTCCAGCTTGTCGCCCTTCAGGTAGATGGCGTTCTCGGTGTAGCGATAGGCCTCCTGCCGCACGTCGCGACCTTCGGCCTCGAACCAGTGACTGGTGGCCCACTTCCACCATCCGCCGCGCCAGTGTCGCAGGAGCAGCGCGTCGCCGAACTGGTAGCGGGATTCGACCAGTCGCTCAGCGACCGGCATCGGGTGTGATGGTGGTGGAAGCGGCTCATCATGATGTTCATCATCAGGCTGAAGTGGTCGATCCGGACCAGTTGCCCGTGGGGCGTCGATCCGGATGGGCTCGGGCTCGTCCCACGGCATCGGGGCCAGGGGAGGGCCCATACCATCAGTCTTCATGCCAATACCGTCCGCAGCTCGCCGGGATCGACCGCGTGCGGCGCCCCATCGTGAGGGAGGCAGACTGGCGCGGAGCCGTTGACGATCAGCACAGAGACACCGAGGAACGGATGCACCGGGCAGCGGCGCCACTCGAACGCCATCGGAAGCTCGGCGAGCTGATCGGTTGGGGTGGTATCGTTAGGAGGCGGTGGTGTGGGCGCTGGCACGCTCGACCTCCTCTGAGGCGTTCCCCGTGGTCGCGGAGGGCGCCTTCTTCTTCGAGCGTGCGGCAGACGACCGCCAGGCCAGGCGCGCGAAGTACGCGCGTCGAGCCATCCCGGCGCGACGTAGGCGCTCAGGTTCGGGCAGCTCCCGCTCCGGGTCTACCTCATCTAGGAAGCGGCTGAGGAAGGCGGCGCGGGCGGCAGCAGTCGTCTCGCGTGGATCATGGCGCGAGTGGGTGACGAAAGCGCCGATCCTGCCCTGCAGTGAGCGTTGTGCTGTTGGCATGCACCGAGAATCAGCTACAGCGCTCGGCCACCTCTAGCAGTTCAATCCGCTTCCTATTCAGTTCGCAGGCCGGCGCCTACCAGCCCCAGCCGGTGGCGTCGATCCGCAGTCGCTTCGCGAGGCCCAGGCAGGCCGCCTTCACGACATCCCGATCGTGCTCCGCGTCAGCGATCTCATCCCAGTTCCGGCCATGCCGGAGTCGCTGATAGAGCCACCGAAGGTCGCGGTGCCTCTGTGGTCGCTCGCTCGGGAACGTATACCCCAACTTCAATGTGCGCTCCTCGCCAGCCGTGACGGCTGCTCGGATCTGGCGTTCGGCTTCAGCCTTCAAACGTGGCCGAGCGCGGCCTGCTGTCTCCCGCAGCGGGTCCCAGGCGAGCTCGATGCTGAATCGAACGGTCGGATCTTCGTCGGCAAGTGCCCCACCGGTTCCACCTACCATGCTGAATGGAATTCGGTACGTGGCCCCGGCCGTGACGGTCGCACGCCGGAGATTGAGCCAATCGACAAGCAGACTGACGCCGGCCTGCTCGTCTTCGCCGTCGAACGTGGCACGCAGGCGTGACAGTCCAAACTGTGCCGCGATCGCAGCCAGCTGATCGTGCGTTGGCCCGGTCCCATCACTCACACTGGCGTACAAGCCCTCAAGCGCCACGTTGAACTCCGCGTCATCATCGAACTGCGCCACGAGTGCGAGGAGCTCCCAGTCTTGCTCGGCCCATTGAGGAATGGCCGCCGCGCGCCGCTTCACAGTCGGTCGCCGGGACTGTGGCGCTGATAGGCCGCCCGTGCCCGCTCGTCGGCGGCTGAGGCACCGTAGCGTCCGACCATCTGGCGACTGCGCCAGCCGGCCAGCCGCATGAGATCGCCCTCCTGCATGCCATCGGCGAGCATGGTGTGGGCGTAGGTGTGCCGGAACAGGTGCGGGTGCAGGGTCGGTATACCGGCTTCACGACCACGGCGCCGCACGAGCTGGCCGATGCCGGTGGCGGTGAGCCTGCCCTGCTTGCCGAGCCACAGCCATTCGTCGGCAGCGTGGGCGTGGTGCGCCCTCGCGCGCAGGTAGCGGTCGAGCGCCTTGGCGGTGCGCTTGCCGAACGGCACGGCGCGAGGGCGGCTGCCCTTGCCCAGGACCACGGCGATGTTGTGATCGAAGTCGATCTCGGTCACGCGCAGGCCGGCCATCTCGGCCAGCCGGATGCCGGAGTCGAGGAACAGGCGCAGGACAGCCTGGTCGCGCCGTTCCTCGAAGTCGGTGCCGTCGCAGGTGGCCAGCAGCGCCCGGAGGTTCTCGGGTCGCAGGATCTCGGGCGGTTCCTCGGGAACGTGCGGCGGTCGCATGTGGGCCATCGGCGAGACCTTGATCTCGCCCTCCTCGAGCAGCCACTTGTAGAACTGCTGCAGCGATCGGTAGCGGTTGGCCAGGGTCGCCGGACGCTGCCCACGCGCCCCGAGATCGACCAGGAAGGCCTCGATGTGCTCGCGCCGCAACTCGGTCAGATGCGGCATGCCGGCAGTAGCGGCGAAGGCGCCCAACAGATCGATGGCGGCGGCGTAGGTGGTTCGCGTCGATGGTGAGCGATTCTCGGCCGCCAGGTGACGCAGGAACGAGTCGCGGAGTGGACCGACGATGGAGGCCGCGCTAGAATCGACCTCCGGGATAGGGGTTGTGGCCATGGTGTGGAGCCTCAACTGCGGATCTCAACTACCCACAGTTATACGCTCGACAAGCGCTGTGGTCAACTCCTCTCCCGGACCGAATCGCAGTCACTCGCTGGATGTGAGCGTGAAACGGTCAAAAATCAGCGGGCGCCTAGCTCAACGGCAGAGCAAGTGACTCTTAATCACTAGGTTCAGGGTTCGAATCCCTGGGCGCTCACCATTCGATCATCAGAGGAGGCGGGCCGCGTCGGCCCGCCCCCTGCCGTGCGCGGACGATCCGTTACTTGCACTTCTGCGCGAAGCGCATCTTCCCCTCGCTCAAGCGAGCGTATGCGAACGATTCGAGCGAGCTGCCATCGATCGCCATCGAGGCGGTCGCCTCACGGCTGATGCCGCGCCCGACGACGAGTACATGCAGCGGGCGCCGTCCCAGACGGACGAGGACCTGCTGCTCCAGCGATCGGACCCGACATCGCCGATCCCGGTGAAGGCGGCCTCGACGTCGACGGTTCGCGATGATCCCTCCTCGCACCACGGCTCACTGGTGTCGGGGTCGTAGGTGCAGATAATCCGGGTCAGCACCAGCGCCGCCGCGGCTGCCGTCACGCTCTCGAGGTTTCTGGAGACCGCAAGCTCCGGGTCGTCGATGCATCCCTGCTCCTCGAGAGGTTCACCGATGGGCGAACGGTCCTCGTCGAACGCAACCTCGTTGCGGTAAACGCACAGGTATGTCAGCGCACCGTTGTGGCGACCGAAGATGTCGCTGCTGCGCTGGCGTCCGTCGAAGACGAACAGCTGGGTTGCCGAGCAGTGGATTACCCCGTCGATGTCGGGTCCCTCGCACGATTCCCAGACCGCCTGGGCGGTCACGCCACGCTCTGCGGAAGTAAAGCTGTCGCCGGACGGCTCGGTCGCGCCTAGCGTTGCGCCGGCAAAGACAGTCAGCAGCACCAACGCGATGAGAAGCGCTGCTGCCGGGCGTGTGAAGTGGGTGGACATGGTGATCTGCTTCGAGCTTGACTGAACGCCAATCGGCGTCGCTTGTGGAGCCACCGTGACAGCGGGGGGCTGCGGCCCACGTGCGGCGAAACTGCGGGCATCCTGCGGTTGCGGCGCGCGCTGCTAGAATCCGCGTCAATCCCCATGTGGCCCCCCTGCCTGAGGCATGTGTCACGTCGCCGCGGCCGCCTTCAGGCGGCCGCATCGGTCCATTCGCGGAGGTGCTCTTGGCCCAGGTCCCGATCCAGCGACACGTGCTTACCAACGGCCTGCGCGTGATCCTGTCGCGCGACCCACGCGCCCCGCTGGTGGCTGTGAACCTGTGGTACGACGTCGGCAGCAAGCACGAGAAGGTCGGTAAGACCGGGTTCGCGCACCTGTTCGAGCACATGATGTTCCAGGGCTCGGCCAACGTGGAGAAGGGACAGCATTTCAGCCTGGTGCAGGCTGCGGGCGGCACCCTGAATGCCAGCACCTGGCTGGATCGCACGAACTACTTCGAGACGCTGCCCGGCCACGAGCTGGAACTGGCGCTGTGGCTGGAGGCGGACCGGATGGCCAGCCTGCTGCCCGCGATGACGCAGGAGAAGCTCGACAACCAGCGCGACGTCGTGAAGAACGAGCGCCGCTTCAGCGTCGACAACCAGCCGTACGGCGACTGGGACGAGCGCATCCAGGCCCTCGTCTACCCGAAGGGCCATCCGTATCATCATTCGACCATCGGGTCGATGGAGGATCTGTCGGCCGCCTCGCTGAGCGATGTGAGCGACTTCTTCGCGACCTGGTACGCGCCGAACAACGCGGTCCTGACCGTTGCCGGCGACTTCGAGACCGATGCGGCACTGGCCATGATCGAACGCCATTTCGGACCGATCCCGGCCAATCCCTCGCTGCCCGGCGCGCCGGACATGACCGTGGACGAGCACATCGGCAGTGACATTCGCGTCACCGTGCCCGACCAGGTTCCGCTGCCGCGCATCTATCTGGCCCATCGCGCGCCGCCATTTGGCAGCGACGCGTTCGAGGCACTCGAGGTCGCGTCCGATATTCTGGGGTCAGGTCGGGCCTCCCGGCTATACGGCAGCCTCGTCCGAGAACAGCGTCTCGCGCAGGATGCGGCGGCCTTCGTGTTTCCCATCGTCGGCGGGGCCAGCATGTTCGTGTTCTGGGTCACGGCGCGCCCCGGCGTGGACCTTCTGAAGCTCGAAGCTGCGCTGCTGGCTGAGCTCGAACGACTCGCGACCGAGCCACCGTCGGATGCCGATCTCGAGCGCGTTCGGAACCTCCACGCCAGCCACTTCTCCGGCGGGCTCGAGCGCATCAGCGAGCGGGCCGACCGGCTGAGCATGTACACATGCCTGTTCGATGAGCCGGAACGCATCAACTCCGAGGTGAGCCGCTACGTTGGGGTCGACGCCGAACAGGTGCCGGCTGCCCTGCGCTCCTTCATCCACGCCGACAACCGGGTGACGCTCACCTACGTCCCGGCCGAGGCGGCGACATGATCGCGCGTCCCGTGGCTGGAGCCCCACGTCCGTATACCTTCCCCGACTTCGTCAGCCATCGTCTGCCGAATGGCCTGGGCGTGTGGCTCGTGCCTCTTCCCGAACGAGAGCTCGTGAGCGTCCACCTCCTGACCGATGCCGGCGCGGCAACCGAGGACGAGGTCGAGGCCGGCGTCGCATCGCTCACAGCACAGCTGCTCGTGACGGGCACGCGCCGCCTCGATGCCGCGGCGTTCGCGGAGACCACCGAGCGACTCGGGATCGTGGTCAGCAGCGAGTCGTCGTGGGACAGCGCCCGCGCCGGCTTCGTGGCCCTTGGCCAGCACCTGGATGCGGGCCTGGAACTGCTGGCCGAGATGGTCCGCGGGCCGCGGCTCGACGCCGGTGAGTTCGAGCGGCTCAAGGCCGAGCGGCTGAACGATATTCTCCAGGGCCGCGCGGAACCCGGCCGCCTGGCCGACGAGTCGTTCCTGCGCGAGGTGTACGCCGACGACGTGCCCTATGGGCGCCTCTCGGCCGGCAGGCCCGAGACGGTCGAGCCACTCACCATCGAGCAGATTCGCGCGTTCCACGCAGGCCGCTACGCCCCGAACGTGGCCGACATCATCATCGCCGGTGCCATTGAGCCGGACGTGGCGCTCCGAACCGTCGAACAGCACCTCGGCGAGTGGACGGGTTCGGGTCCGGGACATCGGTCAATCCAGGCTTCAGCGCGCGGCGGCCGGAGGGTCGTGATCGTCGACCGGCCGGGATCGGTCCAAAGCGAGCTCCGCGTCGGGCATGTGGGGATCGATCGGGACGACCCGCGCTACTTCTCGGCCATGGTCATGTCGGCGCTGCTCGGCGGCGTCTTCGGCAGCCGGCTGAACATGCGCCTGCGCGAAGAGCTGGGCTACACGTACGGTGCCCGGTGCTCGTTCGACCCGCGCCGCGCGGCCGGCCCGTTCATCGCCGGTGCAGCGGTCGAGACCGATGTCACCGCCAAGGCCATTCGCGAGCTGCTCGGCCAGCTGGATCGCATCCGCGACGCACCCGCCACGGAGACGGAGCTGGCCGAAGTGCGCGACTACCTGGTCGGCGTCTTCCCGCTTCGCTTCGAGACCACCGCCGGGATTGCCGCGGCCATCGAGCCATTGGCCGTCTACGACCTCCCCGACGATTGGTGGCACGTCTACCGGTCGAACCTCGAAGCCGTGACGGTGTCCGACGTCCACGCCGTGGCCCGCGAGCTCGTTCGCCCCGACGAGGCGCTCATCCTCATCGTCGGCGACGCCTCGAAGGTGCGCGACGAGCTGGCCGCAGCCGACCTCGGCGCGGTCGAGGTGATCCCCGCCGATTGATTCCGGAGCCGATACGTCGGCGGAATGCCGCGTGGGCGACGTCCCACGTCACCATCGACGGCCTATCGGCGGGGACACTAGGTGTGGCGGCGGGCGAGCTCATCCTCGACGGCGCGGAGCTTGAGGCCGCGGGCCTCGAGCAGGACGAGGGCGTGGTAGAACAGGTCGGCCGCCTCGGCCGCGACCTCCTCATCGGTGCCGACCAAGGCCGCTGCCGACAGCTCCCCCGCCTCCTCGGTCACTTTCTCGGCCGGTCGGCGCGGGCCGCCCGCCAGGAGCCGCGCGGTGTATGACGCCTCCGGATCGGCCTCACGCCGGCCGTCGATGATGCGACTCAGATCACCAAGTCCGAATCGGGCCTCGCCATCGAAGCAGGAGCGCGCACCGGTGTGGCAGGCGGGACCGGCGGGCCGGACGCGGTAATGGATCGCATCGGCGTCACAGTCGACCCCGATATCCACCATGTAAAGGGTGTTGCCGCTCGTGGCGCCCTTCCGCCACAGCTCGTCCCGCGAGCGCGACCAGAAGTGCGCCTCGCCGCTGGCCTCGGTCGCCGCCAGAGCCTCGCGATTGGTCCACGCCAGCATGAGGAGCGATCCGTCGTCCGCATCGGTCACGACCGCCGGCAGAAGGTCACCCCGCGACCAGTCCGGGCGGCGGTCGGTCACCCAAGCCATGCCGTCACCTCCTCCGGCGAGACCGATGCGGCCGGTGCACGCACGCTGATCCCGCGCTCGGAAAGCTCGGCCTTGAGATCGGGAATGCGCAGGATATCGAAGTGGAGCGTCGAGGCCAGCAGGGCCGCGGATGCGCCGCCGGCGTCGAGGACAGTCGCAATGTCGTCGACCGACCCGGCACCACCGGACGCAATGACCGGGACGCGTACCGCATCGGCCACGGCACGCGTGAGGGAAACGTCATAGCCGGCTCGAGTACCGTCTCGATCGATGCTCGTGAGCAGCAACTCGCCTGCCCCGCGGTCGACAGCCTCGACGGCCCAGGTCACGGCATCGCGTCCCGTGGACTCGGTTGCGGCGACGCTCCGCACGCTCCAGCCGCCGCGCGCATCACCGGCCGCATCGATGGCCACGACCACCGACTGTGAGCCGAGACGCAGCGCCAATTGCTCGATGAGAGCAGGATCAGCCAACGCGGCACTGTTCACGGCGACCTTATCCGCGCCGGCAGCGAGCAGTGCAGCCGCATCATCCAGTGATTGCACACCGCCCCCGACGGCCAGCGGCACGTCGAGCGTGGCTGCCGCGCGTCCGATGAGCTCGAGCAGCGCCCGGCGTCGGTCACGCGTGGCGCCGATGTCAAGGATGGTGATCTCATCGGCCCCCTCCGCCGCATAGCGCGCGGCCAGCTCCACCGGGTCCCCCGCATCGACCAGGTCGACGAAGCGCGTGCCCTTGACGACGCGCCCATCGGTCACGTCGAGACACGCGATGATCCGCTTACGAAGCGTCATGCGAGCGCCGCCAGGGCCTCGGCCGGATCGATCGCGCCGGTGAGCAGTGCCAACCCGACGACGGCGCCGTCCAAACCAAGCCGATCCAGCGCGCGGAGGTCTTCCAGGGTGCCGATCCCCCCGGCAGCCACGAGCGTCGCGTCCGGCAGCGCCTCGCGCATGCGCCCCAACAGTTCGAGGTCCGGGCCACCCAACGTTCCGTCGCGACTCGTCTCGGTCACGATGAGCCGCGACGCGCCATCGTCCATAAGGCGGCGCGCCAGCTCGATCGCGTCTCCGGTGCCGGTGCGTGCCCACCCATCCAGCGCGGGCCGGCCGTCACGCAGGTCCAGCGAGACGGCAACGCGCGTTGGATGCCGGTCACTGCATTCGCGCACGAATCCCGCACGCTCGATCGCGGAGGTCCCAAGCAGCGCATCATCGGCGACGGCGAGCGCGGCGTCCACGTCAGCGACCGTCCGCAGTCCCCCGCCCACCTCGACGCGCACCGCGGGGGCACTCTCGCGGGCGGCGCGGACGATGTCATCCACGAGCGCCAGCTGCATCGGGCGACCGGCGCGCGCGCCGGCGAGGTCGACGATATGCAGGCGCCGGCACCCGGCGTCGACGAAGCGGCGTGCCAGCGAGACGGCGTCGGCATCGGCATCAATGCGCCGTTCATAGTCGCCCTGGACCAGGCGCACCGCGCCGCCGTCGAGCAGATCGATGGCGCAGATCAATTCCATCAGGCGACCTCGTCAAGCTGTCCGCTGGCAAAGGCGCGCAGCAGAGCGCGTCCGGCTGGCCCGCTTTTCTCCGGATGGAACTGCGTGCCAGTGATGGCATTGGCGCGCAGCAGCGACGGGAACTCGAACCCGTCAACCTCGGTTCGCGCGACGACGGCAGAGGCATCGGCGTCGAGCCAGTACCCGTGCACGAAGTAGGCGTCGAACGAACCGCCACTCACGGTTCGCACCTCGTTCCAGCCGATATGCGGGACCTGGCGCGGCCCACCGTCTTCGCGAGCCGGAAACGTGCGGCATCGGCCGCCGATCAGTCCCAGCCCTGGCGCATCGCCCTCATCGGAACCGCCGAGCAGCAGCTGCGCGCCGAGACACAACCCCAGGAAGGGGCGGCCACTGCTCCCCCATCGCCGAATCGGTTCCCACAGGCCGCGCGCCATGAGCGCGTCCACCGCGCTGGGTGCCGCGCCGACTCCCGGAAGCACCAGGCGCGCGACGGAGTCCATGCCTTCCGGCGTCGCCACCAGGACCGCATCGGCCTCGACGGCGTCGAACGCTCGCAGGACGGACCTCGTGTTACCCGAACCGAAGTCGATGACGCCGATCACCGCAACGTCCCCTTGCTGCTCGGCACATCATTCCCCAATTGAGGATCGGCATCCCATGCCTGGCGCAGTGCGCGAGCCAACGCCTTGGCGCCACCCTCGACCAGGTGGTGGGTGCTGCGAGCCTTGCGCACCTCGAGATGGACCGATGCGCGCGCCTCGCGCGCCAGTGTCTCGACAAAGTGAGGCCAAAGCTCCAGCCACACGCTTACTCCGGTCAGGGGATCCGGCCGCGGCTCGATATCCGCGTACGCCCGACCGCCGAGGTCCACGGCGCACAGAGCCAACGCCTCATCCATCGGCAGGCGAATGTCGCCGTAGCGGCGGATGCCGATGCGCTCGCCCAATGCGGCATCAATCGCTTGGCCGAGAACGAGGGCGGTGTCCTCGACGGTGTGGTGCTCGTCGACGTGAACGTCCCCGCTGGCCTCGATGTCGAGATCCAGCATGGCGTGTCGCGCAAAGAGCGTGAGCAGATGGTCCATGAAGCCGATGGGGGTCGCCACCGTCGCGGTCCCCGTGCCATCGAGGTCGACCCGGACCCGGATCGACGTCTCAGCCGTGGTTCGCTCTACCTCACCGATGCGCGTCATGCCAGTACCTCGTTGAGAGCCTTTTCCAGACGATCTTCCTCAGCGTCCAGCCGCGCGGTCGCGCGCAGCCAGCCGGCCATCGGCCCGCTGTCGTAGCGACGCACGGCCACTCCGCGCGCCAGCAACGCCTCGTCGACCTCCGATCCGGTGCGCGTTGCGGGTGGACGGAATGCGACAAAGTTCGTCACCGAGTCGAGCACCGAGCACCCGAGCTCGTCGAGCCGCCGGGCAAGGCGCTTCCTGGCTTCGATGATCTGCCCGCGGCGCTCGCGGACCCGCGCGTCGTCCGCAAGGAGCGCGAGTGCGGCGGCGGCGGACAAAGCCGCCATCGACAGTGGCAGGCGCATGGCGTCAAATCGTTCGGCGAGTCCGAGCGGGACAACGAGATACCCGACGCGAGCGCCGGCCAGGCCATGCGACTTCGCCATCGAGCGCAGCACCAGCAGGTTGGGAAGGTCACCCAACAGGGTCACCGCCGATGTCGAGCCGGCCGGAACGCCGGTCGAATCCTCGCCGAACTCGAGGTACACCTCGTCCACGCACACCAGGGCCGGCAGGTCGGCGGTCAGCCGTCGAACGTCGTCGAGCGGATACGCGTCACCGGTCGGATTGTTGGGCGTGCACAGCCATACCAGCCGCGCCGATTCGCGCACGGCCGCCGCGCGGATCTCCTCCACCGACTGCCGGCGCGCCGGAATGGAGCGCGGAACGTCGATGACGCGCGCGCCTGCCAGCCGTGCCTCGACGGCGAACATGGCGAAGGTCGGGGTGGGTATCACGACCGCATCACCGGCGCCGACAGCGGAGGTGGACACAAGCCGGATGAGCTCGTCCGCACCGGCGCCCGGGATGATCTGACGTGGCTCGACCCCGAGTCGCTCGCTTAACGCCGATCGCAAGCGCGCGTAGGCGAGGTCGCCGTACTCCACCATCCGACGCGGATCGATCTGCAATGCGTCCGCGGCAAGCAACGGCCGGCCGCCGAGGGTGTTCATGTCGGCGCGCACGATGTCGGTGACGTCGACGCCAGATGCCGCCGCCAGCTCTTCGTCAGACGGCTCGGCCGGGTACGCCGCCACCGGCTCGGGGCGCCGCAGGAGATCGACAGGATCATCATCGACCTCGCTCGCGGCGAAACGGACGCGCGCATCGACGCTCGCCGCGTGGGCCGCCAACCCTTCGGCGGTCGCGATCGCGTTCACCGTCGGGGCCAGCCCGCGAACCCCGGCCGGCGTGAGTCGCTGGACCTCGATCCAGCGTCCGAAGGTCTCGACGCCCACGCCGCTCCACGCGCGCGCGGCCGACCCGGTCGGCAGGATGTGATTCGTGCCGGTGGCGTAGTCGCCCGCGGCGATCGGCGACCAGGCACCGACGAAAATGGCCCCTGCATTGCGGATGCGGCCCGCGAGGGCATCTGCGTCGGTGCACTGAAGGCTGACATGCTCGGCCGCGATCACGTCGATCACTTCGAGCCCGCTTTCGGCATCGGAAACGAGGACCGATGCGCCGTGGGCGGTGAGCGTCGCAATGGCACGTTCGCCCGTCGCAAGCCCGCTCGCCGCGCCGGGGAGAGCGGCGTCAACCGCGTCGAGCAGCCGCTCGCTGGTGCTGACCACGACCGCCACCGAGTCGGGGCCGTGCTCCGCCTGCGCCAGCAGGTCAAGGGCAACGAAATCGGGATCCGCGCTGTCATCGGCCCAGATCACGCACTCGGACGGTCCGGCCGGAAGGTCGATCGCCACGCGGTCGGCGACCGAGCGCTTGGCGGCGGTGACATACGCGTTCCCGGCGCCCAGGATCTTGTCGACGCGCGGGACCGATGCCGTGCCGAACGCCATCGCGGCGATGGCCTGTGCGCCTCCGGCTCGCAGCACGCGATCAATGCCGGCGATCCGCGCCGCCACCAGGATGCTGTCGGGAACGCTGCCGGACGCGTCGGGCGGCGTCGCGATAATGACCTCGTCCACGCCGGCGAGTGCGGCCGGGATGCCGAGCATGAGGACGCTGCTGGCGTACGCGGCACGTCCGCCGGGAACGTAGCCGCCAACACGCTCGAGTGGCTGCCAGCGACGCCAGGCGGTAACGCCGGTGGCAGTCCGAACACGGCGTTCGGCCCGGAGCGCATCGCGCTGATCTGCGTGATAGCGACGGATCGCGGCCGCGGCCCGCTCGAGCGCGGCCTCGAGTGGCGCCTCAACCGAAGCCTCAGCAAGCGTATCAGCGTCGACCCACGGGACCGCAAGGTCGGGTCCATCGAAGCGCGCGGTGAGCTCGCGCAGGGCATCGTCGCCGCGGTCGCGGACGGCATCCACGATGGCCGCGACATCCGCGTCCGGCTCCGGAGGCCGCAGGCCGTCGATCCAGGCCCGGCGCGCATCGGCGTCAAGCGCGCTCCAATCCACGCGTGCGAGCGCGCTCATCGCATCACCTTCTCGATCGGCACGACGAGGATGTCCCGGGCCCCGGCCTCCTTGAGGGCCGGAACGATGCGCCACAGCTGACTGCGCTCGACCACGGAGTGGATGGCGATCTGAGACGGATCGGCCAGTGGCATGACGGTCGGACCGGACAGGCCGGGAATCAGCGCGCTGATTCGCTCCAAGGCAGCGGCAGGGGCGTTCATCATCATGTACTCCCGACCGCGCGCGTCAAGCACGCTGCGCAGCATGTCGACCAGCGGCCCGACGCGCTCATCATCGATGGAACCCGGACGCCCGATCAGCACAGCCTCCGAGGCGAGCAGCGTGGCGATGGGGACCAGCCCATTCATGCGCAGCGTGCTGCCACTCGCCACCAGGTCGACCACGGCATCGGCCACGCCGAGCTGCGGCGTGACCTCGACGGCGCCGCGCACCTCGACAACCTGCGCATCCACGCCGTTCTGCTCCAGATACGAGCTGGTGACGCGCGGGAACGAGGTCGCAATACGCAGTCCCGTCAGCTGGGCGACCTCGCGAGCGTCGCTCTCGCGAGGCACGGCCAGGACGAGCGAACAGGCTCCGAAACCGAGTGACAGGATGGTCCGCAGATCGCCGTCGCGCTCGGCCACGAGGTCGGCGCCCGACAGGCCCAGGTCGACGAGGCCATCGGCGACATACTCGGCAACGTCATCGGTGCGCACGAACAGCAGCTCGAGGTCGGCGTTGGCGACGGTGGCGCTCAACCGGCGCTCGGACAATTCGAAATCGAGGCCCGCAGCGCGCAGCAGGTCGATTGCCGGCTCGGCCAAGCGCCCCTTGTTCGGCAGGGCCATCCGCAGCGGCCCGGTCATCGCGGGCCGCCGGACTGGCGATCGAGCACGAGCCGATACCCATCGCGACCATACCGCAGCCACTGGTTGACGCGGCTGATTGTCGCGCTCGAGGCGCCCGTGCGTTCGCTGATCTCGTGGTAGCTGGTACCCGCGTCGAGCAGCCTCGCCACCTCCCAGCGCGCGGTGAGCTCGCGGAGCTCAGTCACCGTGCACAGGTCCCGCAGGAAGCGCAATGCCTCATCGGCATCGCGCAGCGAGGCCGTCGCCGCAGCGAGGTCGCGGGTTGCATCCGTCATCCAGCGGTCTTCGTTCGTGTTCATCACTTTATCACGCTAAAGTATTAGCGGACACTCTGTCAAGACGAGCTACCGTTGAAAGCAGCAACGCATGTATAGGCCCGGGTGGCCGCAGGTCCCCAGGACTATGTTGACGCTCGGGGCCAGCGGAGCGCGAAAACGGCCACCGGTCGGCGCTGCTCAAGCTGAACTGAGCCTCCCATGGCGGCCATCGTGGCATGTACCAGGTACAGGCCCAGACCGAGCCCGCGCCCTACGGCCAGCCGGTCGCGAAACAGGCGATCCGCGACGTCATCGGCGACTCCCGGTCCATCGTCACGGACGCGCAACGCGACGGGGTCCCCATCGGTCACCTCGACGTGGATCGGCGCGGCCGGATTCGAGTAGCGGTCGGCGTTGGTGAGCAGGTTGGTGATCGCCTGCTCGGACAGGTGCCTGTCGCCCACGACACCGATCCCGGGCGGGATGATGACGCGCACCTCCCGCTCCGACCCGCGCGTGCGGAGCCGCTCGACGGCGGCGTCGAGCGCTGGCGCCAGCGCGAATGCCTCGCGCCCGGCCTCGACATGACCTGAGTCGGCCCGAGAGTACAGCTCGAGTCGTTCGAGGATACCAATCGCCGCATCAACGGATTCAAGCGCGCGAGCCCCGTGCCCCGCGGCCTTCGGTGACTGGTCCACGTCGCGCTGCGCCAGCTCGATTCGCGCCTTGGCGACGGCCAGGGGATTCCGCAGCTCGTGGGCGACGAAGCTCGCGAAGCGCGACAGCCGGCGGCGCTCGTCCTCCTCTTTGCCGACATCCCGCAGCAGGAGCACGGCGCCCCCGCCGGGGATCGGCGTGCCCTCGACGTCGACCAGCACGTCGCGGCCGGACATCGGATTGCGCAACAGCAGCCGCTGTCGAATCTGGCGGGTTTGCGCGGTGACCTGCGGCCACGCATCCCGCGGCAGGAGTGTGCCGCCTTCGTCGCGTGGCTCGGTGGCTCTCCCCCACTCGTCCAATGGTCGCTCCACGAAGCTTCGGCCGAACAGCCGGAGTGCGGCTCGGTTGCCGTACGTGCCGCGCAGCTCGTCGTCGTACACGACCAACGGCTCCGGGATCGCCTCGGCCACCTCCTCCAGTCGCGCCCGTTCCCGCTCGGCAGCCGCCAGGGCCCCGGCGGCATCCTGCCGGGCGTTCTCGAGGCGCATGCGCTCAGCCTCGGCCCGCTGCTCCGCGGCGTGGCTGGTCGCAAGGGCCGCCGTGGCAACCCTTCTCGCCATCTCAACGCGATACACCAGGAAGACGACGATCGGCGTGCCGATCAGGAAGGCAGTGAATCGAACATAGTCGCTGACGAGGAAGGCCTCGCTGTTGATGCCGGCCGCGATCAACAGCAGCACGACGACGGCAGTCACATAGCCCCAGAAGGCAGCCCGGGCCCCCAGCACCAGGCCGACCACGGCGATCGCCAGTAGCGGAACGATCGAGTACGCCACGTGGTCGAGATCGCGTCCGGGGAGCACGACGCTGAGCAGCGAGGCACCGATCCCGACGAGGCCGCCGGAAATGGCGCGCCGATCCAGCCTGAACGGGGTCAACATTCGTGGGAGCCTAGCACCGCCGCGATCACACAGAAACTACGGGCTGCGTGCGGCGTCGCGCCCGGACCAACCGCTCGCGCGCGGCCGAAATGCGGCGCCAGGGATTGTGCACGCGCCTCCGATCCAGCGCTTCCGGGTGCTCCCCGCGAGCGATCTCGGCCAGCAGGATCGAGGCGCGGTCGAGCTGACCCGCCTCGGTCAGCATCTGGACCAGGCTGAACCAGCGGCCCGGCTCGGGGATCGGCGCGGACATGACGCGCTCGACCAGCTCGCCGGCGCGACCGTGGTTCGCAGCACGGCGGTGGGCGACGATCGCGACGCGATGGTCGGTGAAGCTGGGCTCCACGCCAAGCGACTCGAGGAAGTTCAGCAGCAGCTCGGCGTTCTCGGCGCGCCGCGCCACGGGTCCGCGACGCACATGCGCCTCCCGGTATTCGCCCAGCAGCACGCGCAGTTCGCGATCTGCCCATGTGCGTTGGGGCGTCCCTGACGGCTGGCCTTCGGCCAGCCGTCGCAGCATCATCGCCCCACGCAGCTCTTCGCCGGCGGCGAGGTAGGCCTCGCGCAGGCCGAGATGGTAGATCTCGGCCATTGGCGGCTCGAATTCGAGGATGCGCTCCAGCGCTCCCAGCCAGTCGTCGATTCGGCCGCGCTCGGCGTAGTGCTGCACGGCGTATCGCAGCCAATAGCGCTCGGAGTGCTCGCGCCAGTCCTGGCCCGCGATGTGATTCTCGATGATCCACTGATCCTGGGCGGCGGGACCGGCCAGGAAGACCTCGACCGGCACCCGAAAACCGGCCACGGAGCGGAACTGCGGCTGATGCCACGGGCTCGGATCACCCGGAACGATGACACGGGCACGATGGACGCGCCGGCGCCGCGGCGGGACAGCCTCGCCGGCATCGAGCGGCCAGTCGAGGGTCGCGGCGCGACCGGCCTCGAGGGCGTGGTCGTAGTGCAGGCGCCGAACCGGGTCACGCAGCTCCGCCCAGGCTCGATTGAGCACCGAGGTCCGACGCGTCGCCACGTCCGACGACGGCGCCCGGTCGGGATGGTGGCGCAGCACCGCCTCGCGGAAACAGATGCGCAGTTGGTCTGCCGACGCCGATGGCTCCGCACCAAGCGCCTCGTAGTAATCGCGCCTCTCGGTGCGCACCGTATCGGTCGAAGACATCCGATCGAGTCTAGCGCCGTCGTTCGTCGAGGTCCGCAGTTCGCTATGCTGCGCGGCATGCCTGCCACGCCCAGCCCCGGGCAGGCCCGGGCCGGCCATCTGTTGATCATCGGCGGAGCCGAGGACAAGCTTCGCCAGCGCCAGATCCTGGCGCGCTTCGTGTCGCTCGCCGGCGGATCCGACGCGAGGGTGGTCGTGATCTCGACCGCCTCGTCGCTCGGTGACGAGGCCACTGAGCTCTACCTATCCCTGTTTCGACAGATGGGCATCGCCGATGTGCGCGGTATGCGACCGCTGGTACGCGAAGATGCCAACGATCCGCGGGCCGTCACCGCGCTCGAAGACGCAACCGGCATCTTCATGACCGGCGGCAATCAGCTGCGGCTGTCGAGCGTCATCGGCGGCACGCTGCTCGGCAAGGCGCTCATCGAACGTCACCGCCGCGGCGCCATCGTGGCCGGAACAAGCGCGGGTGCATCGGCCATTGCCAGCTACATGGTCGCCTTCGGGACCAGCGGGGCGACACCAAAACAACGAATGACGCAGATGAGCGCGGGTCTCGGTTTGCTCACCGGCGTGTTGATTGACCAGCACTTTGAGCAGCGCAACCGTTTCGGGCGGCTGCTGGCCCTGGTTGCCCAATCGCCGGCGCTGCTCGGGATCGGGATCGACGAGGACACGGCCGCTCTCGTCAGCCCCGGAGGCATCCTCGAGGTGCTGGGCAAGGGATCGGTGACCATTCTCGACCCGGCAACCATTCAGACCGATGCGTACGAGGTGAAGCGCCACAAGCCGATCATGGTCTCGGGCGTCATGCTTCACTCACTGCCGTCCGGCTACCGCTTCAACCTGCGCAAGCGCAGCCTCATGGCCCCGCTGCGGCCGGTGAGTGCCACCGATCGCGAGCTTGCCAGCCTCCAGGCCGCCACGAACCACACGCGACGGCTCATCCGCCGTATCGCGGCCGAGGGAGCCGATGACCGAGCACCCGAACGCGCGCGCCGGCGCTCCGCGCGCGCCAGCAGGATGGAGGAAGCGAGCGAGTGAGCCCCGAGCCAGCGGCCAGCAAAAAAGCGCGGAGGGCTGCCAAGCGCGGGAACCCCCCGGCGGGTGCGCAACCGCTGCCCGAGCTGCGCATCGTCGAAACCCGGGTCTACCGCGGCCCAAACTACTGGAACTACGACCCCGCCATCAAGCTGGTCGTTGACCTCGGCGTGCTCGAGCACTTCCCGACGAACACGATCCCCGGCTTCGTCATTGCGCTGCTCGAGATGCTGCCGGGCGTGGGCCAGCACACGTGCAGCACCGGAAAGGTCGGCGGCTTCGAGCGGCGCCTGAACGACGGCACCTGGGTCGGGCACGTGGCCGAGCACATCGCACTTCAGCTTCAGCGTGAGGCCGGAAACGAGGTCGGGCGCGGCAAGACGCGCGGCACGGGCGAGCCGGGTCGTTACCACGTCGTCTACGCCTACGGCGAGGAGAGCGTGGGACTGGCCGCCGGCAAACTCGCCGTGCGCCTCGTCAACCACCTCGTAAAGGCGGAAGACGGCTTCGACTTCGGCGCCGAGCTTGAGCGGCTGATCCTGCTGTCCGAGCGGGCGGCGTTCGGCCCGTCGACACAGGCAATCCTGGACGAAGCCGCGCTGCGTGACATCCCGTTCATCCGCCTCAACGACCAGTCGCTGGTGCAGCTCGGTCACGGCATCCATCAACGCCGCATCCGCGCCACCATCACCAATATCACCGGCTCGCTAGGCGTCGATATCGCGTCCGACAAAAAGCTGACGAACCGGCTCCTCGCCGCGACCGGCGTGCCGGTTCCGCGCTCCGAGGTCGTGGGCGACGCCGATGCGGCCGTGGCGGCGGCCAACCGGATCGGCCTGCCGGTGGCGATCAAGCCGCTCGACGGCAACCACGGACGCGGCGTCATGCTCAACCTCGCCGATGAGACCGCGGTGCGCGACGGCTACGGGGTTGCGCGATCGCAGAGCCGTCGCGGCGGGGTGGTGGTCGAGAGCTACCTCACCGGCAACGACTATCGGTGCCTCGTCATCGACGGCGTGTTGCGCGCGGTCGCTCAGCGCGTCCCGGCCCACGTGGAAGGCGACGGCAAGCATTCGATCACCGACCTGGTCGAGACGACGAACGCGGATCCGCGCCGCGGCATCGGCCACGAGAAGGTGCTGACCCGCATCAAGATCGACGACGAGTCGATCGCCTACGCCCGCGAGCAGGGCTTTGAACTGTCCGACGTGCCACCACGCGGCCATCGTGTCTACCTCAAGCGCACCGGCAACATGAGCACCGGCGGCATCAGCATCGACCGGACCGATGAGGCGCACCCCGACAATGTCGAGATCGCCGAGCTGGCGGCGCGTGTGGTCGGACTCGATATCGCGGGCATCGACCTCGTCTGCCCCGACATCAGCCTGCCGGTGCGCGAGACGGGGGGCGGGATCGTGGAGGTCAACGCCGCGCCCGGATTCCGGATGCACACCAACCCGACAGAGGGCGAATCGCAGTACGTTGCCAAGCCCGTGATGGACATGCTCTTCCCGCCCGGCGCGCCATCCCGCATTCCGATCGTGGCCATCACCGGATCGAACGGCAAGACGACCACCGCGCGCATGGTCGCGCACATCATGAAGGGCATGGGCCGCAAGGTCGGGCTCACCAACACGGACGGAATCTACGTCGATGGCCGGATCGTTCGTCGGGCCGATTCGGCCGGGCCCAAGTCCGCCTCGATGGTCCTTCAGAACCCGACGGTCGACCTTGCCGTGTTCGAGGTGGCGCGGGGCGGGATCCTGCGCGAAGGCCTGGGCTACCAGCGCAATGACGTTGGCGTTGTGCTCAATGTCACCGGGGACCACCTGGGCCTGGGAGGAATCCACAGCATCAAACAGCTGGCCGAGGTCAAGCGCGTCGTGGTCGAGGCCGTGCCACGCGACGGGATCGCGGTCCTCAATGCCGATGACCCGCTGGTCACCGCCATGGCGCGCCACTCCTCGGGGTCGGTCATTTACTTCTCCATGGATGCCGAGAACGAGCGGATCAAGTTCCAGGCGGCTCGGGGGCGCCGCGCGGTCACCCTGGAATCAGGGCGCAACGGCGACATGATCGTCCTCAAACAGGGACCCAAGTCGATGTCGCTGGTGTGGACGCACCTCATCCCCGCCACGTTCGAGGGTCGGGCGCGCATGAATGTCCAGAACGCGCTCGCCGCGACGGCGGCGGCGTGGGCCGCCGGCGCTCACCTGCACGACATCCGCCAGGGCCTGCGCACGTTCACGTCCAGCTACTTCATGGCCCCGGGCCGGCTGAACATGTTCGAGCTCGACGGCTACCGGGTCGTGGTTGACTACGCACACAATCCGCCGGCCATGGAGGCGCTCGGGACATTCGTCGACCGTCTGACCGAGCCGTCGGCGGGCGGCGCTCGCGCTCCCGTCACGGGCCGTCGCATCGGCGTCGTGGCAACCGCCGGAGACCGTCGCGACGATGACATCGTGGAGCTGGGGCGGGTCGCGGCACGCTACTTCGACGAGATCATCATCCGCGAGGACGCCAACAATCGCGGCCGTCCGCGTGGTGGCACGGCGGCGCTCATCGAGCAGGGCATCGAGACGGCCGGTGAGGCCCGGCGAACGACCGCGGTGAGCACGATCCTCGATGAGCTCGAGGCCACGCGCGGCGCACTCGACATCGCGCGCGATGGAGATATCGTCGTCGTCTGCGTCGACCACGCCAACCAGGTCTGGAAGGAGCTCCAGCGACGCCAGCACGGTCACGCCAGCGAGACCGATGGGCTGCGCGCGGTGGTCGGTGTCATGGATGCCGACGAAGAGGTCGACCTGGACCTGTAGGGCGTGGCACGGGCTGTTACGCTTCGCGATCACGCCGCCGGCACCATTCGAGTGCACCTCGAGCGGTGATCTGAGCCGTCGTCGTGGGCGGCCTGCAAACCGTGATGGAGAACGACATGAGAGCCTCATCCGGCCATTTGGGCAGAGTGACCGCACCAGTCCTCTTCCTCCTGCTGCTCGCCGCGTGCGCAGGCAACACTCCCGCCGACGAGTCGGCACCGGCAAGCGACGAGGCGTCGCCCACGTCCACCGAGAGCGCCGCGCCCCCGTCCGAGCCGTCCGAGCCGTCCGAGCCGTCCGAGCCGGCATCGGAGTCGCCGAGCGCGACGGCGTCGGCCGAGCAAAGCGAGGGAGCAAGCGGTCTGACGATCCCGCGAGAGTTTCCATGCGACTCGATCGATGAGACCACCGTCGAGGAGCTCATCGGGGGCGTAGTCGGGCTGACGCGCGAATGGGAGCCTGGTGACCAGCCCTTCGGCGACCAACAGCCGCCCTCCACCAATTTCGGCTGTCAGTACGTTGCCGAAGGTGGGGCCGAGTTCGGCCTCACGATGGTAGGCGACGAGCTCACCGAGGAACAGTGGCGGGAGCGATTCACGAGCGATTTGGAGTGCGACGGGCTCGAGGTCCCGGAGGCGATCATCGGCGAGATCGTCCGCGCGGAGGTGTGCGCCGCCCAGTTCCCCGAGGGTTGGAGCACGGTTGATGTCTCCGGCCTGTTCGGTGGGACCGGGATCCTCTGCAGCACGTACGTGCCGGACGAGCTCATCGACGAGACCTATCCAGCCCGGCTCCTGGCCGAGTGCGGCCGGATTCTGCTCGAACTCTCTTCCTGAGCGGTCAGGGGGCGTGAAGCTTCCGCAGCCGGTCGTGGTCGACCGGCTCGAAGCCCTGCTCGTCCAACCACCCGAAGAGCTGGCGACGCTCCACATGTGCCATGACCGCACACACGTCCCCTCGGCGCGCCCTCGCCACGAGGGCCTGCAGCGCCGTCAGCTCGCTCGGTTCCGCCGGAATCTCGCTACCGTAGCCGCCATCACGCGCGCCCGTGCGAAGAAGCTCGTTCATCTCGTCGTTGTCGCGCCCGCGCAGATAGTGCCGCTTCTCGGCGATGACGAGATCGTCGGCCATGCCCGCGAGCGCGCCAAGCCCATGCAGCATCTCATCGGTCCGGTCGCCGGCGGTCCCAAAGGCCAACCTCACCGCGCGCTTGCCCGCCACGGCCCGCGCCACGTCCATCAGACCCGCCAACCCCGCCTCGTTGTGCGCGAAGTCGACGAGCGCGAAGACGCCACGCCGCTCGAACAGGTTGAGCCGACCTGGATTGGAGGCGCTGTCCTGTGCGAATGAACGTAGTCCCGCGGTGATCTGCGGAGCACGCAGCCCGAGGGCATCGCACGCGGCGGCCGCTGCCAGAACATTGGCGATGTTGTAGCGGCTGAGGCCGCCCACGGTCACGGGAAGCTCCGCTGCCTCGACCAGCCGGCGTGGTCGCCGACCGGCGCCGCGCAGCACGATCCAGCCGTCCTCGAGGATCGCAGCCCGCCCTCCGCCATCGAGCGCCGCCTCCACCTCGGCGGATCGGCCCTCCAGGCTGAATGCGTAGATGTTGGCGCGAGTCCGACCACGCATGTCCCACGCCCGCGGGTCATCGGCGTTGAGCACGGCCCATCCACCGCGCTTCGTGATGCGCACGACCACGCCCTTGACCTCGGCCAACTCATCGACAGTGTCGATACCCTGGAGCCCCAGGTGATCCGCGCTCACATTCGTGACCACGCTCACGTCGTTGGCCGCGTATCCGATGCCGCGCAGCAGGATTCCGCCGCGTGCCGTCTCGAGGACGGCGACCTGGAGCCCGGGTTCGCCAAGGATGCGCGCCGCCCCGCCGAACCCGGTCCAGTCCCCCGCCTCCACCAGCTCGCCGCGGATGAAGATGCCGTCGGAGTTCGTCATTCCGACGCGCCGGCCGGCTGACGTGAAGATGTGCGCGATGAGTCGCGTGGTGGTGCTCTTTCCGTTGGTCCCGGTGACCGCCACGATCGGCATCTTCGCCCGTGGCAGGTGCGACAGCGGCCCGAGGGCAACGGCGCGCAGCCCCGTGATCTCCCGCCGATCCGTCGATTTTCCCAGTGCGAGGCGAGCGGCCGCTGCTCCGATCCCTTGGCTGATCGTCCGGCGCCGCCACGGGAAGGCGATGGCGGTGCGCCGTCCATCGACCGAGTGACGCGTCTGGATTCTCGGCGCCGGCAGGTCCAGGGCGACATGCAGACGGCGCACGGCCAAGGCGGCGCGGGCGGCCACGTCGACGGCAGTGCCCGGCGTCTCGGAGCTGAACTCCAGCTTCACCGCCGGACGCGTCACAAACCGATTCGGACCATCCAGCACGCGCAGCTCTACCAGCTCGACGTCGGTTGCGGGATGCTCGGACATGGCGATGAGTATATTGGCGGATATGACCGAATCCAGCACCATCCGACGCATCGTTGACGCCCGCCTGCCACGCTTCACCGACGAGCTCGAGATGCTCGTCAACATCGACTGCGGCTCGTACACGCCCGACGGGGTCAACAAGGTCGCCGACTTCATGGCCGATGCGCTGCGAGCGCTCGGGGCGGATGTTCGCCGCGTGCCGCACGACCCTGAGCTTGGGGGAACCCAGCTGGGGGATCTTGTGATCGGAGAGATGGAAGGCTCCGGTCCGCGGCTGCTGCTCATCGGTCACATGGACACGGTCTTCGACGAAGGGACGGCGTCGCTGCGGCCGTATCGATCCAAAGAGGGTCGCGCCTTCGGCCCCGGCGTGACCGATATGAAGGCCGGGTTGCTGGCCGGGATCCACGCGATCGCGGCGCTCATGGAGGCTGGCGTGCGGCCGGCGCTGACCTTCGTGGCGAATCCCGACGAGGAGATCGGCTCGCCATTCAGCACGCCGTTCATCCGCGAGCTGGCGGCGTCGCACCGGGCCGCGCTCGTGCTGGAGTGCGCCCGCGCCAACGGCGACATTGTGAGCGCTCGCAAGGGCATCGCCGATTACCGCATGTCGCTGGTCGGGCGGGCGGCGCATGCGGGCGTCGAGCCGGAGAAGGGGCGCTCGGCGATCCTCGAAGCGGCGAACCAGGTCACTGCCCTCCATGCGCTCAACGGTCGCTGGCCGAGCGTGACGGTCAATGCCGGAGTCATTCGGGGCGGGACCCGTCCGAACGTCGTGGCGGAGCGATGTGAGCTCGAGATCGACGTGCGCGCCGCAACCGTCGATGCCTTCAACGAAGCGGCGGCCGAGGTCGAGCGTCTGGCCAGCACGCCGACCGTGGAAGGGATCGTGCTCGACCTCGAGCGCATCGCCGGTCACCCGCCGATGGAGAAATCGCCGGCTTCAACACGACTGGTGGCGCTGGCAACGACGATCGCCGGGGAGCTTGGCTTCGCATTGACCGATGCCGCCACCGGCGGCGCCTCGGATGCCAACACGACGGCCGCGCTCGGTGTGCCCACGCTGGACGGGCTGGGGCCGGTCGGCGGTGACGACCACTCGGTGGACGAGTGGCTCGACCTCGTCAGCGTGGCTCCGCGGACGGCACTGTTGGCTGGCCTGATCGGCCGCATCGGCGAGGCCGTCTAGCGTATATACATATATACTCCTAGGTGTGACAGCCAAGCGCGTGCTGATATCCATTGACGAACGGCTCTTGGCGCGCGTCGATCAGGCAGCATCGCGCCAGGGAATGACCCGAAGCGCCTACCTGGCCCAACTTGCGGAGCGCGACCTGCAGGCTGCTATAGGACCTGGAAAAAACCCTACTGTTCGCGCTGCCATCAGCGCCCTCGACGCGCTCCTCGGTGACGCGCAGCCGTGAAACGAGTCGTCCTCGACGCCTCCGGACTGCTTTCCTGGTTCGGCCCAGGGGGTGGCCGCAATCGCCTGCGAACCGAGTACGAGCAGGGGCTCCTCACGGTGGTCGCGCATCGCCAGCTCACCGACTCGGTCCTCGCTGCCCTCGCCGCTTCTGGCACATGGGAGCGAGATCGGCTGATCCGCGTGGCATCTGAGTTGGATCGCCTGGGGTTCGAGCTTCACGAGCCACCGATTGCCGAGGTGGCAGGATGGATCGCGCGCGGCCTCACGGCAGATCAGGCACGAGCCGCGGCGCTTGCTTCAAGCATGGATCTTTCGCTTGTAACAGCGGATCCGGATGTCCTGAGTCGGGCAGGAATCATCGCTCGCTCCAGCTGACGCGTGATGCCAGCCGCATGAGCGTATATACGTATATACGCCCGGCCCAAGGCGGGCCGCCGCTAGAATGTGACCCGTGACCGATGACCACCGCCACCGCACGTCCCTGCAGGTGCGCTTCCGCGACATCGACGCCTTCGGGCACGTGAACAACGCGGTCTTCTTCAGCTACGTCGAGCTGGCAAGGATCCGCTACCTGCTCGACGTGCTCGAACCGGACACCGGCTTCGACCGCCTGCCGCTGATCCTGGCTCGCGTTGAGCTGGACTTCCGGTCGCCGATCGAATTCGGCGAAGACGTGGTGGTGGGCAGCAGAGTCGACCGCATCGGCCGCACCAGCTTCGCCATGAGCCATCGCATGACCGCAGCCACTGATGACCGCCTGGTCGGCGATGTGCAGACGGTGCTGGTGACCTACGACTATTCGACCGCCCGGCCCATCCCGGTTCCCGACGACTGGCGCCGCCGAATGACCGATCATGAAGGGCGCGACCTCGACACCGCGACGACTGCCGCGATCGTCGCAGCGGCCACCACATAGCAACAGGAGACCCATGGCCGACCCGCAACGCTTCGACCTGCTCATCCTCGGCGGGGGCATGAGTTACGTGGGTGCCATCCGAGCCGCGCAGCTCGGCCTGTCGGTCGGGCTGATCGAGCGGGACAAGCTCGGTGGCACCTGCCTCAACCGCGGCTGCATCCCGTCGAAGGCCCTGCTCGAAACCGCCGACCTCCTCCACCGCGTGCGCGCGCAGGGAGCGGAGTTCGGCCTGGCCGGCAGCGACGGCGTGAGCCTCGACTACGGTGCGCTGGGGAAACGGCGCGATGCCGTCATCGACAAGCACGTGTCGGGCGTCGAGTTCCTCATGAAGAAGAATAAAGTCACGGTACTGCACGGAAACGGCATCCTCACCGGGCCGACGAGTGTCCGCGTGTCGGGCGGCGATTCCGGGGACGTCGAGGCCAGCGCCGAGCATCTGATCCTGGCAACCGGCAGCGCGCCACGTTCGCTGCCCGGCCTCGAGCCCGACGGCCGACTCATCATCACCAGTGACGAGGCGCTCGAGCGCAATGACGTCCCGGGACGCGTGACGATCGTGGGCGCCGGCGCCATCGGCGTCGAGTGGGCCAGCATGTACGGCGACTTCGGCTCCGAGGTCACGCTCGTCGAGTTCGCCGACCGAATCGTGCCGCTCGAAGATCCCGAGATCGGCAAGGAGCTGGCCCGCGTCTTCAAGAAGCGCGGCATCGCCATCCACGCGGCCTCGACCATCGACACCGAGACCATCCGCAAGGATGACCACGAGATTAGCTTCCAGATCGCGGCGCGCGAAGGTGACAAGCGAACGGACGTGACCACCGACGTCATCCTGGTCGCGGTCGGCCGGCGGCCGCTGACCGAGGACATCGGCCTTGAAAGCCTCGACGGCGTCGAGCTGGAGCGCGGCTACGTCAAGGTCGACGAGTTCATGCGCACCGGTGCCGCAAAGATGTACGCCATCGGCGACATCGTTCCCGGCTTTGCGCTGGCGCACGTCGCCAGCCACGAGGCGGTGGTGGCGGTCGAGCACCTTGCCGGCCACGACCCGGAGCCGGTTCGCATGGACCTGATGCCGCGCGTAACGTTCTGCCGGCCGCAGATCGCATCGGTCGGCCTGAGCGAGGAAGAGGCGAAGGCCGCCGGTCACGAGGTCAACACGGGTTCCTTCCCCTTCCGAGCACTCGGGAAGGCGACCATCGTCGGCGAGATCGACGGGTTCGCGAAGCTCGTCGCGGATGCGAAGACCGGCCGCCTGCTCGGCACGCACATCATCGGGCCGCATGCCGGGGACCTCATCGCGGAACCGACGTTCGCGCAGATGGTGGAGGGCACCGCGGCCGAGATCGCCATGAGCGTCCACGCCCACCCGACCCTGCCCGAAGTGCTCCCCGAGGCCGCCTTGGCGGTCGACGGCGCGCCGATCCACGTCTGAGGAGGGAAGCACCGATGGCCGAGACCGATACCAAGCCACGGCACGCCGAGCTGGGCCTCAGCGACGACGACGTACTGGGCATGTACCGCGCCATGCTGCTGGCGCGCGCGGTCGATGAGCGCATGTGGCTCATGCAGCGCGCCGGTAAGATCGCCTTCATCATCAGTGGCCAGGGACACGAAGGCGCGCAGGTCGCAACATCGTGGCCGATGCGCTCTGGACAAGACTGGATGGCGCCGTTCTATCGGTCCATCGCCAGCGCCATGACGTTCGGGATGACGGCCGAGGACATCATCTCCGCCCACCTCGCCAAAGGCGACGACGTCAGCTCCGGCGGTCGGCAGATGCCGGGCCATTACGGAGGCGCGCCGTACAACATCGTGTCCCTGTCCAGTCCGGTCGGCACGCAGGTGCTCCATGCGGTCGGCATCGCCATGGGCGCCTGGGTCAAGGGCGATGACGTCGTCGCCATGACGCAGTTCGGCGAGGGCACAGCCAACCAGGGCGAGATCCACGAGGCCATGAACTTCGCCGGAGTTCACAAGCTGCCCGTCATCTTCGTATGCGAGAACAACGGATACGCGATCAGCGTTCCCCTCGACCGCCAGGTGGCCGGCGGCTCCGTCGCGGCACGCGCGGCCGGCTACGGCATGCCGGGCGTGACGGTCGACGGCGGGGATGTGCTGGCCTGCTACGCCGCCGCCAACGAGGCGCACGACCGCGCGGTGCGAGGCGACGGCCCCACCCTGATCGAGGCCAACGTCGTTCGTCTGACGTCTCATTCGTCCGATGACGACCAGCGCCGCTACCGCGATCCCGCCGAGGTCGATCAGCTCAAGGAGCGGGACCCGATCCCGATGTTCGCCAACGAGCTGCGCGCCATCGGCGTACTCACCGACGAGCTTGACGAGCAGATCAGGGCGGAGATCAAGACCGAGGTGAACGATGCCAACAAGCGGGCTGAAGCCCGGCCGGAGCCGACCACGGCTGACGCGCACGAGCGCGTGTATGCCGATCCGATCCCAGGCGGCGGGACCGCGACCGCGATGGAGTCCCTGAGCGGCACGGAGGGTCACTGACATGCCCGAGCTCAACATTCTCGAGTCGATTCGCCTCGCCATGGACGAGGAGATGGAGCGCGACGGACGCGTCATGATCCTCGGCGAAGACGTGGGCAAGAAGGGCGGCGTCTTCGGCGCCACCGAAGGACTCTGGGCCAAGTACGGTGATAAGCGCGTGCTCGACACGCCGCTGACCGAGGGCATGATCGCCGGGGCCGCCATGGGAGCTGCCGTGTACGGCCTGCGGCCGGTGGCGGAGATGCAGTTCGCCGACTTCGTGTATCCCGCCTTCAACCAGATCGTCTCCGAGATCAGCCGTCTCCACTACCGCTCGAACGGCACGTTCAGCGCCCCGATGGTGATCCGCATGCCGTATGGCGGCGGCGTCCACGGCGCGCTCTATCACTCGCAGTCGAACGAGGCGTACTTCACCCATACCGTCGGGCTCAAGGTCGTGGCGCCCGGTACGCCAGCCGACGCCAAGGGCCTGCTCAAGGCGGCCATCCGCGATCCAGATCCGGTGATGTTCTTCGAACACAAGAAGACGTATCGGCTGTTCAAGGCGGAAGTGCCGGACGGCGACACGGTGGTCCCCATTGGCAAGGCGATCGTGGCACGTCCCGGCAAGCACCTTTCGATCTTCTGCTACGGATTCATGCGCACCTGCGCGCTCGAAGCGGCGGAGACCCTTGCCCGCGAGGACGGAATCGAGGCCGAAGTCGTCGACCTGCGCACCCTGCGTCCGCTTGATGTCGACGCGATCCTTGCCTCCGTCACCAAGACCGGCAAGGCGCTGGTGGTCCATGAAGCCAACCGCTTCGGCGGATTCGGCGCCGAGATCGCCGCGGAGATCAGCGAGAAGGCGTTCGAACACCTCGATGGCCCGGTCACCCGCCTGGCGGGACCCGAGGTCCCCGGCGTGCCCTACCACCACTCCCTCGAAGATTGGTACATGATCGGTCCAGCGCGCATCGTGGACGCGGCGCGAACGCTGGCCGCCTACTGACCGATGAGCCAATTCGCCGCACACAGCCCTCGGCCGCCGCAATTTCGCCACGTACCAACGACCGTCGGCTTAGCTCGACGAACAGCCGTTGCGAGCGTGGTGGGATGTGATCCCACGCTCAACCGGAACACAACCATCCCATGCATGGCCCTGCGAGGCCGCTTGAGCCGACCGCCATTGGTATCTGACAAACTGGCACGAGCACCATCACAGGACACAAACCCGTCGCGACGCGACCGTTAGGAAGGCGTAACGCATGGCAACCACCATCAAGATGCCCCAGCTGGGCGAATCGGTCACCGAAGGCACCATCGAGCGGTGGCTCGTCAAGGAAGGTGACACCGTCGAGCAGTACGACCCGCTGTTCGAGGTCGTGACCGACAAGGTCAACGCCGAGGTGCCCGCCGAGATCGCCGGCACCGTGTCGAAGATCCTCGTGCCCGATGGGGAGACCGTCGCGGTCGGAACGCCCGTCGCGGAGATTGACGCCGATGGCGCCGGCGCGGCATCCGAGGAACCTGCAGCGGAGGAGCCCGCTCAGCCCGAAACAACGGCCGATGCCGGCCAGCAGGCGGTTGCGCAGCAGCAGGAAGAGGCACCAGCCGCCGAGAAGCCGGCACCGGAAGCGGCGCCCGACGAGGAGAAGCAGCCGGCGCCGCAGGCCGCCGCCGAACCGGCCGAGGCCGATGCAGAGAGCGGTGGCGATGGGACGGCCCGCATGACCCCAGCCGTGCGACGCCTCGTCCGCGAGCACGATATCGACGTGGCCGGCTTGAAGGGCAGCGGTGCGGGCGGTCGCGTCACCCGCGATGACGTCCTCGCCTTCATCGAGAAGGTCCCTGCCGCCGAACGTGCCACGCAGCAGCCATCGGCCCCGTCACAGCCGGAGGCCGCCACTCCGGCGCCCAGTCCGGCGGCCAGCCCGGCGCCGGCATCGGTCCCGAGCGCGTCCGGTGGGGACACCGAAGTTCCGCTGTCGCAGATGCGCAAGGGCATCGCGAAAAAGATGACGCAGGTGAAGCAGACGGTCCCGCACGCCTACACCGTGATCGAGGTCGACATGACCAGCGTGGTGAGGTGGCGCGAGGCCAACAACATGGCCTTCAAGGCTCGCGAAGGCGCTTCGCTGAGCTACGTGGCGGTCGTCGTCAAGGCAGTCACCGAGACCCTGCGCAAGCATCCGAACGTCAACAGCCAATTCGCCGATGACAAGATCATCCTCAAGCAGGCCATGAACATCGGCATCGCGGTCGCGGTCGACAACGGGCTGATCGTGCCGGTCATCGCCAACGCGGATCAGCTGAGTGTCAGTGGCGTGAACGGCCGCATCCGCGACATCTCGTCACGCGCGCATGGCGGCAAGCTTCGCCTGGACGAGCTGACCGGTGGAACATTCACGGTCAATAACACTGGCTGGTTCGGATCGGTCACTTCCATGCCGATCGTCAACGCGCCCGAAGTCGCCATCCTGTCGATGGAGGCGATCGTCAAGCGCGCCCGGGTCATGGAGGTCGACGGCGCGGACGTCATCGCCGTCCGCCACATGATGAACATGACATGCGCGTTCGATCATCGCGTGCTGGACGGCGCCCAGGTCGGCTTCTTCCTGGCCGATATCCGCAAGGCTCTCGAGGAGTGGGACTCCAGCACGACCATCGGCTGACTGCGAGTACCGCGCAAATGACACATTCCCTTGACCTTGGGTACGCAGCATGCAGATGCAGACGAAGCCCCGGATGCCATGTCCGGGGCTTCTGCGCGGCACCAGCCGATCCAACCCACGCACCATCCACGGCGCTTGGGTAGACTTCATTCATGCCAATCGATGCTCAACGCCCCGACTTCAGCGAGCTTGGTGAGCTGAGCGTCGTCTCGAACCCGGCCGGCGGCCACACCACGCCGTCCGATGTGATGTATCCCGGCGGACCCCAGACCGATGGCGGCCTGCTCGCCTCCGGTGATCCGGTGCCAGAGAACGCGGGACCGGGCGGGCGGCGACCCGAGTGGTTGAAGGTCCGCATCGGTGCAGGGAGCACGTACGCAAACACCAAGCATGTGCTCCGTGACGCGGCACTCACCACGGTGTGCGAAGAGGCGCGCTGCCCGAACATCGGCGAATGTTGGGCGCTCGGCACGGCCACCTTCATGATCCTGGGCAGTGTCTGCACGCGGAACTGCGGCTTCTGCGCCATCGACACAGGGCGCCCGCCGATCACCGATCACGACGAGCCGCGCCGAGTAGCCGAAGCCACGAAGCTGATGAATCTCAAGCACGTCGTCATCACCATGGTCGCGCGCGATGACCTGCCCGATGGCGGCGCGCACATGGTTGCCGAGACGATCCGCCACATCCGCCTGGAGAACCCGGGCACCAGCATCGAAGTACTCATCAGCGACCTCAACGGCCGCCCCGACGACATCCGAACCGTGGTCACCGCACAGCCCGACATCCTCAACCACAACGTCGAGACCGTCCCCCGCCTCCAGAAGGCCGTCCGCCGGCGGGCGCGCTGGGGTCGGTCCGTCTCGGTGCTCACCGGTGGCCGTGCGGTCGCGAACGAGATCGGCTTCGACGACATGGTCACCAAGACCGGGATCATGCTGGGACTCGGCGAGACCTGGGACGAGATTGTCGAGGCCATGGCGCTCCTGCGCGAGGCCGAGGTCGATGTCCTCACCATCGGCCAATATCTCCGCCCGAGCCAGAAGCATCTGCCGCTCGTGAAGTACTACACCCCCGCCGAATTCATGGCGCTGCGTCGAATCGGCTTGGCGATGGGGTTCAGGCACGTGCAGTCCGGGCCACTCGTGCGTTCCAGCTACCACGCTGCGGAGCAGGTCCCCGGTCGCGAGACCGCCGCCGCCGTATAGACCGATGCATCCCGTGGCAAACCACTAGGCCGATGACGAGCCACTCCTCCTTCCGTGACATCACCACCCCCGAGGCCGATGCGTCACGCGCACCACGGCGGCCCGACCCAAACGCACCGTACCGGCCGGTCAGCGACGAGCATCCGTTGCTCGCCGCGCATGGCGGTACGCTGACCGTCGAGCACCTCGGAACGGTTGCCTACCAACCGGCGTGGGAGCTCCAGGACGAGCTCGCCAATCAGCGTCGCACCAGGCGAATCGGCGATCGGCTCCTGCTGCTCGAACATTTTCCGGTCTACACCATCGGCCGCGGAGGAAATGCAGCGAACATGCTCGCCACGCCGGTGCGGCTACGCGAAATCGGGGCCGAGCTGATCCGAATCGATCGGGGCGGTGATATCACCTTTCACGGCCCCGGCCAGCTGGTGGCCTACCCGATCGTGGAGCTGCGCGATCCCCTCGACCTGCGGCGCTACGTTCGAACCCTGGAGGCGGCGACGATCGCCACCGCCGCGGCCTTCGACGTCACAGCCACCAGCATTGATGGGCTACCCGGCATCTGGGTCGACGGCGAGCGGAAACTGGGAGCCATCGGAGTGCGCGTAAAGCGCGGCGTCACGACTCACGGGCTGGCGCTCAACGTGAACATCGATCTCAAATGGTTCACCGAGATGATCCCCTGCGGAATTGCCGACAAGGGCGTCACGTCGCTCGCCCAAGAGGTGGGCAATCCTGTACCAGCCGACGCCATTGCGGACGAATTGGCCGGCCAACTTGCTACCCACTTTGGCCTGCGCGTGGCCGCCGGCGCCGCCGGCGTCATCGGTCCTGGAGGAGCTTCCGAGCAATGACCGATGAGCTCGTCGTCGAACGCTCCGGCACGCCCGGTTATCCGGAGCATGGCGTCCGGCTGGAAGTGGCCGCGTTCGGGCCGTGGCAGACAAACGCGTATCTCGTGTGGGATGGTCACTCGAACGATGCGCTGGTCCTGGACCCGGGCATGGGCGCCGCCGAGCCGCTGATCCAGCAGGTGGCCGCCAAGGGACTGCGGCTGCACCTCATCGCCAACTCGCACGGGCACATCGATCACATCTTCGATAACGGTCCCCTCATGCGTGCATCGGGGGCGCCGCTCGCAATCCATCCCGATGACGCCTATCGGCTCGATGGCCGCAACAACTACGGCTTTGAGGTCGAGCCCAGCACCGCGACCCAGGACCTGCTCGAAGGGGAGCAGCTGCGCATCGGCGACCTCGTGTTCGACATTCTCCACACGCCCGGACACTCGGAGGGCTCGGTCTGCCTGTACGAGGAGCGCCGCTCGCTCCTGTTGTCCGGCGATGTCCTGTTCGCCGATTCGTATGGCCGGACCGATCTCCCCGGCGGCAACGACGGGCAGATGGTCGCCTCGCTGGCACGCCTGGCGCGAGAGATTCCCCCGGCGGTTCGTGTCCTCCCCGGCCACGGTCGCGAAACGACGCTCGCGCGCGAGCTCCCGTGGCTGCAACGAATCGCCGAGGCTGGCCGCCTGCTCATCCCGGGCTGATGTTGCACGGGATGCGACTAAAGGCGAAGGAACGGGAGCTCCACCGTCCTGTGTTCCACGTGGTGACACCCCGGACGATAGAGCTCGGTGTCGTTCGACTTTAGTGTCACCGGGTGCAAACGCGAGCGTGGATCCCCCGCATCGGTCCTGCGGAACGATCGGCAGCGCAACGCCCGCGGAACTCGTTCGACGCTGCGGGAGCTGAGGTGTAGCCTGAACGTCCCTTCAGAATCCCCGAAACCGGGCGCCTCGCAGACGGAGACGAACTCATGACCGATGACCGGCGATCGCCGCGCAATGGCGACGGAACAGAACCCGCAAAGCCGAGCGAAACGCGACACCTGACCACCCGTCAGGGCCACCCGGTCTACGACAACCAGAACCAGCGGACCGTCGGCGAGCGCGGCCCGGCCACCCTCGAGAACTACCACTTCATCGAGAAGATCAGCCACTTCGATCGCGAGCGGATCCCGGAGCGCGTTGTGCACGCGCGTGGCTTCGTCGCGCACGGCGAGTTCGAGGCGTACGGCACCATCGGCGATGAGCCCGCGGCAACCTACACGCGCGCCAAGCTATTCAGCGCCAGGGGCAAGAAGACGCCGGTTGTCATCCGCTACTCGACCGTCATCGGCGGACGGGATTCGTCCGAGGCCGCCCGCGACCCGCGCGGCTTCGCGGTGAAATTCAAGACCGAGGACGGCAACTGGGACCTTGTCGGCAACAACCTGCCCGTCTTCTTCATCCGCGACGCGATCAAATTTCCCGACGTCATCCACGCATTGAAGCCCGATCCGATCACCTTCCGCCAGGAGCCGAACCGGATCTTCGACTTCATGAGCCTCACGCCAGAGTCGATGCACATGCTGACCTGGCTGTTCAGCCCGCGCGGCATCCCGCAGGACTACCGCCACATGGACGGCTTCGGCGTGAACACCTACAAGATGGTGAACGCCGATGGCGACGCGGTGCTCGTGAAGTACCACTGGAAGACGCAGCAGGGCATCGAGTCGCTGACGCAGGCGCAGGCCAACGAGATCCAGGCCGGTGACCTCGGCCATGCGTCGAAGGACATCTTCGATGCCATCGAGCGCGGCGATCATCCACGCTGGGAGCTCAACGTCCAGGTCATGGAGGACGGCGAGCACCCCGAACTCGACTTCGACCCGCTCGACGACACCAAGACCTGGCCGGAGGATGCCTTCCCGCTGCGGCCGGTCGGCATGATGACGCTGAACCGCACGGTCGAGAACTTCTTCGCCGAGAATGACCAGGTCGCATTCGGCACCGGCGTGCTGGTCGACGGCCTCGACTTCAGCGACGACAAGATGCTCGTCGGGCGCACCTTCAGCTACTCCGATACGCAGCGCTACCGCGTTGGCCCGAACTACCTCCAGGTGCCGATCAACCAGCCGCTCGAGCGTCCGGCCACGAACCAGCGCGATGGCCAGATGACCACTCACGTCGACACCATCGGGCAGAACCCGCACGTCAACTATGAGCCGAATGGCCTCGGCGGGCTGGCCGAGCATCCTGGCTCCGGGCCTGAGCACCGGCCCTACGTCGAGGGCAAGATCGGGCGCCAGCACATCAGCCGGCGCAACGATTACGGCCAGGCGGGCGAACGATACCGATCAATGCCCGATGCGGAACGCGAGGACCTCGTCATCAATCTGATCACCCTGCTGACGCAGTGCGAGGCATCGGTCCAGCAAAGAATGGTCGAGCAGCTCTCCCGCTGCGACGCCGACTACGGTCGCCGCGTGGCCGAGGGGATCGGCGTGGCCGTCCCGGATTCGGCCACGGAGCGCCAGCCTGCCGGCTCGCCGACCTGAGGCGCCCAACATCCGCCAATCCGATAGCCAGCCAGTGCATCGGCGCAGTTCAGGTGCGGAGGTACGCCAGGTCCATCGTTCGCGGCTTCACGCCGAAGGCGCTCTCGAAGGCGTCGAGCTCGGTGAAGTTCGGTCGCTGGAGCGAGCTGATCTGGTCATGGCTGACCGGAAACATGGGGAGGACACGGTCGGTCACCGAGGTCAGGGCGCTGATGATCGGGATCGGCATCCCGAGCTTGAGCCGCTTCATGCCGCTGACGCGCATGACCTCGTCAACGATCTCGCGGTAGGTCCACCAATCCGGCCCGCCGAGCTCATAGACCGACCCGATACGAGCGCCATCGGTCAATGAGCGTTCGACCGCGATGGCGAGGTCGGCCGCCGCGAGCGGCTGGAACCGAAAGTCTCCCTTGCCGGGGATGGCCACGATGCCGGGCGACCACCACTTCAACGTGACCTTCACGAGGTTGAAGAACCCATCGCCGGGGCCGAACATGAGCGACGGACGCAGGACGACCCAATCGAGCTTCGATGCTCTGACGGCCGCTTCTCCGCGCCACTTCGACCCGAGATAGGCGAGCTTCGGGTCATCGATGACGCCCATGGCCGAGATGTGGACGAATCGCTTCACCCCCGCGGCCTCGGCTGCCGCCACCACACGCTGCGCGCCGCGCACGTTGATCTCCTCGAATTGCAATCCCTTGGACTCGCGCGGGATGGCAACCAGATGGACGACGCCATCGGCGCCGTCGAGTGCCGCGTCCAATCCGCGCCCCGTGCTCACGTCCGCGGCGCGCGCGTCGACGTTCGCGGCCCATTCGGGTTGTCGTCGACCGTCGCGCGAGATGGCGATCACGTGATGCCCCGCCTGCGCGAGGTGTGGCACAACGCTGCTTCCGACGAATCCGGTGGCGCCAACGACGGCGACCGTCATCGGTCCATTGCTGCTCATGAATTCCCCTCGGTACTCGGCTCAAGTCTGGGCCGATATCTTGCTACTGTCAATGCGCACGTTTCTGCAGGCGCACAGTCTGGTACGGTCAGACCGATGCCCCCGATCACCGCACCGCATGGCATGGTCGCCACACCCCACCCGTTCGCCACCGCCGCCGGCGTCGAAGCGTTGCGCGCAGGCGGCACCGCGGTGGATGCCGCCGTGGCTGCCAACGCCATGCTCGCCGTGGTCTATTGCAACGCCTGCGGGCTCGGTGGCGATGCGTTCGCGCTCGTCTGGGATCCAGCCGGGCGACACCTCCACGGCTTCAACGGCAGCGGCCGATCCCCCGCTGGGCTGACGATTTCCGCGGTCCGCGCAGCCGGCCACGAAGAGATGCCGGCTAAGGGCGCCTTGCCCATCACCGTGCCGGGTGCGGTGGATGCATGGGTCCAGCTCCTCGACCGTTTCGGCCGCCGCTCCCTGGCCGATGCGCTGACACCGGCCGCGAACACCGCCGAGGATGGCTACGCGCTCACCGCCATCAATGCCCGCGCCATCGCGGCGTCGCTGCCCGCGTTCGACGACTCGGCACGCGCCGTGTTCGAGCATGCCGGCGCGGCAGGCGACGTGTTCCGGCAGCCGCTCCTGGCCGCCTCGCTACGGACGATCGCCGAAGGTGGGCGTGATGCGTATTACGGTGGGCCCATCGGCGACCAAATTGCTCGCGCCATCCAGGCCGCTGGCGGTGTCATGACTGCCGACGACATCGGCGAGCACCGCGGCGACTGGGTCGACCCCGTCTCCACGCGCTACCGTGCGCTCGAGGTCGCGACCATGCCACCGAACTCGCAGGGCATCACCGCGCTCATCGCGCTCAACGTCTTGTCCACCCTGGATTGGGCGATGGGCGCACCGCTCTCCGCTGATCGCCTGCACGCCCAGATCGAGGCCGTCAAGGTGGCCTGGAGCGAACGAGACCGATGCGTCACCGATCCCGACCGCAATCTGGCCGATCCTGCGGACCTGTTGTCTGACGAGCACACGCGCTGGATGGCGTCACGGCTGTCGCCAGATCGGTCGCATCGGTATGAGTCGACCAATCCGCCGGGTGGAGGCACGGTGTACCTGTGTGCCGCCGATGCCGACGGCATGATGGTGAGCCTCATCGAGTCCAACTACATGGGCTTCGGCTCGGGCGTCATGGGTGGGTCGACCGGGATCATGCTCCAGAATCGCGGTGCCTACTTTTCGCTGGATGCCGCACACCCCAACGCTCTGGCGCCGCGCTCCCGAACGCTGCACACGCTCATGCCGGGCATGCTCATGCGCGACGGCGTCGCGGAGGTGGCGTTCGGTGCCATGGGTGGCGACGGTCAGCCGCAGACGATGATCCAACTGGTGATGGGCGTGGTGGACGACGGGCTGGATGCGCAGGCCGTCATCGATCGGCCGCGGTTCGTGGTCGCGACCGAGGCGGCCGGAGCACCGCTGGGACCGGTGAAGATCGAGTCCGATGGCGTTGATGCCGTCACCCTCGAAAGGCTGCGAGCGCTGGGTCACAAGGTGGAGCCGGTGGAGCCAAAGACGCCACTCATGGGTTGGGCGCAGATGATCCGCCGCCTGCCCGATGGCTCCTACGAGGCCGGTGCCGATCCCCGCGCAGACTCCGTTGCCGAGGGCCTGTAGGCCGGGGGTGCCGGTCAGCGGCGGTCACACGCATCACGCGACATATCACTAACGATAAATCCGCTGACACGGGCGGACGGCCTGCCGCAGGCTGAAGACTCCCAGGGAGGGCCGATGAGAACCGGCGCCGACATCGGTCTAGAATGCGAGTCCCCATGACGAACCAGCAGAATTCCCTTGTCCATGCCCGCGGCCTGACGAAGCGCTATGCGAATGGCTTCACCGCCGTCGATGGCGTCGACTTCGACGTGCGCCCCGGCAAGGCCTTCGGCTTCCTGGGACCGAATGGCGCGGGTAAGACGAGCACCATGCGCATGATTGCGTGCTCCAGCCCGGTGACCGAGGGCACCCTCAGCGTCATCGGCATGGATCCTCGGACGCAGGCAAGAGAGATCAAGGCGAAGCTGGGCGTCGTGCCTCAGATCGACAACCTCGACACCGAGCTCACCGTGCGCGAGAACCTCGAGATGTACGCGCGCTACTTCGACATCCCGCGCGACGTCGCCAACAAGCGGACCGATGAGCTGCTGGAGTTCGTCCAGCTCAATGAGCGCGCCAAGGACCAGGTCGAGCCGCTGTCCGGCGGCATGAAGCGGCGCCTCACGATCGCCCGTGCCCTCATCAACGACCCCGACCTCGTCATCCTGGATGAGCCCACCACCGGACTTGATCCGCAGGCACGGCACCTCCTCTGGGAGCGCCTCTACCAGCTCAAGCGCCGCGGGGCGACGCTCATCATCACGACGCATTACATGGACGAGGCGGAGCAGCTGTGCGACCACCTCGTGGTCATGGACAAGGCGAAGATCGTGGCCGAGGGTTCGCCCCGCCAGCTGATCGACGAGCATGCCACCCGAGAAGTCCTCGAGCTCCGGTTCACCGATGCAATCCGCGCCGCGCTCAACGGCAAGCTTGATGGTCTCGCGGACCGCATCGAGGAGCTGCCTGATCGGCACCTTCTGTACACCGACAACGGCGAGCACACCCTTGAGCAAGTGAACCAGCGCCAGATCCCGATCGAGAGCGCGCTCGTGCGTCGTGCGAGCATGGAGGACGTCTTCCTGCGCCTCACCGGCCGCTCGCTGGTCGAGTAGGCATCACTGTGACCACCCTGGCCGCGTCGGGCCGCGTCTGGCAGCGCAATTGGCTTGTCTACAAGCGCCTCTGGTACCGCAGCCTGGCCTTCGGCTTTCTTCAGCCGGTGCTGTTCCTGACTGCCATGGGCATCGGCATCGGCGCGTTGCTCAGCACTGACGACCTTGCTGCATTCGGCGGCTTCCCGTACATCGACTGGCTCGGACCGGGCCTCCTCAGCGCCATGGCCATGCAGACAGCCACCTTCGAATCGACCTATCCGATCATGAACAAGATCATGTGGGGCCGAAACTACGAGGCCATGCTCTCGACCCCGCTCGGCGTCCGTAGCATCGTGATCGGCGAGCTGGCGTGGATGGCATTCCGGATCGGCAGCCTCGCGGCGATCTTCTTGTTGGTCCTCACTGCCTTCGGCATCACACGCTCACCACTGGCGATCCTTGCCGTTCCGGTCGCGATGCTCATCGGCACCTCCTTTGCCGCATGCCTGATCGCCTTCACCGCGACGCAGAAGAACGATGTCGGATTCAGCGCGATCTTCCGTTTCGTGGTCAACCCGCTGTTCCTGTTCAGCGGCACCTTCTTCCCCTTGACCCAATTGCCCGATGCACTCCAGGCCATCGCCTGGGCCACGCCGCTCTTCCACGGCGTCCAGCTCGTGCGTGGCCTGATCCTGGGGGACCTCACTCTGGCGCTTGCACCACTTCACCTCGCCTATCTGCTGGTCATGCTCGGCATCGGCGTAGTGCTGGCCGACCGCATGCTGCGACGCCGGATGGCCGGCTGATGGCACGCGTTGTTGACTCTCATCGTCCGGCGTATATCCGTATACACGCCGCGCCCCGAGATGCGCAGGCACACCGATGACGACGCTGTCGCAATCCGCATCAAGCGGTGCGCTGGGCACCGCCTGGGCGCGTGTGTGGCGTTCGCGCCGCCTGGTCGAGCGCAACATCATGGTCTATCGCCATCAGTGGATCATCATCCTGTCAGGCGTCTTTGAGCCGATCTTCTACCTCGTCGGCATCGGCCTGGGGCTCGGCGCAATCATCTCCGAGGTGCCGCTGGCGAACGGAAAGGTGGTCCCGTACGCCGCCTTCGTGGCGCCCGCATTGGTGGCCACCGCAGCCATGAACGGCGCGGTGTTCGAGACGATCTTCAATGTCTTCTTCAAGCTCAACTACGCCAAGACCTACGACGGCGTGCTCGCAACGCCGATGGGGATCACAGAGATCGCCCTTGGGGAGCTGCTGTGGGCGCTCATGCGCGCCGCGCTGTACGCGATCGCGATGTTCGTGATCATGTTCTTCATGGGGCTGATCCTGTCACCGCTCGGAGTGTTGATGATCCCCGCCGCGCTCCTCGTGGCCGCCGCTTTCGCCGCCGCCGGCCTGGCGGGCACCTCGTTCCTGCGAACGGTGAACGACTTCGACGTGCCGATGGGCCTCATCGTCATGCCGATGTTCCTGTTCAGCGGCACCTTCTTCCCGATCGAGGGGGTCCTTCCCGGCTGGCTCGTCTCGGTCATCCAGCTGACGCCGCTCTACCACGGCATCGGGCTCATTCGTGGGCTGTCGACCGGCATCGTCGGATTCGCGCAGCTCCTGAGCCTCCTCTACCTGCTCGCCTTCTTTGCGATCTGCCTGTGGATCGCCATGCGCCAGATCGAGCGCCGCCTCATCAGGTGACCTGGGCCATTGGCCACCGAGGTTCGCTAAGCGCCGTGGAGGCCGCGCGAACCGGTGAGCAGGGGCCAAGCGCCGCGGAGGTATTGCACGCCCGAGACGACGGTAAGGATCGTCGCAAGCACCAAGGTCCAGAAGCCGATCGCCATGAGTACACCGCCCGCGCCGGTGCCGGCCATCGGTCCACCTGTCAACGCGTCGGAGGCGAGGAACAGGAACCCGAGCCCGCCCAACGTCGTGACGGTCTTGGCCTTACCCAGCGAGCCCGCGCTGATGACCACGTCGTCGGCGGCGGCAAGCTGCCTCACAGCCTGGACGATGAACTCGCGGATGAGAATCGTCGCCGCGATCCACGTCGGAACCAGCCCGACCTCGACCATGGCGATCAGGACGCCGGCCACGAGCACCTTGTCGGCCGCGAGGTCCATGAAGACTCCGAGGGGCGAAACCTGGTTCCGTGATCGGGCGATCCGGCCGTCAAAATAGTCGCTGAAGCCCGCGATCGCGAACAAGAGCCCCGCGGCGAAGTCCGTTCCCGCCCCGTCCATCACGAGCAGCGCCATGATGATCGGGGTCGCGAGGATTCGGCCAACGCCCAACAGGTTCGGCAGGGTCGCGAGACGTGGTCGGAGCCGGTCAGCCACGACCAAATCGCCGCTCGGTCCCCGCCCGCAGACGCCCGATGTTGTCGGCGTGCGCCACGAAGATGACGAGCCCGATCAGAGCGGCAGCGACCATCCCCTCCACGCCAAGGTGGCCGGTCAGATACAGCGCCGCGGCCGCGAGCACCATCGTCAAGTTCGCGAGCAACGTTCCCAGGGACACCAATCCCGTCAGCGGTGCAATCAGCCAGAACACCGGCGTTGCCGCGAGCAGGGCCAGCGGGGCAATCGCCAGCACTGCCCCAGCGCCGGGCGCTGCACCGCGCCCGCCCGTGAAGCCGATGAAGATGGAGCGCACGTGCCCGATCACCGCGGCTACGCCAGCCATCGATCCCGCCCATGCATGCGGATCGTCGAGTGACGCTCCAATGGCGTGCCCGATAAGGACGGCTCCGGCGCCCTTCGCCATATCGAGCACAAGCACGATCCCCGCCGCCGCCGTCCCGAGGGTCCGCAGCGTATTCGTCGTCCCGGTGCGCCCGGACCCGCCGCCGCGTGGGTCGACACCCATGAGGCGGCCAACGATCACGCCCGAAGGAATCGCGCCCAGTAGGTAGCCGACGCCTACAGCGGCAACCAGACCCATCACGGCCATCTCGGCGTCAGGATCGGGTCGCGGCGCGGCGCTTGAGCAGTCGGAACCCCACCAGGACCAACAGGATCACGCCGAAGACGATCAGCCCGACGTACAACGCGAAGGGCATCTGCGGCCACTGAAAGCTGAACGCGATGAACGCGGCCGCGGCAGCGATCACGAGCGATCGGACCCAGAATCGGGTCGTGAATGACCCGGGCGGGGCGGTGATCGCGGCAGTCGCGCGCGCTCGGGTACGCCGCGCGGCTGTGCGCTCGGCGCGAGCCTTCGCTGCCGGAGGCAGGGCAGGACCGCGCTCCATGCTCTTCATCATTCGCTCGTAGTTGCGACGCTCTTCACGTGACATCGTGCGCAGTCTAACGACCGTCAGGCACGAGGGTCCACCGAGCGCGGCGGCGGACGGCGCGTACCGGATGGCCCCATGCCGCCGGTGCCCGGATAATCCACCTTGAGCTGCACCGGGTCCGAGCCGAACAGCGAGTTGAGAAACCAGTCGAGCGCGACCCGCGCTTTGCCGCCGATGCCGGGCACGCGGCTCCAGTAGTAGCCGCGCCACATGAACCAGGCCAGCCGACCCCTGACCTTGATGCCGAACACGATCCCGACCCCGGTGTGGCTGCCGATGCTTGCCAGCGTACCGATCACCTTGTAGCGGAATGGCA